>Ga0315274_10000063_pt1 | contig 156655 bp, 123 predicted proteins | sample YL17G02_20_MG_FD_203700 | JGI IMG/M metagenome (GOLD analysis project Ga0315274, IMG submission 203700) | Sediment microbial communities from Yellowstone Lake, YNP, Wyoming, USA - YL17G02_20 | ecosystem: Environmental > Aquatic > Freshwater > Lake > Sediment | place: USA: Wyoming | collected...
GGGCGCCACTAGGGCGATGGCGAAAACCATCGCGAACAATCTTCGAGCGAGCACAATACTACCTCCCGAACTTTTAGAGAATATAGCATTCTTTTAGTATTTAATACTATACTACTTTATCACCATTATCCACACCAATGCGCCCTTACTTTTTCGTAATGAATTTTCCCACGCGAAAATTATATGCCCGGGACTGCATTCCGCGCCATGGATTTCCCCTACCCCAGGCTCCAGTTCGGCATCAGGTTCTGCGTCATGACGTGCCTGCTAGCGGCGATGCTGTACCTGCTGGCGATACCGGACACGGACAGGGCCTGGCTCGCCTTTTTCGGCATTGTATTTTTCCTGGCAATTGCCCTGACCACGCTGACGCCCATGACTACGGGGCATGAGGTCAGTGACGGGGGAATAGTCCTGAGGCAGGGCCTCCTGTTCAGGGAATCCATCCCTTTTCGGGACATCAGGTCGGTCCAGAGGCTCGAGACACGGCTCTGGGCCTGGGGCCTTTTCCCCGCAGGCTCCTGGAGCCGCATCATCCTGGCTAGCGGAAACCGGAACCTGGTTGAGATTAAACTAAAAGAGAAAAGAAGGTTCGGAATGCTGCTGTGGCGCTCCTCCGGGGAGATAATAATCGACCTTGTGAATCCGGACGAATTCGTGAAACTGGCCAACGAAAAGTTAATGGGATAATTCTGCCTCTCTCCAGTCCTGTCCCACAGTCCTGGAACCCAGCTTTGGGATTAAACCCATGCGCCTCTTGTGCACGCTCTTCTTCACGAGCGACCTGACATGAGTCACCTGTTTGGTGTCCACCCTGGCCTCTTTCACTATCTCGGTGTCCTTCATGCCCAATTCGATGCCGAGAAGTATCCTGTCCAGCGTGGCGTAGTCTATGCCCAGCTCGCCCTCGTCCGTCTGGCCTTTCCACAGGTCACCGGACGGCACCCTCGCAATCACTTTCTCCGGGATGCCAATGTGAGTCGCCAGCTCCCTGACCTGGGTCTTGTAAAGATCACCCAGCAGGCACAGGTCTGATGCACCGTCCCCCCATTTCGTGAAATAACCGGTCAGCAGTTCGCTCTTGTTGCCCGTCCCCAGGACGAGGAATTTTCTCCCGGCGGCCAGATTGTAAAGCGCAATCATCCTGGCGCGCGATTTGATGTTGCCCAGCCGGCTCCGGTCCGAGACCTTCAGTGTCCTTGCAGTCGAATTGACAATATCATTCATCCTGACATTCTCGACATGTATGTGCCAGGCCTCCGCCATGTCCCTGGCATCCGCCATGCTTTCGTCCGGTGTTGAGGATTCCGGCATGAGGACGGCCAGAACCTTATCCGGCCCAAGGGCGTCGACTGCCAGCTTTGCCGTGACAGAGGAATCAAGGCCCCCGCTCATGCCCACGACGACTCCTTCGGCTTCGGCCAGGCTGACATGGTGCTTCAGGAAAATGGAAATGACTTGCTGGGTGTCGGGCTTCAGCACGGGGCGGAGCATGAAAGCGGAATGGTCCATCATGCATAAAAAGATAAGTATTTGTAGTATATCCTGTACTCATAATCCATCAAGGTGAGGAAAATGAAATCAAAGATTTTGGCTGTATGGCTGTGCGCGATGCTGATGTTCAGCAGCGCGATCGTACTGTTTGGGAACGAGGTGCAAGCGTCCCAAGTCGGGGAGAGGCCGAGCTTCTCCGGGGACGGCTTGGGTACAATAGATGAACCTTACATAATAAATACCACGGCCCAGCTTCAGGAGATGAACCTTGAACGAAATGCATATTATATCCTCGGTCAAGACATCAATGCAAGCGAGACATCGGGTTGGAATGCTGGCGCGGGTTTCGACCCGATAGGAAATGCCACTCTGTTACCGTTCAACGGCAGTTTCGATGGGTGTAATCACACAATCACTGGCCTATTCGTCAACCGCGCAGCGCTTGTTGGTCTTTTCGGATATCTATTTTCAACATCCAAGGCCACAAATGTCACTCTTATAGATTTCAACATCACCGGCGCTGATTACGCCGGTTCACTGGCCGGGGATGCCAGGGGCATCGTGACATGGGTCAATTGCGTTAATGCAAAGGTCAGCGGAGGCATGCTGGTGGGCGGACTCATCGGATATATCGGCCCTGCGGGCAGGGTTTCCAACTGCAGCGTAACGGCGGAAGTTACTGCGAGTGATACTGATGCTGGAGGTTTCGCTGGATTCATATCCCCTCCGATTTTCAATTGCAGCGCATTCTGTAATGTAACCGGAACCACTTATGTGGGCGGATTTGTGGGTTCCACGTCAGCAACCATAACGGATTGCAATTCGGCCGGCAGCGTCAACGGTTCCAGCAGTGTGGGCGGCTTTGTGGGAATCAATGACCCCGGAACTATATCCAGATGCTCCTCGTCATCTGAAGTGAACGGCTCGAACACATTGGGCGGCTTTTCCGGCAGCGGCACAGGGTCAATATACAACAGCTCAGCTACCGGCAATGTCACAGGCGGTTGGACGATGGGCGGGTTCATAGGCTACATGACCTCCGGAACCGTTGCGGATTGCCACTCTACAGGCGATGTTACAGGCACATTGAACGTTGTTGGTGGTTTCGTAGGCAACATCGGCGCCAAACTGGTAAGGTGCTATTCCACAGGTTCAGCAGCTGGGAATGACAATGTCGGCGGATTCGCAGGATATCTGGCTCCGGGCGGCAATGTGACCTGTTGCCTCGCCACAGGCCAGCCGTCAGGCACAGGTAACGATGCAGGCGGTCTGGCCGGTTTCCTGAGCGCTGGAGCAGGAATTTCAGACTGCTATGCGACCTGCAATGTCACTGGCGGAAATGAGGCGGGCGGCCTCTTGGGTCTCAACAATGGCGGCTGGGTGAACAATTCTTACTCCACCGGAAACGTCACAGGCACCAATCGCGGCGGCCTGGTGGCCACCAACGCCGGCACAGTTACATCGTGCTACTGGGATACAGAAACCTCGGGTATTGCGACAAGTGCAGCCGGCACGCCGAAGAACACAGCAGAGATGATGACACAGGTCACTTTCGCAGGCTGGAACTTCACGGCAATCTGGGACATCAAGGAAACCTACACCTATCCGTTCTTCCTCTGGAACCAGTTCAACTCCGCGCCGATTGCCGTGGACGACAATGTGACCACGGACGAGGACACATCTCTCCCCGGAAATGTCACCGTTAATGATATAGACCCGGACGGAGACACACTGACTGTTGTGGCGGTGAACGGGAATCCTGGAGATGTTGGTGCGGCGTTCAACCTTCCATCCGGGGCAGTTCTGAATCAGTCAGCAGACGGCTCTTTCGTTTACAATCCGAACGGAACGCGCAATTACCTGTGTGTGGGTGAGTGGTTCAACGACAGTTACACGTACACGGTAATGGATGAGAACGCAACTACCGACAATGCTACGATCTACATCAGTGTGACCGGGGTGAACGATGCCCCGATCGCAGTGGATGATTACCGTAATTTTCCAGCGGACACATTGACCTTCTGGATAATGCCGGGAATGCTTGGGAATGACCACGACCCGGACTCGGGAGATACAATATTTGTCACAAGTTCTTCATTTTCCAGCTTCAGGGCCGTACCATGCGGTGTTGCAGCGCTCGGAGACGGAACATATGACACCCGAGGCATGTTCAGATATCTTGCCGTAGGCGAAGTATTGACAGATTTCTTCTCCTACACCATCAGGGACCTGGGTGGTTTCGGCCTCTCGGACACGGCAACTGTGTTCGTCAATATTACTGGTTTGAATGATATTCCCACAAATATTTCATTAGATTATTCGAATATAAATGAAAACCTCCCGGTAAACACATTGGTCGGCAACTTTACCACTGCAGATAATGACACTATTGATACCCACACATACTCGCTTGTCGCCGGGACGGGGGATACGGACAATGACCAGTTCAAGATTGTGGGAGACCAGCTTCAGTCAAATGCCACGTATGATTTTGAAACAAAGAGTAGCTGCAGCATCTGCGTCGAGACCAATGATGGCCATGGCGGGACATTTACAAAAGCTTTCACGATCAACATCGTAAATGTGAACGAAGCCCCCGTCATCAGTAATGCTGGTGGCACTTTGACCTTCACCGAGGGAGATGGCCCCACAGTTATAGACAGTTCTCTGACCATCACAGATGTGGATAACACAACCTTGGTAAATGCGACCATCCAGATAACCGGGAATTACCAGAACGGGGAGGATGTGCTTTCCTTCACGGACACAGCCAATATCGCCGGAACATGGGCTGCAGCGACTGGCCTGCTGACCTTAACCGGCAGCGACACGCTTGCGAATTACGAATCCGCCCTCGAAAGCGTTACTTACGGCAATGCTGATGAAAATCCCAGCACTTTGGCTCGTACGATAAGCTGGAGAGTCAGCGATGGATCGGATTACAGCAACATCGCAACCAGCACGATATTCATTACTTCGGTGAACAACGCTCCGGTTGCTTTTGCGGACAGTTATTCTGTGGCAGAGGATGGATCATTGGTGGTTACTGCAGCGCTCGGAGTACTGGCCAATGATACCGACGCGGAGTCGTCGCCATTGACAGCAGGTTTAGACACTGACGTGAGCTTTGGAACCTTGACCCTGAATACGAACGGTTCATTCACCTACATTCCAACAGTGAATTTCAGCGGCTCGGACAGCTTCACTTACCATGCTAATGACGGAATGTTAGATTCGAATATTGTGACCGTATCAATCATAGTAGTGGGAGGAAACGATGCCCCGTTCATCAGCGATGCCAGCGGCATTTTAACCTATACCGAAGGAGACGGTCCAGATGTCATCGACGGCACCCTGACTCTGGCCGATGCCGATGATACAAACCTGGAAAGTGCCACAGTCCAGATAACTGTCAATTACCAGAACGGGGAGGATGTGCTCTCCTTCACGAACACCGCCAATATCGTCGGAACATGGACGGCAGCGTCCGGCCTGCTGACCCTGACCGGCACCGATACCCTCGCGAATTACGAGATAGCCCTTGAGAGCGTCACATATAGCAACGCTGATGAAAATCCCAGCACTTTAGCCCGCACTGTGAGCTGGCAAGTGAACGATGGCTCGGCCAACAGCAACATAGCCATCAGTACAATTAATCTGGTCGCCGTGAACGATGCCCCAGTAGCAGTCGCAGATAGTTATACAGTGGCCGAAGACGGGACCCTCATTGTTGCAGCCGGCGTCGGAGTGTTGGCCAACGATACGGACGCTGAATCCTCGACCTTGACAGCTCTTCTTGATGTGGACGTTAGCCATGGAACACTGACTCTGAACACCGACGGCTCGTTCACCTACACGCCAACTGCGAATTACAGTGGCCCGGACAGCTTCACATACCATGCCAATGACGGAACCTTGGATTCCAATATCGCCACTGTAACCATTACAATGAGCCCTGTAAACGACCCACCGATTTTAAATACAATTACACCCAAGGTTGTCAATGAACTAACATTGCTTTCATTCATAGCCACCGCGACAGATCCAGACTTGCCTGCCGATACTCTTACTTTCACTATTGAAAAGAGTTTACCTCTGGCTGTGGGCGCGAGCATCACAGCTGGGGGCGTCTTCGCCTGGACGCCGACAGAGGCTCAGGGCCCGGATTTCTACAATATCATAGTGCGCGTCTCTGATGGGGCATTGTTCGACAACCAGACATTCATAATAACCGTGAACGAGGTCAATGCCGCCCCTGTCGCTGCGAACGACGCCGCGACCGTAGCAGAGGACAGCGTGGCCAACACCATCGATGTCATGGCAAATGACATGGACGGCGACGGAAACCCGATAACCATAATCAACATCACGCAGGGCGCGCACGGCATTGCCACGATAGCCGGCAACATGGTTGAATACACTCCGACAGCCAATTACTTCGGCACGGACACCTTCACCTACACGATAAACGACGGCAACGGGGAGAATGCAACTGCCACGGTGACTGTCACCATAACCAATGTCAATGACAATCCCACCGCAGCGGACGATGCCGTAACCATTTCAGAGGATTCCGGGGCCAGGACGATTCTCGTTCTGGGAAATGACGGCTTCGCCCCGGATGTCTCAGAGACGCTGACAATCATTGCGGTCACCCAGGGCGCCCAAGGGACCGTTGCCATAACGACAGGCGGCACGCGCCTGACATACACCCCCGCAGCCAATTACCACGGGACCGACACATTCACATACACAATATCGGACGGCAACAGCGGGATAGCCACAGGAACAGTGACCGTGCTGGTCGAGAACATCAACGACCCGCCGGTGATAACAATAGCCGATGTCCCGACCGCAGTGGGCGGAGACAATTACACTGTGGACTATGGCGCAACCGACATTGACGGGGACACACTGACATGGACACTGGTCACAACCGCTGACTGGCTGACGATAGATGCTGCGACCGGGGTGCTGAGCGGCACTGCCGAGGTCGGGATCTTCAGTATCCAGATAATTGTCAGCGACGGCAACGGCGGCACTGCCAGCAGCCACTTCACGCTGACCGTGACCCAGTTGGATTCCGATGGCGACGGCGTGCCGGACGGTTCCGATGCCTTCCCGCAGGATCCGAACGAATGGCTGGACACTGACGCTGACGGCACAGGCAACAATGCGGACACTGACGATGACGCTGACGGTACACCTGATGCAGAGGACGATTTCCCGCTTGACCCCGCTGAAACCGCTGATACGGACGGGGACGGAACCGGCGACAATGCGGACACGGACGATGACGGGGACGGGGTCGCGGATGCGGAGGACCCGGAGCCGCTAAACCCTGCGATAACAGGAAACGAGTACAACGGCGGCTGGCCCTACTGGGATGTCGTCATATCCATAATGGTCGCGCTGCTGATAGCCCTGATATGCCTCGGAGTTGTGTGGTTTCTGCTCAGGAAGCGCTGAGTCTCGCAACAAGTTGCTCGTGAACCTCCGGTTCAAATCCCATTCAATATAATGCGGGGAAAGGGATTTGAACCCTTGAACCACTAAGGACGGGATGTCTTATCCGAATGAACATCCGGAACTTAAGTCCCGCGCCGTTGGCCAGGCTTGACTATCCCCGCGTATGCTGGAAACACCTCTCATTTAATAAAACTTGCCAATGGTTTCAACTTTCCCGAATCTCGATTTCGTGAGTAATCCTGGCAACCTTTCCAACCATGGCTCCCACTGAGCAGTATTTCTCCGCGGAAAGAGTCGCGGCCTGCTCCAGCGCCTCCCGCTTCAGATTCTTTCCCACGAAGACGAATTTCATGTGGATGGAGGAATATACCTTCGGGTGCTCGGCCGTTTTCTCAGCCTCGATGTCTATCCAGAAATCATCCAATGGCATTCTCTTTTTCTGCAGTATCCAGACTGCGTCCATGGCAGTGCAGCCGGCAAGCGACATCAGAAGAAGTTCCATGGGGGTTGCCGCCTGGGGGGTGCCGGTCTCCGGTTTGCTGGGACCTATAGGGACCCAGACTCCTGTTTCTGCCTTGGCCTTGAAGTTCATTCCCTTCTCCCATCTGAGGTGGGCCTTCATGGCGCCCAAGATTGCCCGGCAACGTAAAAGCCTTGCCCCATCATGTTGTCCTACTTCAGCTTCCAGACCTTCTTCCCGATCTTTTTCTTTATCTTTTCATAGGTGAGCGGCGGGCCAGTGGTTATCTCGGTGTCGTCAATGAACACGGCATTGTCAATGCCCCACTCCATGAAAATCGACCTGTCCGAAGTGTCTATGTGCCGGAATAAAACCTTGTCCCCGAATTCGGATGAAGCGCGTTTGGCCCTCTCAAATGTTATGCTTCCAGCTGGGCACCAGCCGCTGTTGAACCCTGTCACGGTGACCTTTCCGGGGACTCCCGATGGCTTCTTTTTTGGCTTTTCCCATTTTGGAGGCTTTGCATCATCCGAGAACCTCTTCCAGAGAAGTATTCGGCCTCTTTGTTTGTCCTTATCCGCAACCTCATAGCCCTGCTTCCTGAACCAAGACGCCCTCATCCAGAAGGGCAGGGAGATGCCCCAAGCGGCAAGCCCCTTGGCTCCCAAACTCCTTGCATCCTCCTCCGCGGCCTTCAGCAGGGCTTTACCCATTCCTTTCTTCTGGAAGTTGCCGCGGCCCTCCTTGTAGCCGTGGACCCAGACGCATAATACGAAGTAGAGGCCATGACCCTCCGCGAAGGATTCCTCGATGGGTACATACTGAATCATTCCTCCGACATTCCCGTCATCATCGGCCGCCAGCTTCACGCGGGCGCTGGTCCTCATCCTCTCGAACCAGCATTGTTTGTGGCATCCGGATTCAGCCATCTCGGGGGACCAGTCCTCGAGGCACTTGAAGTACAATGGCTCGTGCTCTTTTGTGAGGTCGATTATCTTCATAAGGGCGGAAAGGGGCGGACGGGATTAAAGGGTTGCGGTTTTGCAACGAGTATGCAATGCGAAGGATGATGGACTCAATCCAGTGCAAGAGTTTCAGGCGACGGACAAAGTATAAATGGGATGTTGTGGGCTAACATATTCACTCGAATATATAACTGGCGTGTTCCCACGCCAGCATTGTACCGAGCGAGCATGCGAACCCGAGTTTTCTTGTTTACTGAATATTTTTCTTTTGGAGGGTGAGCCGGCGCAGCGAGGTCAAAAGAAAAATACTCCGTCTAACATTTTTTATTTTCATATTATTATTTATATAGTTGAAAATAAAAAATGGGAGCACTGGGATTTTCAATATCATCGCAACAGAACTGCCTGTTGCTCATCTTGGAGATATATGCAAGCACCGGCCGGCTTCGCCGGCCTCTTCGCTGCCGAGAAAGGCTCGTTATTGCTTGGGTTTCTCGGCGCGAGTGAAACTTGGGCTCTGAAATTAAATTCTCAGAGCCGCTCCAAGTGATACTTTGAACCCAGATCAGCGGGTATCTGCCGCAGGGAGCCCCGCTTTCCGGCGGAACCTTACCTGCAAAGACCATCTACGGGTCATCGCTCCAGTTATTCATCACCGGATCCGGACGTCTCCGAAACCCTCAGAATACCCGTTGGTAATCATCCCTGTAACTGGAGCCCGCGAGGATACCAGGCTACCCCATACTCCCATGTGGCGAAACTCAATCTGGTCAGGGCCAGGCTTATGCCTTCCTCATCTTCTGAGCCCTCTTTCGGCGCCTCATCTTCTTCTTACGCCATTTCCAGCGCTGCTGCCCGCGCTTTTTCCAGACCCTCGAGCTTCTCTTCATGTATTTCCTCGCAGTGAGGGGGGAATGGTTGGGTTATTAAAACGTTTCCGCTGATGTGGAACACAGGATTGGCTGAAACAATATATTTATATATGAAATTACTCATATAATTCCCCATGGCGATGAAACGCCCGGCGGAGATTGGTAACCGCCCTCGAGCAGTGATTCCCAGGGCATTCCCTACAAAATTATAAATATCCATCCGCGGATGATTCGGGCAGCATGTCAAACGCCGTCGAAGTCCGGAACCTTTCCAAGCACTATAAAAACGTGGTGGCATTGTCAGGCCTGACCCTGGATATCCGCCAGGGTGAGATTTTCGGCATCATCGGCCCCAACGGCGCCGGGAAGTCGACAACCCTAAAAATTCTCACGACCCTTCTCACCGCCACCTCTGGAACTGCGAGCATCTTCGGCGTGGATGTGCTGGACAAGGAGAATATCAGGAAGATGGTCAGCTACCTGCCCGAGGAGGCCGGTGTCTACAAGCAGCTCACAGGGCGCGAATACCTGGAGTTCATGGCTGGCCTCCTGGAAATGCGGGAAGGCGAGACCCAGGAGGAAGTGGTGGATCGTGGTTTAGGGCTTGCCGGCTTGGGGGAGAGGATAGACGACAGGACCAAGGAGTACAGCAAGGGCATGCGCAGGAAGCTGCTCATCGCCCGCAGCCTTATGACCAGGCCGAGGCTCGCTGTCCTGGACGAGCCTGCAAGTGGGTTGGATGTGAGGTTTGCGTACCATGTCCGGGGAATAATCAAGGATTATGTCATGAACCAGGGGATCACAGTCCTCCTTTCCAGCCACAATATGCTCGAGGTCGAGTTCCTCTGCGACAGGGTCTGCCTGCTGGACGAAGGCAAGTTGCTGGACATCGGGACGCCCAAGGAACTCACGGCAAAATACGCCGCCCGGAACCTTGAGGAAGTGTTCATCAGGGCCACAGGGACAGCGCCTGCGCCCCCTGGAGGTGGCTTCTGATGGTCAGCCCGCTCATGAGGATCATCAGGAAAGAGGTCACTGAGATGATACGGGACAAGCGACTGCTCCTGGGCATGATAATCGTTCCGCTGCTCATGTTCCCGATGATGGGCTATGCGATGAGCGCCTCCGTGTCGTCGGTAGAGGATTCGATGAGCCACATCGACCTGGGCATTGTCAACCTTGATTCGGGCAATAGGTCCGGCGAACTGATTAGCTACATGGTGGCGCAGGGGATCAACGATTCATATTATTCGCCGGTCGAACTTGAAATGATGGTGAACGGCACAGAATATCCAGTCGACCTGTTCATGGTCATCCAGCAGAATTTCACACAGACGATCGAGACAAACGGCAGTGCCATGGTTGTCCTCTATACACCGTTGAAGACATACTCGATTTCTGAAGGCCTTCAGTCCGATGGCGTCACTTCATTGGTTTACGGATACACAGAGTCGGTTCTGGACGAGCGGCTGGCGCACTCATACCCAGGCATGAACGTGTCGGACGTGAAAAACCCGGTTGTCGTGAGCAGCCTCTCTGTCATCGAGGGCAAAGTCGTTCAAAACAGCCCGTCCGAAATTACCAATCAAATGATGACCCAGTCAATCATGGTCCCGATGGTTCTGATGATACTCCTGATCATGGCGGCACAGCTGGCAGCTACTTCCGTCGCCATGGAGAAGGAGGAGAAGACCCTCGAGACCTTGCTGACCACTCCAGTCCCCAGGGGAACCATTCTCCTTGGCAAGATTGCCGGGGTCGTCGTTATATCCGCAATAGCGGTTGTGGCCTATATGTTTGGTTTTTCATATTATTACTCAAGCCTGAATTCCATGGCCTCTGAAGGTTCGGCCATTGACCTTGCCGCGCTCGGGCTGGCCCCCTCCCCCGCAGGGATGCTGGTGCTGCTGGTCACCCTTTTCCTCTCTCTTGTGTCCGCGCTCTCCCTGTCAGTGCTTATCGCGTCGTTCACCGAGGATGTGAGAAGCGCCCAGTCCCTGCTCGGGATTCTGTATGTCCCGATTTTCATTCCCTCCTTGCTCCTTATGTTCGTTGACCTTAGCCAACTGCCAGCAATCGCGCAGGGCATCATCCTGGCCATACCCTTCACATATCCGGTTCTGGCGGCAAAGGCCATGTACACCGGGGAGTTCGTAACCATCCTTTTCGGGATTGTATACCAGATAATATTCACAGCCATAGTCATCTACATTGCCTCGAGATTCTTCTCCTCCGAGAAAATACTCACGGCAAGGTTCCGGTTTAGAAAGGGGAAGGGTTTCCAGACCAGAAAAAAAGCCTGAGACATAGGTATTTATACGCATCGACCATATATCATTGCGCAATGGCCGCCAGCATCGGGCTTAAGGTGGTTTTTACAACAATGTAAAAGGCTCTGTACAATCATTTATCCGTTTGATGATTCGCCAACTATATCCTATAAGCAAAATATATATTGTAAAAGGTTTTCCCCGGCACATCGGGAGGTCAGTGATGAGAGGTGTGCTTGTCAGTCTGTTCGCGGTGATGATTCTGTTGTCGCCTTCTATTATGGCTGAATCGGATGCCCCCACTGGACACGCTATCCCTTCCAAGCAAACCCCCGCCGAATGGACCATCACAATGGCTGGCACGATAAAGACTAACATTGTTGCGGGCATCATCCACAATATCACCATCCATCTAGCTGCACCATCCGACGAAGTCTCCCTCAGGGGCAGCACCATGGACACCTTCAGCCAGGGAAACTACACGAACAATTATTCCTGGACATACTCATCGGGGGCTTGGACCGACGACCTTTACGATTATTATATCTCGGCAGAGTCTGCCAGGTTCGGGAATGACTACTGCTTTCATGTGGCCGTTGACTCGACATCGCTGACAGGGTGGTGGTCGTTCTCGGTTTACTCAAGCGGGGCATGGCTTGCGAGCCAGCAGTATCAGGTTGTCACGCCCGTCGCCGGAATCTCCATGAGCGCCCCCAGGTTCTATTTCGAGGTGATTCCCTACACAACGGACGTGATCAATTCTTGGAAATCCTCCGACATCGTGAATTCGAGCTGTGTGACGACTAAAAACACAGGCAATGTCCCCACGACGCTGACTATTACCTACGATGTAATGAACAACCTGTTCTCCACTACAAACTCCACCGGCACCTATCACCCGGGCGAGGAAAGAACACATTACGTCAGCTTCCAGGCTCCGCCCTGGAGCCCGAGGCAGTTCACAGTCAAAGGGAGAGTACACTGCGAGCCGCAGCTACTCCTCACTCCCAATATTGTCAGCACACTCGTGGCCCCCGAGACCGTGTTCGAGGTCGTTGTGAAGGTTGCGAGACCGGGGTATGCAATTTATCAGATGGACGGAGTCACAGTCCAGTACAAGTCATTCTATTCCTCGACATACAGGCAGAAACTGTCCTTCGACATGTATCTCACAGGCAACAAAAGCGTCTACCTGAACTATGTCATGGACAATGTGACATTCGACAATTTCTTCACCCAGGGCGAGACCAGTACCGATGAGCTGCTACTTGCACTCAGCGACACAGTCGAACAGCGGGTAGTGGTCAATCTGACCTGTTCGGTGGCGCCCCCCAGGATGGAATACTCCCTGATGGCCTATGCGCATTTTGATTTTAGGCTGGCGGATGACTCCGGCACAGGCCGTATTACTTCGAACATTGTCGTTTCACCGTCCGGCACAGCCGGGGACAGCATCTCACTTACCCTCAACATTGCCGTGCTGATAATCCTGATAGTGGTTTTCACGGTTGTCGGCCTGTTCATGACCAGGGCATACCGAAAGACCGAGGAAGAAAAAAGGCTCGAATTGGAGGAACGAATCAGGCAGAAAAAGGAGAGGGCCAGGAAGCAGAGGAGGACCTGAGATGTCCCCTTGCATAGCTAATATATACGAAATACGGCATTCCCATATTGCATCTGCCGGGAGGAGCAGGACCGCATGAGACACAATCAGCGTTTTATCAGGTGCCTATTCGCGCTCACATTCACTGCATTTCTCATCTTAAACCTTGGTTCGTCCCAGGTCCTGGGTCAGGGCAGTATAGGCGTCGACAATGACGGGCCTTCATTCCTTGACATAGCCATTGAGGAAACTGACGTTTACAAGTACGTGGATGTCGAGGTCAGGGACCTCAACGGCTGGAATGACATATTCTCCATCAATATCACCATAATGGGCAACTCTGACAATATACTGAGCCAGGTATGCTATATGCAATACCCCAACCTGACATCCACCTCAGTTGCGGCGATAATATGGAACGAGACTGCGGGCAATTATCTGGTTGCGAGCGAGTCCGGATGGACCCCAATGCCTGTGGCCCCGTGGAATCCGTACAATGCAGAAAGGGAGATCGGCCTTAGAGTAATATTCGCATTCAACAAGTTCTCGGGAGACACCGTGAACATACTGGTGATGGACAAGGGGCAGCTCACATGCGAGTACAACGGCCCCTTCTCAGCCGAGTACACGCCCGCTCCGGAATGGGAAAATGTGGCCATACCCATCAGCCTGTCGGCCATAGTTGCCGTGGCTGTGGCGGGCTTCATGGTTTACAGGAGATTCAAGAACAACAAGCTTGCAAGGGCTGTGGAATCCAGCCAGGCGGCTTCGGGAGAGAGATAGGAGGCTCAGAATGAACAGGCAATGCGATATCTGCCAGAACGTCACAACCGACGACGGGGAGCAGATATGCTCTGTCTGCGGCGCAGAACTACCTCCTGCTGTAGGAGCACCTCAGTCCGAGGGTGACAACATCGAGGAACTGAACCTCGGGAACGGCGCTGGGTCAGGCGAATCAAGGCAACCTGTTGAAGCTGGTTCCGAAGAATGGGACACCGGGGCGGTCGGCGGCCCGGCCCGCGCAGAGACCGAAGAGGCGGAACCGACCGAGGCAGCTCAATCAGATGATGACATCCCCGAACCGGAAGCCGAGGAAATTGCGCTGGCCAAGGACGAGTTCCTTTGCCCGGGCTGCAACAGCCCGGTGAAACAAGGCGCCAAGAACTGCCCGGGGTGCAACCATGCCACCGAATATCTGATACCGTGCGCCTCTTGCAGCATGGGCATAGACAGGATGGCCGATATATGCCCCTACTGCTACACAGACCTCAAGCTGCTGAAGGAGAAAACAACCGCGAAGATACCAGTCAAGGGGGAAAAGCCGCCCAAGCCAGCTCCTACCGAAGCCAAAACGGACATTAAGGTCCTTGAGGAAGGCCAGAACGGCAAGCTTTCCGAGAAGGAAAAGAAGAACATGCTGAAGAAGCTCCTGAAGGAACAGAAGGAGCTCGAGAAGAAATTGAAGAAGGGCCAGATAACTGAAGCGGAGTTCGCAAAGCGCTTGGACGAGATAAGGATGGGCAACGGGTTCGGGCCTATCGGCGGGTATGTGCTGGACGAGGCCGAGGCAAAGGACCTGGAAGCTGCCGAGATGGGTCAGAACGGCAATCTGTCCGACAAGGATAAAAAGACCATGCTGAGGAAGCTGGCCAAGGAGCAGAAAGAGCTGGAAAGGCAACTCAAGAATGGGGAGATAACCGAGGACGAGTTTGCGAAGCGCCTTGACAAACTACGGATGGGCAATGGCTTCGGCCCCATCGGCGGCTATGTTCTGGAGGAGGAAGAGGACAGGCAGGGGAAGAAAGCCGAGAGGGAAGCGAAAAAGGAACTAATCAGGGAGGAACTGGCCAAGGAAAGGCGCTCGGGTGTGTTCAACTACTACAACCTCAGTCTTGTGACGCTGTTCTTCTTCGTATTCCTAGCAATATTTGTCCTCATGGAATTCATATTGACTGTCGGGAATTTCACAACCCAGTCAGACCTGCCCAATTCGATTTACTTCGATTTCACACCCACAATCAACGAGATAACAAGCATCCCTGTGCTGCTGTTCGGCGTGATACTGACACTTACCGATATGATACTCCATCTGTGGGACAGGAAAATGAATCTGATGCTCTCCTTCGCGCCCAGCGGCATCATGGCAGGAGCCCTGGTTTGGGATACACTGTACATCCCGATGGATGTTGACATCATTCTGCTGCTGTTCCTGCTCGTCCTGATGATAACACTTGACATATACTGCGCGTTCATAATTTACCCGGTGGTCCTGGACACCCAGAACCGCGACGAGCTGGAGCTGTTCCTTGAAAAAGAGCAGGAGAAGCGCGACATCCAGCAGAGCCTCGAGGACGAGTACCAGAAGATGCTGGAGGAAGAAGAGGAAAAGCTCCGCATGAAGGATGACGAGATAGAGGACATCCAGACCAAGCTGGAAAGCCTGAACGACCAGATACAGCAGGAGGAGGAGAAGCTCCGCCTGAAGGAGGAGGAGATATCGTCCATCAAGTCCGAACTGGACCTGAAGACCCAGCAGATAGCGGAGGAAGAAGAGAAATTACGCATGAAAGAGGACGAGATGGAGAGCCTCATCCAGACCGAGCTTGAGAAGCGCGCGGACGACATGATGATGGAGGAAGAGGAGAAGCTGCGCATGAAGGAGGAAGAGCTCATCAAGTCCAGGAACGAGCTGGACATCCAGAAGAACCTGTTCGACGAGACCAGGGAGAAGCTGCGCCTGAAAGAGCAGGAGATGATGTCCCTCAAGTCCGAACTCGAGAACCAGATGAGGCAGAGGTTCGAGGAGCAGGACCGCCTCAGGCTGAAAGAGGCCGCGGCCAAGATGCTGGAACGGGGCAAGCAGAAGCGCGTTCTTTTCCCGTTCGCAGCCATGGTGGGCCAGGAGAAGATGAAGCGGGCACTGGTTCTCAATGCCATTTATCCCGAGGTCGGCGGGGTCCTGATAAGGGGCCAAAAGGGGACAGGGAAATCTGTCTCGGTCAGGGGGCTGGCCGAGGTTCTCCCTGACATCGAGGTCACCGGATGCAAGTTCAACTGCGACCCCAAGGAACCGGACAAGTTCTGCACGGAATGCGCAGCACGCCAGAAGGTAGGCAAGCTGGAGACATTCATTCGCCCCGTGCAAGTGGTGGACCTGCCCCTCAACATCACTGAAGACAGATTGGTCGGCAGCATTGACATCGAGAGGATACTTTCAGCGGGGGAAAAGTCCTTCGAGCCGGGTATACTGGCAGAAGCGCACAGGGGCATACTTTATGTGGATGAGATAAACCTGCTGGATGATTACATCGTCGACATTCTGCTGGACTCGGCATCATCCGGCGTTGTCACGATCGAGCGCGAGGGCATGAGCATAAGCCACCCGTCCAGGTTCATCATCGTCGGCAGCATGAATCCCGAGGAAGGCGAGCTTCGGCCCCAAATCCTTGACAGGCTGGCCCTGCAGTGCGACGTCATAGGCATCAAGGACGTGGAGCAGAGGATACAGATTGTCAAGAGGCGTGAGGAATTCACGACCAACCCGGTAAAATTCAGGGACAAGTTCGAGGGCCAGCGCACAGAGCTGAGGACCAGGATAGACAAGGCGCAGGAGCTTCTACCGAATGTCACGACCCCTCCCAGAATTTACAAATTGATAGCCCAGATATGCCTTGACTTCGATGTTGACGGCCACAGGGCCGACATCATCATCGAGAGGGCTGCCAGGGCCAACGCCGCCTTCGAAGGTAGGCTCGAGACCACAGCCGAGGATGTCGCGTCCGCGGCCGCCATGGCGCTGCCCCACAGGATGAGGCGCAGGCCGTCCGAGGAAGAGGAGTTCAACGAGGACAGCATCCTGAAGCTGGTCAAATCCAGAGAGGCCGAACTGGAGGGCTGAGTCCTTGGCTGAGAAACCGGCCGAAGTGCCCAGGATGAAGACAAAGAAGGCAGAATACCCATTCACGGCGATAGTGGGCCAGGAAGTCCTTAAGAGAGCGTTGGTTCTTAATGTGGTCAACCCGAAGGTGGGCGGCGTGCTCATCCGCGGGGAAAAGGGCACAGGCAAGTCCATTGCAGTCAGGGCTCTGACTGACATTCTTCCGCCAATCGAAATCGTGGAGGGGTGCAAGTACAACTGCGACCCGCACAAGCCGGACAAGTTCTGCAATGACTGCAAGGCGCTCCAGGAGAAAGGGGAGGTGAAGGCGGTCAAGAGCCCGACAAAGATAGTCAACCTGCCGCTCAACATAACTGAAGACCGTCTGGTCGGCAGCATAGACATCGAACGCATCCTCAACGAGGGCGTGCGCTCGTTCGAGCCCGGGCTTCTTGCCGAAGCGCACCGCGGGATACTTTACGTTGACGAGATAAACCTGCTCGAGGACAATGTGGTCGATGTGCTGCTGGACGCGGCCGCGATGGGCATGGTTACAATCGAGAGGGAGGGCATCAGTTTAAATTATCCGTCCGACTTTATAATAATCGGCAGCATGAATCCCGAGGAGGGAGAGCTCCGGCCCCAGCTCCTCGACAGGCTGGCCCTGCAGGCTGAAGTAGCTGGCATTCAGAACATTGACCAGCGCGTGGAGATAATGAAAGCCTCCAGGGAGTTCTCGCTGGACCCTGTCGTCTTCAGGGACCAACACAAGGACAAGCTCAAGAAGCTGAGGGACGAGATAATCAGGGCTAGGGATATCATGCCCAAGGTCACAACCTCGGACTCAGTGCTTTCAATCATCACGAAGATAGGAATAGATTTTAACATTGACGGGCACAGGGGCGACATCATCATCGAGAGGACTGCCAGGACAAACGCGGCTTTCGAGGGCCGGACGGAAACGACACCGGACGACGTGATACTGGCGGCAGAAATGGCGCTGCCCCACAGGATGAGAAAACAGCCGTTCGAGGAAGAATCATTCTCAGCGGAGATGCTGAGACGATTGGTTCGCAAATATGAGACTGACGGCATTCGTTGATTGGCATAATGACGTATGCTGGTGCGGTCCACGGGATCTCCGCTCTAACACAGCGATGTCTCTCTCATCCTTCTATCCCCAATACACCAGCGTCAGATATTCGGTCTTCCCGGACACCTCGACAGCAGCCCTTTCCGCTGTGAAAGACCCGGACGATGCATGCTCTCCAGTACACCCGGATGCATCCAGCTCCCCGAATTCAGTAAGATTGAATTGCCTGTCCGTGATGTTCCGCGGAATGCATCCAGTGAGTAGACCTGACATCCACATCCTGTTTCCCGCCCTGACGATGACGGTGTCGCCCGTTATGTTGACAGTGTAACTCTCTCCGTCAATTTCCTGGGGAAGCTGGCCTGAATCCTCGAAACTAATGTTTAGTTTAGTTTCGGCATCTAGATTGGCGATGCTGTCGAGAATCCCGGAAATGGAGTCGGCCACGCCCTGGCCCTCCCTGTCCACCATGGCCGAATGCTGCCAGGCGAAAAGACCCAGCACGAACGCCGTTATCACGCCTACGGCAATCAGGACCCCGACCTTCGAGGCTAGCCAATCAAGCATTTCTCTTTCCCAAGAACCGAAATCCCGAGGGGCGATTTAATTCTTTGCAGGGTCTTTTTAATATATTCGGGGGAATACCTGCCTGTGAAGTTCAATCTGGAATATCTTAGATTATGGATTCGCCGGCATCGCAGGGAGCGCATTGATTTGGGCGTTCTCACGGCCTTCATTATACTCCTGCTGTGGCTGCTCGGAAATGTTGCCAGCCCCTGCCTGGCTCCAGCAGGGTCCGTCAACCTCGGCAATAACGGTGTGGTCGGTTCGAGCGACAAGGCCGGTGAGATAGCGCTCATCAACAACAGCTTTGCCAGGTTCTTCTACCGCGCAGGAGACGCGAACTGCCACCAGCATGCGGACCGCTCTTTCTTCCTGAACGGCAACCAGATGCCATTTTGCGCCAGATGCACATCCATATTCCTGGGTTTGGCCATTGGCGCTGCGTTACTGATGTTCCTTGACCTTGAGCTGCACATTTTGTGGATACTGCTTGGCCTTGTGCCGATGGCCATTGACGGCGGGTTTCAGCTGCTGAGCGAAACATATGAGAGCACCAACCTGCTGAGGTTCATCACCGGTTCATTGGCCGGTCTCGTGACAGGCATAGCCCTCGGCTATATAGTTTCCGAGCTGGGCAAAATGCTCGTACTCAAAAGAAAATTCAGGAGAGGCTCTGGATGATGTCCCTGACCTCGCTCACCTTCTCCCTCAGCCTTGCATCGCACATGGCCTCGCTGTCCGATTCGACAGTGACCCTGACAATAGGTTCTGTTCCGGAGAGCCTCACAAGCCACCAGTGATCCTCTGTTTCTGATTTTATCCCGTCAACCTCAGTGACCTTGCCGTTCGCATTATCCCTTACACGGGCCATTATTGCCTCGCCTGTGCCCGGCTTTATCCCGAGCTTGTCGCTCTTTATCCAGTATTCAGGCAGGTCAGCCACCAACCCCGAAAGGGCGCCTTTCCTTGACACGATTTCAGCCATCCTCGCGGCCGCCATCATCCCGTCCCTGCAATATTGGTGCTCGGGGAAAATAATTCCGCCGTTGCCCTCTCCTCCAAGAATGGCGCGGTTCTCCATCATGCAGCGGGCAATGCCAGGCGAGCCAATTGCAGTATATTCGACCGTGCCTCCATGGGACTCGACAGCATCCTGAACAGTCCTGGATGTATTTATGGGTATAACGACAATACCCTTCCCATGCCTATGCAGGGCATCAACCGCAAAGAGGGCCAGGCTTTTATCGCCCTGGACATAATCGCCATTCTCGTCGACGAATATGGCCCTGTCCGCATCGCCGTCATGGGCAATGCCAATGTCAGCTGAATCAGATTTCACAGTGCTCATGAGGGTTCCGACGTTTTCTCTCACCGGCTCAGGCATCCTCCCGGGGAAACGGCCGTCCGGCTGGGCGTTTAGCGTCATAACCTTGCACCCCATCCTGGCCAGGATGTCCGGAGTGTATCCGATGGCAGTTCCGTTTGCACAGTCCACAACTGCTGTGATGTCCCTCCCCAAAGCGGCCAGTGAAATGACAGCTTTTCGATAAGTGCTCTGCACATCATTCTCCTCGCTTGCCGTGCCGACCCTGTTCCAGGCTGCGTATTTCATTTTATTTTCAGAAAAAACCCGCTCAAACTGAGTCTCCTGGCTTTTTGAAAATTCAGTACCGTCGGAAGCGAAGAATTTCAGGCCATTGAACTCGGGCGGGTTGTGGGACGCGGTGACCATCAATCCCCCGTCCAGGCTCATTCCGCGCACAGCGAACTGGACCACCGGGGTCGGAACCACGCCCAGGCTTGCGGCGCTGCATCCAGCCGAATTCAAACCCGACAGCACGGCATTGTAAATCATCGGACTCGATAGCCTCGTGTCCATGCCGACGGCCAGCCTCTTATCGGGCCCGAAAAAATTGCCTGCTGACACAGCCAGGCGAATAGCATAGTCAGAACTCTGAATCTCGACCAGCCATCTAATGCCATTCGTTCCGAACAGCCGAGACATCCGCAATGCCACCGGTTACTTTGGGATGATTGTCACAATGTTGTTGCCGCGAAGAACTATTGTGCCTATGCGCTTGACCTGGTCTTCCTTAGTTTCCTCTGTCTCTTCCAGTATCATGTTCATGTATTCGTCGAAGCCGGTCAGCTTTCCGTCCAGCGTCCTTCCGTCCTTCAGTGTCACCACTACGCTTTTATTGAGTTGTCTTTCCAGTATGTTTAAAGGCATTGCCAAGGGCACTCCCCCTGATTTATTAAAGCCATAATATACTCCTTTCATTTAAACCTTACTGATGGGTACATTAATCATTTGAATATCAACATGTTCTGTCATATCCACCCTTCGGGCGGGGCTTTCGAGAATAATCTCCTCCATCGCGCAAGGTTGTATGTTACGAATCAAGATGGTTTTATTGCATCAATGCCCTGACAGCAGGGTGTCATATAGGCTGCTATTTTGTAACAAATCGTTAAGTTTAAATACTATACAAAACAGCGTACAAATGAGTTTATATAGTCTGAAAGTCATATTTCCATCTGATGTCGGGAAAATCACCACGCAGAATGTCCAGGGATGCCCTGATGCTGGGTTTCGCGGCACTGTTCTCAGCCATGCTCATTGCCACCCTTGTGCCAATGCCTTCGCAAGCTGCCCACATATTCCACCCTACATCGGACATATCTTCGCAGAAGAGTCTGGACGTGGCAGTTTCCTACGAAACGCTGCATGTCAAATCCGGAGGAGCGCTCACTTTCTTCATCACGGTCACGGAGCGTGGCTTTCCGGTGAGCAATTCCTCGGTGATTATGGCCTCGGACCTTCCCGAAACATGCGTGTTCGAATACATGAACGGAGGTTTCACGGATGCCGACGGCCAGGCCATGGTGCAAATGAAAGCCTACTCGGAGAATGGCCAAATAATGAATCTGACTGCCAGGGCTTACCTTGACGGTTATATGCCCGGATACTACATAATCTCGGAGGTGACAGTGGAGCCCCCGACTGTTATAATGAATAATGAACGAATATCATATATTAGTATCACAGGGCTGATAACCCTTATTATCATTGCCAGCACGGAGACTGGTAAATACGGATTATTCAAGACATTCTTCGTGCCACTTTATTCCAGATTGAAGAAGGATGAGATGCTCGACCATTTCGTGCGCGGTCAGATATACGGATATATCATGTCGCATCCGGGTGAGCATTACAATCATATAAAATCGAAACTGGATGTGACCAACGGCACCCTGTCCCATCACCTGAGGGCCCTCGAGTTCCAGGGATATATCAAATCCCAGAGGGACGGGACATACAAACGCTTCTACCCTACAGACATGAAGATACCCAGGACAAAAGGCATCAAGCTGAGCGATCTCCAGCTGGGGATCATCGATGCAATAAGGCAGTCCCCGGGACTTTCACAGAAGGACATAGCAAGGAGAGAAGGCCTTTCCCAGCAGACAGTCAGCTACAACCTTTCCGTGCTGGAGAGGATGGGTTTGCTTGACAGTTCAAGGGAAGGCGTAAGAAAGAAATACTTCATATCCGCAGAGACCTGAGCAGCTTTGCTTACAAAAACCCTGAACCCCCGTTTTTCTTTTTTATAAGTCTCGCTGCGCTGGCTGGGCTCCAAAAAAGAAAAATGGAAATAAGGAAAAAATCCGCCCATCCTGCTCGCTCGACAATTGATGGAAAATCGCCTGCTTACAAAATGGTGTACCACAAGGCTTTTATATTATACAAAACGCCTGTACAACCGTTTTTCTTTTTTATAAGTCTCGCTGCGCTGGCCAAGCTCCAAAAAAGAAAAATGGACAATAGAAAAAACCCGCTTGTCCTGCTCGCTCGACAATTGATGGAAAATCGCCTGCTTACAAAATGGTGTACCACAAGGCTTTTATATTATACAAAACGCTGTACAAATTTGTTTTTATACTTCCCCCATTTATTACCGGTCTGAGGGTGAAAAATAAAAAAGCAAAATAGGCCGGAAAATGGAATCTGGCCATGCCTCCAAGAAAACTATAAATATAGACACCCTATTCACTCCGCCACTGGAATTCCTCTGGGATTTCTAAAACGGAGTAAGAAAGGAAAAGAGGATGTAACCATGAATGGAAAACACAATAGCCATGGTATAATTGTGGGTATTGCCCTGCTGTTCAGCCTGATGATGGTTCTGAACTCGTTTTCAGTATTGGCGAACGCACAGGAAACAAAGCAAGAAAGCGAACTGATACTGAGGGTTGCGATGCAGGATGACATAAAGGGCCTGAACCCGATAATCGTGAGCGATGTATGGTCCTGGAACGTGCTGAGTTACGTGTATGACGGTCCGGTCAATATAAATCCCAAAACCGAAGAACTTATCCCGTATATTGCAATTGGCTCCGCAAACACAACAGGAGCCATACCCCCAGCGGGGGCAACGACCTTTGACGGTTACTGCGACATAGCCAATTTCGGTTTCATGCCAAAAGATACATGGACAGGTTCAGCAGGCGTCGGTGAGGCCGTGATATTCTACGATTTCACCAACGTGAAGTGGCATGATGACACGCAGATGACAGTCAGGGATATTCAGTTCTCAATGCACATGGCCGCCCAGATTCCCGAATGGTCCACGTCCATGAACCCGCTGAAGGACAATGGCGGGGCTTCCGGTTCAAATTTCTCCTCCAACGGATGGCTGGCATGCAGCAAGGTTTGGGAAAGCCCGGACAAGATGCAGGCTGCCCTGAAATACGAGCTCCAGGAGCCCTTTGCCGACTTCTTCAGAAACACGATATCGGTTTTCCTGTTGCCTGAACACATATGGAACTCAGCGATATCCGGACAACAGCCCGGAGCCAAGATATGGTGCGACCCAGGGTATCTCCAGAACCCCTGGAAAGTAGACCCAGCGAAGGCATATAAAAACGACGATTGCATTGGCAACGGTCCTTTCAAGTTCGTATCCTGGGATGTGGGCCAGATGATTAAAATAAGCACATGGCGCGACCACTACTTCAGGGAAGATTACAAGTACATAGATTATGTGCTGGACGAGTACCAAAAGCCTCTTTGCTACCAACCGACAATTGACGGCGTCACATACCAGATATTTAAAACCGCTGAAGCAGCAGTTCTTGCGCTGAAGAACGATGACATTGACTATATTGCATGGTCTGTTCCTCCGACATTCGTCCAGGAACTGGCCAATGAACCTGGTGTATCCCTCGTGCAGAACCCGGAGCAGGGCTTTTTCTATATGGCCTATAACATGAGAAAGACATCATTCGGCTACCTGAACGGCGACCCCCTCCAGGGAGACTACGGCAAGGCATTCAGGAAGGCAGTGGCACACTGCATCGACAAAAACACTGTTGTGCAAAGGCTACTGCTCAACCTCGGTATCGCGGGTGAAGGGCCTGTGAGTTCCATCAGTCCATGGTACAACACAAGCATTCCGAAGTACAGTTTCGACTGGGCAGAAGCCAAGAATATCCTGGCCAATGCAGGTTATGGAGTGAATGACGGAGGCACCATAATCTATGGCGATGCTGCCAAAGCGGCTGCAGGCAACGGCAAATGGTGGGTCAGGCCTGACGGCCAGCCCATCGGAAGCTCAGCAGGGGGCCTCATTGAGATACTGACGCCTGAGGCCAATTACGACCCTATCAGAGCCCAGGCCGGTCTGATGATTGCCAAACAGCTCAAGGACATTGGCATAAATGCTGAATCTATTGCCATGGACTTCGGCTCGATTGTTGACAGGATGAACGAGAGGAATTTCGACATGTACATCCTCGGGTGGAGCATAGGCTCGGACCCGACTGATTTCCTGCATGCATTCTTCCACTCGAGCATGTCTGTTGTCGGCCAGAACTATCCCGGATACCAGAACTCCTCGTCCTATGCGGCCTACATGGGGTATGATAAGTGCTTTGACGAGATAATCGATGCAGCAAGGAGGACAGGCGACGAGGAGGAGAGGAAAGACTTGGTCAAAGAGGCTCAGGCATCAATCTGTTATGACCTTCCCTATGATGTGCTATATTACAGGACAAATATTGAAGCATACAGATCGGACAGGTTCGCTGGGTGGGAAGTAGGTTCGAAAGGCTCGATATTTACCTGGGCATCATTATATAAAATCAAGGCTCCGAGCCATTACAAGGCCAATGCCCAGTTCGTGAGCCCGCCTTCCGCCATGCTGTCGAACTCCACAACCCAGCTAACAGTGTTCGTCAAGGATCAGGACGGAGAACCGCTTGGAGGCGCACAGGTTTGGTTGCAAACCAGCATAGGAACCCTATCAGCACTAACTGGCAACACGACATCCACGGGCAAGTTGCAAGTGACATACACAGCCCCATGGGCCGACCCGACAAACCCAGACGTTGTGAAGGACGGAACCCAGGCTATCATTCAAATTGAGAAAGCCACCTACACCAGTCAAACAGGCACCGCGTACGACGATGCCCCGAGCAGGCTGGCACTGATAAAGGTCTTCCCTGTAGGCGCCAAATTCCTATCTGTATCGCTCACCGCGGATCCTGATGTGATAAACCCGGACATTGACGAGGCTGGAACCCTTGGATTCACCTATGTCGTGGTCACGGTCGAAGACGAGAGCGGCGCCCCGGTGTATGGGGCATCCGTGGCGCTGACAGCATCGCCAGCCGTCCCGACCATAACGCCCGGAGACCAGACAACTGACCAGGACGGCTCTGCCACCTTCAAGGTCACAGCCACGGACCTTCCGGACAATGACGGTACAAACGTAGAGTACGTCCTCACGGCCTTAGCCATAGACCCAGATGACACAAACATCACAGGGCAGAACAGAGTTACCCTGAACATCGTGGACTACAAGCCACTATCAACAACCGGAAGCACTCCGTTCCCGACCTTCTTAGTCGTGGCTTCCGTGTTCTGCGTGGCTGCCATAAGCTATGCGGCAATACGTATAAAGAAGAAGTAAGCGAAGCAATAGGCCCGGGAAAGCCCGGGCCCTTTCCCTTTCAGACTGGTATACACACGAATTCGGAGATGATGTGAATGAAACTGAGAACATATCTGATGAAAAGAACGATGCACATGATAATCACAATTCTGATTGTGCTTGTTCTGCTGTTCGTTCTTTACAGAATGATGCCGGGAAGTGCCGCCGCGGCCATGATGATGAACCCGAAGATGACTCAGACGGAAATCGACATGGTGAAGGTAAGGTATGGCTTCGGCGTTTGGGCCGACTACCCCGGAGATTACATGGTGACGAATCTGGACCCGCAGGTGATAGGTACATACTCAGTCACCGTTGAGGCAACGGACCGCGACGGAAGATCAGACAATTTCACTACCGAGTTCGATATTAATCCAGTCAACGAAACCGACTATATCTCACCCAGAATAATGGACATTGGGATAATTAGCGCAAGCCTTGGTCAGAAAGGTGAATTCTACCTCATGGCCTATGACCTAGGCGCAATAAAAAGTACTGAAGTCACACTAATCTTCCCCAATCTGACCTCAACGGGGGATGATACTTATCATTACGCAGAAACCTTCAAGCTTAACGCGGTTGAAAGCCTCACCAACGAGACTCTCCATCAGTACTATTACAACGGAACTTCGATAAACAACCTTGGATTGGGCCAGGACGGAAGTTCTAATTATTCGGTTCAATTTGAAGTTGAAGACCGATTTAAAAACATAGGCACTGCCGCGATGGGTTTCAATGCCGTGACAGGGCTCGAAAGCTTCAAGATATGGAACCTTACAGTCGATATACCCTATTCGAACCGCAGATACTCCTACCCAAACTATAACACTAATGTAAACTTGCATTCAAATGTGAACGGTACGGCTCCAACCTTTTACATGGAAACGCTGGACAAACACATTTATCCAATAACTACATTGAACAATGATTTAGTTGGAAACTTTGATGGTGTATTCAGACTTCCTGACAATGGGATGATGACTTTCTATGCAGACCTCGGTGAGGCAAACGCCACATTCACAATCCCTGTGAACGCTCCCTTGGGCACAGAACCGACTCAGGTCCAGGACAACGATGCGATTTCTCCGGTCCTCAGTGACCTCTTCCTAAATGTTGTTAATGAAAGAGGCGCGATTACCGCTGCATCCCAGTATCCATACATTATGAGAGATCTCAGACTCAGAATCAACGCCACAGCCATGGACTCAGAAGGAAAGAGATGCCCGATAGTCAATGCATTCATCACCAGGCCTGACGGTTCTGTGGCAGAGGTTCAGATGACTCACCCGACATATGTGAAGGACAGAAGCATGGGTGAGCAGTTCATCACATACATGAAAACAATGCTGGTATTTGACTTCGGAACTTCATACACTTACCAGAGACCATCCTGGGATGTGATACTCGAGCGCGTGCCATCAACAGCCCTCCTGTTCGGTTCGGCTATGATAATTGCCTATGCCTTAGGCATCATGATCGGTGTTGTCGTGGCCTGGAGAAGGGGCACGGTTTTTGAAATGAGCACAATCATAGTTACTTTATTCTTCTATTCAATGCCCATATTCTGGTTTGCCCTCATCATGCAATGGGTATTTTATGCCCAATTGGGCTGGTTCCCGCTGGCAGGCATGGGCGGTCTGGATAAAAATGGTTTGACTTGGTTCCTGGATGTGCTATGGCATCTTACGATGCCGCTGGTCACCCTTGTCATCCTGGGCCTGGCCGGAGACATCCTCCTCATGAGAAGCTGCATGCTTGAGGTCATTGGCGAGGATTTCACGACCACAGCGAAGGCAAAGGGATTGAAAGAAAGGACAGTTATCTACAAGCACGTTGCGAGAAACGCGATGCTGCCTGTTGTGACGTCCATGGCAATGGGCATAGGCAGCATAATCAGCGGCGGTGTGCTCACCGAAACCATTTTTTCATGGTTTGGTATGGGTACGCTTCTTATCGAAGGAACCCTGTCGAAGGACTTCCCTGTCGTTCAGGGGGCATTCTACGTACTGGCCCTATTGACCATATTCGGGAACATGGCTGCAGACATACTATATGCGTGGCTAGACCCAAGAGTGCAACTGTGAGGTGACAAACATGGTTACAAGCAGACAGATGAAGGAAAAAGTGCGCGATTACAGACGCTCAGTAAAACACAGTTGGAACCTCTTCAGGGAAAGCCGCATCGGAATGGTCGGCCTGTTCATTATGGTGGTATTCATCGTGATGGCACTCATCTCACCATACCTCGGCCTTAGGCATCCCCTCAACTGGTTGGCCCCCGATGATGACATCCTGGTCATAGATTCGTACTTCAACGGGAACAACGGCGTGGATACTGAAGGCCCATTCGTCCACGGAGCCAATTACAGATTGAGGCCGGGCTCGGGAAACACCAGGCAATGCGACAGGATATATACGGTGGGCGGTGAAGGCACATTATTCAAGCCCTATAGTTTGTATGCATACGATAACAATGCTGGCAGTGTTATCTGGAATTTCAGGACAGGTTCCGAGGTAACCACCGATCTCATTGTGAACAACTACGGGAGCGAGACCAACCCGGCCGACGCAAACCTCAGACTCATGTTCGGCTGCGATGATGGCTCACTGTATGTTTTGAGGGACGATTATGTGGAAACATCTTCATCATTTGCCCCTGCAGGGTCCAACATATGGTCCTACCGACTCGACAGCAATGTGGTCGGCGTGTCATTCCATGACGAACGCGGGGGAAGGCCCGGCTGGATGGATTATGTACCGAATGGAAAATTATGGCATTTCAATAACATGGACACATTCTTCGCCAGCACATCAAGCGGCATGCTCTATGCATTCGAAGGCCCCACTCCGGATTACAATGCGGCAACAAACCTTTTCAACGCCACCCAACCATCATTAATCTGGTCTGTCCAAGTCTCCAATGTCTCACTTAATGCACCGGCAGTATCAAGCGACGGCCAGAAGGTGTTTGTGAGCAGCGTTGACGGCCTGGTGTACGGATTTGATGCCTTGACAGGCATTTCGCTGCCCGAATGGGTCAGCGGTCCATACAGAGTCACTGACGGTTATCTCTCAACATCCCCCATTTACAGCGGAGCCACGATATATATCTCAAACAACGAAGGCTTCATTCATGCCATTTACGGAACGAACGGCACCGCAGTCACAGGCTGGACACATACAGATGAGCATGAGAACCTGGTTCCAGGCTTCAAGGTGGAGAACTTCAACAGGGATCCAGACAACGGCAACCTGACAGACATCACCACAGTGGGTGACTACATTCTGGTAGGTTCTGACACTGGTTTGATGTACTCGATAAACAGGAACACAGTGAACCTGAGCATGGTGTTCAATACGAAGATTGGCACCGAGAACACCGAGATCCATGTAAAGCCATACTTCGATGCTATGGCTGCCAAATACCTGTTCGTGACATCAACCAACTTAAACGGCACTGCCACAGATCCGTCCGACGATTTCACTGTGGTTTTCTGCATTGCGTCTCCGGGCAATGACACCGTAAAATGGAGGAAGACCTTGGACGGCGTAATAACCTCTCCCATTATAAGCTTCGTGAACAATAACCACGTAGGAAGCCCTGCAGACGTCGTCATGACCACGGTCACTTTCAGCCCAGACGGAATACCCGCAAGCGGCAAGATGTACTCGTTCAGCGCAGCTGGACGTGTCATAACGCCACTCCCGCCCACTTGGGTGACGCCTTCCGCCACAGGAACAACCTATTTACTTGGGACAGATGCACAGGGCCACGACATCTTGGCCCAGACCATTTTAGGTTCCAGGATTGCCCTGCTGGTCGGTTTCCTGTCTGCCTTCTTCTCTATATTCATAGGAGTGATATTCGGCCTGGTGTCTGGATATTACGGAGGGGCGATAGACGCGATCCTGATGAGATTCACGGATGTCATCCTTGTCATTCCCTCCCTGCCGTTGCTCATAACGCTTGCGGCCATTCTGAACCCGAGTATATGGAACATCATCCTCATCATCTCCTTGGTGGGTTGGGGCGGTGTGGCAAGGATCATACGCGCCGAGGTACTCAGCCTGAAGGAGAGGCCTTTCATAGACGCAGCGCGCGTAACCGGAGCCAGTAAATTCAGGATAATGTTCAAGCACATAGCTCCGAACGTTCTCCCTCTCGGCCTTCTATACATGACCTTTGCGGTGAGCGGAGCAATCCTGTTCGAGGCCGCCCTGAGCTTTATCGGCCTGGGAGACCCGAGCACGATGACATGGGGCATGATGCTGAACTATGTGCAGCACTCCAACGCCCTGACCAACTGGTGGTGGCTGTTGCCCCCGGGTATCTGCATCACCCTGGTCTGCATGTCATTCTTCCTGCTTGGAAGGGCTTTCGACGAGATTGTGAATCCGAGGTTGAGGAGGAGGAGGTGATCACATGGCATTGCTAGAAGTTGAGGATCTGAAGGTCTATTTCAGCATAGTCAGAGGCGAAGTTAAGGCCGTGGACGGAGTATCCTTCACCCTCGAAAGAGGCGACACCCTGGGCCTTGTTGGCGAATCTGGATGCGGGAAAACAACTGCTGCATTCGCCATCACGAGATTGCTTCCTCCGAACGGAGACATCATCAGCGGGAAAATCACCTTTGATGGCAAGGTTCTTGCAGGCAGCGACGAGGAAAATGCGCTTTCCAAAAGAAAGAAGGCTAAATACGTCGAACAGGTCATGAGGGACGTGAGATGGAAACAGGTTTCCATGATCTTCCAAAGCGCGATGAACGCCTTCAACCCTGTGTACAAGATCGGCGATCAGATAGCCGAGGCCATACTTGCCCACGAGGATGTCACAAAGCAGGAAGCGAGGAAGAAGGTGATCGAGCTGTTCAAGCTCGTGGGCCTGGATGTGGGCAGGATCGACGGCTACCCGCATGAGTACAGCGGCGGAATGAGGCAGAGGGCCATGATCGCCATGGCGCTTGCCTGCAACCCCAAGCTCATAATCGCGGACGAACCGACAACTGCCCTGGATGTCATCATGCAGGACCGCGTTCTCGCTGAGATAAGGGACCTGCAAAGGAAGATGGGCATGGCCATGATAATAATCACCCATGACATCTCAGTGGTGGCTGAAGTGGCCAAAAGGATAGCAATAATGTATGCGGGTCGCCTAATGGAGTACGGAGACATTACAGCCGTATTCGCCAGACCTTCCAATCCGTACTCCATAGGTCTGATGGCCTCCTTCCCCAGCATCATAGGGGAGAAGAAGCCCCTGTATTCGATTCCGGGCTCACCGCCTGACCTGTCAAATCCGCCGCCAGGCTGCAGGTTCCACCCACGCTGCAGGTATGCAAAGAGCATATGCAAAGAACGGATTCCGGAGATCATCGAGGTTGAACCGAACCATTTCTCGGCTTGCCACTTTGCGCTTGAGATATTCAACGGTCAACTGAGCGAGGTGGTCTGATGGCAGACATTGTGATTAAAGTGGATAAACTGAGGAAATATTTCGAGGTCAACCGCGGCCTGATGAAATCCCTATTAAGCAAGGAATCCATATTCGTCCACGCAGTGGACGATATATCCTTCAACATCGAGAAGGGCAAGGTTCTGGGCATGGTCGGGGAAAGCGGCTGCGGAAAGACAACAACCGGAAGGCTGCTGGTTCGTCTGGATGACCCGACATCCGGCCAGATGTTATTCCACGGCGAGGACATCGCACCGAAGAAAGGAAAGGAACTGAAGGAATACAGGAGAAAGGTGCAGATGGTGTTCCAGGACCCATATGAGTCCCTGAACCCGAGGTTCACAGTATTTGACACTGTGGCTGAACCTCTCATCGTCCATGGCGTGGGCGATTCCTACGAGGAGAGGGAGGATATGGTGGCCAAAGCGCTGGAATACGCAGAACTCAAGCCCGCATCCGAATACATAAGCCGTTTCCCCCACGAACTGAGCGGCGGGCAGAGGCAGCGCATATCAATCGCCAGGACGCTGGCCCTCAGACCCGAATTCATCGTGGCCGACGAACCCGTTTCCATGCTGGACGTTTCCATCAGGGCAGGAATCATGAACCTGATGCTCGGGCTGAAGAACCAGTACAAGATACCGTTCCTCTTCATAACCCACGATGTTTCGGTCTCGAGATACATGAGCGATTTCATCGGAGTCATGTATCTGGGTAACCTTGTCGAGTATGGCCCATCCGAGGAAATCATACACAATCCGTACCACCCGTACATGAAAGCACTGCTATCGGCAGTTCCGATTCCGGATCCCAAGGTCCAGAGGGGCAGAACCGAGATCAAGGGAGACTTACCCTCGCCCATAAACCTGCCCTCCGGCTGTCCCTTCCATCCGAGATGTTTCTATGCAAAGGATGTGTGCAAGCAGAAGAAACCCGAAATGAAAGAGGTAAAGACAGGCCACTTCGTTCAATGCCACTTCGGCGGTGAGCTGAGTTTCGGCGTTCCAATAGTGCCGTCTTTCGAGGAAACGGTGAAGAACGCTTCGGCAGTTGGCTAGAAACGCGGGAGAACAATGAAGAAGAAAGAACTGGGAGTTACCAATCTCATTGGCGTGCTGCTCTTGGTCGTTGCCGTGATTTCGGCGGGCGGTCTTTACTACCTTGCGTCGGAATACTGCCAAATATCCGATACACTGGTTTCTGTTGAGACGAATGGAACGGACATCACGCTTTTCCACGACAATGTTTCAGGCCAGTACGAGATAATTGTCACGCTTACCGTGTCCAACCCCTCCGAATTGGATATTGAGATTTATAGCATCGAATACCTTGTATTTGCGGACAAATCGACAGCCACACTTACAAGTAACGATGCCTGCGTTGGCGGCGGTTCAAGCGGTTTGGCAAACGGGACAGTCAGCGCAAACACGGTAAGGAACCTCACAGTAATGTTCCTTGTAGGGCCGGGAAGCCTTTACTTCGAGAGACTGGAATATGCCCTGGCAGGCGGAAATTCCACATGGATGTATCTCAATGGATTTGCATTGTTCAGGTTGTCGGATTACCACGAAGTGGACGGCGAACTTGGCATGCTATTTTACCCCAGGGAGGTCGCTGTAAATGATTGAGACAAATAACCTGCGGGTCAAACTGAAACTGACACTATGGTCGATTTCCGCGGGCACGATAGTGGCTTATTTCTTTGCGACCAACTTCCTTGCCTGGGCAACGGAGTTCAATCCCGGGGGAAGCGTACTCTTCTTCAGCCCTCTGATGTGCGGCCTGATACTCGGGATAATCACCTGTGAGATGGAAGCCATAAACACGGTGATATCGAGCATAATAATGACAATATGGGCTACAGTGGCAGTCCTCATAACGCTGATGGCGCCTCTCATTTTCGGGATCGTGTTAGACCCCACCGGAACACTTTGGATGATACATGCGCCACAGAACATGCTGATAACCATAATCCTCGTACTGCCGATTTCCCTCCTTGGCGCCATTGTCGGGAGGCTGTTCGCCGAGAACACGATTCTATCCTCGTCCATGCGCAGGGAGAGGGACATCCTGAAATCGGAAACGGAGGAATGGTACAGGATGCTGGAAGAGAAGCTGGAAGAGAAGAGGGAGGAGTTGGAGAAAGTAAAGCTGGAACAGGAATCAAACATCCTGAAGGAGAAATCGGGAAACCAACCGGAGGGATGAAGCCATGGCCGGACGCAAAATACGTGTATTGATAGCGAAACCCGGGCTTGACGGCCATGACAGGGGCGCGAAGATAGTGGCCAGAGCCCTCAGGGATGCTGGCATGGAAGTGATATACACAGGCCTGCACCAGACACCGGAACAGATAGCTGAAACGGCCATTCAGGAGGATGTGGACATCGTAGGCCTCAGTTGCCTCTCCGGAGCACACATGACGCTGTTCCCAAAGGTGATGGACCTCCTCAGGGAACGCGGCGCCGGAGATATAATAGTCACAGGCGGCGGCATAATACCCGAAGAGGACGTACCTCTCCTGAAGAAGGCCGGTATAGCTGCCATATTCGGACCGGGAACTCCCCTTGAAGAGATAATCGAATTCCACAGGAAGGCCGCAGGGAAGTAGTAAGATGGAACTTACCGAGCGTGTTTTGCAGGGCGACAGAAGGGCCTTGGCCAGATTGATCTCCTTGGCCGAAGATTCCGAACCTGGCGCGAAAGAGGACATGGCAGTCATTCACTCCCGCACGGGCAGGGCCCATGTCATAGGCGTCACAGGCCCGCCTGGGGCAGGGAAGAGCACCCTCATCGACAGGCTGGCAAAATCATACAGGTTATTAAATAAAAAAATTGGAATAATAGCCATAGATCCCTCAAGCCCGTTCACGGGTGGCGCGATTCTCGGCGACCGGATAAGGATGTCGGAGCTGAGCACGGACCCAGGCGTTTTCATCCGAAGCATGGGCACCAGGGGGCATCTGGGCGGCCTTTCCTGCGCCACAGCCGATGCCATCCGGATTCTCGACGCCTTCGGCATGGACAAGGTCATAGTCGAGACAGTCGGGGCCGGTCAGTCCGAAGTGGAGATAGCCTCCCATGCCCACACGACGATACTGGTGGAGATGCCTGGCCTGGGCGACGACATCCAGACCATCAAGGCGGGAATAATGGAGATAGGGGACATTTTCGTGGTCAACAAGGCGGACCGCCAGGGCGCGGACAGGACCGAGGCGGAACTGAGAGCCATGCTGGACCTCAGCGATGCGAATCCGCCGTGGAAACCCCCCATCCTGAAGACGGTGGCAAGCAGCAACGAGGGCATCACCGAGCTCAGGGATACAATCGAATCACATTATGGGTACCTGATGCAGAGCGGTGAATTGGGCAAGCTGAACAGGGACCGGGCCAAAGCAGAGCTTCTTCACATCATGAGGAACTCAGTCGCGGATTCCATACAAGCCGGACCCAATTCCCGGTTCGAGAAGGCCGTGGACATGGTGCTCGCCCGGAAGACGGACCCGTATTCTGCAGCCGAGAAACTGCTGGCGGATTACTGCACAAATGCCGAGAAAGCTCAGCCCTTCAGGGCTAAGATGAATCGACATAAACAGTAAATACGTAGGAATCCGCCATGCATCGTGCAATAAATTGCATATGAAATCAAAGCGAATTAACTTTGATAAATGAGTGCTCCCCAAGCTAAAGCATGGGGTATCCTTTAGATGTTTCATCCTGAATGACATGAAATCGAATGGATGAGCTGTCATTCAGGGTGGTTCGATAATGTTTGAAGCCCTGGATATCGAAGGGAGCACTTTTATTGAACAATTCCCCGCAGCAGAACCGCTTGAAAGCGCCCGTATCCACAGACTTAAAAGTCGCGGTATGTGGGCGGGGACATGTTCAATCAGATGCATGGCCTACACGCGTAAACTTCCAGCTCCGCAATAAACGCCAGCCACTTTAGGAGCTGGTAGTTTACTGAAGGAATGCCGAGAACGCTCGGTTCTTCAGCGCTGAGATGAATCGGCATGGACAGTCGTCGATATACCGTTGCATGCCGTGCTCATGTGTTCAAAGAGAACCGAAGCCTTCCGGCTTCGATGGTTCAGGCATGCAACTGCCCTATAGTAAACTTCCAGCCCGGCAACAAACGCCAGCCACTTTAGGAGCTGGTAGTTTACAGGAAAAGCAGATAGTTTTTTATCTGGCGAATGGATGGTATATGCAATGTCATTGATGTCAGAGGCCAAGAACGGCATACCCGGCATCGCACGGGAAGTGGCCAGCCGCGAGAGTGTTCGGCCCGAAATAGTTGCAAGGGGGATCGCATCCGGCCACATAGTGATACCGTCCAACCCGAGGCACAGCCCTGTGCCCACCGGCATAGGCGAGGGGCTGAAGGTCAAAGTCAATGTCAATTTGGGCACCTCGGAGGACTGCGCAGATCTGGCGGAGGAACTCGAGAAGGCAAGGGCCGCGGTCAGGTTCGGCTCTGACACCATCATGGACCTGAGCACCGGCGGTGACATTGACAGCATACGCAGGAGAATCCTGAAGGAAGTGAAGGTCCCGGTCGGCAGCGTGCCGATATACCAGGCCGGCCTGGAATTCGCCAGGAAGAGCGCGGTCGTGGACATGACCGAGGACCATATATTCAAGGGAATAGAGACCCACGCCAAGGACGGCATAGATTTCATGACCGTTCACTGCGGGGTCACCAAGGAAAGCGTGGCCGCGCTCAAGGGCTCGGGCAGGCTTGCAGGCGTTGTCAGCCGCGGGGGGTCGTTCCTGACAGCCTGGATTCTGCACAACGGTAAGGAGAATCCGCTTTATGCCAATTATGACTATCTGCTTGAGATGGCCAGGGAGCACGAGTTCGCGCTGAGCCTGGGGGACGGGTTCAGGCCTGGATGCATAGCCGATGCGACAGACAGCCCGCAGGTTCAAGAACTCATAACCCTGGGCGAATGCGTAAGGAGGGCCAGGGAGGCCGGCGTCCAGTCCATGGTCGAAGGTCCGGGGCATGTGCCCATTCACCAGATAGAGGCCAATGTCCGGCTCGAGAAATCGATATGCAGCGGCGCGCCGTTCTACGTGCTCGGACCGCTGGTCACGGACATAGCCCCCGGGTATGACCACATAACCGGCGCCATCGGGGGCGCGGTCGCTGCCATGGCCGGCGCGGATTTCCTGTGCGACGTGAGCCCCTCGGAGCATCTGGGCCTTCCCACAGTCGAGGATATCAGGGTCGCCACTATCACCAGCAGGATAGCGGCCCATGCCGGCGACCTGTCACGGGGATTGGGCATGGAGATGGACAATGCGCTTTCTCAGGCAAGAGCCAGCCTCGACTGGGAGGGGCAATTCGCGCTGTGCCTGGACCCTGAACTTGCCAGGGCCAGGAGGAAGTCGCGCAAACCTGGGGAGGACGACGTGTGCACGATGTGCGGGAAGTACTGCGCCATCAAACTGACGAATGAGTATTTGAAGAAGAAATAGTGTGATAACATTTATAAAGAATATTCCTATGGGACGTTTGTTGCGGGGGTTGCCAAGCTCGGTCAACGGCGCAAGATTGAGGGTCTTGTCCTTAGTGGTTCGAGGGTTCAAATCCCTTCTCCCGCACCATTTTCTTTTCGTCTTTCAGAGGTTGTTCTCAGAAAATGGTGCTCTTGATTGTTGGGATACGCCGAATACTTATATCCCTTTTAATTGCATCCGTATTCGGCTGGCGCAAAAGATTGGAGGGGCGGCGATTAGAGCCAATCTTTTGCATCCCTTCTCCCGCACAGAGTATTAGGCTGGCTGAGAAATATAAGACCGCTACAAATCGATAGCTTATGTTTCGAGCAAGCCGAATTCTGAATATTTGGTAAAATGGCGAAAGAATCGGGGAATAAGGTCCAGGTTGTCTGCCATTGTCAACACCTCCCTGCCCTTACAGGCAAGGTATCCCAAGTATGAAATCCAATCGTGAATGCGAAAGACCTGATTAATGCCTTTCATTATTTATCCCCGCCCTTTCGTTGTACTCAGGGTTGCTTCACCGTAACGCTTGGAGGATGGTGGCTCGCATCCGTGCGGGGTGTTGAATTCACGTCGATCACAAGACACAATCCTCCGGCGAGGCATCACGGGTCGCTAACGGCGTTCTGAGATTGTTCTCGCTCCAGGTCTGCGCTCCACTAAAACACGGCTGTGTGCCCTACGACGATAAAACGTTCTCATGTGCATATGCTGATAAACGTGTTTGGCGGTTACGCCCGTGCTTGATTACCAATTGATAATCCAAGTTGTATCGGCTGGAACATGAATCCAGTACCCTTTCCCAGCTTCCATGGTCACGGTCGAAAGATCGCCATGGTCCTGCAAGTAGGGCGTCGTGCTTTGGAACACTGAAACGATGTCAGCGCCCGTTCCCGCCAAAGCCACGGATGCTGCCTTGACCTGGGAAGATGGATAGCCTACAAGGTTCCATCCGGCCTTCAGGTCTATCATCGTGGTTGACGGCACATTCCCGGAAATGCTTAGAGTGCCTACCGATGTCGCATGGAGCCAGAGTCCCATGGTTCTGTCTATCTGGGCTAGATCATTTTCCGTGCCACCGTTCCTCCATGATTTCCAAGGGTCGGCAGCATCCGCGCGATCGTAATACTTTGCCACGTCCCAGAATCCGGAAATGTTGGACAGCACGTTCTCCACGGAAGTATCCTGCATTGTCAGAGGGATGGATATCAGATTCCATCCGATCTGAAGGTCTATGTCAAACGTAGCGATTGGTTCAGTCACGGTGATCAATCCCGTCGCATCACTAATTGTAGTGTTGTAATCTGCTATTATCGTGCCAGTACCTGGGTTCACGGGTGAGAATGTGAATGTTTTAAAACCGGTTGCAGTCTGAAAATCCAAAGTTCCAGTTGTAGCCCAGTCGCAATTGATATTACCGATGTAGTTCCACTCAGCATCGTACCCGATTGCCCATACTGTGAATGTTTCTCCTGTGGTCATGGTGTGGGTTGTGACATTCGTCCCAGAACCTCCAGCTGCATCATGGATACATAAGTTGGCTAGAGGTCCGAGGTTGACAATAACGGTTGGTACAGAGTCCCAATAAGTCATATATGAAGCCCGAATGGAACCACTTGTAGGCGCATGAACAGGGTCAAAAGTAAAAGATGTGGATGCCGTCGCTGTCTGAAGGTCAAGCGTTCCTGTAGTTATCCAATCAGCTGCGACCGGATTAATAGGTCCGGCGCTAATGTTCCAGGCCATCGCCCAAACTCTCAACGTTTCAGTAGTATCCATAATATGGAGATTGATGGGTGTGCATAAATCATCCACAATAACGATGAGATCTATCCCGAATTCTGCTACAGTAATAGTTCCAGTCTCGTCAGATATAGTACCATTAAATGTTGCATTAATGGTTCCTATTTCACCTGTCGTTGCGGGTACAAATGTGAAGGATGATTGGATTGTCGCGGTGGTTAGGTTAAGAGTTCCGGTTGTAGTCCAGTTACATGGTATGTCCCCGATGTAATTACCCGCAGAGTCATAACCCGCAGAGTAAACAGTAAGAGTCTGACCCAGACCAATCCAAACGTCACCCACTTCGGAACCCGCTCCGCTTGGGGAGAATCTAATAATAGTGTGGTCAAGTGAACCCACACCCACAGTTATCAGACCGGCTGAATCAAAGAGCGTACCATAGACAGCAATGATGAATCCAGATGTATCTGCTGTCGATGGGGCGAATGTGAAGTTGTTGACACCAAAAGCACTCTGGAAATCTAAGGTTCCATTGGTCGACCAGTTGCAATTTACGTCACCGATGTAGTTCCATTCCGCATCGTAACCGATGGACCATATGGTAAATGTCTCTTCCCGGGTCATCGTGTGTGTTGTAACATTCGTCCCGGTGCCACCAGATGAGTCTTGGATACACAAGTATGTTAGAGGTCCAGGATTGACAGTGATCACTCCCGTAGCGTCCCAGAGTGTTTCGTATATTGCATCTATGTTTCCACTTGTAGGCGCATGAATTGGGTCGAATGTGAATGATTGAGAGTAACTTGCAGTCTGAAGGTCAAGTGTTCCCGTGGTTGTCCAGTTAGCATTGACAGGTCCTATCTCTCCTTCTGTGAAATTATAACCGATGGCCCAGACCGTGAGCGTATCTTCTGTAGTCATAGTATGTGTTGTGACCTCATTACCCATACCATCTTCGATTATTATGTAGTCAATTCCAAATCCTGTGACAGTAATTGTTCCAGTCTCGTCAGATATAGTACCATTAAATGTTGCATTAATGGTTCCTGTTTCACCTGCCGTTGCGGGTACAAATGTGAAAGATGATTGGATTGTCGCGGTGGTAAGGTTAAGAGTCCCGGTTGTAGTCCAGTTAGATGGTATCTCTCCGATATAGTTATTATCGGCATCATAGCCTGCGGAGTATATAGTAAGGTTCTGACCTAACACCATCAGGACATCCCCCACTTCAGAGCTTCCCCCTCCTGAAGCATATCTTATGATTATGTGATTAAGAACTCCAACTCCAACAGTGATTAGGCCTGTCGAACTCGCGATTGTACTATTGACGGCAATGATATAACCGGACGTGCCAGCCGTTAAGGGCTCGAATGTAAAGTTATTGGTCATTATAGCAGTCTGGAAATCCAAAGTCCCATTTGTAGACCAATTACAATCTATATCGCCGATGTAGTTCGATTCAGCATCATACCCCGCTGCCCATAGAGTAAGCATTTCATCGGTTGTCATCGAATATGTGCTAGCTTCATTACCTAAACCATCTGGGGAATCCCTAATAATGATATTCGCAAAAAATCCCACGGTAACAGTTATCAAGCCAGTCGTATTGCTAAGCGTAGTATTAAAGTCAGCTGTAATCGTGCCTGAACCGGGTGCAGTTGGATTGAGTGTGAAGCTTGTGGAAGCCGTGGCGGTTTGCGCATTCAATGTGTTCGTCCAGTTCGCGGGAATGTCAGAGACATAATTCCATCCCGAATCGTAACCGATTGACCACACCGTGAATGTATCATCCGTCGTCATTGTATGAGTCGTTACATTGTTACCGATTCCCCCAGGTGCGTCCTGGATGCACAAATACGCAATCGGACCGAATGTGAGCACTGGCTCAACATAAGACGGGGTGGTGTAATGATCGAAACCTATGGTTAGTTTTGGCGGGCCGACCGAGCTGATGTACATCTGGTCGATCTCGACACTCGATAGGTCACCGCCCGGAAGACGATTAACGTCTCTAACACGAATATAAATGGTTCCAGATAGGTTCGACGGAAGCGAATAAGTGTAAATTTTTTCAATCTGCCGATTAACAGTAACCATCTCAGTATAAGTGACGTCATCTGCAGAAAAAGAAAATATGAAATCGTCCCCATCCGGTTTATTTGGTCTTTTCGCCTCGAGAGAGAATTCGTATGGTTCTTCATTGGCGGGAACAGAAATGGTCCATTTGTGCTCGAGGATCATTGTTGCATTGATGTGTGCCAGTACAACTACATTGTCAATCACCCAATATGAATGAAGACCCGCATTAGGTCCGAGTAAATAGAACCGAATCTGAACGTCCGGAGAACCCGCAGCCAAGGTGGAAATATTAAAGGAACGATGGTTTGGGTTAGCGGTACTCATACCTGTCAAGTTTAACAAATTCACCCAGGTACCATTCGTTAAATTAGAACGCACATCTACAAGAGCTGTCATATCCTCATCCTGCCAATGGCTAAAAAGCCACTGGTCATATTCCAGTGTGACCGTGTAAGCATACGAAAGATCTAAAACAGGAGAAACAAGTTGTTCATCCCATACAATATCCGGAGGATTGCCATAATTTCGCGGAATATCAACAATGGCAAAAGGATCGGCAATAGGTGGCGAAGGGGTCCGATTCCTTGGATTCTTGTTAGTCCATGTTGGATTACCTGGTCCGCTGCCCCCATTCACAACATTCCATCCCCCAGGGGGCCAATTTTCATCGAAGTCCTCGTCAAGGAAGGCAATATCCAAATCAGTAGAACCGTCAAACTCCTCGATTATTTCAAACTGGTCATCGCTGACATGTGTCATAGTGTAATTACCGCTCACATTTCCTATAACAGGTATGTCAGCATTTGCATAGTGATTGTATGTCGAAGGACTTGAGCTTGCAGTCGCATTCAACATTATCTGAACATCGACGTGCTCTCCTGCATATATCATTGTGCCAGAAGGAACCAAATACAGCCAAGAGAACTCGTGATATACAAAATGTGAACCTATCCATTCATCGTCATAACCAGTGGTTATTAGTAATCTTGGAGCTGTACCATCATCTGCATATATATTCGCATAAAGGCTGCCGTTTGCAGCGCTGAGACTCACCTTGGCATTTATAGAGAATGTCCATTCACCTACGAGATCCATTTCACATCGGGCTCTGTACTCACTAGAAAAAGTTTGGACTGGTATATTCCCTGAAGTGGGAATGTTTACAAAAATCTCCTGTATTGCTGATTCAGAAGGTTTCATGTCTAGATCAAGGTTGGATCCAATATTCATGGATTCTATTTGCAGATACCAGCGGTCATCAAGGATGTTATCTATCGAGAACATGTAGGACATGTCAGAATCCGACTGGTTTGCATTATCAGTAGTAGTGATGTTAAATAAATAATTCACGCCATCAGGAACTCCTGCATTAATAGTGTCCCATGCATAAGGTGGATTGTTGTTATCCGTTCCGGACATTATTGTGAACCAAGTTATACCAGCATCTGGACTGCACTCTATTTCAATGTCAAGTGTATTGTCATCATCTTCAAAATCCCATGCAAACCAGTAAATTACAATTGTACCATTGTATATTTGATCTTCCGAAGCTGGCGTTTTTACTGTCACCGTTGGAGGAAAATCAGCATAGATTACATCGCTGCTTGTAAATGTCAGGCCAAATGGTGCAAGCATTACAAAGGCTACAGTGAATGCAATTACTCTACAAGTTATTTTACTGGTGTGATTCATTTCTATCGCCGTAATAAATTTAGAGGATTGTGTTAGTGAAATAATTCGCATACAACTCAATTAGCGATTATGATTATTTAAGGCTATTTATTGTTTATTTTATTGTAAGAAGAATACAAACCAATATAACACATTAATAACTCTCAAACACAACTTATATACATAAATAATTAACAAAACAACATGAGGAAAATGAGAATTGCCAGTGGTTCACCAAATAAAGGCTGATAAGAAACAAGTACAACTATGAATGATGAGCTATCTGAATGTGGCTCTCCCCTTTTCCTTAATCTTTTTTTTAAATTGTATTACCGACCGCCAAACACTCTACTTATTTTATGCACATTCGAAACGGGCACACAGCCTTAGCCAGTAGACGCTTGCCCCCAAGTCACCAGCCTAGATCCTGACCCGGGCCACGACCCTGACGAGGCAAAGCCTCGTCTGTGACGCGACGATTTCTCGCCGCTTACCCCGGCCTCCGCGACGAATGGCGGGATAAATCTATTGGTCCATTCGTCTTGCTAGCATTGATGTTAACAGAATGTCAGGTAGCTACAATGCTCGTACAGGCGAAACTTGATGGCCAAGGCTGGAACAGAATTAAATTGGATAAACCCTATTTCACGGTGCATTTCGCCAGCTCTGCGTGCTTCACGCCCTTGATAGCCTGCACCTTGTCCGAGAACTCCTTTATCTCGAACGGGCTGCCCTGGACAATTATTACTTCAAGGCAAGATTTCTCGTCAAGCCTGACAATCGAGGAGGTATAGATGAGCTTGTGGTTGGCATGCTGGAGCTCAGCCAGTCTCTCAATCACGTTGCTGGCGTCGTAGTCGTACATCAGGGTTATGGACCCCACGACAGTGCCAATGCCCTTCTCCCACTCTTCTGAAACGAGATTTTTCCGTATTATGTCCCGAACCGCCTCGGACCTGTTCGTGTACTGCTGTTTCTCGATAAGCTGGTCGAATTTCTCCAGAAGCTCCGGCTCAATGGATATGCCTATCCTGGTGACCTTTTGCATGGCTATTCCTTCCAACTCAGAATCGTGATACGGATATTAATGTTTTTGCTACCGTATCCTTGAGAACCTTGCTGCGATAGGCAGGGTAATCAGTATTGTATCCTTCGGAAGCATAAATTGTAAATATCCTTAACCCGTGAGGGTTTGTGTTACCATGAAAGAACTCGACATAGGAATTGTAAAGGCGAAACTCAAAGAAGCAACAATCGGCATTGCGGGCCTGGGCGGCCTGGGATCCAACGTGGCCATAGCGCTTGCCAGAGCCGGGATAGGCCGCCTCGTCATTGTCGATTTCGATTCGGTTGAAAAATCCAACCTCAGCCGCCAGGCCTACACGGTTGACCAGGTGGGAATGAGAAAGACCGAAGCGCTGATGCAGAACATATCCAAGGCGAATCCAGCGGTCGACGTGACGGCCATGCACCTGAAACTCGAACCCGGCGCCATGGACGCGCCGTTCGTCTCTGTAGATATAATAATCGAGGCGCTGGACAATGCGGAGACAAAAGCCATGTTCATCGAGGAAATTTCAGACAAACTGCCGAACAAGCCCATAATCGTGGCTTCCGGAGTCGCCGGCATCCGGGGCACAGAGAGAATTCAGATGAGGAGGAGCGGAAACCTCTATCTTGTTCAGGATGAAAAAGCCCCGTCATGTTACGACGCTGCGGTTCTGGCGCCAAAAGTGGGCATTTTTGCTTACTGGCAGGCAAGCCTGGCCCTTGAAATCCTGTTGGAGGGAGCGGATGTCGATTAAGGTCAATTCCAATAAGGTGGATTGGGTGGAAGGCGAGACCATAACCGAACTGCTCCGCAGGATGAACTATGTCTATCCCATGCTGGTCATCAAGATGGATGGCGTGGTCATCCCGAGGGCGCAATATCCAGAGAAGAGAATACCGGACAACTGCACGCTGGAAATCATTCACCTGGAGAGCGGAGGGTGACATTGGCCGAGCAGTTCAACGTGAAATGGGTTGACAGGAAGCCATACACCAGGAATCTCATTCCGGGCGAATCCCAGTACTGGGAGGTGCACAGGAAACTGAACGGCATCGACTATCGCTACTGGGACCCAGCAAGGAGCAAGCTGGCCGCCTTCCTCGCGAACGGAGGCAGAACATTCCCGTTCAGTGCAAAATCTACAGTCCTTTACCTTGGCGCGGCCAACGGAACGACCGTGAGCCACGTGTCGGACATAGCCCAGAACGGCAGAATATTCGCGGTCGAGGTGGCCAAGAACCCGTTCAGAGAACTGCTGGAGATAGCCGAGAAGCGCGGCAACATCATTCCGATACTGGAGGATGCCAACCATCCGGAGATATACGAGAGGGTCGTCGGCCAGGTGGAGATAATGTACCAGGACGTCTCGCAGCGCAACCAGGCGGAAATATTCATCAGGAACTCAGGAATGCTGAAACCGGGCGGCATCGGATACCTGATGGTCAAAGCGCGGTGCATCGACGTTGCCGCATCGCCGGCCAAGTCCTTCAAAGCCTGCCGCGGGGACCTGGAGAAAGCCGGATTCGCAGTGCTCGAGATGGTGAAGCTGGAGCCTTTCGAGAAGGACCATTTGGCTATTGTTGTTAGGAAATAGTATGTTTTATATATTGTTGTGAATGTTAGGTCATCAGGAAGGATGGGGAATACAATGTCCCAGATAAAATTGATAGCTATCCTTGTGACCGTGGCCTTTTGCATGCCGGCTGGAACAGTCTTGCAGAAGGATGTGCAGGCACAGCCCTCAGAAAATATTGCACTGGCCACAGTGAGGCCCGTATTCGGGTGGATAAACGAGACAGGAACGGGCAATCCGGTGCAGGCCGCAGTCTATTTCGCGGACATGGACGGCTGGGGCGCCACAAATTCTACATCCTCGAATATCCTAGGGTATTATTCATTGAACCTCACAATCACCAATATCCATCATTTTCTCATGCACGGCATCAACTATGCCTACCTGCTGAATGCAACCGATGTCTGGCTGGATGAATCCATTCCTTGGTTCCATTATGACATGCAACTCGAACCCGCGCCCCCGAGGAACTCGACCGTACGTGGAAACCTGACAGATGCCGTCACAGGCCAGTTCTTAGTCAATGAGACAATGACCGCAGCGTCCGGCGATTATATCAATTCGACCAAGACCGGTGCAAACGGCTCATTCAAGCTGGGCCTGATACCCGGAGAATACCTCATGGGCGCCTCCCGTACGGGCTATGAATCCACAAGCATCCAGTTCACGCTGGGGGTGAACCAGTCCAAGTGGCGCAATATAACGCTCGAACCGCTGAACTGCACGCTGAAGGGCATCGTGAGGGGCTCGGGCGCGCCTTTGGCCGGGGCATATGTGTTTGTCGAGGAGCCATGGAACGTAAGGCCTTGGAACAATGACTATGAGAATTACACTGACGGAGCAGGCCTGTACAAGATGAACCTGACCAGGGGCACGAAGAGCGTGAATTTCGCATTCGACGGATTTCTCTCGACAAGCAGGCCGGCCACACTTCATGCGGGAGTGAATTGGCTGAACGTGACGCTTGCTCCCGAACCGGCCGATTCCTGCAATGTGAGAGGCTACGTTTGGGACCTGGAAACAACCAACCCTATCGAAGGAGCGGCCATAAGGATAGGAAACACCAACAATTCCTGGACCAACGGGACATCAACCGATGCTCTAGGTTTTTACTCAGTGAACACGGTCCCGGGTGACCTGCGCATCGAAGCGGAGCAGGAATATTACCTGAGGAACGGCACTGAACTGAGCCTCACCGCGGGCCAGACCAGGTGGCTGAACATCACTCTCACCAACGAATCCGCAGCGCATGCCCACCTTCAGGGTAACATTACCCTGGATGGTTTGTCAGTATCCCAGGGCAACGTCAACATGCTGACCTGGACAGATAATTATGGAGTCACGACAGACGGCAGCGGCTACTACGATATTGAGGTTACAGCCGGATACACTGAGTTCGCAGCAATGACGACGGAGAACGGGACAAGGTCCAATGTCGAGGCAATTGATCTTGTTCTGAGCCCGGGACAGATTATGTGGCATGATTTCAATCTGCACACACTTGACTGTGATTCAGTCATTCTTGGCAAGGTCAGGAACCAGGGCGGCACAGTGGTCGAGGGAGCATTCTGTTATTTCTCAAACGCCGTCAATGGGCTTTTGACATACGAAACAGCAGCCGTATCCGATTTCAACGGGACATACGAGATTAGCCTTCCGAGGAACGAAAGGGCGGCATATCTATATCTGGCCGACGGCTACCGCATGCAATCCGGAGAGATAACACCAGACCAGGAATGGAACTGGCGCAACATCACCCTGCAATCCGTCGGGGCCACGGCGACAGTGAAGGGCTATTTTACGGACCTGGACGGAACCCCCATAATCGGCCATCAGATGATGGTCACGGCAACCGATTGGATGAACTGGACCGAAACAGATTCGGACGGCTTTTTCAGCATCAAAGTCCCGAGAGGCGATATTTACATAAGCCCTCAGCTGGACAGCTATTACGACCCTGGCAGGCTGCTTGCCAAGACAGGCGCGGGCGGCACAATCTGGATGAACATATCCGCAAGACCGAAACCGCTGATATTCGAGGTTGTTGGCTCTGTGAGGGGAAGCAACAGCACTGCTGTTCCAGGGGCAGATATCACCGCAATGTTCAATGACAGGAAATTCACAGCCATGTCCGATGCTGCGGGCAATTACACGTTGATGGTGCCGCAAGGCCGCTTCGACATCGCGCCGCACCGCTCCGGATACGGCACAGGCAATGTTTATTCGATGCAGACGAACTCCTGGTTGGGATCGCTCTATTGGACAAACCTCACCCTTGACGGCAGCGCAGCCTGGCTGGAATCCCCAGTGGCAGATACAGTCAGAGATGACGATTCGGACGGAAAAAGCGATTGGCTCTTTGTTGATGTCAAAGTGAATGTCTCAGTGTCGGGCGGATACGCGCTCGAGGGCTCTCTCTTCGCGAATGAATGGAGCGTGAACTCGGGTGGCATATCAAGCGGTAGGGCAGCCAGCGCGCGCAACGAGACCCAACTCGAAACAGGGCTGAGAACTGTGAGGCTGGCATTCAACGGGCCGCAGTTATCCCTCAGTGGCATTGACGGGTATGCAGTCGACCTGAGGCTGCATGATTCCGGATGGACCGTCCTTGACAGCACAGTCGTCCAGCTGACCCCAAGGAACTCCACGGACTTCGATGTCCCGGACATCGAACCGGCATCGCCCTGGCATTCGTTCGGCCCTGTGGACACGGACTTCGATGGGCTTTACAACATGCTTCTCTTCAACACCACAGTCGAGGTGCTCGCGGAGGGCAACTACACAGTCATGGCCCAGCTGTACAATGTCCCCGGGATTCAGAGCGGAGGGGACATGACGGAACTGGACTCGGAGATGGAGACGCGCCACATGGCAGCCGGCACATACAAATTCGATTTCGCATTCTCAGGGACGGCCATATACAATTCCCATTGGCATCTCGGACTGGCTTCAGTCATCCTGTTCAACAGCTCTGTCGCATTGGACGAGACTACGACGATTGGCGCAAGCCAGGCATATGTCCCTTATGATTATAGGCAGTTCCAGAACTACCCGATCGACGCAATGGTTTACGGCTGGGCGAACGATACTGGCAATGCAGCAATAGAAAACCTGAGGGTCGAGATTTACAACACGACGAACCGGTACCTCAATTTCACCTACACGGATGCAAACGGTTACTACGAGCTGGGCGGCTGGGGCGGTTCCTGGATTCTGGTCATGAACGATGACGATGAAACATCGCATGCGTATCAGGGCAACCTGACAACAATTACCCTCACAGCCGGCCTACCGATAAAGCGTGACAGAATCATGCAGGAAGAAATCCTGGACACCAACGCGCTGAGCATCCTTTTCAGGCAGGATGATTGGAACAGGACAGCGGTCGAGTCAGTGATGGGGATGCTCAACGACAACCAGACCATCCGGTACGATTTCGACGTTTACGAATTCGGCAACGGCGACGGGTTCATCAGCGAGGCCGAGGTGGACATGCTCATGGGCTTCCTGGGCGCACAGGTTGACATGCCTGCGAATCTCACCGACCACATGACCCTGGATGGCATAACATATGACTTGGACGGCAATTCCACGATATACGACATCGGCCTTGTGGGCCAAGTGACATCGGCCGAACCGATTTACATCCGGCAGAAAGCGAATTATACGGCCCAGACCTCCATTCCGGCGGGTTCTCCCCACTGGCTGAACATCAACCTGTCCTATGACGATACAGACATGGACTCGATGTCCGAGGTCAACTCCACCATGATATGTCATGTGATTCCTCCAACCAACTGGGGGATGACAGGCAACAAGCCCACGGTAAACATCACATTCTCCGGAACAGACTATATCACGGCCGACCCGGGCACGGATCCGGATCCTGGGGATGCGTTCGAGTATGAATGGGCCAACATCACGATTTCCGACTCCCAGGTTCCGACAGTGGGAACAATCGCAGGCAATGTGACGCTCGACGGCAGGACCTCGCATTTCGGTGTGACTGTCAAAGTCACAGCATATGCGACAGGCTCTCTGGTGGCGACAACCGCGACCGACACCTACGGATTCTACTCCGTATCCAACATCGCACCGGGAAATTATAACATCACCGCTGAGAAAGCCGGCTACCAGTCAAATGCCACGAACAACCACGCAGTCTCTGCCGGCACCACCACCTGGATTGCCAACATGACCCTGTTCTCATATCCGCCGGTGATATTCAACGTCCAGTACATGTCAACGGTGACAAATTACACTGCAATAGAAGTCTACGCTGACGTGACAGATGACGGCGTAGTCGGCGATGTCGTGCTGATGTACTCCGATGTTTTCGGAAGCAACTATGCGCTTCCCATGTCAAAGCTGGGCGGCACAACATACAAGGCCGTGATACCGGCACAGACCGGCACCGGGACTGTGTACTTCCATATAACAGCCAATGACACGACAGGCAGGTCGGCCAGACTTCCGGCAGCCGGCGAATTCGCCGTCACTGTCATCGAGGTTGCGCCTCCGGTGCTGTCCAACCTGGCAGTGACACAGAATCCCACGGAGTACGGCGATTCCACGAATGTCACGGTCACTGTGGTCGATGCGTCCGCGATTACCGGCGTTTGGCTGTACAATCATTTCACAAGCACCAACACCAGCATGGGCTCTGCAGGCGCCGGCAATTATTACCTGGAAGACACATTCCTCACCCTCGGTCTGTACCAGTTCACCATCTGGGCGATCGATTCCTTCGGGAATTTCAATTACATCGACGGCTCGTTCACGGTACAGGACTCTACTGCTCCCGCGATATCCGGAATGACTGTCAACCCGCAAACGCCCGAGTATCTGGGGGCCGTCAATATCAGTGCGAACATCACGGACCTGGCTGGAATAACCGGCGCATGGCTCGATGCGCGTTACCCGAACGGCACGGCCCTCGGCAACATCACGATGACCCACGGAACTGCCGACAGTTATTTCGCGTCATTCACATGCGACATGGCAGGCCATTACTCGTTCACGATATGGGCAAGGGACGTCCATGGCCAATCATCGTCCTCAGCCGGCTCATTCTGGGCCAATGATACTGTCAAGCCGACCATCAGGAACCTCACCGCGCCTGCATCAGTGGAACTGGGCCAGGAGGTCAACATTACCGCGGACATAGACGACCTCGGAGGCCTGGACAATGTCACGCTCCAGATGTTCGGCCCCAACAACCAGGAAATCTTCAACGAGACAATGAACGGCGGCTCCTATTGGTATGTTTTCGTTCCGGACTCTCCGGGCCAGTACACTTTCACTATATGGGCTCTTGACGGGAACGGTGTGGTCAACAGCACATCCTCCACATTCATGGTGATCGACACGACACCTCCAAACTTTGTTTCAGTTAATGTGATACCCCAGGTTCAGGAAGTACATGGCAGCGTAAATGTCAGGGCCATAATAGATGACACAGATTCTGTATTCTCATGTTACCTGAACCTTACAGCCCCGGACGGGCACTGGCTGTCCAATGCGAGCATGTCGCTTTCGGGAAACATATTCAACCTGAACAGGACATATGCCCTGCTGGGCGATTACTCGTTCACGCTTTGGGCAAGGGATCCGTCAGGCAATTTCAACCATTATTCTGGCACGATACCCACTGAGGACACCCAAGTGCCGGTTGCCAATGCCGGCATTGACAGAACTGTGCAGGTCGGGACAAATGTCGCATTCAACGCAAGCGCCAGCACTGACAATTACGGTATTGCCAATTACACGTGGACGCTCACGGACAACGGTGTCCAGACTCTGTATGGGCTGGCAATTGAATACAGGTTCACATCTGTCGGGGTCTATGATGTCACGCTCCAGGTCACAGACTACGCCGGGCTGACATCGACAGACCTCAGGGTCATCACCGTCACCGGAGTTCTCACCACCGGAATGGTTACCGGTACGGTGCTGGACAGCGAGGGCAATCCCATTCCGGGAGTCACTGTTTACATCGATAACACAGCCCCCAGGGTCCAGACAACCACGGATAACACCGGCTACTTCATACTCGAGGGCGTGCCGCAGGGCAACCAGACTATATGGTTCGTCAGGGACGGCTACGAGCGCACCAGCAGAACAGTCAGCGTTACGGCAGGCTCGACAGTTTCCGCAGGCACAATAACGCTAGATCCGTCCGGAGGTTTCTCCGCATGCGCGCTGCTCATTCTCATGGCCATAATCATCGTTCCTGTGATTGTCTATGTGCTGTACAAGAAACGCAAGGCGGCCAAGAAAGCATCCGAGACAGTCATAGACGAGATATTCTACATGAGCACTGACGGTAGGCTGATAAAGCATTTCACAAGGCGCCTGAAACCGGACATGGACCAGGACATACTGAGCGGAATGCTGGTCGCAGTCCAGGACTTCATCAAGGACTCGTTCAGGGGCGAGGAAGGCGGCCTGGAGGAGCTGAAGTTCGGCAAGTTCCAGATTGTGCTGGGCAGGGGCAAGCACACCATAATCGCAGCCCTCATCCTGGGAGACGACACGAAGCCCTTCAAGCCCCAGATAGAGAAATGCCTGAAGGACATCGAGACCAACCACCATGAGGCGCTGGAGACATGGGACGGAGAGGTCGACAAGCTCACGCCCTCGTTCAGGCACATCAATGACCTGATTGCCGGCAAGTACGCGTAACTATCTGCCTCATCATGCATCTTGACAAATTCGGCAGAAAGTTCGCGCCAGGCAGTTGCATGCCTATTCCATCGAAGCAAGCAGGCTTCGGTTGCTGGGCTATTATCAGCGCGGCATGCAACGGTCTATTCGCCGAGGCGAAAGCCTAATACCGACAATCCGATTCCGAAGCAGGTGAATTGACATGATGCCAGGCATGAGAGGAGTAAATCCAAGGCAGATGAAGCAAGCCATGAAGCGCATGGGCATTACCCAGGAGGAGTGGGACGACGTCGACGAGGTCACAATCCGCAGGCCAGGCAAGACATATATTTTCAAGAAGCCCTCAGTCACAGCCATCACAATGCAGGGCCAGATGTCCTTCCAGATTGCGGGGGACCACGAGGTAATCGAAGGTGAAGTTCCTGTTTCAAAAGCCCCGGGCGCGCCGAAGAAACCAATGATCCCGGAGGAGGACATTGACCTGGTGGCATCCCAGGCCAATGTCTCGAAGGAAGAAGCGCTGAAGGCGCTCGAGGAGTGCGGCGGGGAGCTGGCTGAGGCTATCATCCGGCTGATGTCCAAATAGAAATGTTCTGCATCTAGGACATCAGCCAGCGTACGTTCTTATAAACAGTCTCTCCTTTTACAATCATTTGGAGGGAAGATGTATGGCAAGAACAAATAAGATTGCCGCGACTTTGTGCGCTTGTATTTAGTTAATTTATTATATCCCTATTATTATAAAATTTTCAATAATTCATCGTTTGTCATGTCTGCGTCCCTGAGAATGCTCTTTAGCACTTTCGGATGGAGAATCTTCTTTGGGTGACTTGATACAGTGACTCGTTTTCCCTCTTTATTTTTGAATATCTTGTGGCTGCCGCTCTGGCGGACGCAGACAAAACCGCGCTTTTCCAAAACTTTAATAATTTTTTCTGCGGTGATACGGGGGAGCTTTTCGCTCATACAGCCACTTCCAGAGAAGTCAGACTTATGGATTCGATAATCGGAATATCTTCTCCGGATTCTAATCTATCTTCGATGTGAAGGCGAATGGCGTCTTTAATATTCTCAAAGGCTTCTTCGTAACTCTCGCCCTGGGTGTAACAACCCTGAAGCTCCGGGCAAAAGGCAAAATAGCCATCCGCGTCTTTTTCTACAATAACTGAAAGTCGGTAATTTTGCATATGTTTACCTCAATTTAACTAATATAATACTCGGTCCTCTATAAATAATTACTGCATCACTATGGCTCGCATTTGCATCATAATAAGCTGGCAGTTTATTTCAACCATTTTCCATTTTTATACACTGTTTCGCCATCTGCAATTATTTCCCCGCCTTTCTTCATGTCCTTTATAATATCCCAGTGTATGGCGCTCTGGTTCTTCGCCTGGCACTCCAGGTAGGCGTTGCCCAGGGCCATGTGTATCGTGCCCCCGAGCTTTTCATCAAAGAGAATCTTTTTCGTGAACTTCTTGATGCCATCGTTCGTGCCGATGGCCACTTCCCCCAGCCGCTTCGCCCCGTCGTCGATTGCGAGGAGGCTGTCCAGCAATTCCTGGCCTTTCGCAGCCTTAGCCTTCACCACCTTTCCCTTCTTGAACTCAAGGGAAATATCCTCTATCTCCTTGCCCATGTATATCCCGGGATAGGTGAATCTTATGTGGCCCTCGACAGAGTCCTCCTTCGGGGCAGAAAAGACTTCGCCGCTGGGCATGTTGTGCTTCCCGTCCGAATTAATCCATTTCCTGCCCTTAACTGACATCCTGATGTCCGTGTTCTCTCCATAGAACTGAAGGGTCTTCACCCTGTCCAGGTAGTCGGCCATGCCCTGCTGCTTCCCCGAGACCTTCTTCCATTCCGCGACAGGATCTTTCTTGTCCACAAGGCAGGCCGAGTACACGAAATCCTCGTACTCGGAAAGGGACATGCTGGCCTCCTGCGCCATCGCGTTCGTGGGGAATGCGAGCCCGCACCATTTCAGCTCGTTTGTGGCGCTCCTCCTGCTGAAAATGGCCCTTGCCTCTTTGCCGGAAGCCAAGACCCTGGCTATCTTCTTGGAATCCGCATTCGACAGGGCCCGGGTGTTCTCGTCCGCGGATATTCCTATCAGGCAGTTGATATTCTTGTAAAGGAATTTCGTGTAGGGGGAGACCCAGTCCAGCTGATGGCCCTTGGCCTCTTCGTAGAAAATCTCCTCAGTTCTGGAGAAAGCTGGATTCATGATTGGGTATCCGCCTGCCCGAAGGACCTCGCGGTACATCTCCAGGGCAAGTTCCTCGGAAAGTGCAGGTGCACGAATCAGCACCATGTCGCCTTTCTTACAGTACACGGAATAGTTCACGACGAGCTTCGCCAGTTTCTCGATTCTAGGGTCGGGCATTCTTATCGGTCCTTACAAAGGTTACCGGGTATAATAATATTCTATGCCCGCCCCTTGGACTCGCCCCTGGCCATGGCTGTCGCAATCAGGTGCGCGATCCTCAGGGCCTCGGGAACAGCCGCCCTCACAGTCGAGGCTGAAAGAATCCCGGCCAGTTCCTCCCTTTCAATGCCCACGCGTCCCACGAATATCGGTGTATGGCCCGTGTCGAACTCCTCGACATCCGTGTTCCTCAGCATGTCGAGGCGGACCTGCCAGTCGTCGAAATGCTTCCTCAGCGCGTTTTCTATCTCCGCGTAATTCGGGCTGTCTCTTGTCACCGTAACGACGGGAATGCCCAGTTCGTTGTTGAGGCGGCGCACGTCCACGACATTGAAGCCTCCGAGAGCAGCGCCATCCAGCATTATCAGCTTCAGTTGCTCCAGGTATCTTGACGGGCTGAGCATCTCGATTATCCGCTGGGTGGAATCAAGGCCGTCTATTTCCACATCTGAGACCATGACGCCCTCGACATATCCCGGAAGCCTCACTGCAACGCCTACAATATTGGTCCTGGCCTGGCCGAATTCGAAAGGCCCGTCGTCTATGCCCAATACCCTGATTTGGTCTTTCATAACCTCACATCAGCTGCAGATGGCCTGTGATTTTATCGATTGCCACTTCCGGTCCCGGTCCGATGCCCAGGCAGGTCACTGTCCCCGGGGGTAGGTGAGTGTGGCCCGCATCCGTGATGAGCGAGTGTGGGAGCTTCGTCCTCCTCGCCTCGGCCTGCAGTTCCCTCAGCTCCTCCAGGTCCTTGACCCTGACCACGACCTTCTTCTGGCCCTCGTCGTACCACGCGTCGAAATAATCCCTGTGGTTCTTCTTTGCCGACATCGAGCAGTTCACTGCCGCATGGGCGACCTGTGCCGCCATCTTTCCCGGGCTCAGCTTCAGGTCGTTCCTCACTGCAATGACCATCTTGTATTCCCCGCTCATTTCACCCTTCCTCCGTCTCGGACGCTTCAGTGGATTTGGGTTTGACGCTGTAACCCCTCTCTATGCCCAGGATTTCCTTTTCTGTCCTGGCCAGGTCAGCCAGCTGCGTTTCCTTACGTTTCATGTAATAATCCCTCTGGTCGCCCGAATGGGCATCAGCCATCCTTTCCGATTTATCAATGTCCTTTATCAGCCTGAATCTCTCGCCCATCAGCTCCTGGTGCCTGAACCTCTGCTTTCTGTCCGCAATCCTCGGTATGTCGTCGTCCCTCATATCGGGGGAAGGGAACCTTATCAGCGAGGGATGCAGCCTGCCAAGTATGGGCATTCCGCCCCTCAGCCATGCGACAAGGAGGAAAAGCAGCGACAACAGAACCAGGCAGATTGTTATGGGCACGGCAGTGACATATCCCATGCCGGTGTCCGGATTGACTCCCAGCGAATTCAGCCCGAAATTGACAAGGATGGTGACCACTATGCTCAGGCCTATGCCCAGGGCCAGCCTGTAGATCCAGTCCAGCTCAGGGTCAAGTTCGCCTTTTCTCGGGAAAAGGGCCTGCACCAGCATTATCCCGGGTATGAAGAATATGAGCAGCAGCGCGCCCACGAGCCTCAGTTCGTCCAACATTATTATTCCTCATTTTTATATTTAACGTCATATTCAAGAAAATCGGTTGCCACCTGGCTGTTCTCGAACACGGCCTTGGCGTCTGCCTCCAGCTGCCCTGCCTCCTCGTATCTGGGGCTGATGTGCGTGAGGAACAGCTTCCTTGCATTGGCCTTTTTCGCGGCCTCCGCGGCCTGCCTCGACGACGAGTGGCAGTAGAAGTTGGCCTTCTCCTCCAGGTCAAGAGCGGTTGTTGCATCATGGATGAGCACGTCGCAGTTCTTCGCCATCTCGATTATGGCATCGCAGGGCTTCGTGTCCCCCGTGTACACTATCTTCCTCCCGGGCCTAGGGGGGCCCATTACCATGTCCGGCGTGAATGTCTTCCCTTTGTGCTCAACCGTCTTGCCGCTCTGCAATTGGCTGAACATTCTGCCTTCAGGGATCCCCAGCTCCAGGGCTCTGGCCTTGTTGAACTTCCCAGGCCTCATGTCCTCCTCCAGCGCGAAAAATAATGCCGGCACATTGTGGGAGGCCTCCCCGACTTTCACGGTGTATCCGTCGAATTCCATGACATCTCCGGGCTTCAGGTCGTTCATGCTCACAGGGTAGCTGGGGTTGTAGTAGCCCAGGTTCATTATCGTAAGTATGAGGTCCGCGCACCCCTCCGGTCCGTATATCTCCAGCCCTTCCTTCCTGTCATTGAGCGACATGCTCTGAAGCAAGCCAGGCAATCCAAGAAAATGGTCACCGTGGAAGTGGGTTATGAATATCTTGCTCACCTGCATGAATGATACGGTCGATTTCATCAGCTGGCGCTGGGTGCCCTCTCCGCAGTCGAAGAGAAAGACTTCCGAGCCGAGTTTCACTGCAACGGCGCTGACATTGCGCTCTGGAGAAGGCCAGCTTCCCCCTGTTCCAAGGAACACTATCTTCATTGTGGCTTTGTAAGAAGCCAACCGCTAATAAGGTTTTCGGGGATTTTTGGCACCTCTGAAGCGTCAGAGGACGGTGTAGCCTGAAAGCTCAGAGTATGAGGAGGCCGTAGACGATGAACGGAAGCGCGATGGCCAGGATGGCTCCGTACCAGTTCACCTGCTTTGTATAGTCAACATCCTTCCAGAACTCCTCGTCGATGTAAATCAGGGTGGTCACGAGCAGCGATGCCGCAAGGAATGCATAGGTCGCGATCATGATTTTGTCTATCGTCATGAGGGACGGCATCGGCGGAAGCGACGCGGTCTGGCTGATATGGAACATGACTGCGGATATCAGCATGCTGGTGCCGAAGCCTATCCTGTTGGCTATCTTGTCGGGCTTGAACGCGAAGCTCAGTCCCGAGACTACGCAGAATATAATCGGCGGGAGCAGTGTCTTGATGCCGGTGGTCATGGCAGCCCGGCCGATGTCGACTGTGAAAACAAGCTGCGAGTAGGATTCGCCCCATTTCGAGTAATCGTTGCTCACGACTTCTATTGTCGGATTGCCGCGTATCTCCCAGCCCGAGATTGAAACTGCGTCGTCCAGGCCCGAGCCTTCAATGTCCGGGGAATAAACCAGGTCTTCCTCGGTCAGTTTTGAATCCTCCAGCACAATGGTAATCTGCTGCCTGCTGAACGGGTAGGTCGAGAAATTCGGCTCGTGGTAAAGCGCTGCCTGGATGCGGTACCACACTTCCCTTGTCCCATCCGGTGAAGTCTCGTCGCTCAGCAGGGCGGTTGAGCCGGCGCGGCCGTTCATGAACTCATAGGTCTTGTGCGGCGTGATGTTCAGGGCAGAGTCCCATATCATCCACATGTAGAAGTCAATGGTGTAGGTGCCCTTGTTGGTGTCGAAGTTGCCGAACCCTACAACATATATCCCTACCGTCACCTCACCGACCACTGCCTGGCGGGTACCCCGGGCAGGCATCTCCCCTGCGGATGTGCCTACTGGCACCAGGGCGAGGGCCAGCGCCGCAATCGTCATCGCTGCCAAGAATCTGTACATTCCGGTTGACATTTGAATCACTGGACAGGTGATGTTGTGCGGGTTGATAAGCATTTTGGGGCGTCACGCAAATCAATATATCCCACGAAAACCTTATAGCCTATAATCCTAGGAGAAGAGGGAGTACTATGAACAGGAAGTGCATTGCGACATTCGTGTGCCTTTTGGTTTTGATTGGAATGCTGACGCCGATCTCAGCGATGGCCGGCGTGCCGGACCCGGGCCGGGGAATCAAATACACATCGCATGCCCCAATCCGCATCGACTCAGATGCGGACTTCCCGGGAATCGCGACCGCGGGGAACGGCACTGTCTGGGCGCCCTGGGTGATTGAGAATCTGGAGATCAACGGGACGGGCGAGGGTTATTGCATATACATCGGAAACACCACGGAGCATTTCGTCGTGAAGGATTGCATGCTGCACGATGCGAACGGCGGCGACGGCTCGATAAACAGGTTCGATGCATCCCTGATGTTGTACAGCGTGACAAACGGAACTCTGCACAACAACACTGCCAATTGCAGTTCTTTCGGGATTTACCTGTACAGCAATTCTTTCAACAACATAATCACCGAGAACAACGCGTCCTCCAACACAGACACAGGAATATTGTTGGATATTGGCTCGGACGGCAACTATGTCAGCGACAACACAGCGTCCAACAACGGCCTCAATGGCATTTATATTTACTCAGGTTCCGACAACAACCTGGTCGGCAACGGTGCGAACTGGAACAGCAAATATGGAATATACTTCTATTCTGCCAGCAACAATCAGATTACAAATTGCCCGGTACACAACAACACAGATGCCGGCGTCCTCCTATATTTGAATTCGGACAGCAACAATGTCACGCTTTGCAAGCTGGCCGACAATGGCTGCGGACTGCGCATCCACGCTTCCAGCAGCAACTCAATATTCCACAATAATTTCGCCGGCAACACTGTTCAGGGAAATGATGACACAAACGCAAACTTTTGGGACCATGGCTATCCCTCCGGAGGCAATTGCTGGTCGGATTACTCCGGAACTGACGCAATGTGTGGCCCGGACCAGAGCATCCCCAGTCCCGACGGAATCGGTGATACTCCTCGACCCATCAGCGGCATGGGCGGAAGCCAGGACGGCTACCCTCTCATGACCATGGGTGACATCGCGGACAACTTTCCGCCCTTATCCTCGGTCGATGCTGTCGTGCCATACTGGCATAATGCCGATGTTCTGGCAATCACCTCAACTGCATACGACGCCAGAGGGTCTGTCGCCCAGGTCGAGATGTGGTACAGATACGAAGCAGGCGCATGGACCCTGTTCGGCACTGACAGCGCTTCGCCATGGTCATGGGACTTCGACTGGCCCTCGGGAGAGGGCAATTACTCCTTCTACAGCGTCGCTGAGGACGGCACTGGCCATTCTGAGATTGCACCGGGAGCACCGGATGCATCCGCTGTCTGCGATGCGGCGCTGCCGAGCGTGAATGCCGGTCCCGACGCAATCGATAATTCCCAGTTCACGCAGGACGCGACAGCCGCGGACATAAACTCGGGCATTTTTAACTACACCTGGACCATGGCCTCCGGGCCCGGAGTGGTAGACTTCGGCAGCCAGTGGTCCGAGGATACGGCTATTTCTGCCAACCTCGACGGAACTTATGCCATCCGGCTGAATGTCACGGACAATGCGGGCAACTGGGCTGCCGATGAGTTCAACCTGATATGGGACGCAACAGACCCAGCCATTGCCGTTTCCAATATTGTCAATGATACAGGAATATGGTACAATGTCACGGACGCCAACCCGGGCACGGTTTACTGGCTGTCCGGAACGGCAAACACAACTGACACAGTTCCTTATTTCATTGACACATCGGCGTTGACGCCTGGCTGGTTCAATTACACTATCTGGGCGTGGGACCTAGCAGGCAATTCCGCCTCGCATGGCGTGACAGTGTACATCCCGCAGGCCATCATTGCGAATCCTCCAATCCCGGGAGTCACCGGAACAACGCCGGCCAACCGCGCAATCGGCGTTTCAACCTCGACGACAATAACACTCCATTTCAACCGTTCCATGGACCGCGCCTCGGTCCAGTCCGCCTTCGGCATCACCAACATAACCGCAAACAGCACAGTGTTCACATTCTCCTGGAGTGCGGGCAACACCACACTGGTTGTGGCAATCAGCCCCAGGCTGTTGCCCCTGACCACCTATACGGTGACGGTCGACACCCGGGCAATGGATACAAACGGCACCCACATGGCCCAGAACTATTCCTTCCACTTCACGACATTCATCGACACCGACCTTGACGGGACCACTGATTCAGCGGACCTGGACGATGACGGCGACGGCGTAAACGACAACTTCGACGCATTCCCGCTGGATTCAACGGAAACTGTCGACACGGACGGAGACGGCATCGGAAACAATGCCGACCCGGACGACGACAATGACGGAGTCGGGGATGCGGAAGACTCTGACCCGCTGGACCCGGCCATTCCCGGTTTGGAAGATAACGAACCAGCTGGTGATTTCCTGTTGATAATCCTGATCGTGGCCTGCGTCATTGTGGGCGTCATAATCGGATATCTGCTGATGTCCAGGAAGGCTGGCAAGCCCCCGGCTGAGAATTCGTCCGAGGAATCCGAGGTTCCTGAAGAGAATGCAGAAAACACAGAGGAGCTTGAGACCATCCCGCCCGAAGAATCTGCTCCGGAGGCCATCCCTGAGGAAAAGGCCGCCCTGGAGTCACCCCCGCCGAGCCCGGACGACCCTAGGATTGCCAAGCTCACGGAGGCTTACGAGTCAGGCAGGATATCGAAGGAACTGTACGACAAGAACCTTGCCAGGTTCAGGGGACAGCAGTAAACTACCAGCCCATGAATAGGCGGGCGTTCGCTGCCTGGGCTGGAAGTTTACCATGTGGCTAATGTCGAATATTGTGGCGAACCGGTTGGAATTATTCGACTTAAATTTGATGACTTCATATGCAAATTAAAGAGACGTCATCAAATTAGTAGCCTACCTGAATCATCGAAGCCTACAGGCTTTGGTTTTTTTCGAAAAGATATGCACGGTATGCAACGGTCTATCCATGTTTACTGCCCTGCGCTTTCATCCAGACCATGAATGGCCTGGCATTCAGCTTTATGTGGCAGTAAAAGAATCAGAGTTCCTTCCTGTAAAATGTCGCCCTTCCGGTAACCCTGAAGCCCATCTTCTCGTAGAGGTGGCGTGCCCCCGAGGGATTTCCCTCGTCCACGCCCAGCGCGCATTCGGTCATGCCCCTGTCACTAAGCAGGTGCATGGTCCTGGCCATCAGGGCCTTTGCCACGCCTTTTCCCCGCCAGTCCTTCCTGGTGGAAATGAGCTCGGCCGAGCCCCGCTTCCTTTTATTCAGCTCATTGTCCTCCGGATTTATCATCCCGAAAACGGTGCCTATGACATCGTCGCCATGCCAGGCAATGCTCCATAGAGCCGGGTCGAAAGAGCTTCTCTTCGACCACATGGCCCACTCGTGGTCCGAAATCGGAATCTGCCCCCGCATGTCCTTGCAGGCCTCGTTCCAGGCTTGCATTATCCTGGCATGGTGCTCAGGCAATGCCTTCCTTATTTCCAAGCCATCGGGAAGCCTGAAATCCGGGATGTTCTCGAGGTCCGGCCTCAGCATGCTCAGCCCGTGGCGGTACACCCAATAACCGTGATTATTCAACAGGCCGGCGAAATAGGCGGACCTGTCCTGCAGGGCCACATGGAAGAATTTCGTCGCATTTGGGTCATGGGCCTTCGAATTCTCTCTGGATCTGGCCTCGCACCATTCCAGCAAAACATCGCCGATATCCGTGTCTCTGAGCTCGGGGGATACATTCACGCTGTACACGAAAAGCAGCGGGCCGTTCGGATCCTTTGCCCACCAGACCTGCGAGAATGCGCAGATTCTTCCGTCCTTCTCGGCTATGACCAGGTCCCTTTTGGTGTCTGATTCGGGATAGTTCTCGAAGTCTTCGATTATGTCCTGTTCCCGGACAGGCCATTCGAAGCTGTCGACTGGCCTCATTCTCTCGAGTAAGGCAGCTGTGCCAGGTATATCAGTCCTGCCGGCATATTCCCTGAATTTTATTTCCGGAAAATCAGGCAGGCTGGGAAAAGGGACATCTGTCATTAATTCACTCTCAAAAAACTCACTGCGTCGTGGCGAACTGGAGCAGCACGTTCATGCCCTTCAGTTTCTTCTGCACATCGTCCACGAGCTTTATCACGTTCTCGGCAGTGGCGTTCTTGTCCCAGTGATAGACGAAATCATGGCTGCCCAGGGTTGTCTCGAATCCCATGTCCATCAGTCTGTTCACTACCTGGCTCGCGGAGCCGCCCTCGCTGCTGAAAGTTACGACTACGAAGGTTCTCATGGTTCCACCCTTACACGGAACGGGATTTAAGCCTATCGATTCTTTTCTCTATGCCAAGTTCCTTCGGGTTTTTTCTCTAAGCCAAGTCCCTTTGGGACGTTGGCTTTAGTCTCTATGCCAATCCCTTCGGGACGTTGGGATGTTCTTGCTCAGCGGATGCCCTTTACTCCCGCCTTGACTTCCTGACCTAGTCGAATGCATTTAATATCTGGAATCTTTTAACCCGATGGAATTCACATGAATGATATAGTAGACCTGGGTAAAAGAGTGGAAAATACAACTTTGTCCAAGGGCATGGCCGGCCAAACAGTGACTGTCGCAGGCTGGCTCCAGGACACGCGCAACCTCGGGGGAATCGCCTTCATCCTTGTGAGGGACAGGTCGGGCACCGTCCAGGTGACTTGCCTGAAGAAGAAGCTCGGCGACGATGCATTTGCGAGGCTCACGGCGGTTCCCAGGGAATCGGTCGTTGCTGTGACCGGGGAAGTGAAGCCCAACGAGCAGGTCTCGACAGGCTTCGAGATACTGCCCCGGGCATTCCAGGTCATTGCAGAGGCAGGTACCCCGCTGCCCATTGGCGTGATCGACAAGGTCGGGGTGGAGCTGGACACCAGGCTCAACAACAGGTTCATGGACCTCAGGAAGCCGCAGGTCCTTGCAGTGTTCCGCATCAGGGAACTGCTCATCCGGGGCATGCGCGAGTACCTCACCGGCCAGGGCTTCATGGAAGTCACCACCTCCAAGATTGTCGCCGCCGGGGCTGAGGGTGGTTCCACGCTGTTCCCAATAAAGTATTTCGAACAACAGGCATACCTGGCCCAGAGCCCGCAGCTGTACAAGCAGATGCTCATGGGCGCAGGCCTGGACAGGATTTACGAGCTTGCCCCGGCATACAGGGCCGAGCAGTCTGACACAGTCCGCCACATTGCGGAGTTCGCATCCCTGGACATGGAGATGAGCTTCATAAAGTCCGAAGATGATGTCATGGACATGCTCGAAGGCCTGATGGCACACTCGCTTGAGACTGTCATCAGGGACGGAAAGAAATATCTGGACGAGCTGGCCGTGGAGGTCAATGTCCCAAAGAGGCCTTTCCCCCGCATCACATTCTCGGAGGCGGTCCAGCTGCTCGCCGAAGCCGGGCTCGAGGTCAGGGGCGACCTGGACACAGAGTCGGAGAAAAAGCTGGGCGAGATAATGCTGGCCAAGCACGGTTCGGAGATGTACTTCATAACCAAGTTCCCTTCGGAGCTGAAGAAGAACACGTTCTATGCGATGCGCGATTCGGCAAATCCCGAGCTGACGAATTACTTCGACCTGGACTACAGGGGCGAGGAACTGGTCTCCGGAGGCCAGAGAGAGCACCGTATAGGCGTCCTCATCCACCAGATGGAAGCCATAGGCTACGACCCCAAGGACTTCGAGTTCTACCTCCAGGCCTTCAGGTACGGCATGCCGCCCCACGGCGGTTTCGGCCTGGGTATAGAGAGAGTGTTGCATATGATGTTGAGGCTGCCAAACATCCGTGAGTGCGTCATGTTCCCAAGAGACATGTACAGGGTTGTGCCGTAGCTTTAATTGAAGGGAAACCAAATTTAATAATCAAGACGTCAATCGCGGAAGGCTGCCAATGAACATAATTGACGTGCTAGTGGGAATCCAGCTCCTCATCACGTTCCCGGTGGGAGTTTACCTGTTCGGCGGGAAGACCAAGGTCACGATACACGGATTCCTGGAGATGTGCGACAGGTACAGATGGCATTTCCTGATCCTAATAATCCTCTACCTGTTCAAGTCCTTTGTCTACATATTCGAGGCCTACTTCGAGAAAAATGCCATTGACCTGACGCCCATGATACATGAGTTCGAGGGCAACCAGATATTCTGGATACAACATTACCTTGAAAGCTGGCCCATGACCGTGCTTATGGCGATAATATATGTCGGCAGCTTCCTCTTCATAATGATATTCACCCTCGCCTTCTTCTCCTACATGAACATAAGGAAGGCCGCTTCGAAGATTGCCTTCATGTATCTGGTTCTCATGGTTTTGTCCGTGCCATTCTACCTGTTCGTCCTGGTCTATGTGCCTTCCTATCCGAAGATGTTCTATCCCGAGGCCAATTCTGTGATAGCCGGGATGAAGCCCCTTCTCTACAACTTCGGGCCGAACATGAACGCGTTCTTCATGAACTACGACACCTTCAATAACTGCTTCCCGTCCATGCACATAGGCTACCCTGTGGCCATACTCCTGAGCATGATGATAAACGTAAAGGGATTCAGGGGATACAAATGCTTCATGCTGGCCATGATATTCCTGATAGCCGTCGCCATAGTCTACCTAGGCATACACTGGCTGACTGACATACTCGGCGGTGTTCTGATCGCAGTGATAGGCGTGTTCATTGCGGAAAGGTATGCCGAGCGGTTCTGGAGGCGGCTGAACAGGCTGGACAGGAAACTGCGCAACAGGTATGAACGGTGGAATTCCCCGCTTCACCTAATTAATAAATAGACTTGTCGCCATCCAACCTCGATGAAAGTCGTCATCGCCTTCGGCACGAAGCCATGCACGATCAAAATGGCTCCACTGGTCAAGGAATGCGAGGCCAGGGGCCACGAGACCACGATCCTTTACACAGGCCAGCACTGGAGCCCCAACCTTTACAGCGAGCTGTTCGACGACCTCGAGCTCAGGTATCCGGATTTCAACCTCAGGTGCGGCGAGGAGTCATTCTCACTCAACCAGCTGGCAACCAACATACTCCAGAGGACCGAGCATGTGCTCAAGGAAGCGAAGCCAGACATCGTCTACACCCACGGAGATACGACCACTTCCCTCGCTGTCGCCCTGAGCGCCCAGATGTGCCAGGTGCCAGTCTTCCACGTGGAGGCCGGCCTAAGGACCTTCTCCAAGGAGCCTTTCCCCGAGCAGCTGAACACCAGGGTTTCGGATGCGGCCTCCGACGCGTTCTTCGCGCCTGTCGAGAGGAATGCCAGGAACCTGCTCAACGAAGGATTTCCTAGGGAGCGGATTTTCACTGTCGGGAACACTGTCATCGACATAGCCAAATGGGCGGCCGGCCGGCCCTCGGACGTAGTCAGGAAGTATGGGTTGAGAAAACCCCTGATTTATTTCTCCATCCACAGGCGCGAGACCACCATGGACAGGAAGAGATTCAGCGGTCCGGTGCAGGCCATGCTCGAGTTGGAGGAGTACAACTTCTTCGTGTCCATGAGGCCGGGCACAAGGGCCGCGCTTGAGAGGTATGGCCTCCTGAAAAAGGTTGAGAAAGCCAGCCACATCTCCGTGCACGACTCGATACCTTCGTATGTGGAAACCATCGCCATTATGAAGCAATGCGATGCGATACTCTCTGACTCAGGCTCCATGCCGGAGGAAGCGTCCGCCCTGAAGATACCGTTCCTCACTGCGCGGTTTATCTGTGATAGACCAGAGACCGTGGCATCGGGCAGCAACATCATCGCAGGCCTTAGGAAGGAGACTGTCTTGGAGAATGTCAGGAAGGTCATGGGCGACAGCCAGCTCAGGAAGAGGATGGCCTCGGCCCCCTGCCCCTACGGCAAGGGCAAGACCTCGAAGAGGATTATGGAAATATCCGAGAGGCTTTACGGGGAGGGCAACCTGTTCAGGTTCGAGACCGGCATATCCAAGAGAAATGTGTAATTGGGCATATTTCCCTGAGGCATTGCAGCGAAACGATTAAATATTGTTGCAATTATAGTCTTATAGGTTGACATGGCAAAGAAAAAGGGAGAAGGCTTCCACTCGGCAGCCGGTCTCATAAGGTATTTCGACGATGAGGACGAGAAGTCCCCAAAGATATCGCCCTGGATAGTCGTGGGGCTCTGCATAGGCTCAGTTGTCGTGATAACTATCTCGGCATGGTTGTGGCCGACCTGATTGTTTATTCAGGGCGGAGATGAACCGGCATGGCGGAAGTTTACAGAAAAAGATATAAGGGAGCTTTTGCCTTATTGACGCACTAGGTGGAATCATGGCAGAAGGAAGAATGAGGACTTTTGTGGGCGGGTTGGACACAAGGATGGAGGGCGGCGTGCCCGAGAAGTATGTCACCTTGATATGCGGCCGCGCAGGGACGATGAAATCCACGCTGGCATATTACATACTCTTCAACAATGCGAAGATAAAGAAGAAGCGCGGGATATACGTGACACTGGAGCAGACACGCGTGAGCCTCCTGGAGCACATGATAAAGCTGGGCATGGACACGCAGACGCTGGCCGACTCAGGCTCCGGAATAGTCGTCATTGACATGACCAGGCTGAGGAAGGAAACAAAGACCAAATCTGTGCGCGAGGACATTAACTGGGTCGATTCAATAATTCAGACTGTCGATTCGTACAGGATGAAATACTCGTGCGACATCCTGGTGCTGGACTCCCTGGCCGCGCTCTACTCTCTGGCCACGTTCAGCAATCCGAGGAGCGATGTTTTCTTCTTCTTCGAACGCCTGAGGGAGCTGGACATGAGCGTCTTCATAATCTCGGAGATGCTGGATCCCACCAAGGACCAGTTCGGCATGTTCGGAGTGGAGGATTTCCTTGCGGACGGCATAATCCACCTGGACCTGGAGAAGAGCGGTCGGAGGGTCAACCTGTTCCTGAGCGTGTTCAAGATGAGGAAGACCAACCATGACAGGTCCTATTACCCGCTGATGTTCGACAATGCGAAGTTCGAGATAATTACGGACTGATGGCAATGGATGTCGTGATAGGCATAACGGGCGCTTCGGGCTCGCTTTACGCGATAAGGCTGGTGGAGGAGCTGGCCGAGCAGTGCCGCATCACCCTGGTGGCTTCGGAAACCGGGAGACAGATGATAAGCGAGGAAACAGACTATGACTATGCAAACCTGGAGACCCTGGCCCACGAGAATGCCGATAACGGCGATATGACGGCAGCCATATGCTCCGGCTCCAGGGGATTCGACGCAATGGTAATTGTGCCATGCTCGATGGCCACGATGTCCAAGATTGCCTGCGGCATATCCGACAATGTCATCACCAGAGCCGCATCCGTCGCCATGAAGGAGCGGCGCAAGCTCATCCTCGTCCCGAGGGAGACGCCGCTCAGCTCAATCCATCTCGAGAACATGCTGAAGCTTTCAAGGGAAGGCGTTATTATTCTTCCTGCCATGCCCGGGTTCTACGGCTGCCCGGAAACGGTCGGCGACCTTGTGGATTTCATAGTCGGCAGGATAATGGACCAGCTCGGCATGGAGACGGGCATCGGTCCCAGATGGGGAGAAGACTAGTTATTTGAATATCGAATCCGAAAGAACGTCCCTCACGCCCCTGAAATGGTCCATGTTCCCGTCCCAGTCCTTCAGTTCCTTCCCGTATTTTTTATCTATAGTCTCGATGGCCTTCTTGGATATGTTCTGGAGGCCCTTGTCCCTGCCCTTGTAGACCAGCGCCAGGCTGAAGAGGCCCTCCCTTCCCTTGGCCACGAATATCTTGTTTTCCCCGAACTCGATCCTGTTGAGGCTCCAGTTCTTCTCGTCCTTGAAGCTGTCCTTTATGAAGTCCTGGATGGCCGTGAACATGCTGCTGAATATCTGGCTGTCCATGTCGGGAATCATCCTGTTCGTGGTGTGGGCCAGCAGGGCCCCGTCCTTGTAGATCAGGAAGGCCTGCTCTATCACGGGCTTCCTCCTGGCCGCGAGCACCAGCAGGAGCGAGATTATCGCCAGGATGATGATGAGCGGCGGCAGGACCCAGGAGGGGAATGAATCCGGAGTGACAGGGGGAGCCTCCACGAGAATGCTTATCTGGATATATGCCTGGGCCGCGCCGTCCGACACTGTGATGGTGAGTATATCGTTCAGTGGCGTGGCGCATCTGAAGGTGATGTTGAGCCCGTTGATGGTCGCGTAATCCGAGTCGACGGTGAGTGTCAGTTGGCTCATCGTGTTGTCCACATCGGAAATGTACGGGCTCAGGTCAAGGACCCAGCTGACATTCACAAGCCCGGCCTGGTCAGGCACGGCCGTCGTGACCGGGGCGTCGTTCACCGGCCTCACTGTCACCAGAATCGTGTCCTCGATGAGAGCCCCTGTCGGGTCGAGCGCCCTGAAAGTGATGCGTTCCTGGCCAAACCAATCCTGCTGTCCCCGGAACAGGACAGTGTAATTTGCAAGTATGGTGATGGTCAAATGCCTCTGGCCGTAGGTGTAGTATAGAGAATCCCCGTCCCTGTCGAAAAAGTAATGGGTGATGTTGAACCCATAGCAGGGCAAGTCTTCATCGAAAGCGACATCAGGCATGCTGTCCACCATTTCGGGAGGGAAATCGTCGCTCACCGTGATTGTTATCACATCCCAATCCGAGCCCAAGCCGTCCGAGACTGTTATATTCAGCAGCTGCGGGATTCCCAGGAGGTCATGGGAATAGTTCAGGACGATTGCCAGGTTCCGGGTGGTGTTGACCCTGACGTTCACATTGTCGGAGAGGATCAGTGAAAGCTCGCTTTCGGAATTGTCCGGGTCAAAAATATATGGTGTGAGGTCTATCATGTAGTCCCAGTCATAGTGCACTATCAGGTCAGGGACTCCGTCGATTATGGGCGGGATGTTGTTTCCCGCTTCCTGGAGCACATCCACGGTCACAGTGTTAGAAGTGACCGCGGGAAGCCGGATGCCGGATTGGCTGGAATAATTCACCTCGAAATGACAGGCGAAAGAAGCCGAAGCCTGGGAGTCTAGCCTGCACAGCATCACGAACGAATGCGGGCCGACTGCCGATGTCTGGAACAGCCAGGTCAACCTGTTCTGGGAAGTTACAGGGGTGACTCCGGAGGAATCGGAGTTGTAATTCAAATAAGCTGGCATCGTGAAGTTCAGCCAGACATTCTTCGCTACCTCCGTTCCTATATTGTTATAGGTCAGTATGAACACCATGCTCCCGCCAGTGACAAGGCTGGTGAGGTTTGAAGCAAGGGCGACAGAAATCTCGGGGGCTGTGCCAATGGCATAGAACGAAACGCTGGAAGTCCCGGTAGAACTTATCTCAGCGGAAACAGTATTAATCCCTGTCGAGGGCCCGAGCGTCAGGAAGGTCTGTGCCCGGCCGGTCGCGCTGGTTGTGACATTACTGTTGTCAAGGTGACCTCCGCCAGCAGTGACATTGAACCAGACATTCACTCCGCTTGCTATTGCGCCGGTCTGATTCCTCACTTCCACGATGAAGGCGTTTGCCAATTTCGAGGAAATGGAGCCTACCTGGCCGTCGCTGCCTATCATGGCGATGCTGTAAACCTGTATTGTCGGAGTTGGCAGGGCCAGGCACTCAGCGGAGAAAGTCACCGTATCGCCCGGGACGGATATGCTCGTGGCAGTCGCATTGTACAAGCCTGGCAGGCTGCCGAGCGTCATCCTTGCCCCGGACAGGCCCGAAGCGTCAGTTGCATTACTTGTGGGGAGCAGGGTCTGGCCAGTCGCTCCGGCAGGGAATGTGGCAATCGCCCAGGTCACGGGCGTCCCCGGCACGACATTGCCGTAGGCATCCAAGGCCTGCACGACGAATTGCGCATTCAGTGCATGGCTCGCATTGTCCTGCTGTCCGTTCCCCGAGACATACACAAGGTCGGAAGGGACACCGGCCTGCACGTTAATGCTGACGGTGTCCTCCTTCCCGCTGCAACTGGCTCTGACGGTATCCATTACCCACGCCGTCTGGCCCGCAGTGTACGTTGCAGAGTACACGCCTCCTCCTTCTGACACTGCTGTCAGGAATGCCCCACTCGGGTTTGCTACGAAGGACAGGGAAACCGATTGGCCGGGGATGACATTGCCATATGAGTCATTGACCCATATCGTCAGCGCAACCGTCTTCTGCACCTGGACAGCCGTCAGGTTGGCTGAGATATCGACACTATAGGGCACACCGACAACCGCCTGGGATTCGAACGGCACGCTCTCCGGGCTGCCAGGCAGGGAGGAATTGGCGCATGTGAAATTGTACCAGCCGGGTGTCGGCCCCAGGGTTAAGGTGGTCGAGACCTGCCCGCCGGATCCGCTGACGCTAGTCGCATTGCTCAATCCCCATCCCGCGCCAACTGACACGTTCCACCAGACCCTCGAGCCCGTGACATTGTTGCCACAGGCGTCCACCACCCGCGCCCTGAACGGGGGGACTGGCTGACCCACAGCCGCTGACGAACCCGTACCCGAGACGTAGACGAGATGGTCCGCCGGGCCTGTCCTCGCGGTGGCGTTTATCGTGCTGTTGTAAGTCGGACCGCCCAGGCCCAAGTAGGTGCAGCTGACGTTGACCCAATAGTTTCCTGGCTTCGTGCCCAGGTGCAGGGTTGCATGGGCATGGCCCGATGCGTCCGATATGGCGACGCACCATGGGTTGCCGCTCTCGTTGAAATAGTATCCTGAGGTTGCGGCCGGGACTGAATAGACAGTGAAGTTCACCAGGGCGCCCGGCACTGGCACGTTCGTCTGGTCGTGCACTTGGAAAGTTATCGGGGCGGTGCAGTCCGTGCCCGCAGGGGCGTTCTGGTCGTCCCCGGATACGTAGGCCAGATGGTCAGCGGTCAGTATCACGCCGGTGACGTTGAAGAACACAGACCTCATCTGTGTGACTCCGTTGGATTCCCAGGCCGTGACATTTATGCGGTACATGCCCCACGGGCGCGGTGTCGTGATATTGTAATTGTAGAGCTTCCATGCCGACGGATTTGACGCGTCCGTGAGCATGTGGCTCATTGAACGCGTCGTCACAAGGGTGGCGCCCCCGGGTCCTGTGACATTGATGGTCGCATTGACTATGTCGAAAGAACCGAACGGGTCAGTGAGGTTGGAGAGGACGCGTATCGCTTCATTGGCATCGTAATCGTATGTCTCGGTCCAATCAAAATCAAAGCATTTTGTCCAGTTGACATCGACGTAGGAATCCGTTGTCAGGTTCAGGTGCGAAGGACAGGTGTCGTTGTCGAACATGAGGTAATTCGATTGACCGGTGATATCCGTCCTGGAAATATTAAGCCAAAGATAATGGCCTTTTACAATCGTATAGTTGGTTACCGGAATCGTGATGTTGGTCTTGAAAAACGTTGTCGGCCAGACCGACCTGTTGTAATAGCCTGTGCTTATCTTTGTTCCGTTGCTGTTCATCAGGGCAAAGGTCATGTTTTTCGTCTGATTTGCCACAACATTGCATCGAGTCCAGACTGTGAGATTGACATTGCCGGTAATATGTAAGTTTGAAGCAAGCGGTGGCGTGAGGTTCCAAGTTTGGAACCTATTGCTGATTGTCGGGTCAGTTGCCCGGTTTATCCTGATCCCTGCCCAGCCGCCGTTTTCATAATTGACATTTATCGGATTGCGGGGTAAGGACGTGTTCATCAATTCCCAGTCGTCGGGAGTTGCGTAAGCCCCGTCGTCGTGCAGGTATAGTGTCTTTGTCCTCGGAACCTGGGGCGCATTGTATATTATCTCCCCGTACCCGCTCGGGTCGTTGCAGGGGTCGGAAGGTGGATCCACGCCGTCGTAGCTGGCGTCCGGCCACCAGACATGCTTGTTCCCGGCCTGGTTGAATGCGTGAACCATAAATCCTGCCAGCTTCCCCTCGCTCCATACGTCCTGGAGAGGGACCGTGAACTCGTAGGTCGCCACGGTGTCAATCTCCGCGTCGGCTGTGTATCCCGGAGGCCAGGGATTCGGACTCCCTCCGGCGTTGGAGTAAATCGACCAGCCAGAGCCGTTTCCATGGAACAGCTCGTAATCATCCGCATCCTTTGTGTTCTTGGCCACCAGCTTGATGTCTCCCGGGCTCGGAGCCGCACCTCCTGAGAAATCCGAGTCGAAGCATACCGCGCACCAGTCGTTCGGGTTCTGCGCAGAGTCCCCGAAAAGCTGGGCCGATATCACAACGCTCGTGTCGTTGAAGAACACTCCGACTGTGAGCATATATCCGCTGAAGTCCTGTGTATGGGCGCGGGCCACATCCGGATGCGACCAGACAGGGTCGCCGAGGCTGCCGTCAATGCTCGCCCCTGCGTCAATCCTTCTTGCGTTGAGATAATATATAGAGTCCATTGCCTCATTCGGAATAAGTGCCGGATTGCAGTCCTGTGTTATATCCGCCCCCGTAAAAGACGAGAGTGGCGTCGCGACGAATGCGAATATCAGACCCAGGATGAGCAGTTTTCTGTAAATGAGGGTGAGTCCTGGTCCAGCACTTTTTCCAGCCATCGAATCACCCTGACTTTTCCTCGGTGACCTTGAAAACGCAGAACTTCCCGCCCTTGGACATGCATTTCTCCTCTACGCAGAAATGGGGCTGGTTCGTGATTCCGGCCATCAGCCCGCCCAGGTACCCTCTGGTGAAGTCGCAGCCCTTTCCCCCGTATGTCGATTCGAGCGTCTCCAGGAGCACAATCTCGACCAGGTCCTTCTTCACTGTTATGGACTTCGGCCTGGCCAGGCCCATCTCCATCCATATCTCTCCGAGGTAGTTTATCGCATCTTTGCCCTGCGCCGTGAGGTTGAGGTCTCTGGCGTTTATGTAGCCGCATTTGTACCCGAACCTGAAAAGGAAGCTCCTGGCCAGGGCGGCGCCGAGCACCGACATTAGCTCGTCCTGGAGTGTCTTTATCGCCTCGCCGGACATTATGAAGAATCCGCGCCCGTCAATGGCCTCCTCAGTCATGGATTACCCTCTCCGCCAGCGTGGTGAAGGCCTTCTCGACGTTATCGCCGGTCTTCGCGCTCGTGCTCATGGCCTCGAAGCCCTTTGCTTCCAGGTAATCAAGTTCGAACTTGCGGTTGGGAAGGTCCGACTTGTTTGCCAGGACTATAATCGGAATCTCCCCCGCCTTCGACACCAGCATGGATTTCCACCCATTCAGGGAATCGGCCGTGTCCTTCCTGGTGAAGTCGCAGACCATGAGCGCGCCTTTGGCGCCTGAATAATACGCCGGATGCAGTGCGAAGCTCTGCCCGGCCAGGTCCCATATCATGAGGACAACTGAATCGTTGCCGAACTTCAGCCTCTTGTTCACTGGCTTGGCTCCTATGGTGCTCAGGTACTTGTCCTCGAACATGTTGTCCACGTACTTGCGCACGAGGGAAGTCTTTCCCACTGCCGTGTCTCCCAGCATCACGATTTTCCTGATGTAATCCGCCATCTCTCACCTGTTGCATCTGTCGCAAGCCTTCATAAGCTCGTGTTTCAGATTGTTGGCATGCTCCTCTCCCTTGAAATCCTGAATCACCGGGACCAGGTTGGCCGAGAGCACCCTGGCCTGGTTCACAGTCATGGACTGGAATTCTATCTGCAGGTTGGACATCTGCTTCCTGATGATGTGCATGGCCATCTCATGGTCGCCCAGCGCGTCGCAGAACCTCATCATGATGTAGTCCAGAAGCATGTTTGTCGAATCGAACTGGTCGGGTACGCCGTTCGTGGTGGGCGAAGGCGCCTCGGCTTCGGGCACTGCCCTGCCAGTCTTGAGTATCTGCCGCGCCATGTCTGAGAATGCCTTCTCGACATTGTCTCCTGTCTTGGCGCTTGTCATGTAGACCGGCAAGCCCAGCTTGTCGAGCGATATCTTGATGGACTTGAGCGTGTCCTTGTTCTGCGCCGCAAGGTCTGTCTTGTTCACCAGGACGCTGACTGGCACATCCTGGCCCGCATAGTCCCTGAAATTGTTCACCCACTCGCTCAGATGCTGGATCGTATCGGGCTTCGTGACATCGCAGACTGCGAAACCCGCCGTTGCATTCTTGAACGCGGCCGCATGTATCCTGTGGAACTCGCGCTGGCCGGAAATGTCCCAGAGCATCATGGTGACGTCCTTTCCGGGTTCCTGGTTCTTGATGGACTTCTTGGAAATCATCGTTCCCAGGGTCGAAATGTACTTGTCGTCGTATTTCCCGGTGACGAAACGCTTGACCAGCGACGTCTTCCCCACGCTAGGGTCCCCGCATATGCACACTTTCCTCACTATCTCCGACATGTCTAGACCTCCTTCAATACGTCCCTCTCGTAATCCTTGGCAATGCTCTCCAGGGCCGAGGTGCCGTGGACGAGCTGGGCCAGCTTCTTCTCCTTGGCGACACGCAGATGAAGCCAGTTCGTTATCGCGGCTCTCATGGCCTCGGATGTGTTTACGGAATTTGATTTGCAGTAATCCACGAACTCATTGGCCGTGTCCACAAAATCCTCTGTGACGATGAAATGGATTTGATCTCCTTTTTTAAAACTTCTCCCTTTCTTCATCGGACACGGGATTTAATTTCTATTATATAATGGTTGCCTCAATCATGTACATGTTAGTACATTTTCAACTAGCAACACGGTACGATTTTGTTAAGTTAAGGGAATCATAATTAAATCAGCGACACAAGGTCCATGAATACCCTGTCCACGTTATCCCCCGTTTTCGCGCTGGTCTTGTGCCCCGTGTAGCCAGCCTTCCTCAAAGCCCCGCATCTGTCTGTGTCTGCAATGTCGGATTTATTTCCAGCCACGATCACAGGGATGTCCCCGACCTTGTTCTTTATCACCCGATGCCACTGGAGGACAGAATCGAAGCTCGCCTGCCGGCTGAGGTCGCAGACCAGCACCGCGCCGTGGGCATCGGAAATGTAAGCGGGATGAAGCTTCAGTGTGCTCCCGGCCAGGTCCCAGATTGTCAGATTGACAGTTCTTTTTCCGATTTCAACTGTCTTCTTGTAAGGAACCGCACCGGTGGTTGATTTGTACTCTGACGGAAAAATCCGTCTCACGAAATACTGGACCAGCGCGGTCTTTCCGACCCCGGAATCACCTAACACTACCAGCTTCCTCTCTTCCGATGCCAACATTCCACCCTCAGGTCCACTCTCCACTACGACTTCTAGATGGATGAAGTATTACTTAAAGAATAATATTGAAAATAATGCAATGTTCAATATTAATTTAATGAAAGAACTTTTCGCTAATAATTTGCGCCTGCTCTACGACCGAATCCTGGTCTAGCCCGAGCATCTTTCCTGCCCTCATCACGGGCTTTCCGGCGACGACCGTGTCGCGGACGCAGTCCGATTGGCAGGAATACACGAGGTTGGATACAAGGTTCTCCCTGAACGACGGCGTCATGGCCGGATGCCTCAGGTCGATGACGGCCAGGTCGGCGATTTTCCCAGGCTCGATGCTCCCCAGGTCCTTCCCCATCTTGAGGGCCCTGGCCCCCTCCACTGTGGCCATGTCGAACACCCTCTGCGCAGGCATGACTGCGGCATCCAGGCGCTGGGCCTTGTGCAGCAGCGCGCAGGTCTTCATCTCCCCCCACATGTCCAGCCTGTTCTGGGACGAGCATCCGTCAGTACCTATACCGACAGGTATGTTGTTGGCCTGCATCTCCGGAACAGGGGCCTCGGAGCCGCTGGCAAGCTTCATGTTGGAAACCGGGCAGTGCGCGACGCTCACGCCGCGCTCGGCCATCCTGCGTATCTCGCTCATTGTGAGCCAGGCGCAGTGCGCAGCCAGAAGCTTGTCGCAGAGGAACCCGGTGTCATAGAGCCAGTCGGCCGGCCTTTTCCCTGTCGAGGCCTGATGGTCGTAGACCTCCTTCCTCGTCTCGGAAAGGTGGATGTGCAGGAGCGTGTCTTTTTTATAGGCCAGGTCTTTGGCCTTCAGCAGGGTGTCCTCCGAGCAGACATAGACGCCCTGAAGCGCCACGAACGGATGCACGTTCGGCATGCCCCGGTGGCCGTCTATGAACTTCCCGCAGTTGGCCAGCGGGCTGCCTTTCTGGGTGGTGAATTTCTCGTCAAGGATCACCCAGCCCAGGAATCCTCTGATGCCTGCCTCCTGAACCGCCTTGGCCACCATGTCCTGGCCGTAGTACATGTCAACAAAGGACGTGCATCCCGACCTGAGCATCTCGATGGCCCCAAGCCTGGCCCCTACGAGGATGTCTTCGGGAGTTCTCAGGGCATCCGTCTTGAAGGTCTTCTCCAGGAATCCCTCCAGGTTCAGGTCGTCAGCTATTCCGCGCATCAGCGTCATGGATATGTGGGTATGGGCATTGATCAGACCGGGGATGACGGCGCAGTTCTTCGCGTCAATGGTTTCATCGGCCTTCCCGATTTTTCCGACCTTGCTGATGCGCCCTTCCTCAATCAGAATATCGGCTTTCAGAATCTCCCGCTTCGGGTTCTGGGTGACCACCCAACCGCCCTTCAACGCCAGGCTGGAGCTGTCCATGACTGTGGCATGGCTTGAACGTATTTAATCATGTAGGTAAGGGATAGGGTAAAAGGTATGGGGCAGGGGTCTTGACGCGTAACTTGCCTGGGCTGAATCCCAGGCAATAATCGAATGCGGCTCCCAACAATCAGCCCAAAGCATTCCTTTCCGGCAACGACAAGATGGCGAATCGAGGAGTTATGGCAGTAAAGAACGATGTACAATCAATTAGTGGATTCGACACTATATCTCAACAACAAGAGAATCCGCTGTGGGTAATCGTTTTGATAACGTATTCTCCCATCCGTTGGCCGGTAATTCCACCATTGTGGAAGCAATGAATTACCGGGTTACACAGGCAGCGGGTGCTCGAAGTAGTCCGCCTTCACGTCCTCGCCGGTGATGTCCAGGTAAATCTGCGTCGTCGTCAGTGAGGAGTGGCCCAGCATCTTCTGCACTGTCCTGAGGTTCATGCCCGACTTGAGGCAATGGACAGCGAATGAATGCCTGAGCATGTGCGGGTGCACCTTCTGCTCGATGCCGGCCAGCTTCCCGTAATCCTCGACCAGGCGCTCGACCTGCCTCGTTGATAATTTCTCATTGCGTTCCGAGAGAATAAGATAGCCGGAGGTCGCGTCCTCGATGAAATACTCAATCATGTCCAGGGTCTGGTGGTCCACCGGAATGAGCCTGTCCTTGTTGCCCTTTCCTCCTCTCACAATGAGGGTCGAGTCGGTGAAGTCGAAGTCCTCTATTTTCAGGTTGGTTAATTCCGAGACCCTGAGGCCACACCTGTACAGCATGCGCAGTATCAGTCTGTCCCTGAGCTTCTCCCTGCTAGGGCATTCCAGCAGTTTCCTGACTTCACGTTCTTTAAGGTATTTCGGCAGCGTCTTTGCCAAGTGCATCCCGCTACATATATTGTATTACTCATATTTAAATGCGCTGTAAAGCAGAGGACGGAATCCTTTTACAAACGCTTAAATATCTACACCATGCATTATAGGTCGAGACCATGAAAGTTCGAAGCGGACACATAGTGTTCAAGAAGGGCGTCAAGTACAAGGACCTTGTACCCATCTACAAGGATCTGTTCATGAAGTTCCTGAGGGAGACCGGCCAGCTCCCGGAAGAAGAGGAGGTCACCACCATGCTCATCACCGAGAACATCATAGACCTGGAGAAGGGCAAGAAGCCCGAAGGTTATAACCGCCAGGGCCGCATGCGCCTGATTTTCCCGATACTCGAGAAGCAGACCCAGCCGATAGAATTCTACATCTACGGCCACTACCACTCGGCAAAGAGCCTCGAAGTCGCCCGCGTGACAGAATCCATGTCCCAATTTTTAAAGCACAAGGGCTACGACAACGAGGTCGATTGGGACAATATGCTTATCCATAAGTACAAAAAGTAGGGAAGCATATTGCCAATTCATCACCAATACATTTATACACCATCGCATTTTGGCACGATAATGCTAAATGGCCCGGGTAGTGTAGCCTGGTAACATTCGGGACTGTGGATCCTTAGTGCCGAGTTCAAATCTCGGTCCGGGCCCTGTTTTATTGTTTATCCGCATCAATCTAACAACAGTATCGCAGAAAAACAATAAAACCTGGACGAGTTTGCGGCACGTGATAAAATGGTGCAAAGCAAACTCGTCTAAGCCGGCAAACTAGCGGCTGTTTGCGTCTTACTGGCGGAGTCTGTTTGCCGGAGTCTCACAGACTCAAGGATTCGATTCTCTCATCCTTCGCTTTGTTTATCCGCATCACTCTAAAAACAGTATCGCGGAAAAACAATAAAACCTGGACGAGTTTGCGCTTAATAATTGATTGATGCAAAGCAAACTCGTCACAGCCAGCGAACTAGCGATTTCCATATTTTCCAGCGCAGTCTGTTTGCTGGGAGGTCGAATTGCTGGGACAAGCAGTAAAAGAAAGAAAGCAATTCGACCGAACCGCCAAACTAGCGAATATCCCAATCTGTCAACAGAGTCTGTTTGGCGGAGATTGCATTGGAGCGTTTCTATCATCTTTTCTAGAAAACATAATTACCTGCGATGCAATCCACATGCATGCGCAAGTCCGACCTCGCGATAGTCATCGCGGTAATAGCCTGCTCTTTCTCCTCGATATTTATCAGATGGAGTGACGCGGACCCGCTGGCCATTGCCTTCTACAGGCTGCTTTTCACCACGCTGCTGCTTCTGCCGTTCGTGCTCATGAGGCGCGGAGGTGAGCTCAAGAACTTGGGTGGGAAGAATGTCGGCATCATGCTGGGCATCGGTCTTGTCCTCAGCTTCCATTTCTCGATGTGGGTCACGTCCCTTGGACTCACGACAGTGGCGAGTTCGGTTATACTTGTCACGGCACATCCCATCTTGGTGGGGACGATTTCGCATTTCGTGCTGAAGGACAGGCTTTCAAGGTTAAATTTCATCGGGATATTTGTGGGTGTAGCAGGAGTGATAATCCTTGTGATGGGCGACTTCTCTGGCGGGTCACTCACAGGCAGCCAGACACTCGGGAACATCCTTGCTTTATTGGCAGGAATATGCGCGGGAATCTACATATTGGGCGGCAGGAGGATGCGCCGTTCCATTTCAGTCATCACCTATGCTTTCCTGGTCTACCTGTTCTGCACCATATTCCTGCTCATCCAATGCCTGGCCACATCCACGCCCCTGTTCCCCTTGCCCGCGAACGAGTATTACCTGTTCCTGCTCATGGCGCTTATTCCCGGGATACTGGGCCACACCCTCTACAACTGGTCGCTGAAGCATGTCACGGCAACCGTGGTCTCGGTGAGCCTGCTCGGCGAGCCTATCGGCTCATCCATCCTGGCTGTGCTTCTCCTCGGTGAGATGCCGGGAAAATATGTCCTCATCGGAGGCCCAATTGTGCTTGCTGGGATTCTGATGGCTTCGATGAGGAAGCGGAAGAAAAGGAAAAGAAGATTGAGGCGGAAAAGGATTTAATACCAGCCCATCATCCATGTTGAAAATATGCGGGCGTAGTGTAGCCTGGTATCACTCCAGCTTGCCAAGCTGGTAACTCGGGTTCAAATCCCGGCGCCCGCACCATTCCCTTCCCGTCGATTATGAATTGTTCTCAGGGAATGGTGCTAGTGTTTGTTTGTATACGCCGAATTCTCTGATCGAATATAAAAAGATTCGAATTCGGCTGGCGCAAAAGTTTGGGCTTACGTCGATTTCATCCAAACTTTTGCATCCCGGCGCCCATATTGATTCGAGCATGGCACATTTCATCAATAGAATATAACCAATGTGAATCCTAAAAAAACAATGTATGAGATAGAGGGGCCAATTGATCCGTAATTATCCTGGTTCAGTATCGCTACAGCACCTATAATTATGGACAACCCCCAGCATATAGGACCGCATAGGAGAATGAAAAGCCAGGATCTTAAAAAGAATCCGAGAATGATGCCGCCGAGGGATAGAACTGCCAAACCGATTGAGTACGCTGCTTCTGCCGTCATGTTATCTCGGTTTTTTATAACAATTTTATAATCTGGCTCTGTAATCCAATCCGATATCTCATCCATAATTATCTCCTCCGGTAGTGAAGGTGTCCGGGCCTATGATTGAGGTAAGGGAATCACTTGCAATATTGTAAACTCTAATTAAATATGATTCATTTTTATATAAATTATAGATTACAAGTGTATCTCCGCTGCTGATGACCGGCGAATCCAATGTGCTCTGGCTGATGTAATAGGCTGTGACATTTTCCACTGTGCACGGCATTGTTATATTCGAACCTGCTACTGTATCCGGCCAACATATGCTGACTGTATGGTGGATAGAGGTAAGCAATATCTCCAGGTTCCCTGCATAATTGCCGGGATTGGGCATCCCGAACTCTATTTGCACATCATTTGTATTATTGACAATTCCAATAATAGGAAGGACATCAATTCCCTGGATAATAACCGGTTCAGTCTGTGGGATTATTGCCTGGAGAGTGAAAGAGCCGATCACAAATAGAATTATTAAAACTGAAAATGCCCTGGGAAATATCCGCTGATTTAACGAGATACTTTCAATTCCTGCTGGGCTTTGTTTAAGGTTCTTTACTTTTTTAAGAAGTAAAAATGAAGTAAAAAGAAATGCCGGAGCCACAACCAAGAAGAGCATCCAGAGATCGAAACCTCCGTTTATCGGAACTAACCTGAATGGGATTCCAAATATTCCCGCAAATAATATTCCGACGGAAAGGAGGAGGCCTACAGCCAGCAAAGAAAAACCGAAGATAGCAAGGAAGAATTGAGCATTGGTTTCTTCAACAATTATTTGCTTCCCATTCCTTCTACTAAGGATAAACACAAAACATATTAATAGAATAACAATCGCATAAACAGCCATCGGCCAACTCGGAGCTCTGTGGCTGCTGGCAATTCCTGAATCGATGCTTCCGAAGAATAGAAAATCATCCTCCCATTCAAATCCATTGAGTAATATTACCAAGGGAGGCTGCAAATCAAAATTCGATACCCTTCCACCCCCTCCCCCAAAAGCACTCCAGTGGTAGCTAGTTTTCTCAGTGGGATATGTAGGTGCGATTAATATTGCTGCAATTACAATGATTAACAACGGAAGTTTAGGGAGAATTACTGCATGTTCTCCAAAAACTGATTCGAACTCCTTGCGAAACGAACTTTCCGTATCTTCAGCGTTGCTTATCATCAGTTACAATTAGTGTGCTCTTAGTATATTATTCAATTTCTGACATGTCATTTCCCAGCGATTACGATAACCTTATTAGGAACCACCTTTTCAGCCCCTCAGGTGTAAAAATGAAGGCTTTCAGGGTAACTGGCAGTTTCATGATGGGAAAGAAAATCCAGAGCTTCACCAAGGAAGTAATATCCAAGGACAAGAATCAGGCGACCGAGTTCATCATTTCCGACCTGGGCAGCAAGCACAAGGTCAAGCGTTATAACATAAAGATTGCCGAAGTCAAGGAGCTGAAGCCTGACGAAGTGACCGACAGCATTGTCAGCTTCAAGCTGGGCGGGCAGTAGATGAACGAGCAGGAAATGGCTGCCGCAGCCCAGGAACTGGAGCTTTTGCGCCTGCAGCTCGACAACATGAACAAGCAGGACGAGCTTATCGAGATTACTCTGGAAGAATACTCGCGCGCACGGGGTGCTCTCGAGGACCTGAAGGGAAAGGAGAAGGGCCAGGTCATACTCGTCCCCATTGGTGCGAATTGCTGGGTGCACGCCGAGCTTGGGGACGCGAGCAAAGCCATCGCCAGCATCGGCTCCAATGTGGCTGTCGGGCAGAAGGCCGAGGCCATCATCGAGAGGCTGGACAGGCAGCTCAAAGACATACAGAAAGCCCAGGGGGAGCTTTCCGCGAAGATATCCAAGGTCGAGGCAAGGGCCAGGGACCTGAGCGCGGCTCTTGAGGAAGCCTACGGAAAGATGGAATCCCAGCGTTCACATTAGGTGAATCTCATGTTCAAGTTCCTGAAAGGGATGTTTTCCAAGTTCAACAGGGAGGCCGAGTCAGTCTCCGAGGACGCGATATCGGAGGAGCATGGCAAGGTCATCAAGGAATCCAGGCTGGAAGAGATTCTCTGGAACCTTGAGGTCGGCCTAATGGAGTCTGACGTGGCCGTGGAAGTCATTGAGGAACTGAAGGCCCAGCTTAGGGCCGAGCTCCTCGGAAAAAGGGTGAAGCGCAGCGTTGATTTCCAGGCCGCCGTGGACCTGGCCATCAGGTCGTCCCTCCAGAAAGTGCTCACTGCCGCATCCCTGGACTTCGACGATTACATCGAGAAGCACGAGAAACCTGTCGTCCTCATGTTTGTCGGAGTGAACGGAACTGGCAAGACAACTGCCATCGCCAAGATAGCGCACAGGCTGCAGAACCGGAAGAAATCTGTCGTGCTGGCTGCAGGAGACACCTTCAGGGCGGGCGCGATAGAGCAGCTGACGATTCACTCCGAGAAGCTGGGATGCAAGATAATCAAGCATCAGGCCGGAGCGGATTCTGCGGCGGTAGCATACGATGCAATAGAGCATGCGAAGGCCAGGCGCAGGGACGTGGTCCTGATCGACACGGCAGGGAGGATGCAGACCAACGCCAACCTGATGGACGAGATGAAGAAGGTCAGGCGGATAGCCGACCCGGACATGGTCATCTTCGTGGGCGACTCACTGGCAGGGAACGATGCCGTCGAGCAGGCCAGGAAGTTCGACGAGGCAGTCGGAATCGACGCGGTCATCCTGACCAAGATCGACGCGGACGCGAAGGGCGGCGCAGCCCTCTCCATCACAAAAGCGGTCGGCAAACCGATAATTTTCGTCTCCACCGGGCAGGAATATAGCCAGCTGGATGTTTTCGATGCAAAGTGGATGATAGACAGGATATTCGAATAATGTTTTTATCCGGTAGCCGATTCCCCCTCCGATGGAACTGCTTACTTTCGGTCTATTGGTCATCGTCGCATTCACTGTTGCCGCCCTCTATTCGAACCTGGGTCTTGGCGGCGGCATCATGTATGTCCCGGCATTGATTATGCTGGGCGGCCTTGGCAAGGATTCGGCCGTGGCAGGCTCCCTCTGCCTGGTTCTGGCCGGTTCACTCGCGGCAATGTACCAGCACAGAAAAGCCGGGAATGTGGACCTCAGGCTGGCCGGGCTCATGTCCCTGGGCGCTTGCTCCGGAGCCGTTCTCGGCACGTTCTTCAACCTCCGGATAAACGAGGAAACATTCAGGTGGCTCTTCCTGGCAGTCATACTCGGGCTCTCTGTCTGGATGGTTTTCGACCTTTACAAAGGCACGAGGCCGGACTGCGATGACGACTCGAGGATGTGCACTCAGTACATCGCAGCCGCAGTCGGCGTCTCCGTGTTCGCAGGCTTTCTCTCGGGCGCTTTCGGCATCGGCGGGGGTGCGATAATGGTCCCGACCTTGATTTACCTGCTGTGCAGACATGTCAAGCTGGCAGTGGGCACATCAGCCGCCACGATAGTCCCCACCACCGCGGTGGGGATTGCAGTGTACCTGACAGGCGGTTCGGCGCATATGGACCCGGATCTTCTGCAGCACATCCTGATTCTGGCCCCGGTATGTTTTGCCGGAGCCTTCCTCGGTACGAGGGCCGGCATTGCCAGGCTCACAGGGAAGCAGATCAAAATGGCATTTCTTGTGCTCACAGTGCTGGTCGCCGTGGTGATGGTGGCCGAGAGATTCGCCTGAATACCTTAAGTCCTTTTCGTACATGCGAACACTGCCAGGCCCACAACGAATATTATTGTGGCCAGACCAAACAGCCAGAGTCCGGATGCACTTGTGGATTCACTGACATTATCCTGTTCAACCTCAGGTTCTGAAATACAGACCAGGACAGAGTCGGTGTCCGTGTTCCCCGCGGCATCGAGCACGGTCAGGGTGACAGTGTAGTTTCCGGGCATCCAGAATGTAAAACCAGGTTCTGAACCATAGAGGAACACAGCTGAGCCGTTGTAAGTGAAATACCAGGTGTAATTGACAATGCCAACATTGTCAGCGCTCCCTGTCCCGTTGAACTTTATCAAATCTCCCGGGTTGGCGAGCCGGTCGTTTCCTGCATCCGCGACCGGGGGCTCGGCATCCACAGTCACTGTCACCAGCATGCTGTCCGTGCCCTCGAGGCCTGCGGAATCGCGCACGGTCAGAATGGCAGTCCATGTGCCCGCGGTCCTGAATTCATGGGCCTGGGTCACGCCCCACAAGGCGATATTCTCCAGGCCGTCATCCATGTTCCAGGTGTAATTTACGATTCCGACATTGTCCGCGCTTCCCGAGCCGTTGAAAATGACTCTTTCCCCCACCGACGCATTGCGGTCCGGGCCCGCGTCCGCAATCGGCGCGGTGACATCCCTGACATCCACGAGAAGCCAATCCGAGCCCGTGTTCCCGGCCGAGTCGGTGACGTTCAGGGTCACTGAGTAAGTCCCGGGTTCGGCGAAGTTATATTCGGTCAATGGGCGGTACAGTGTTACAACGGACTGTTTTTCGGAGAATTGCCAGGAATAGTTCACGATGCCGACATTGTCATGGCTGGCCGTGCCGTTGAAAGTTACGGCATTGTTCTCGTCGACAGCCATGTCGGCCCCGGCCTCCGCCACCGGGCGCTCCGCGTCAGGGAACCATGCACGCATCAGCGGATAACGGTCCCTCGAGCCCATGTTTCCCTTTATTGAAAGGTATGGTGCGTCGCCGAAGCCGTCCAGGTTCGCATCCTGCTGGACAAACTCCCCCCAGAAATTGCCACCTGACGGGTATCCGTTGTCCCAGGCGTTTCCCCCGGAGGCATCCATGGCCTGGGCCACTGAGTTGTTCGCCAAGCTGTTGTGGAACATCCTGTTGCCTGTCGATGAGGCGAGCCTGATCCCGCACTCGCTGTTTCCAGAGGCATTGTTGTTCTCTATCCAGTTCCTGTCAGAGTATTCCAGGTAAATGCCGTTCGTGTTGTTCCACAGCCAGTTGCCGGCCACATTGTTATTGCCCGCCTCCCAGAGGTCTATACCGTTGTCATTGCCAGTGACATTGTTCGCGTCCAGCCTGTTGAAAGTGCCGTTTGAGATGCAAATGCCGTTGGCTCCGTTCCAGCGTACGGCGTTCGCGCTCACACGGTTTGTGCTGGCATCGATCAGGCTGAGCCCGTAATATCCATTGGATTGGACCGTGTTCCCCATGACTGAGTTGTTGTTCGAGCCCTCCATGACCGTGATGCCGTACTCGTTTCCCCGGACATTGTTCCCCGAGAGAGTGCAATGCGTGGAATTGTAGAGGCATATCCCGTCGAACTCGTTGTTCTCGACGACCGCATCGGAAACGCAGCCGTTTGTCACGTTGTAAAATATTATCCCGGACTCGGTATAATAATATGACACGAACGTCCCCGAGGCATTGTGCGCTCTGCAGCCCGCTATGGCGAAAGGCTGCGTGGTGTTGCCGACATAGATGCAGTGCGCCTGCAGTGCGCCAGTTATGTTCCAGCCCTCCAGCCTCCATGGGTCGGCCGCCGTGCCCGAGCCGCCCGTAACGCCCTTGGCCTGGGTGAAATCCGCATCCGAGTCAATCCTTATCGGAGCATGTATCATGTATTCAGAACCGAAGTCCGCCGGTGCGCTTCCGCAGAGCGGAAACGTCAGGCAAGCTGCAAGCGCCAGTGCTGCGGCTGAACAGAGAACGACCTTCATCGACAGACTCTTCCTCGGGACAGAATCGACCGATGCCTATATAACATTAATCGGAAACGTTTTTACCCGAGGCTGCCGACTTCCTTCTCCACTTCGCGGAGTATCTCGCAGCTCTTGACGAGCGCCTTCATCACAGTGTGGTCCGGGTGCAGCGGCCTGTCCACGTCCAGGAATTTCACGTGCTTCCTGATGACTTCCTTGGCCTTTGACGTGCCCTTGCCGAACTTGTAGTCCCTGAAATCCAGCGCTTGGGCTGCGGCCATGAACTCAATGCCCAGTATGCCGTAGGCATTGTCCAAAATCTGCATGTTCTTGATGGCCGTGTTCATGCCCATTGAGACGAAATCCTCCTGGTCCGCTGCTGCCGGTATGGACAGGATGCTTGCCGGGGCTGAGAGAATCCTCGCCTCGGTTATCTGCATGTCAGCCGTGTACTGGCTCAGCATCATGCCCGAGAACATTCCCGCGCCCTTTGTCAGGAACGGGGGCAGGCCTTCCGACAGCGCAGGGTTGTTGAGGCGGTTCATCCTCCTCTCTGAAAGCACGCAGACCACGGTGACGACCACACCGGCAATGTCCATCGGAACGGATATTGGCGTGCCCTGGAAGTTCGCGCCGGATATCTGCAGGTCCTCGTCCGGGAAGAATACTGGATTGTCCCCGACGCCGTTCATCTCGGTTTCAATCTGTTTCCTGGCAAAAGCGAGCGTATCATGGGCGCTGCCTATGACCTGGGGCGTGGAACGCATGGAATACGCATCCTGGACCTTTATCTTAAGGCGTTTCTCGGCAAGGTCGCCGCCCGCAATCAGCTTCCTGATCGATTTGGCGCTCCTCACGCCGCCCGGGAAGCCCCTGGCCTCGAGCAGCTTCGGATTATATGGGCCCATGTTGGCCTTCAGAGCCTCCAGCGTCATGGCGGCCGCTATCTCGGCCTGTTTCAGCCAGTTGTCCGCATCGTGAAGGAAGAGCGCGCCCATGGCAGTCATCAGGTTGCAGCCGTTTATCATGGCCAGGCCGTCCCTGGCCATGAGGCCCGGTGGCTTTATCCCGGCCCGCTTCATGGCCTCATCTCCCTCGAGAAGCTCGCCCTTGTAGAACGCTTTACCCTCCCCCATCATGAGCAACGCAATCTGGGACATGGGCGCCAGGTCTCCGCATGCGCCGACCGAGCCCTTCTGGCAGACAAAAGGCGTGACGCCTTTGTTCAGCATTTCGACCAGCGTCTGCGTCATTATGGGCCGGTTGCCTGATTGCCCGTGGGCATGGACATTGGCCCGAAGCAGCATAGCGCCCCGGACGTATTCGATTGGCGCTGGGTCGCCTATCCCGGCGGCATGATTGTAAACAAGGTATTTCTGGAAATCTTTTATCTGGTCGGCATTGAGGACGACCTCGGAGAACTCGCCTATACCGGTGTTCACACCGTACATTATCTCGCCTTTCTGGATCTTCTTTTCGAGCATGGCGCGGCATTTCTCCATTCTCTTGATGGCCTCCGGGTGGAGCTCCGCCTTCTCGCAGTTCCTGGCGACCCTCACAACGTCCTCGATCCTGAGGTCCTTTCCTGTAAGTACGACCATTTCAAACACCTTCGGTGATGGCGGGAAACAGGCGCACCGATTTATATTTTCGGTATGGATAATGGAACGGGCTTTATGGGAAGTGTATAATCATCGAAAGGTCAAGTCATTCGTCCGATTGAACTTCAGCAGGATGCAGAAGAAGCTCACAATAACGCCCCAGCCGTGAAATAGGCAACGGCTCCGACAAGCGCCGCGCAAGGTATCGTGAGGAACCAAGCCCACACAATGCGCCTGGCCACGCCCCACCGCACAGCGCTCATGCGCCTTGTCGCGCCCACGCCGATGATGGACGAAGAAATCACGTGGGTCGTGCTTATCGGGATGCCCATTAAGGAAGTACCGATGATGGCCCCTGCGCCCGCAGTCTCCGCACTGAAGCCATGGACAGGGTCTAGCTTGGTGATTTTACTCCCCATGGTCTTCACTATGCGCCAGCCGCCCAGAATCGTCCCGAGGGCAATGGCGGTGTGTGCCGAGAGAATCACCCACAGGTCTATGCTGAGATGCTTCGGGTCGGCTGTCGCGCCGTACCACCCCATGCACCAGAGAGCGGTGGCGATTATTCCCATAGTCTTCTGCGCGTCATTTAACCCATGGCTGAAGCTGAAGAGTGAAGCGCTCATGAGCTGGAGCCTCTTGAAGTGCTGGTTGACAGAATGCGGGGACTTCCTGCGCACAATCCACAGCACCGCGGTCATCAGCAGGAACCCGCAGACCATTCCGACCAGCGGCGACACGACCATGAATATAACCACTTTGACCAGGGTATGCCATTGCACCGCGCCCAGTCCGGCCGAAATGATTCCCGCCCCCATGATCCCGCCGATGAGGGCGTGCGATGATGATGTGGGCAGCCCCATGAGCCAAGTAATGATATTCCAGACAACGGCACCCATCACGCCTGCCAGCATGACCAGCAGGACAGTATGCGCCTCCTCGTAGCCGAAATTCTCAAGATGGAGTATCTTGGTCATAGTAGAGGCCACTGCGGTGCTGCCTGCGAAGGCCGCAATGAAGTTGAAAAACGCAGCCATGGCCACAGCTTTGCCTGGAGTCAGAACTTTAGTTGAGACCACCGTAGCGATGGCATTCGCGGAATCATGGAACCCGTTGGTGAAATCGAACACCAGGGCAAGGGCAATCACCCCCGAGCCCAGGTACAGGAACTGTTCGATGGCCATGTTTCATCCCCGCGTCATGCGTACTTGATGAGGATGCCGTTCAGGACGTCTGCCACGTCCTCGCACTTGTCCGCCGCTATCTCAATGTTGGTGTATATCTCTTTAAGTTTGATGATTTCCTTTGCATCCTCCGCCTCGAAAAGCTCGGCTATGGCCTTCCTGTAAATCGTGTCCCCCTCGTGCTCGAGGCGGTTAATCTCGACGCAGCAACTCTTGGTGTCCTTCGGCTTCTTCATGTCTTTGAGGTGGTGAATTGCAATGTCCACTTCCTCCATTGCCATATTGAGGTTGCGCACAAGGTCGACCATGGCCTTAGTGGGCTTCTTTATCTTGAAAAGGACGATGTTGTCTGCCACGTTGTCCGCAATGTCCAGTATGTCGTCCAGCGACGAAGTGAGCGCCACAATGTCCTCGCGGTCTATGGGCGTGATGAAGGTCCTGTTCAGCTCCTCGTGTATGTTATGGACCATAGTATCCCCCTTGTTCTCCATCCTCTTTAAATTGAGAGCCTTCTGTTCCATGTTCGTGAAATCGCTCATCATCATGTTGAGGTATCTGACGCCCTCCTTCACGTTCGCGCTCTGCTCGATAAGCATGTCGAAAAACTTCTTCTCCTGCGGAATGAGCCACGAAAGAGCCATTTTCTCAGACCCCGTCCCAACACAGGGACGTGAAACCAGAATGCTTCAGACTATATATCCGTTTTTACCGGAAGCCATCGGGGACGCGGGGCGTAGAAGCAGGCCCGTCCATGCGCTCAAAGAATAGCTGATTGGAAATCCTTGTATGAATGCATAGCTTGAGCCATTATTCAGCCATAATTTTATAATCCCGGAACCAGATACCCCCCGATTTAACATCAGAAACGCGTGATGCGGCATGATAACGAGGGTAAGGAAACAGCATACAAAGAAAGAGGTCCTGGACCTCATGCTCCCCCTTGTCAGGGAGTGGTTCCATTCCAAGTTCCCGGGGCTCACCGAGCCGCAGGCCTTCGCAGTACCGATAATACATGCCAGGCAGAACGTCCTGATATCGTCGCCCACAGGCTCGGGGAAGACCCTCACTGCCTTCCTTTCGATAATCAACGAGCTTCTGGCGAAGCAAGAGATCGGAACGCTTGAGGAGAAGATATACTGCGTTTACATTTCCCCGCTGAAAGCCCTCGCCAACGACATAAACAAGAACCTCTTGGAGCCTTTGAAAGAGCTTGATGACCTGGCTGTCGCGAAAGGCTTGACACGACCAAAAATCCGCGTCGCAGTCCGCTCAGGCGACACGACCAGCTACGAGCGGCAGAAGATGGCCAGAAAGCCGCCGCACATATTCATCACCACGCCCGAGTCCCTGGCAATAATCCTCTCCACACCGAAGTTCAGCCAGGCCCTGCACACGACCGAATGGCTCATCATGGACGAGATACACGACATATGCAGTTCCAAGAGAGGTGTTCATCTTTCCGTAAGCCTGGAGAGATTGCAGGCCAGGCTTCCATCCTCGGCCACCAGGATAGGCCTTTCGGCGACACAGGCGCCGATAGAGGAGATGGCCAGATTCCTCGGAGGTTACGATGGCAAGAAGGAAAGGGACGTCAGAATCGTCGAGGTGGCCAGCAACAAGAAGGTGGAGATTTCGGTAATGACGCCGGTCGAGGACATGACTGCGCTTCCATTCGAGATAATCAATGCCAGGATGTACGAGACACTGCGGGACACAGTGATGGAGAACACCACGACCCTGGTGTTCACGAATACGAGGAGCGGCACGGAGAACGTTATGCTGAGACTGAGCGAGCTGGGCGTGGAAAACATAGCCGCGCATCACGGCAGCCTGAGCAAGGAGACGCGGCTGGAGGTCGAGGACAGGCTGAAACGCGGGGAGCTGAAAGCGGCAGTCTCGAGCACTTCCCTGGAGCTGGGCATAGACATAGGCAGCATCGACATGGTTTGCCAGATAGGCTCGCCCAAGAGCATAGCCAAGGGCCTGCAGAGGGTCGGTCGGTCCGGCCACGGCTACGGGGAGGTGAGCCGCGGGAAGCTGATCGCCTTCGACAATGACGACCTTGTGGAATGCGCTGTGCTGGCCAAGAAAGCCCGGGAGAATTTCATCGACCGGGTCGACCTGCCCAGGAACTCGCTGGACGTTCTTGCCCAGACTCTGGTCGGCATGTCGCTGGAGAAGGTCTGGAATGCGGACGACGCCTATGGCCTCGTGAGAAATTCCTACAGCTTCCACACGCTGAAAAGGGAAGATTTCGACGCGACGCTGCATTATCTGGCCAGCAGGGACATGCCCCATGTGTATTCCAAGCTCTGGCTCGACGACGGGACAGGCGAGTTCGGAAAGAAGAAATCGTCCAGGATGATTTATTACATGAACTCGGGCACTATCCCGGAGGAGGCGAACTACAAGGTCTATTCCGATTCCGGCGGTCGATTGGGCGAGCTGTCCGAAGGCTTCGTCGAGAGGCTTTCGCCAGGCGATGTCTTCGTGCTGGGCGGAAGGACATACGAGTTCGTTAGAGCCAGGGAGATGAGCGTTTTCGTGAAGCCGGCCACTGGCCGCAGGCCTACGGTCCCGTCTTGGACCGGCGAGATGCTGCCCAGGAGCTTCGACCTTTCCGTGGAGATAGGGAAGTTCAGGGCCAAGATGGCAAAGCTGCTCGGGTCTGGAGATGACCCTGCAAAATGGCTGCTGGAGAACTACGGGCTGGATGCAGGCGGCGCAACCACGATCGCATCCTACATGGCCGAGCAAAAGGCCTTCCACAGCCACATCCCGACCGACCGCAGCCTCCTGATCGAAGGATATGTGGATCCGAAGAACAACCTGAACATCGTGTTCCATTACTGCTTCGGCCGCAGGGTGAACGACGCGCTCTCCAGGGCCTATGCCATGGCAGTGTCCAATAAATTCGGGTGCAATGTCAGCGTCTCGATAAACGACGACTGCTTCATGCTGACGGTTCCCGGAAGGATACCGCTGGAAGGAATAGAGAAACTTGTCACGCCCGAGAATGTAGTGCCTCTGCTGGAGGAGGCAATCCGGGACACTGAGCTGTTCAGGCAGAGGTTCAGGCATTGTAGCACAAGGGCGCTGATGGTGCTCAGGAGCTACCAGGGCCGCGAAGTCCCTGTCGGGAGGCAGCAGCAGCGCTCGCAGAAGGTGCTCAGGGCGCTGGAGAACCGCGAGCAGTTCCCCATTGTCCGCGAGACAGTGAGCGAGATACTGGGCCAGGCAATGAACCTCGACAATGCCCAGCAGGTGCTCGCCGCAATCGAAAAGGGCAGCATAAAGATCTTTCATTCGGGTGTCTCGGACATCCCCTCGCCTTTCGCGCACGGCATCGTTCTGGTGGGCATGTCCGACATTGTGCTCATGCATGACAGGAGCGCCCTCCTGAAGGAGCTGCACAGGAAGGTCCTGATGCGGGTGGGCGGGGCCGAGTCCCTGAAGCCGGAATTCGAGACTGAAGCGGTGGCAAGGCATTTCTCCGGGAAATTCCCCCCGATAGCCTCGGCCAAGGACATACCCGACCTGCTTGCGCGTGTCGGCCCTCTCGAGCTGTTCACGCGCAAGGATGCCAGCATCTATGACCGGTCCGGCCTTAAGGAGAAGGACCTGGCCAAAATGGCTGTCGAAGCCGTGAACTCGGGCCTTGTATCGTCGGTTTGGGTCGGAAGGTCTCTCTGGTGCCACCCCTCGGAGGTGAATGGCTATGCGACATTGCATGCCAGCGGAAAAAAGCCTGACAAGGCGCAGAGGGCAGTGCTGGATACTCTCTTCGAACCCATGACAGCGCTGGCAATATCGAAAAAGCTGGACGCCGACCCGAAGAGGGTCTCAAGGAACCTGGGCGCGCTAGAACGCGCCTACCTTGTCTCCAGGGCAGGTGTCGACCGGAAAGGGAACACACTCTGGTCGGTTCGCGAAATCAATGGGGCCAAACCCAATGCCAAGTTCCTGAGAACATCGGTACAAAGGCATCTGGAGTACTTTGCCCCGCTGACTCTCGACGAGCTCGCCTATGACCTGGGCCTGCAGACCGAACAGGTGGCGGAACCGGTTGCCGAGATGGAGTCCAGGGGCATCGTCTGCAGCGGCTCTTTCACCGAGCCCGAGCTCCAGTACATGATGGCCGAGGACAGGGCCAGGCTCCAGGGCCGCGGAAAGGGCGACGCGATACTCCAGCCGCAGGTGGAGAATTACCTGTTGGAAAAGCACACAAGCCCGATGAAGAGCCTGGATGAATATTTCGATGCCTACGGCGTGGTCTGGATGCCCCAGGACCTGCTGCCCAGGCTGCCCGAGCAGGCCTATGAGGAATGGCTGGACCGCAGAAGGTCCGGCGACATACTGCACGGGCGTTTCATGGACGGGAGCGTGTGCTTTGTCAGGAGAAGGGACGCCGGAACCTACGTGACCGCCTACAGGACTGAACAGCCCACCCAGGCGGAGAAATCCCTGCTCGACATCATCACCGCTGGAGACGGAACAGACATAATGTCATTGGCTAGGGATGCCGACCTCCCGGCTGCCAAGGTCAAGTCCATGTTGGAGCGCCTGGACAGGAACATGTATGTAGTGAGGAAATTCACCGACAGGGAATCCTGGTCCACATTCAACAGGTATATCGCGCTGGACATCGGACCGGAACCCGGGAAACATGACGATGCCCTGAAGGAAATGGCCCTTCGCCAGCTCAAGGCGCAGGGGCCGATATCGCAGAGGTCGCTGGCCTATTCGACGGGGCTTTCGCTCAGGCAATTGAAGGACATTGTCCAGGATGAAATAAATGCCAACCGGGTGGCGGAATTCCCGGTCGAGGGCGGGGGCAAATTGCTCATCTGCGCGGAAGAGCTGCCGAGGCTGAGGGCGGCGGCAAAGGAGCCGGCTGCCGGCATCAGGGTTCTGACGCTGTACGACCCGCTGGTCCAGCATCACCGCGTGGAGCTCAGGCGAAGGTTCGGTGATTCCTGGTATTACCCTATTTTCGACGGGCCCAGATGCGTAGGCATGATGGAGATGTGGGAGATGTCCGGGTGCATCGACATAAGGGAGCTGGCCCTTGAAGACCCGGGCCTGCTGCCCAAGGTTCTGAGTGCCCTCGACGATTTCTCCGGTTACTACAAACGGAACCTGATGAGCCTTATCAGATTCAAGAGGGCAATGGGCATGGCCGCGGCCGAACTTGACGGGACCCTGAGGCAGGCATTCCTCGATGCGGGCTACAAGGAGATAAGGGAATGGCTGGTGAAAGGCCGGGTCGAGGACATAGTGATAGATGACGCTCAGTTCATATCCTATCTTCTCTGGAAGCAGCGGATCCTTCCCGATCGCCGGTTCCCGGGCATACGCGAGGGCCTGAAGGAGTTCGGGAGCTTCAGGTCCGACGAGGCCGCATCGCTGCGCTGCGTCTCCACCACCCCGCTGAAGAAGCTGCACGGCCTGTGCATCGTGGCGCTGGGGCAGATGATACCCAGGCTGCTGACCTATGCCACATACTCCGAGGTCGCATTGCACAAGGCCGCGCTCGGAGTCGTTCCGGACGAGCAGATGCGCATGCTGATATCCATGTTCGAGGAGGAAGGCCACATGCCCTGGGGAAGCATGGTCAGGCTTTCGCCGCTCGGTTACAGGTCAACTCTGGAGGCAAGGCAGCGGCTGGGCTACGGCCTGTTCCTACTGAGGGACTCTGACAACAGGTACTATCTCACTCCGGACTCGCCGCATCCCAAGGGCTATGCCAGGAAGGAGGTGATACGCGGGATATTCCGCCAGTTCGGGACATTCACGGCCGAGCTGCTGGGTTTCTACACGAAGGGCGAGTACAGGATGTTCGAGCTGCGCACAATACTCCAGGAACTCGAGGACGAGGGATTCCTGGCCAAGGGCTATTTCCTCGGGAGCGGGGATTTGCCGAGATGGCAGACCGACGCCCTCCATTGGATAGTGAGGGAAGACCTGGAGCAGCTGCAGAAAAGGCCAGTAAAATTCGATGTCGTGCTCACTGCCAGGGACAACCTGGCATATTGCCTGGTGCCTTTCGTGACCCAGAGGTTCGGCATTGGCTCGTCCTGGATTGCCATATCTGACGGGGAGATTATAGGCGCTGCCTCAGTCCAGCTCAAGAAGAAGGAGAACGTCGCAGTCAGGTTCGGAGGCTCGGACAGAGCCTGGTCCATGATGAGGTCGCACTCCATGGCCCTCGGCAGGAGACTGATGCTCAGACCGAAGGAGCAGGAGAGGAAAGATGACGGCGTCGAGGACTGGTATGAGCAATACGTGAGACCCGGGGGATGAAGAAGGACTAATTCGACATTTGAAATAATGAAAGTTTCCGAATGCGCAGTAAATTCATTGTGAATTTGTTAACTACTTGTAATACAAACATTTATGAAGGGCACTCTATTTCAAGGGTTGTTTATTCCGGGTGAATACATGAAGGACCTGAGCCAGAGCGTCGAAAACCTCAGAGACGAGATGATTGTTTTTCTCACCGAGATGTGCAGGATTCCAGCCATTGCCCCGGAAAGCGGAGGCTCCGGCGAGAGCGAACGCGCAAGCTTCATCATGATGAAGCTGGCCCAGATGGGTTTCAGGGATGTGGAGGTCATCGAGGCCCAGGACAAGAGGGTGCCAGCAGGGCACAGGCCCAACATCATCATCACGGTTCCGGGTAAGAACCGACGACAGCCCGCAGTTTGGGTGGTGTCCCACATGGACGTAGTCCCCGAGGGGGAAAGGTCACTCTGGAGGACAGACCCATTTGACCCGGTTATTAAAAAGGACATGCTGATAGGCAGGGGCTCCGAGGACAATGGCCAGTCGCTCACGGCGTCAGTTTTCGCGGCCAAGGTTCTCCTGGACGCGGGAGGAAGGCAGGAAAGGGACGTGAAGCTCGCGATAGTCTCGGACGAGGAGGTGGGAAGCAAGTACGGCATTCAATATCTCATTTCCAAGGGCCTGTTCGGGAAGAACGACATAATCCTGGTTCCGGATGCGGGCTCCCCGGACGGCAGCAAGATTGAAGTTGTCGAGAAATCCCATCTCCAGTTCAAGGTGGTCACCCACGGCAAGCAGGCGCATGCCAGCAGGCCGCACAAAGGCAACAATGCCTTTCTGGCCGCATCCAAGTTCGTTGCCAGGATAAGCGACGAGCTTTACAGGGAATTCCATCTCCAGGATAAGATGTTCGACCCTCCATTCTCGACATTCGAATGCACCAAGAAGGAGCCGAACGTGGCGAACGTGAACACCATCCCTGGCGAGGACGTGTTCCACATGGACTGCCGCGTCCTCCCGGAGATAGACCTTGACGACGTGATGAAAACAATCAAAAAGGTTGCGAAGGAAGTCGAGAAGGAAACAGGCGTGAAAATAAACTTCGAGGACGTCAAGAAGAACAAAGCCCCTCAGGCCACATCGGTCGATTCGCCGATAGTCATGAACCTGCTGAAAGCCCTGAAAGACTCAAGGAAAATAAACGCCAAACCAATTGGCATAGGCGGCGGAACCTGCGCCGCATACTTCCGCGAGAAAGGACTGCCTGCCGCTGTCTGGGAGACGAACGACGAGCTTGCCCACGAGCCCAACGAGTACTGCAAAATCTCCAACATGATAGAGGACGCCAAGGTCATGGCCAGGCTGTTCCAGCTTTGAGCATCGAGTTCCGCGCAAATCATTAAATATTCCAGTTTATTGGTCAATCTGGAAATGTGTATTTATGCCAAAGAAAGCAACAACCAAAAAGCAAAAAAAAGCCCAGATAAAGGAAGGGTATTTTGTCAAGGTCGAGTACACTGGCACATTCGAAGACGGAGAGGTTTTCGACAGCACAGAACTGGCAGGCTGCCCACTTGAATTCCAGATCGGCGCCCAGCAGGTGATAGACGGGTTCGAAAAGGCCATAGCCGGCATGGAACTTAACGAGGAAAAACATGTTAAAATTCAGCCGGCCGACGCCTATGGCGAGTACCAGAGCGAGATGACCAAGGAGATACCCAGGGACAGGATGCCCGCGGAGAAGCTGGAGGCGGGGATGACGCTGATGGCCACATTGCCCCATGGCCAGCAGGTGCCCGTGACCATAACCGCAGTAACCGCGGACAAGGTCACGATTGACATGAACCATCCGCTGGCCGGAAAGATTCTGAACTTCAAAATCAAGCTTATCGAGATACGCGAGGGCGAGCTGTCAGCGTGCACAGGGCACTGCAGGCCCGGGTGCAGCTGCGGTTGATTCAAGGTCTTTTTACTGCATGAATGCCGAGAACGCTCAGCACTTCATGTCAGAGATGAATCGGCATATACAGTAGTCGGTCCACCGTTGTATACCGTGCTTATATTATCAAAATGAATCGAAGCATCAGGCTTCGATTAATCAGGTAGGCAACTAATTTGATGACGTTTTTTAAATTTACTTATGAAGTCATCAAATTTAAGTCGAATATTTCTAACCAGTTCAGCACAATATTCGACATTAGCCCTATGGTAAACTTCCAGCCCCGAATCATGCTGGTGCAGATCACGGCGGAGACGCCAGCCACTATAGGGGCTGGTAGTTTACGAGCTGGCCGATATACATATCGCAATTAAAATTAAAGCGCAATTATTTAAACCAGAAAAGCATACATGTTGGCAACATTAGGAGCGTACATTGGGATGCCAGACGAAGAGCTACCACCCGAGACCGAAGAGGCCATAGCCTCGGAGGTGCCCAAGATAGGCATAACAGGGCTCCCCAATTCCGGCAAGACCCAGCTGCTTCTAAAAATCATTGAGATGCTCGAGGCCGAGGACAAGAAAGTCGGGGGCATGATAACCGAGGCCATATTCTTCAGGAACAAGAAGGTCGGTTTCTACGTTGTAGACTGGCTCACCAAGAAGCGGAGGAAATTCGCCCATGAGAACATCGAATCCACTGTCCATGTCGAGGAATACGGCGTTGACATGCGCGCGCTGGACGCGGTCGGCGTGAAGGCGATAAAGGCCGCCATAAAGGAGGCGGACGTCATAGTCATCGACGAGGTCGGCAAGATGGAGGTTGAGAGCCCGGGCTTCGTGGAGGCGGTGAACGAGGCCCTGGACTGCGACAAGCCTTTGATTCTGACCCTTCATAAAAAGTCAAGGAATCCCCTTCTGCAGGATATTAGGCGGCGCGACGACCTGAGGATTCTGGAAGTGACTCCAGTCAACCGGAACCTGCTTCCGTTCAAGATATTGAACCTCATGAGGGGGGAAGTGTTGTAGTTTGCCTGGACAGGCTAAACTCAGCAGGATAACCGAGGGCGGCACAATCCTGGCTGTCCCAACCGGCAACCGCGACAAAGGCCCCGGGACAAGGGCTGGCGTTTTCTACAATCCCGCGATGAGGACGAACCGCGACATCGCTGTGCTTTTCGGAAGGGCTGTCGTAAAGAATGGCTGGACCTGCCTTGACGCACTGGGCGGCACTGGAGCCAAGGGAATACGCCTCGCCAAGGAATCCGGGAAAGACCTGGAGGTGCAGGTCAACGACCTGGACAGCGGCTCATATTCAGCGATAAAGAAGAACATAGCCCTGAACAAACTGGAAAATGTCACTGCGAGCAATCTCGAGTACAACGCCCTGCTCAGCGGCCGCGGCTTCGACTGGATAGACATCGACCCGTTCGGCTCGCCCGTGAAATTCCTCGACCTGGCAGTGCGGCATGCCTCAAGGGGCGGCATAATATCCATCACGGCCACAGACACTGCACCATTATGCGGCACGAAACCGGACACATGCCTGCGCAGGTACCAGGCCATGCCCCTGAACGACCGCGCCTGCCACGAGTTCGGGCTCCGCATCTTGGTGGGTAACGCTGTCAGGAGGGCCGCGGTCTTCGACTACGCGCTAGAGCCGGTGCTGGCCTATTACCATGGCCATTATTTCAGGGCCTACCTCAGGAAGAAGAAAGGAGTTCAAGTGGCGAACGATGCCCTCGGCGGATTCGGATATGTCCGTTGGGATGACTCCAAGGGATATTCCGTGGCAACCGCGCAGCCGCAGAAGGGGAGATACGCTGGCCCGCTCTGGACCGGCCCTCTGTGGGAGCCCGCAGCGGTGAAGCGCATGCTCAAGGCCTGCGACGGGACTTTCCACAGGGACACACTCACGATACTGGAGAGCCTGAAGGGGGAGCTGCTGAAACCGCCATATTACTACGACATCGACGACATGGCCAGGCGCACCGGCACAAGACCTTTGAAGACGGACGAAGTAGTCCGGAGCCTGAGGGACGCGGGCCACAGGGCATCGGGCGTCCATTACAGCCGGAAGGGCGTGAAAACGGATGCTGGCCTTCCTGCCATCGGGGAAATATTTAATAATGCCTCACAATAAGGGGCATCGATGAAAGGCAATTCCATCAGGCAACCCATAGTCAGCGTCCTCGGGCATGTGGACCACGGCAAGACCTCGTTCCTGGATTACATCAGAGGTTCTACTGTCGTATCCAGAGAAGCGGGGGCCATCACCCAGCACATAGGCGCCACAGAAGTTCCTGTCGACGCCATCTACAGGATATGCGGCCCTTTGCTGAAGAAAAGGAAGCTGGCGATTCCCGGCCTCCTGTTCATAGACACGCCGGGCCACCATTCCTTTGCCACTCTGAGGTCCAGGGGCGGAAACCTCGCGGACATGGCCGTGCTGGTCATAGACATCAACGAGGGCCTGAAGCCCCAGACCATAGAGTCCATAAACATACTCAAGAGAGCCAAGACGCCGTTCATAGTCGCGCTGAACAAGATTGACCTGGTCTACAGCTGGCGCGTGCATAAGAACGAGTCCTTCCAGTCGACATATTCGCAGCAGAACGAGCAAGTCAGGCAGGCGCTGGACGACAAGCTCTACAACATCGTCGGCAAGCTTTACGAGCTCGGGTTCTCGGCTGACAGGTATGACAAGATATCCAATTTCCAGAAGAACCTCGCCCTGGTCCCGGTCAGCGCCAAGACAGGCGAGGGCATTGCCGACATCCTCATGATACTCGTGGGCCTGGCCCAGAAATTCCTCGAGGAGGAGCTTTGGACCGACGAAACCGGTCCTGGCGAGGGCACGGTCCTCGAGATAAAGGAGGAGAAGGGCCTCGGCGCCACAATGGACTTCATCCTTTACAAGGGCAGCATATCCTGCGGGGACACAATCGTGCTGGAGGCAAAGAACCAGCCGAGGATAACCAAGGTCAAGGCAATACTCAAACCTAAACCGCTGGACGAGATAAGGGACCCCAGGCAGAGGTTCGACTCTGTCGATTCCGTCACGGCCGCGGCCGGAGTGAAAGTGGTTGCCCAGAACATAGAGGATGTCATCGCTGGAGGCGTCCTGAGGGTTGTGAGAAACGGCGACAACATGGACGACATAATCGAGCAGGTCTGCACAGAGAGCAAGATATGCGTCGAGACCTGCGAAGGGGGAATCATCGTGAAAGCGGACGCCATAGGCTCGCTTGAAGGTCTTGCGTTCGAGGCAAAGGCCAAGGACATTCTCATCAGCAAGGCCGAGGTCGGGGACATATCCCGCAGGGACATTGTCGAGGCGGCGGCATGCTCCGACCCCACCAAGCGCATTATACTGGGCTTCAACGTGAAGCTGCTTCCCGATGCAAAAGAGGAATTGACCACTAACGACATCAAGATAATCCAGAGCGATATAGTCTACAGGATAATCGACGAATATGAGGAATGGCTTGCCGCCAAGAAAAAAGAGATGGAGGCAGGCAGCCGCAAAGAATTGATGTATCCTGGCAAGGCAGTGATTCTCCCGGACTGCATATTTCGGGTCAGCAAGCCAGCTGTCGTCGGCGTGCGAATCCTCGCCGGGAGGCTGAGGACAGGCCAGAAACTGATAAGGGAGGACGGCAGGGAAATCGGTAAGATCAAGAGCATCCAGAAAGACAAGGAAACAATCAAGGAAGCGAGGATGGGCGACGAGGTGGCAATATCGATTGAAGGAGCCACATGCGGCCGCCAGATTGACGTTGACACAGTCCTCTATGTCGATATTCCAGGGGCACATTGCAAGGAGCTGAGCGCCATGGAGCTGAGCTTCGACGACAAGGATGTGCTGGAGCAGGTGTGCAAGATAAAACGCAAAGAAGACAAGTTCTGGGGAATGTAGTTCCGTAATCTCATCGCTTTTCGAATGCCGATTACGGAAATCCCTCTTTCTTGAATGACACTGTTTAGAAATGCCCATTCATGGCGAATGCTCCTGGTTGCCGCGATTCAATTGATGCATTCACCGCTTGCTGTTATATGCAGGGAATTCATGGCCCTGATTTAGGTATGAATTGTGTGCCAGGCCATCGTCGAATGCAATGCTGAAAAATGCCATGAATTGCATTCAACATAGTTGATTCAACCGAACCTGGCGGCCTGAATCGGAGGCCTGGCAAATCATGCCCCGGCTGTGAGGCCGGGGTTGTACCGCCCGATTCGTGATAATTGGGCGAGGTGATACACAGAGTGTAAGGCCTCCCTTCAAGCCCTGGCTGTGAGGGCAGGGTATGCGAGCATTGTAGCTCCATGGCAGCTTATTTTCATCAATGCGAGCGAGACGAATTGCTCATTAGCATTACTCCTGGCAATTCGTTGCGAGGCCTCACCGATATTCCCAGGCCTTCAGTATTATAAGCTCTTGCATGGGTGCGTCTCTCTCATCCTTCGCGTCCCGTTTTCATTGGCACAGATAGTCGATGAGCTTGTTCAGCGGCATCCCGGTCTCCCAGTTCAGCGCGATGTTCCCGGCCTTCGTGATGTGCACCCTGGGTATGGCCCTGTGCAGGGTTTTGTTCCGGCCTTCCAGCCCCTCGATTTCAATCGTTGACACGCGCCATGGGTCTTCCCCGCGCACTCCCTTGAGCCTGTGCGCGTACAGGGGAAATACATTGGCCCGGAGGCATTCCGCCTTCAGCTCCGCGGCCTGCTGCAAACCCCGGCCACTGGAGTCAGAGAAATGCACCAGCTTGGTCGCAGAAGCCTTGACCTCTATAGGGAATGAGACATCCCCGCGTATCGCCACCAGGTCCACGCCGAAGGAGCCGGCCGCTCTGATGACAATGAACGGCTTGTTCAGAATTTTCAGATAGTTGAAGTGCGTGTCTGAATCGCAGGATTTAATTATCCTGCGCACTGTCTCCTCGTTGCCCTGGAGCAGCATCTTGAACTCCCGCTCGTAGTTGCTGTAGGCCATGCCCGGCATAGCGGTTCCGTGAATAAACTTTTCATGGAAACCTATTTACCCTTTCCCGCACTTCCATCACCATGGAGAAACCACGGGAAAGGACGACACGAAGGCAGGTGGGGATAGGCCTCCTGTTTCTTGGCTCAGTCCTATTGCTGCTGGCTTTGGTCTCATACATCATGTCCGTATTCCAGGCGGAATATTATCTCCTCTTCCACGGCCGCACCCATCTGGCCTTTGATCTGGTTCTCGGGTCTGCCATGATAGCTGTCGGCCTGGTCCTTTCGAAGAAGAAAATTCCAGTCACCGAGGCTCGCGCCGGGTCAAATCATTAATAACATCGATGGGCATCCGGTGATGCATGCTCGAAGGGCTCTTCGACTGGTTCCAGGGATTCGGCCCGGGATTCGCGCTTCTCGGCTTGTTCGTAATAATGGTCATCGACGCGATGATTTTCCCGGCCCTTCCCGAGCTCTTCGCCGTGCTGGCCTTTCTTATGGACCCCACTCCCGAATGGGCCGCCATCCTGCTGGCCGCGGTCTGCCTGGCCGAGATAACCGGGAACAGCCTCCTCTACGCCCTTGTCAAATGGAAGGAGCTGCCTGGCTTCCTCAGGAAAGCCATGAAGAAATGGACAGGCTTCATCATATTCAGCGACGAGAGGATAATACTGCTCAACAGGGTCGCGCCAGTGATGCCTTTCACCGGGGCGTTCATTGCCACCTGCAATTGGAATTACAGGAAGTCCATGCTTTTCCTTGTGGTAGGAGGACTGCTGAAGTACGGGGCCCTGTTCGGCCTTGTCGGCCTTTTGGACTATGGGTTCGAGAGGGGCGACGCCCAGCTGTTCAGCCTTGCCGCGGTGATTGCGGTCATCTGCCTCAGCCTGGCTGCGTCGGCCGTGCTGAAAAGGAAGGGCAGGAGGCAGTAGGTTTATATGGAATCGGGCAAATCCTGGCCTAGATGAAAATCGTAGAGGTCAACGCATTCCATTACCCCTTCCTCGGGGGCATAGAGCACCGCATACACCACATATCCAAGCGCCTGGCCTCGGAGCACGAGGTGCTTGTCCTCACCGGCAGAATGCCCGGAACCAAGGAAACCGAGGAGATTGAGGGCTACACGGTGAAGCGTCTGCCTTCTAAATACTATAATATATATAATCCACCTTATATTAAAACACCGGGGCTGCTGGAGGCGCTCGCGGGGCTCAAGCCGGACATTGCCGATTTCCACTACCGTTGGGCGCCCACCTACAACAAAGCAGCGCGGAAATACCCCGGCGGAAAGGTCTTCACCTTCCACAACACTTACGGCGAAGGCGCGGGCATCACGAAGATACCCAGCGTCGTGAACGACCGTCTCTGGAAATCGCCGCTGAAGAAGTTCAGGAGAATAGTCTGCGTGAGCGATTTCGTCAGGAAGGACCTCGAGGCCAGGGGCTTCCCCGGGAAAATACTGGTCACCGTGCCCAACGGCATTGATATGCCTCCACCGGGAAAGCGCGAGGACGGTGATTATTTGCTGTTCGTGGGGCGCCTGGTCGGCACGAAGGGCCTACCCTATCTGCTCAGGGCGATGAAGGACGTGGATTCCAGGCTGGTCGTGTGCGGCGGCGGCCCGGAGCTGAAGAGCCTGGAGAAGCTCGCCTCGAAGCTCGGCATATCCGCCAGAGTGAGTTTCCCTGGTAGAGTCCCCGAAGATGAGAAGCTGAAGCTTTTCGCTGGCTGCGGCGTTTTCGTGCTTCCCTCGATTTACGAGTCATACGGCATTGCAGCGGCCGAGGCCATGTCCTACGGGAAGCCTGTTGTGGCGTCCAATGTCGGAGGACTGCCAGAGGTCGTGGGCGAGGGCGGGCTGCTGGCAAGCCCCCGCGACCCGAAGGACCTGGCCGGGAAGATAAACCTCCTTCTTGGGGACAGGGAGAAACGCCTGGCCATGGGCAGTAAGGCGGCGGAGATTGCAAAAGACTATACATGGGAAAGGGCCGCCAAGATGATGGAGGCTGTCTATCTGTCGGCATCGGCGGACACCCAAACAAAAATATCCCATGGGGTGATTCGGGTAACATGATGTATCCCTGGAGGGGCGAGTTCACCGTAGGCAGCATGGACAGCCAGGTCGCAATAGACACTCTGTCGTCCAAGCTGGACTTCCCGAAGGAGGAGGTCGCGATATGGGGCCAGCACAAGACAGAGAACCTGGGCATAGAGAAGATAGTCGCCAACATCGTGTCCAATCCGAATATCCGTTACCTCATCCTGTGCGGTCAGGAGGTTATGGGCCATAGGTCGGGCCAGAGCCTGAAATCCATCCATGCGAACGGCATTGACGCGGACGGGAGGATAATCGGGGCCACCGGCGCAGTGCCATACATCGAAAATATTACATCGGAAGCCATAGCCAGGTTCAGGGCACAGGTCGAAATAACTGACATGATAGGCATTTCTGACTATGCAATATTGCTTGAAAAAATTAATGAACTGAACTCGGTCAGGAAGGAACCGGCTGGCGAGCCGATCATAATGGAATTCACCGAGAGGGAAAAGACAGTCCGTATGAAATCGCTGTCCGGGAAGATATCGCTCCACAAAGACCTGCTTGTGGACCCATATCTGGAGGTGGGTGAAATGGAGGCAAAAACATGATGAATTTCTCGAAGGAGCAGAGAACCATCCAGGTGGGGGATGTGAAATTCGGCGGACAGCCTGGAGAGCTTCCCACGGTCCTATTCGGCACGGCCTTCTACGGCAAGAAATACCAGGTTCCGGACGCCGCAGCCCTGGAGGAAGTGAGGAGCTTCATACGCGCCCAGGAAGGCCTTTCCAAGATGACAGGCAACCCAGCCATTGTCGACGTGTACCTGGGGGACAGTGAATCCATGGCCAGGAGGCTCGAGCTGGTGATGGAGGAACTGCCTAAGGCCAGGCCATTCTCGGTGGACATACCGGAGTCGGAAATCCGCCAGGCTGTGCTGAAGCATGCCCATGAGATAGGCGTCTCGCAGAGAATCATTCTCAATTCCTTCAACCTGGCCGCAGAACCGGCCGAACTGGAGATGCTGCGTGACCACCCCCCCGGATGCGCCATCCTTCTCGGTTACAATCCGAAGGATTTCTCCGTGGACGGGCGCATCGACATGCTGGAATCCGGCGCGGGCTATCTCGAGAAGGGCCTGCTCGGGTTCGCCGAGGAGTTCCGCATCAACAATGTGCTGCTGGATGCCGGCGCCACGCCCTTCGACCACAGCGCTGCCGAGACGCTGCGTTCAATACCTGTCATGAAGAATAGATGGGGCCTGCCTGTCGGCTGCGCGATACATAACACGGTGGAATCCTGGCTGTGGATGAAGCAGTACCGCAAGGACCACAAATCCGAGTACATGGCTTGCGATGCAGGCTCGAACGCGCTTCCTGTCATGCTGGGCGCGGATTTCTGCGTTTATGGCCCGATTAGGAACGCTGGAACGGTTTTCCCGTTCGTCGCGATGGTCGACAAGTTCATGGCCGAAGGCGCAGAAGACTATTTCGGCGTCGCCCAGGCCGAGGACCACCCCAGGAGGAAACTCGGGTGAAGGGCATCCGACCAATGGCCACGACTGTTGTCGGCAGCTTTCCATCATCTCCCAGCGCAGCTTCGCTGGTCAGGTTTTGCCGGGAGGGGAAGGACCCGTTCGGCGAGAGCCTGGCCGAAGCAGTCGAAACACAGATATCCGCAGGCGTGGACATAGTCTCCGACGGCCAGACACGGAATGACATGGTGAAGCTTTTCACGGCCAAACTCGGCGGCATCAGGATGAGGGCCAAGCCGGAAATCATCGGGCCAGTGACTTGGAAGGGGGTTATCACCGCCGAAGACCAGAAAGCAGCGAAAACAATAATTCGCGGCAGAGCAAAGCTCAAGGGCATTATCACGGGCCCTTTCACGCTCGCTAAGTCCTGCAGCGACAGGTTCTACGGCAGCACCGAGAAGGCGGCCATGGCTTTCGCCGAGGCCCTGAACGGCGAGGCGAGGGCTCTGTCAGGCATCGTCGATGTGCTCCAGATAGACGAGCCTTTCTTTTCCGTCGAATATCCGGAATACGCAGGCCAGCTCATATCAATGATATTATCGGGCGTTGACGTGCCGAAGGCCCTGCATGTATGCGGCGACATTGCCTGCATCTTCCCAAGCCTGGCGGAAATGCCTGTGGACATCCTCGACCATGAGTTCGCGGCACATCCGGAACTGCTGGATACTGTCTCCGACACCGATTTCGGCCAATTCCTCGGATACGGATGCGTCCGTTCAGATGTGAACCACGCTGAAACACCGGAGGAAATTTCAGAAAGGATTAAGAAGGGGATTGCCTGTGTTGGTGAAAAGAGACTGGTTCTGGACCCGGACTGCGGACTCAGGCATCTCCACCCGGAGGTGGCGAGGGCCAAGCTGGAGAACCTCGTCAAAGCCCGAAACATGGTGATTGAAAATGAAAGTTGAGGTAATGGAAGCGACCAAATCGAGGAAACTGGTCAAAGACCCCTCTGGTTTCTTCACGATATTCCTGGACAAAGAGAGAGAAGAAATAGTAGTGGAGTTCTACGAGCCTGTGTCAAAGGAGAAGGTGAAGAAGGTTGCCACAGGGAAGCTCGGTATGGTCGTGTGCGGAACCTCGGCCGAAGCCCTGTGCCATACGATAGCCAGGGAGGAACTGGTCAGCAGGGTGGACCATGCGGCCTACCTCGGGCGGGAACTGCAGAAGGCGGAGATCGCCCTCAGGTACAGGCTGGCCTACACCCAGGACGAGGAAATTGTTTTCAAGCAGAGGAAGTAGGGATAAACCGTTGCATGCCGTGCATCTTTTCCAAAGAATTCCGAAGCAATGCGGCTTCGAGAATATAGGCATGCAACTGACATATTGGAAACCTCCAGCATATATAAACGGCACAGAGGGCTGAGATGAATCGGCATAAGCAGTTGTCAATCCACCATTGCATACCGTACATCTTTTTTCGAAGAAAATCGAAGCTAGTAGGCTTCGATGGAATAGGTATGCTCCATTTTGACATTTCAAAATGGGTTTGCCGAATCATTGATTCGTCATATAACTGCCCTATGGTAAACTTCCAGCCTCGAACCATATGGCTGCGGTTCAGGGCGTGAACGCCAGTCACTTTAAGGGCTGGTAGTTTACATGGATGCAAAGCAGGTCCTGGACGAACTGAAATGGAGGAAAGACAGGAACCTGGCGAATGTTGTCATCCATTATGTCCACCGAGGCGCGCCGGATGACACGAAGACAATATCGGGAAAGGAAATATTGGAGACTGACGCCTCTTTCTTCACCACATCCGAATCTTCGGTTCCTTATCACAGAATATTCAGAATCGAATATCTGGACACAGTCATATTCGAACGCAGCCGCTGAGTGTCGCAAGTTATAAATACGCAGTAAGTGCATATTGTGAAAAGTAGTGAAAAGGGAGAGGCGGAAGCAGTTTATGGCCAAGGGTAAGGATAAAGGGAGGAAGGAAAGGGCCGGGCAGGAGAGTCCCATCCAAGACGAAAAGTACAGGCTTCTTTTCGAATCGTCCTCCGACGCCATAATGCTCCTTGACAGGGAAAGGTTCTTCGACTGCAACAAGGCGACACTCGACATGTTCGGCCTGACCAAGGAGGAATTCATCAAACGCCATCCCTCGGAAATATCCCCGCCCAAGCAAGCGAATGGAAAAAACTCGAGAGGGGAAGCGGACAGGAGGATATCCGAGGCATACGAGAAAGGCGTCAACAAATTCGAATGGGTGCACCGGAGAAGCACCGGCGAAGATTTCCCCTGCACCGTATGGCTGACCAAATTTCCGCTGGAAGGGAGGGATGTCCTGCAGGCCACTGTCAGGGAAGTGTGCCATACCGAGGAAGCGCACCTGGACCTTGAAGCGCACAGGCTGAAACTTCAGCTTCTTCTGGATGAGAAATCCGATAGCATTAAAAAGGAGGTTTTCGAGAGGAGAAAAGCCGAGACCGAAGTCAAGAGACTCATAAAAGCTGTAGAGGAATCGTTCAACGCTATCGGTCTTTTCGATTTAGAGTTGAATCTCATTTATGCAAACCATGCCTTCTGTCGGATGGCGAAAATCAATGAATCCGAAATCAAATCATGGAAAGCAACGGAATTCATCGACCCAGCTCAGATATCGACCGTACTCGATTTTGTGAAGAATTCCATTGCCGGGCGTGAACCTGAATTGATGGAACTCAAGGCATTCACCTCGGACAGACAGGAACTTTGGATCCAGATTGCCAGTTCAGTTATATATGGGGACGACGGAGAGCCGGAAGGCCTGCTGGCCATAGCAAACGACGTGACAGAAAGGAAAAAAATGATGGACGCGCTAAAGCAATCCGAGGACAAATTCAAGACAATGGTGGAGCATTCGGTGGACGGCATTGTGATAGTCCAAGACGGCAAGGTTGTGTACATGAATCCCTCGCTCGTGAAATTATCTGGATACACTTTGGAGGAACAACTTGGAAGAGATATCGTGCAAAACCTTGTTCCCGAAGAGAAGAAGAAAATCACAGCCGCCTATCAAGCAAGGATGAAGGGGAAACCCATCCCTCATTTATATGAAACCGTAATACTTCGAAAAGACGGGAAAAAGGTTCCGGTCGAGATTAATGCCACAATGATGAATTACCTAGGCAAGGCCAGCGATTTCGTCTACGTAAGAGACCTCACAGAACGCAGGACGGCCGAGAAGGATATCCGGACCATCAAAGAACAGTTCGAGTATGTACTCGGAGCGACCAAAACCGGCTTCGACATAATCGACGAGGATTTCAATCTCCTCTATGTGGATCCTGAGTGGGCCGAGAAACTGGGTGATTACTCGGGCAGGAAATGCTACGATTACTTCATGGGCGCCAAACAGATGTGCGAGAGCTGTGCAATACCACGCGCCATAAGCACAGGTAAGAATGTGATTTCCGAAGAATACCTTCAAAAAGAAAAGAGGTTTATCGAGGTTCACACAATCCCAGTTAAGGACGAAAATGGACGCAACCTGGTGGCTGAATTCAACATTGACATTGACGAGCGCAAGAAAATGCTCAGGGGGCTCCAGGAGTCGGAAGAGAAATTCAGAAACCTTTCAGAGTTTTCTCCGAATATGATATTCATCAACAAGGGCGGCCGGGTTGTCTATGCAAACAGGATGTGCGAGGAATTGATAGGATACACCCGCGAGGAGTTCCTGTCTTCGGATTTCGACCTGATGACAATAATCCACCCGGATTACCAGAAACTCATCAGGGATAACCTCCAGAAGCATTTCAGGGGAGAAGAAATCCCCTCCTACGAATACAAGCTGATCACCAAGGACGGGAAGATGCTGGATTCCATCATCAACACCAAGGTCATCAACTATGGCGGAGAGCCCGCAATAATGGGGATTGTGACAGATGTGTCTCCTCTCAAACGGGCCGAGAACAGCCTGAGGTCTGCCGAGGCCCTGCTGCGGGATGTGTTGAACACAATTCCCGTGCGCGTGTTCTGGAAAGACATGGACTCAAAATATTTGGGTTGCAACCTGTCGTTCGCCAAGGATTCGGGACTGGGCTCGCCTGAAGAGCTGCTCGGGAAGGACGATTACCAGATGGGCTGGCAGGAGCAGGCCAAACTGTACCGTGCTGACGATAAGGCAGTCATGGAAAGCGGAATGCCCAAATTAGGATACGAGGAACCGCAGACCACACCCGAGGGGGAAAAGGTTTGGCTGCGCACCAGCAAGGTCCCCTTGAGGGATTCCGAGGACAACGTTTTCGGCGTTCTGGGGACTTATGAGGACATCACCGTACGTAAGCTGGCTGAGCAAACCCTGAGAGAAAGCGAGGAGAAGTACAGGAAACTCATGGAGTCGGCGAATGACGCGATATTCCTGGCCGATGCCAGAACAGGAAATCTCATAGATGCTAACGAGAGAGCCTGCAAGCTGATAGACAGGACCAGGTTCGAGATAATAGGCATGCACCAGACTGAACTGCACCCTGAAGAGGAACATAACAAATATGATAAAATGTTCAAGAAGCACGTCAAAAAAGGCAGTGCCCTCGAAAGCGAGACATACATTATACATAAGGACGGCCATTGGATACCTGTTTCCATCAGCGCCAGCGTTTTCGAGATTGGCGGATTGCTTGTGAACCAGGGAATCTTCCATGACCTGACTGAGAGGATTGCTGCCGAGAAGGCCCTCCGCGAATCCGACGAGAAGATAAGGTCGATCTTCACTTCGTTGGAGGATATAGTGTTCGGTTTCGATAGAGACGGCGTGTTCACATCCTGCCAGTCACCGAGCAATTCCTTGCTGTACCTGCCTCCCGAGCTGTTCATCGGGAAGAAATACTCAGATGTTCTGCCCCCTCACCTCAACCAGCTGATAGACAAAGCCCTCAAGAAGAACAAAAGGCATCAGACATTGGATTTCGAGTATCCCCTGGCCATCAAGGACCAGGAGAGGTGGTTCTCCGCGAAAATGTCCCCCCTGTTCAGCGAAGGCAAATTCAACGGTTCTGTCGCCGTAGTCAGGGATATCACGGATAAAAAAGCCACGGAAAAAGCTCTGCAAGTCTCCGAGCAGGTCTACAGAAGCCTTTACGAGTCCACCATGGCCCTGGGCGAGACCAGGGATGTTCAGAGGATAATGGAAGTCATCGCCGAGCAGGCCAGATATATGCTTGATGGGGAATGCTCCACGATATATCTCTGGGACAGCGACAAGGAAGTCCTGATGCCGTATTATTCGAACGCCAAAACAGAAAGAGACAAGTTCATGGAATATCAGATACCCTTGGGGACTGGCCTTACAGGCCATGTGGCAAAGAACATCGAAGGAGCCTACGCCAATTACAATGACCCCAAAGCCAGGAAAGGCTATGTTCCCGGGACAAAAACCATCACCGACCATCTTCAGTCCATCATAGCAGAACCGATGCTGGAAGAGGGGAAATTGCTGGGCGTAATTAATGTCATTGCGCAGGAGAGGGTATTCAAAGGTGAAGACCTGAATAAATTGCGAATACTTTCCAAGCAGGCGGCCATAGCCTATCTCCGTGCAAAGAACCTCGACGAGCTCCTGAAGAGCGAGGAGAGATTCAGGAAGATGGGCGACAGCATACATGACGGGCTAATAATCATCGAGAACGGAATGACCACATATATCAACGAGCGCGCAATCGAGATATATGGCTATCCACTGGAGGAAATGAAAGCAATAAACCATCTCGACCTTGTCATTCCCGAGGAGAAAGAACAGCTGCTGCATGTGTTAAGGTCATTCAAGGACACAGGAAGGACGCCTGGTGAAATCGAGTTCTGGATACAGCGCAAGGACGGGTCGCGAAAGTACATACGTACGAGGGTATCCACAATGCGCGAAGGCAAGAAAACCAGCCAGTTCATCATCACCACCGATATCACGGACAGGAAGCTCGCAGAGGACGAAAACAAGAGGAAACTCATGAAATACCTGCTGGAAGACGGGCGCATCTACCTGGTCAAGGAGTTCAAGCCGGCGATGACGCTTGAAGCCCTCAACGACTTGCTGAATTTGGATTATGTCGGATTAGTGATATCCAGGACACCCAAGAAGGACATGCTTCGCTCAATTACCGGGTCGTTCGAGCATCTCTGGCTCGGCGAGCAGATGGAGGGCGAGGAGCTCTTCGCGAAAATACTCAGCGGCATTGATGAGATGAAGGGCAAGGGTGTAATCATGATTGACCGCCTGGACTATGTCATATTCAAATATGGGTTCAAGGAAACGCTGGGATTCATATTCAGACTCAGGGACCAAATTTACCTGAGGGAGCAGGTGGTTATAGTCTCAATAGACCCATCGACATTAAAAGAGGACGAGCTCAACATCATGCAGAAGGAGATGAGCGAGATTGAGCTCAGGCAGATACCCAGGCCGGGCGAGGAGCTGATTGAAATCGCCCAACTGATATATGACAAGAACAGCACCGGCATCAAGCCCTCTTTCTCCGAGATAGGCGAAGAGCTTTCCCTGAGCAAGCCTACATTCCGGAAGCGGGTAAGAAGGCTGATATCATCCGGATACGCGGTAGAAGTAACAAAAGGCAATCGGAAAGTGCTCGAACTCACTCAAAAGGGAAGAAGTTTGTTTTTCAAATGAACATAATCGATATTTCATCATTTTTCACATGGTTTTTCACTACACTCATATATTATGAAAACCCATGGCCTTTCGTAAGTGAAAAAATGGTGAAGCTGGTTACGGTTCTCGAGACACAGGTGTGTTCGAAATGCAAGGGTTCAGGCAAAACCTTGGCCAGTAAAAGATGCGGGACCTGCAACGGCACTGGGCATGTCGAGGTAGAGATTCTAAGGTGAAAACCCCATAATATTTTCACTACATTTCACAACTTCTTTCTTAAATGGTATATACTGTGAAATCCTTTTTATCATTTAGGACGGTAAGGAAAATGATGTACCGAAACCACCAGGAATACAAACGATCCACGAGAAACTCGGACCATGAACTCCTGAGAAGCTGGCTTCGCGGTGAAACCGGGGTTGAGAGCCTCAGAATATGGCTCTCCAACATGTACGAGTGACCGTCTATTACACGCAATCAGTATGAAAACTCTTCCCCACTTGGGTGGTGCGAGCAACGATACTTCGTTGCGAGTCAGCCGAATTTTGAATTCGGCGTGACTATTCTCTCTCCAAATTGGCATTTTATGTCAAAAGGCACCACCCCTATTTTTTATAATGCGATAACCGGGGTGGTTCTGGCCTTTATCGCCAAACAGACTGCGCTATTGGTTGCTGAGAATCGCTAGTTTGGCGACCTCGCCGAGTTTTCTCTGAACTCATATGCGAATAATCGAAAATTCGGCTGGCTCGAAACATATGCTTGGAATATGGTATGGTCTTATGTTTCTCGAGGCACCACCCCTATTTTTTTCGGTAATTCTTTGTTTCGAATATGGTGGAATTACCGAACATTTGTTGAATCGCCTTGGTATCAGATTGTTGATTCATGGCGCATTCTTTGAATTTCTGCCATTCAGTTCCCGAATGCACCGCTTGCTTGCATCAGCTTATGTTTTATGGCCCTAATTCAGCTTCCAGATTGGATGCCGGGCCATCGTCGAATGCACTGCTGTCAATTAATATCAATTGCATTCAACTTGAGTTGTGTTGCTATGACGGATCATTGGTGCGATAATTCTAAAAGTTGTTTGGCCAGCGCGCCAATTGTGGTGCGTTCTATCTCGCTGGTTCCTGACTCACAAATCTCAAGTTCTGTTGTGTCGGATGCCATTTTCTCGATTACCGGGATGTTGCTGGCCTTGAGGACTGCATCCTTGTCTCCGTGACTCGCGAGTATTGCCAATGCCCAGAGTGCGCGCCCCCGCACGATTGCCTCAGGGGCTTTCAGGCATCCCACCAGCGGGGGTATTGAACCTTGTGCCGCTACATCGCGGGCTTTGCCGGTCTGAACCATCCTGGCCAGGGTCCAGGCAGCGTGCTTCCTCGGATAGAACTCGGGGTCGGAGAGGTCTTTGACGAGCTTCCTGATTTGAGATTCAAGTCCTTTCCCCGTGACAGACATCGCTCGGGATATACGTCGCCAGTAAAATAATGTATTGGGGCAACTGCGTTCGCGCGGAATAGGGGGAGCACCCCATTATGGCTTTTCCAGCGAAAACAATGTAATGGCTCTTGCACAGGCTCCCGTCGGGACGAGAAAAGTTTCTCCAAACATTTATTCCAAACTTTTCGAGCAAGCCGAATTCTCCATGCTTATTATTTCCGAATTCGGCGCAGTCGAGGGCTTCACTCTCGACATTTGTCAGCAGTAGCCCGAGATCCAACGAAGGCTTCACTCCAAGCATTCTAGGAGCAATAGCCTGAGTGACGACGGGAGCACCGTGTCCGTCCTGTTTTCGCAGCTCTTGCATTGGCTCCCGTCGGGATCGAGGATGTTTCTCCCAACATCCTCTCAACAAACATCCGAGAGACGACGGGAGCACCGAATCAAAACGCTAATAAAATGAGGTGCTCCCGTCGGGATTTGAACCCGAGTCGAAGCCTCGAGAGGGCTTCATGATTGGCCACTACACTACGGGAGCATCAGATTGCCCTGTCCCGCAGTTCGTTCCTCGGCACAATGGTCTTCGGAATTACCACGGGAGTATAATGCCAGAAGCCCTTGATTGCAGGGTGTTATATAACAATTGCCGTCCCCGGCCTACCTGTTTCTCTTCATCTTGACCTTCCTGGTCTGTTCTTCAACTTCATCCTTGTCTTCCTTCTTCCTCGCTTTTTTGCTCACCTTCTTTTCACTCTCATCTTTTTCGTGCTCCTTTTCCCTGCGGTCGAGCCTACGGTAGGTAATGTAGATGGCGATGAGGATGATCGAGCCTATGACTATCCAGAGAGCATATAAGAGCATCGGAATGCCTTGCGAGGCAACCACTATGTAGGCAGTAGCCTCATCGCCCTTGTTCCTGAGGCCGTCTTCGGCATAGTAGCTCAGCGTAGTATCCTCTGCAATGATTATCGGGTCCGAGTAAAGTATCCATGTGATGCCGTTGTCTGTGGTGTAATAAACCTTGGCGAAGCCGACACCGGAATCGGAGACATTAAACTGTATCGAACCGCCTTTCGCAAGCTCTATTGTCGTGCCGGCAGAGCCATTAATGCTGACAGTCGGAGGCGTCAAATCCAGAATGAAATCCAATGTAACAGCCGCGGAGCTGTGGCCAAGGTTGTCGGTTGCCATGGCGGTAATGGTATGGCTGCCTGGCCTATGCACCGTGAAGGGGCTGTCGTATGTAGCCCAGGCATCCGAATCCACCATGTACTTTATTTCTGCTGCTCCGGCGTCGTCCTCGACTTCGATGGAGAAATGCGTTGAACCAGTGGCAAAGTTCTGTGCCCCAGAATTTACATAGGGATCCATGGCCAGTATCTGGACCGAAGGGGCCTCAGTGTCAACGAAGAGGTTCAGGGTGCTCTCTGGCTCGGAATTGTCCAAGTTGTCCAGGGCGCGGTATTTGACGCTGTGGACTCCCGGCGAGGGTACCGTGAAGGGACCGGTGTAGTCAGTCTCTGGTTCGGAGTCAATTCGGTATTTTATTGCTTGCAGACCAGAACCTGTATCCGCTGCCGTGAGGCTCAGCACAGTCAGCTGGGTGATGTACATCCTTGCTCCCGCATAATGCGCACCGTTGTACTGGACTTGGGTCGCTGGATAGGTGTTGTCTACGAAGACCTGGACGGATTTCACTGTTTCGCTCTGGCCGAGGGAGTCGGTGGCATTGTAATTTAGGGTCTGGAGCCCCTCAAGGTCGATCGGTAGACCTGGCGCGCCCCCGGGAGATTGTAACACCACCGTGGCTGTGAAAGGGCCTGTGTACTTTGTCCAGTTACCGGAGCCCCAACTGAACCAGATATTGCTCACTGGCTGGAATGCCGAATCGACAGCGGAAAGCGTGAATTCTGTCATAGCGTTCACATACGTGGGATTTGTTCCGTACTTCGGGTCGGAGATAGAGAGCGTGGTCACGGGCGCGGCGCTGACATGAGCCGGGATGACCGCGCCCAGCACTAAGGCTGCAATGATGGCCAGACATAACACTCTCGACGCATGTTCTATATGCCGCATCTGTCTTTCTCCCGAGGGTTGTTATCCGTGCGGGATATAAATTATTTTCCGGTTTTCCTTAATTTTGCTATGGCCTTGGGAAATGCGCTGGCGAACTTCTCGGCTCCTTTCTCCGGAACGGAGAACGAGACCCTGATGAAATTCTTTCCGAAGTTCTTCGAAACGTAGTTTCCAGATCTGATGAACACACCATGGTCGTAGAGCAGCTTGTTCTGGACCTCGTCAGGGTTGGCTCCGGTCTTGCCTATATCGATGGCGAACATATTGGTGCGCGACGGGTACACAGGCAGGAAGCAGCCCTTGACCGAGTCGACGGAATCCTTGATGATGCGCTGGTTCGTGAGCAGCTGCTTTCTGAGGGCGGGAAGCCACTTGTCAATGCAGCCGAGAGCCGCCAGGGCAGCCCTCTGCGCAAGAATGTTCACGCTGAGCACATTGGTGTTGTACGGCATCATCCTGTCCATTAAAGCCGGCGGGGCTGACAGCGCTCCTATCCTCATGCCGGCCAGACCGCACTGCTTCGAGAATGTGTAGACAACGATGGTCCTGTCAGGAATGTATTTGTAGGTCGGGACAGGGTCGCTGAAGTCCCTGTATGTGACATCGTCGACTACGAGCAGGTCATGCTCCTCGGCAATCTCGCAGATCTCCTTTATTTCCGGCCTGGTGTAGGCGGTTCCCAGCGGATTGATCGGGTCGATGAGCAGGATGGCCCTGGTTTTTTTGGTGATGGCTTTTCTTATCCAGTCCGGCGTGAACTTCCATGGTTTTTTATATATCGGTATCTCCACGAGTTTTCCGCCTGAAATCGTGATCTGGTGATGTATCGGCATGAAGCTCGGGTCCGTGCATATGACCTCGTCCCCCTTCTTCAGAAGTGCGCGGGTGAGTATGTAAGTCGCTTCGATGCCGCCGTTCGTCATCAGCACTTTGTAATCCCCAGGCAGCCCGATGTGGCTCTTCACAGCGTCGCAGAGCCCGAATATGCCGCCAGACCTGGGGTACAGATTGTATTCCCTGTTTTTAACGGCTTTCAGTATGGCCTTGTCTATCACATCCGAGACAGGTATTTGGTTGGTGTTCTGGCTCATCCACACGATTTCCTGGGGGTGTCTGTGGGCGAAGTCGAATGCGTTCGGGGCTGCAGGCTTCTGCGGGGCTTTCTTCTTTTGAGTCATGGCTCCCGCATACTAGAACACGGAGATATATCTTTTCCTGGCAGCAATAAACTCGTCTCATAGCGCCTGAAAGCCCATTCACCAATCGATCGTCCAAACTGCATCCGCAGTGGCATGCACCCAGTACCCTTTTCCCGGGGTCATCAAATATGTCGGCCCGACTTCCTTGATGAGGCCTGGTTCTGCCGAGTCGAAAATCTCCACGCAGTCAGCACCGGTACCCCAGAATGCGTCTGCCACTGTTCTATTGGTGAGTGTCGGATAGCCTACAAGGTTCCAGCCCGTATGAAGCACTATCTGCGTGGTTCCAGGTTCGCCCCCGTACACGCACAGCATTCCGTCCATCCCCAGGTCAATAATATAGAGCCACAGGCCGAAGGTGTTGTCTATGGCCTGAAGATCGTTGGCTGTTCCCCCAATTCTATATGTTTTCCATGGGTCATTGGGCGTCTGTGGATTGTACCATTTCATCACGCTCCATGTTGTGTCTCCGCCCATGTCATCCAGCACGGTCACGGGTAGGCCAGAGGCTATATTCGGGAAAGAAATCAGGTTCCAGCCTGTAACGACCGGGATGCCGAAGAACCCGCCGTTCGCGATTATTTGGCACGAGCCCGCTCCGAACGGCTGGGTATTTGGCGTTGCAGCGGTGTCTTTAACTTGTCCGTAGAAATCTACATAGTCACCTATAGCGAATGTGTTGCCAGGTATTGAGCATGTCAGGTTGTTACGATAGCTGCCCCAACTGAAGGAATCGTTGACCCAAGGAATATAGTTCCATGGGCCGTAGTTCACCTTGTACTTGACGAAAGAGTCCGCAATATCGAGGTCGATTGCGCAGAAGTCCTCATAATATGCAGAGAAATTCAGAGGCTGGTTGACGTAGCTGGTCGCTCCAGGAGTATAATTCCATCCAGCTGTTGGTGGTGTGGTGTCAATCACACTGAATGAGCTGGACGCCCATCCGCCAGTGTTCTCGTAGTCTATTCCGCGGACCTCAAAAACATGCGGACCCTCCGTGAAGCCAATCGGGAAGTCCCAATAATCGTATGTGACATCCTCAACACTCTCGTCAAAGCACCCATCTTGCGCTGTCATTGGGAATATGGTACCGCCCTCTAACCGGCACTCGGCCCCGGCAATAATTTCTTCTTCTATCTGTGCCGTTATAGTGGCGGACAATGTCACTGACTCCATATTTATGTCGCCATCGAGTGCGGGCCCGCTGGCCGCGAGATTAGATGCGATCGGTCCTGGCGGTGGCGGCGACCACCATGCCTGACTCGGTGCGCCGAATACTGTTCCCCTGACAGCTTGCATGTTCGAGAATCCTGTTCCGGTTCCCGCCCAATAGATGACTAGGGAATACCAGTCATTGAATATCGGGTTGTAAGTCAATGTCGTCCCAGTTGTCTGGCCGACCTCGGTCCACGGTCCGCTGTTCGACACACTCTCTAGAACGCCGTATCCGTAGATATTCGGCATGCCTGCCATTGCTACCCAGTCGATTGAAGTTTCTGTATAAATCGGGCTCGGTATCTTGGTCAGGTATGAGTCATCAAAGCACCCGTATCCCAGGGGTTCTGCCCAAAGGAACGGGTACACTGGTGCGCTTGCAATATACCCGTTCGGTATGTTGCCGCCTGCCATCTTAGATATCTGCACTGAAACCGGATATATAAAAGTCAGTGGTGCGGTTTTATCCCTCTCAGCAATGAATATCACTGGGTCGAAGTTCACCGTCGGCGTCGTGAATCCCTCGCTGTCTATTTGTGCCATATTGGTCATTCCGGATGTTCCCATCGGTCCGACGCGGTCATGGCTGGTTTGCGGGTACGGCGGGATCGGGCCAAGCGCGACCTCGCTGGGTCGTGTTTGAATGTAATGTCGGGCAAGTCCGTTGTTCGGGCTTGTTCCATCCGGTGCATCGTGAATGTTGCCACTATATCCATAATCACTCGACGTAATCCATATATGAGATTGTTGTGCTGCTACCATGGGCATAAGAAGCGCAAAGGAGGCAGTCGCCATTCCGAACGCCAAAACCCCTGCCAATATTTTTCTTTTCATCATTTTCATCTATCTCTTTCACAATACCCATATACGGTGAATATATTCCTCGTATGCTTCATCCCCATATTTTCAGGCTTGTGCATAATATGTACAAACGATTATTTAGATTTTGTCATAAATCAGCGATTTTAGCCCTGCGGACTCTCCGATTCGACAAATATAATCCCTGGCTCAGCTCCATTTGATGTCGAATACGCGCGGGCCGTTCCTGTCCTTGGGCAGCTGGATGTGCACGACTCCTGTTCTTCCGGTGAGCTCCAGAACGCCCTGGAGCCTGCCCCTGTAAAACTCGCACCACTCGGGCCTACAGTCCTTGCAGGCAAAGGTGACCTGGATATGCTTTGGGCCGATTGCCGCAGCAGAGTAGGTTCCCACCCGGTACTGGGATTCCTGGCGCTTGGTGGTTACGAAAACCTCGGCCGGATTCATAGGCCCGAATATCTCCTGCCAGCGCCTGTCTATCTTCACCATGCTGAATCCAATCTGGTATATTATCATGGGATTGCCAGGGGCCAGTTCCTGTTTTATCTTGGACAGCAAGTTGCAGAAAATGTCGTAGGGATACCATTGCTCCTGGGCATAATCCCCCGGTCCCGCGCCAATCAATTCAAGGCCTCTGGCTCCCCATTTGGAGGCGACCAGCCTCAGCACGCCCGTGAAGACATCTCCCTTGACGCTGTACTCATCCATGCGTTACCCTCACAGCAATCATGGCGGCCTGTCCAGGAAGAACCCGTATCGGCCGAGTCCCTCCAGCAGGTCGTGAACATTGGATATCTCGGTGATCACCAGAATGTCTATTTCCATTACAGGTCCGGGCTTCGAGACGTAAACCTCGTCATAGGTCGGCCCCCTCACACGGACAGCGCCTTCTCTGTCCACGAGCTCGACGTTCTGCAGTATTATGCTCCTGCCCTTGCTGGACTTCTGGAAGGCCAGATTGCAATAAGGCTCTAGTATCAGACCCTTCTCCACAGCTTCCAGCCTTCGGAAGTTGAGCTTCCCGCTGTCTATCTTCTTCAGGAGGGGCTGTATGAGATGGGCTGTCATTGGATTGTTCAGGTTCATCCTGGCTTTTCCAGTTCTCAGCATTGTCAGCGTTTCCCTGAACAGCTCTTTATCAAGGTCGAACCTGAAAATCCAGTCTATGCCTATCGGCCTTGCCCCGCCCTTCAGCAGGAAAGGGTCTATGAACGACCCCATGTGCACGTAGACCTCGATGCTGGGGCAGGGTATTGTCTCGTTCACGACCTGGCCCAATGATTTGAGATACCTGAGCTTGGACAGGAGCACTCCCTGCTTCGTCACCTCCACGACCAGGCACACAGGGTATTCGAAGTCCCTGAGCAGGGTCTCCTCAAGCCTCAGGTATCTGGGCATTCAGCACCTACTTCTTCGACTTTCTCCTGAACACCATCATGCATATTGCGTCGCCCTTGGCCACGCACAGGCTCTCCTCGCTCTCGTAACGTATGCCGTCCAGCTTGCTGAGGAAACTCTCGAAGTAGCCCAGGAAATAGGAATCCACTGCATGCGGATGCTTGCCTTTCTCCGCCATGATGCGTCCGCCCACCAGCCCGTTCGGGCTGGTGATGGTGACAGTCGTGCCGTCGTCCTCGATGGATATCCTGCCCCATCCAATGGCCTGGGTCTCGGCGCAAACGAACTGCAGCAGCATCTGCCTGTCCTCGAACAGCTCGGAATCCTCCTTCTCGATCAGGTCGTGGAACTTCTCGCCGTATGACCTGCCCATTCTCTTCAGCACAGCCGAGGCGGATTCGCCCACCAGGTTGTAGAGCTCCTGGTAGATATTGCTTATTATCTCAGCCCTGGCATATATTATGGGAAGCTGTCCGAAAATCAGCCGCCCTGTGGCCAGGTCTGCCCTGGTGTTCACCTTGTAATCGTTCAGTATGCTTGCAACCTGTTCTCCCGATGCTTCGACTTTCATTTCAACATCTCCTGAAATTTGCTGGCCTCTTTTCGATGAAGGCCTTCATTCCCTCTTTTTGGTCCTCTGTGGAGAAGCACAGCCCGAATATCTCAGCTTCTATGGCGCAGCCGCTCCTCAGGTCAACATCCAAGCCCCTGTTGATGGCCCTCTTGCACAGTGATACAGCAATTTCCCCGTTCGCTGCTATCTGGGTGGCAAGCTTCTTGGCCGCATCCATGAGCTCTTCGGGCTTGTGGACAGAGTTGACCAGGCCAATTCTGTGGGCCTCTGCGGCGTCTATCATGTCCCCGGTGAATATGAGTTCCTTTGCCTTTGCCCGGCCCACAAGCCTGGGAAGCCTCTGGGTGCCGCCGAAGCCGGGTGTGACTCCGAGTTTGACTTCAGGCTGGCCGAACTTAGCCTTCTCAGATGCAAGGCGCATGTCGCAGGCCATTGCCAGCTCGCACCCGCCCCCGAGGGCGAATCCGTTCACTGCCGCTATGACCGGTTTGGCCAGGTTCTCGAAGGCCGAGAACGCGTCCTGGCCCAATCTGCCGTATTCTGCCCCCTGGACAGCAGTCATTGGCATCATCTCGGCTATGTCAGCGCCGGCAGCGAAGGCCCGTTCAGCGCCAGTCAGGATGACGACCTTGACCTGCGGGTTCGACTCCATCTCCAGGGCAGCGGCCTTCAGTTCCCTCAGCGTGGCCGCGTTCAGCGCGTTCAGGACTTTCGGTCTGTTAATCGTTATCGTTCCTATGCCGCCGTCAACCGCCAAAATCAGATTTCCGTATGCCATCATTTCACCTGCCTGTAATCGTAGAATCCCTGCCCGGATTTCTTGCCCAGGAGTCCGGCGTCAACCATCCTGACTAGCAGCGGGCAAGGCCTGTACTTTGAATCGCCCAGGCCCTGGTGCAGCACCTCCATGATGTGGAGGCATGTGTCCAGACCTATCAGGTCCGCGAGAGCCAGCGGCCCCATGGGGTGGTTCATCCCCAGCTTCATTATCTCGTCTATGTTCTGAGGCGTTCCGACGCCCTCCATGACACAGTACATGGCCTCGTTCAGCATTGGCATGAGCAAACGGTTCGAGACGAAACCAGGGAAGTCATTGCACTCCACCGGGACCTTGTCCATCCTCTTCGAGACCTCGATTATCATGCGCGTTGTTTCGTCGTTTGTCAGGTGGCCCCTGATGACCTCGACCAGCTTCATCATGGGGACAGGGTTCATGAAGTGCATCCCTATGAACCTCTGCGGTCTCTTCGTGGCCGCTGCCAGCTTCGTTATGGATATCGAGGAAGTGTTGCTGGCCAGGATAGTGTCCTGAGGGCACATGCCGTCCAGGTTGGCAAAAATCTTCTTCTTGAGCTCCAAATCCTCGATAACTGCCTCTATCACCAGGTCGGCATGCCTCATCTCTGCAAGTTCCAGGGTGGTCTTTATCCTGCAGAGGGCTGCGTCCTTAGCCTCAGCGGTGATTTTGCCCTTCTCTGCGAACTTGGTCAGGCTCTTCTGTATGCCGCCTATTCCTTTGTCTATGAATTCCTGCTTGATGTCGTTCAGTATGACATTGTATCCGGCGACGGCAGCGACCTGGGCTATGCCCGCGCCCATCTGGCCCGCTCCGATGACTCCTATTGTCTTGATTTCCATTGCATCACATCTCCAGGACCATTGTCACGGCGTTGCCGCCGCCCAGGCATACTGTCGCCATTCCCCTGCGCGCGCCCCTGTCCTTCATCCCGTAGATGAGGGTGGTGAGTATCCTCGCGCCGGAGCATCCTATCGGGTGGCCAAGAGCGACTGCGCCCCCGCGGATGTTGAATTTTGCATCGGGAATTTCCAAGGCTTTCCTGACCGCAACAGATGCCGAGGCGAAGGCCTCGTTGTGCTCGACCAGGTCCATGTCCTTTATCGAAAGGCCAGTCCTGTCGAACATCTTCCTGGTCGTCACCACAGGGGCGTCCATGACCATCTCGGGCTCGCAGCCGCCGCTCTCGTACTCCGCTATTCTGGCGAGCGGCTTTATTCCCTTTTGCTTGGCATAATCCTCCGACATGACCACAAGGGCGGATGCGCCGTCGCTTATCTGGGAAGCGTTCCCGGCCGTGACAATACCGTCCTTCTTGAACACAGGCTGGAGCTTGGCCAGCTTCTCGATGCTGGTGTCCTCCCTCGGGCCCTCGTCAGTGTCAAACGCAATCGGCTCGCCCTTCTTCTGCTTGATGTGGTAAGGCACGATCTCCTTCTTGAACTCGCCTACCTTGATGGCCTTGAGGGCAAGTTTGTGGCTCCTCGCCGCCAGCTCGTCGGTTTCCTGCCTTGTGATGCCGTATTTCTCTGCGATGAGCTCGCCTGTGATGCCCATGTGGAAATTGTTGTATATGTCCCAGAGGCCGTCATTGACCATGGAATCGATGATTTTCCCCTCGCCCAGGCGGTATCCGTACCTTGCATTGGGCAGGAGAAATGGGCACATGTCCATATTCTCCATGCCCCCGGCGACTATGACCTTGGCGTCGCCGGCCTTTATAGCCTGTGCGGCCAGTACGACGGCCTTCATGCCCGAGCCGCAGACCTTGTTGATTGTGAATGCAGGAATCGAGTAAGGAAGCCCTGCCGCGATCATGGCCTGCCTCGCAGGGTTCTGGCCTATGCCCGCGCTGACAACATTGCCCATGATGACCTCGTTCACTTCCTCGTTTGAAATTGCCGCCCTGGAGATGGCCTCGCTTATAACCCTGCCGCCGAGGTCCGGAGCCCTGGTGTTCTGCAGTGTTCCTCCGAACTTGCCTATGGCCGTCCTCACGGCGCTACCTATTACAACGTTCATCCAATGGTTCCTCCTTTATTTGGGAGAATGGGAACAATCTATTTACATTTTATCATTGCGATGCCTCCGTTGACCCTTCAGCTTGGGCTGTATGACTGGCTGAGCCCATCACATCTGAGGCAGATCTATTGCTTTCCCTCCGGGGTACACTTTTCCCTCGGCTATCCACCGGACAACCATCGGCAGAAGCAGGTGCTCGGCGTTCAGCACCCTGGCCTGGAGCGTCTCCGGCGTGTCGCCCTTCTTGACAGGCACCTTCATCCTTGCTATGACCGGGCCGCCGTCCACCTCCTCCGTGACATAATGAACGCTGCACCCTGATTCAGAGTCCCCGGATGCCAGCACTGCCCTGTGGACGTTCAAGCCGTGCATGCCCTTCCCCCCATACTTGGGCAGAAGAGCTGGATGAATATTAATAATCTTATTTTTATATTTATTTACAAATTTTTTTGCGAACATCCTCAGGTACCCGGCCAGGACGACCAGTTCCACGCCTGCATTGTCCAGCTCCCAAGCAATTTCGCTCTCGTGCGCGGACCTGGACTTTCCCCTGTGGTCAATGAACACGGCCCTGGCATCATAGTCCGCGGCTCTCTTCAGAGCCCCGACGCCCTGGACATTGGACACCACCACGACAACGCGGCCGTCTATCTGGCCGGACTCGCATGCGTCAAGTATCGACTGGAGGTCTGTCCCGCCTCCGGAGGCCAAAACGCCGATTCTGAGCATGATACATGAATGTCGCTATTGGTTTATAATCTTTCAGTTAGATATTTCAATAGTGTCGGGGATTAAGGTCCGATGCTGAAGGTAGGGTTCCTGGTCAATCCGATTGCCGGAATGGGCGGCCGAGTGGGGCTCAAGGGTACGGATGGCGTTCTGGAAGAGGCGAGGAAGCTGGGGGCCATACCCATAGCCGGGGAGCATGCCCGGGCCATGCTGTCGGAGTTCAATAGAATTCGCAAGGACGGCGATGCGGAATGGCTGACCTGCTCGGGAGAAATGGGCGCGGACAGCCTGGAGAAGGCAGGAATCGGCTTCAGCACAGTCTATGAGGCTCCGGAGGCCACAGGTCAGAAAGACACCGTCGCGGCTTCCAGGGCTTTCCTGAAACAGAAGGCGGACATCGTCCTGTTCTGCGGGGGCGACGGCACGGCAAGGGACATTTGCTCCGTTGTCGGGAGAAAAATTCCCATTCTGGGGATTCCGGCGGGCGTGAAGATGCACTCAGGGGTTTTCGGAGTGACGCCGGCCAAGACCGCCGAGGTGCTGGCGGGATTCATTTCAGGAGACCTGAAGCCGGCCGAGGCCGAGATAATGGATCTGGACGAGGACAGGTACAGGAAGGGGGAATGGGTAGTCAGGCTGTACGGTTCGACCCTGACCCCGTTCGAATCGACCTTGGTGCAGACATCCAAAATGATGGTCGCCGAGGCAAGCGACGCAGACGTCCTAGCGGAAATCGGCGAGTACATACAGGAACTCGTGTCCGAGGAACCGGGAACGCTGTTCTTGCTCGGGCCCGGCGGCACCACCGAAGCCATAGGAAAAGTGCTGGGCATGGAAAAGACCCTGCTCGGAATCGATGCCTGGGCCGGCGGGGCGCAGCCCGGAACGGACCTGAACGAAGCCGGGATATTAAAATTACTTGATAAATATAAAAAGGTAAAATTAATTTTAAGTCCCATCGGCAGCCAGGGCTTCGTGCTTGGCAGGGGGAACCTCCAGCTGAGCCCCAGGGTGGTGAGGCGCATCGGAAGGGAGAACATCATAGTGGTTTCGACACCGGCCAAGCTCCAGAAGACGCCTGTGCTGAGGTTCGACACGGGCGATGCGGAACTAGACAGGGTACTCGCGGGACGCAGCTGGTTTTCAGTCGTCGTCGGATACAGGCTGAGCAGGCTGGCCAAGATCCAGATTTAACATTTCATCAACCTTAAATATGGCGTTTCATTACACGGGTTCAGAAACATAAGGAGCGTGTCTCTTTGGACAGGAACCCGAACGCATTTTTACGAGAAGAATACCAAGCACTCGTGGAAAAGAATTTCAACTGGCAGCTGAGGACGCTGGAAGGCCCCTCCACGCCTGTTTGCAAGGTTGACGGCAAGGAGGTGATAATGCTGTGCTCGAACAACTACCTCAACCTGAGCAACCACCCCAAGATAAAAAGGGCTGCGAAACAGGCTATAAAGACCCACGGGGCAGGCTCCGGCTCGGTCAGGGGCATAGCCGGCACAATGGACCTGCACTTCGCGGCCGAGAAGGCCGTGGCAAGGTTCAAGCGCACAGAATCCGCGCTCATATACCAGACAGGCTTCGCGGCCAATGCCGGGCTCATACCCCAGCTTGCCGACAAGGGGGACATCATCATCAGTGACGAGCTGAACCACGGCTCGATAATCGACGGCGTGAGGCTTTCAAAGGCGGACAGGGGCGTCTACAAGCACAGCGATATGGCCGACCTCGAGAATGTACTCAGGGACGCTGACTCGAAGAATTACCGCCGAATACTGATCATTACCGATGGTGTGTTCAGCATGGACGGGGACATAGCACATGCGGACCAGATTGTCAAGCTGGCCCAGCAGTTCGGGGCCATGACATACATCGATGACGCCCACGGGGAAGGGGTAATCGGCTCGGACGGCAGAGGCGTTGGAGCGCATTTCGGCATAGAGGGCAAGATAGACGTCGAGATGGGCACCTTCTCGAAAGCCTATGGGGTAGTGGGCGGACTCATTGCAGGCTCCCAGGACCTTGTCAACTTCGCCTATAACAAATCAAGGACATGGCTCCTCAGCGGTTCCCACCCGCCTGCGGTCGCGGCTGCCCAGAGGGCGGCCATCGAGGTCTTGGAGACCGAGCCAAGGCATGTCAAGAGGCTTTGGAAGAACACGAGGTACTTCAAGCGCCAGATTAAAAAGATGGGCTTCGACACCGGCAGCAGCGAGACACCCATAATACCGATAATGTGCGGGGAGAGTTCGAAAGCCAAGGAGCTGAGCGCAGCCCTCTACCAGGAGGGGATATTCGCCCTGCCGATAGTCTTCCCCATGGTCGCGAGAGACAGGGCCCGAATAAGGGTCATGATGAACGCCGGCCTCAAGAGGGAACATCTGGATAAGGCGCTGGTCGCATTCGAGGCAAGCGGAAGGAAGATAGGGATAATCTAGGTAGTAAATGGGCGGACAGAACCTGCCCCTTTCTATGTTTGTCCTCATCACGGGAGATTGATCCAGATTGTTGTCTCCGCAGCCCCGACGTAGACCTCGGCCGATCTCGTGTAGTTCTGCAGGCTATTCTCCGTGTGCACCATGAAGACATGGCTCCTGTTCTGCTCAACCTGCTGGGAGAGGAAGAACACCTCCCCGTGGTTGACCCATGTGCTGCCTGATGTCTGGCCGTCGATGTACAATGTGGCATAGGCCGTGCCCGTGCCGTTGTAGTATCCGCGTATGATTACGGAAGTCTTGGGCTTGACTATATTGAGGGAAATCCACGTGGTCTCCCCGAACCTTGTGTACTCGGTAACTGTCTGGGACTCCTCCCCGTTGGAGGTTATGGCCTGGAATTCATGCTCGGTGTTGGCCTTGACATGGATTCCGTAGAAGTAGAAATAATCGTCATTGTACATGGAGTTGCTCTGGGTTATTTGCTCTGTCGCTGCCAGGCTGCCGTCTATGTACAGGCTCACCTCAGTGGCATTGCTTCCTTCAGCGTAGCCGTTGACCCCCACCTCCGCATTGAAAATTCCTGCAGAGCCAGCCAGATAAAAGAACCCTCCGACAGAGGCGATTATAATCATGCCGGTGACGACCACGGCACCCAGCACTTTCCACGCGCCCATTGCCCCGCTCGCATTCACAGCTTCCACCCCCAGAGGAAGGTCTGGGCTATGACCAGCCACGCAATCGTGAACATCAGAGCCATTATCCCGAGGGCTAGACCGGTGAGCCCGGCCCCGCCCTCTCCGCCGGCGCGGACATGGCCCTTCCTGAAGAGCCTGTGGGCCGACACGAAGCCGAAGACTATGGCCAGAACCGACAGTATCATCGGGATGACGAACAGGAATAAGCCCCACCTGAAGAACACTACCCAATGTATGCACATCGCCAGTATCCCCAGTATCAGGGCCGCGGCCTCGCTGACGCTGGCCCCCTTCCCGTTCCCCGGCAGAGGCGCCACATGTCTCCAGGCATCCATTCCCTCGAACGGCAATTCGGAAGCAGGCTTTTGTTTCTCCTCTTTTTCTGTCATGCTCAATCACTCCAGGCCAGAGCCATCACATAGAATACGATAGTGAACACCAGGCTCAGTATGCCCAGTACCAGGCCAGCTGTGGAGGATATGCGGCCCGAGCCGCTCTTCCTGCCAGAATATATCCCCAGCCCGCCGAATATGATTATCAGCACGGACATGACCAGGAAAATAATCACCGGGAACAGGAACAGGCTGAGCCAGCATAGGCACATGCACAGGATGCCCAGGATGAGGGAGGCCATGCCAGCCCAGTTCACCTTCTCGCCGCCCATGCTGGTCCTGGCTATCAGATAGTAGGGGCATGCCAGCCCGGAATCCGGGTCGGGGTAATAGGGGCATGACGGTCTTGGTTGGGTGTCCTTCTTCGAAGGTCCCTGTTCGCCATTTGTCAACGCTGTTTTATGAGGTTCGGACATGGTTCCTGGGTCATTCACAATCCATGTCAGCTCATATTAGGATAAATAATTTCCGCATTGTTCGCATGCGTTTGGGAAACCCTTAAATACAATTAAGCCATTTCCGTTTTTGTATATTATAAGCATACAATCGGATAATCGGTATTATATGTAATTTAAACCAGTGAGCCGATTTTAGGAGTTGGTGAAATGCCCGAATATACTCAGGAATTGAAAAAAGGCACTACGACAGTGGGAATCGCATGCAAGGACGGTGTGGTCATAGCGACAGAGCACAGGGCCACGATGGGTACGCTGATCGCGCACAAGAAGACCCAAAAACTCTTCAAGATAGACGAGAACATCGGGATGACCGTAGCGGGCCTGGTCGGGGACGCGCAGACACTTGCCAGGTATCTCAAGGCCGAGGCGGAACTGTACAGGCTCAAACGCGGAGTCCAGATGCCTGTGAGAGCCGCAGCCACCATGCTCGCCAACATTCTCAACGGCAGGTCATATTACCCGTACTGGGTTCAACTTATTGTAGCCGGAGTAGATGACGACGGATTCCACGTTTACTCGCTGGATGCCGCGGGTGGCTCCATACCGGACGATTATGTAACAACCGGTTCGGGCTCGCCGTATGTCTATGGCATCCTTGAGGATTACTACAAGGACGGAATGTCCATGAACGATACAATAGACCTTGCCATAAGGGGCCTGAGCGCGGCCATGAAGAGGGATTCGGCATCCGGAAACGGAATCAGTGTCGCTTCGATAACCAAGAAGGAGTTCAAGGAATTGGAGGACTCCGACATAACCAAGAGAATCGAGAAAATGAAACTGGCATAGGGCAGATGCGGGTTTTTAGGCGGAGAGGCGCATGAGCGTAGAGAAGATACTGGAGCAGGCCAGGGACGAAGTCAGGAAGATTGTCCCGGCCCACATTAAAATCACCCAAATCGACTTCGAGGGTGCGGTAATAATAATCTACACCGAGGACATGGAAGGCCTGGCCAACAACATTGATATCATCAAGCAGCTCGCCCAGAGCCTGAGGCGCAGGGTGGCCATAAGACCGGACCCCAAGCTTCTCAGCGCACCCGAGGAGGCCGAGGCCGCAATCAGGAAGATAATTCCCGAAGAGGCAGAAATCACAGACATCTATTTCGAGCACGAAACCGGGGAAGTCACAATAGAGGCCATCACGCCAGGTCTGGTCATCGGAAAGCACGGCGCGCTGCTCAACGAGCTGAAGAAGAGCATAGGCTGGGCACCCAAGGTCACCAGGGCACCGCCGTTGCCGTCCAAGACGGTCAGCGAGGTCAGGAGCTACATGCGCAGCGTGCGCGAGGAGAGGATAGAGTTCCTGAGGAAGCTGGGCAAGAGGCTTGTCCGCGAGATGACCGAGGGGGAGAACTGGGTCCGCATGACGACCTTGGGCGGGTTCAGGGAAGTGGGCAGGAGCTGCGCGCTCCTTTCGACGCGCAACAGCAAGGTCATGATAGACTGCGGCGCCATGCCGTCGAGCGACAATGTCACGCCCTATCTCTACGTTCCGGAACTCGCGCCCCTGGAAAGCCTGGACGCAGTCGTGGTGACGCATGCCCACCTGGACCACTGCGGCATTTTGCCGGTCCTCTACAAATACGGGTACGAGGGCCCCGTGTACTGCACGCCCCCGACCAGGGACCTGATGTCGCTGATGCTCATAGATTCGATCAAGGTGTCTTTCGGCGAAGCCAAGAAGGGCCAGTACGAGTCAAGCCATGTCAGGGAGATAGTGAAGCACTGCATACCCTTGAAGTACGGCGAAACAACAGATATTTCACCGGATGTGAGGCTCACATTCCAGAACTCAGGCCACATCCTCGGCTCGGCAATATGCCACTTCCACATCGGCGACGGCCTGTACAACATTGCCATGACGGGGGACATGAAATTCGAGAAGTCCTGGCTGTTCAATGCAGCCGTGAACCGTTTCCCAAGGATAGAAACCCTGGTGATAGAGTCCACCTACGGTGGCTTCCATGACTTACAGCCCAGCAGGACAGACGCCTCCGTTCAGCTCAGGCAGACGGTCGAGCGCACCCTGGAGAAGGGAGGCCGCGTGCTCATACCGGTCTTCGCGGTCGGGCGTTCCCAGGAAGTCATGCTGGTGCTCGAGGACCTCATCAGGAACGAGCAGATACCCACCGTAACAGTTTACCTGGACGGCATGATTTGGGAAGCCACAGCGATACATACGGCTTATCCCGAATACCTCAACAGTTCCTTACGCACCCAGATATTCCAGCAGAAGGAGAATCCATTCCTCTCGCAGATATTCAAACGCGTGGACAGCATGGAGATGCGCCAGCGGATTGCCGATGACCCGGAGCCATGCGTGGTTCTCGCCACAGCGGGCATGATGAACGGCGGGCCGGTCCTCGAATACCTGAAGGCCTGGGCCAGGGACCCGAATTCCACGTTGGTGTTCGTCGGATACCAGGCAGAAGGCACCATCGGCCGGAAGATACAGAAGGGCTGGAAGGAAATCCAGCTGAGCAACCGCGGCGACGGCATGACCCTGGACATGCAGATGAACGTCGAGACTGTCGACGGATTCTCCGGGCACTCGGACAGGCGCCAGCTCATGAAATACATCGAGGGCATGGAGCCCAAGCCAGAGCGCATCATAATCGGGCACGGCGAGGAGTTCAAGTGCTCCGACCTAGCGAGCTCTCTTTACAAGAAGTTCGGATTTGAAACGAGAGCTCCGATGAATTTGGAGACGATCAGGGTAAAATAGATGCGGATAGGGCATTTTAATGGCAGCATGCCCCGCCTGTGAGGGCGGGGTATAGGATTGTTTTACCAGCGAGTGCGCCTGTCCCGGCATCTGGGGCATTTTCGAGTTCCAATATGGAAAACCTCGGTCGTGAGACCGGGGATGTCAGGTACTCGCCTGGCCAATACTTGCCAGGCGAAAGGCATTTAGGATGATGTCATAGCTCTGGCACTGCAGCGTTTCTCTCAACCTTTTCGTTGACGAAGTTTGAAAAATCGCATCCTTGCAAGAGCCAATACCTCGGTCTCCCCGGCCTTACAGCCGAGGCTTCCTGCTGCCAGTTTGCCCGAAACTGCAATAGTAAGCGCACTCAGAACGCCAGGATAAAGAAACCCCGCCCTTAAGCTATTGATTAATGGTATCAGGCGGGGCATGCAGTTATCAAAGTGCCCTCTCCGGCTATCAATTTACACGAATATTTTAATATCCGTATTCATTGACTAATTCAAAGGGGGCCGAACATGAAGTCAAGCATCAAATCCGTAACAGCGATGGAGATTCTGGATTCGAGAGGAAACCCGACAGTCGAGGCCGAGGTCGTGCTCGCTGACGGCTCCAGGGGCTCGGCAGGCGTGCCTTCGGGGGCGTCAACAGGCGCCCATGAGGCCGTGGAGCTGAGGGACGGCGACAAGAAACGGTACGGCGGAAAAGGCGTCCTGAAGGCCGTGGACAATGTCAATAAGAGGATTGCCAAGGCCGTGAAAGGCATGGATGCTTTGGACCAAGAAGCCTTGGATAAAGCAATGATAAAGCTTGACGGCACGCCCAACAAATCCAAGCTCGGCGCCAATGCGATACTGGGCGTGAGCCTTGCCGCGGCAAGGGCCGCAGCACAGCACAGCGGTGAACCGTTATACCAGTACCTCGGGGGCAAATCCGCGAAGAGGCTGCCCTGCCCGATGTTCAACATCCTGAACGGCGGAGTCCATGCGAACTGGCAGGGACCCGACATCCAGGAATACATGATTTGCCCGGTTGGGGCGCTGAATTTCAGGGAAGGCCTGCGCTGGTCCGCCGAGACCTACCACACCCTAAAGGGCATCCTCAAGTCCAAAGGCTATTCTGTTGGAGTCGGGGACGAAGGCGGATTCGCGCCGACGCTCAAGACAAACGCCGAGGCACTGGATGTCATTGTCGAGGCCGTCGAGAAGGCCGGGTACAAGCCGGGAAGGGACATATCCATAGCCCTGGACCCAGCGTCTAGCTCCTTTTTTGATGAGAAGAGCGGCAAGTACAATCTGGCTTCAGAGAAGAGGAGGCTGACATACGAAGGGATGGTCGGGCTGTATTCCGACTGGGTGTCCGCATACCCGATAATTCTGATCGAAGACGGCCTGGCCGAGGACGACTGGACAGGCTGGAAATTATTGAACAAAACAATCGGCAAGAGGATTGAGCTGGTGGGCGACGACCTCTTCGTCACGAACACGGCCAGGCTGAAGCGCGGAATAAAGGAGAACGCAGCCAACGGCGTGCTGATAAAGCTGAACCAGATAGGCACCCTGACCGAGACAATCGAGACGATAATGATGGCCAAGAAGGCGAAATGGGGGGCCATGGTGTCCCACAGGAGCGGCGAGACTGTCGACTCCTTCATCTCCGACTTCGTGGTGGCCATGGACACAGGCCACATCAAGACGGGCGCGCCTTGCAGGGGCGAGCGCGTGGAGAAATACAACCAGCTGATGCGGATAGAGCAGAGGCTGGGCGCCAATGCCTCCTATGCCGGGAGAAAGGGATTCGTCCGGTAACGGATGGCCAATCTAACCGATGCGCTTCAAACCCTTCGCGAGCCTGGATTGCGCCAAATCGACGTATATCGATTTGAAATGCGTCCACTGCTTCTTGTATTCATCGTTGACATGGGCGACCGGCTTCGCCGGGACACCCACGGCAATCTGGCCCGGCTCGATTACAGATTTGTTTTTCACGACCGCCCCTTCCCCGATAACAGCCCAGACGCCGACCTTCGCATAGTCCGAGACGATGGCGCCCATGCCTATCACGCAGAAATCCTCCAGCGTGCAGTTGTGGATTATCGCGGCATGTCCGATAGTGACATCATTGCCTATGTTCAGAATATCCCCGGGCCTGGCATGGAGCGCGCAGTTCTCCTCGATGGCGGTCCGGTCGCCGATTCGGATGGTTCCGTAATCCCCCCGGATGACTGCGCCGGGGCCGACATAGCATCCCTCGCCGACAGTCACGTCCCCGATGATTGTGGCCTCCGGATAAACAAAACTGGTCTTTCCGATGACTGGCCTTTTTCCCTCGAACTCATAGATGGCCATGTCGTACCTCAGTATTTGTGATACTCGACCCCTGCCTCGGAGTTGCACACGCCATGGCCCTCATGGACATGCCCCACTTCCCTGGCCTCAAGGGTTTTGTTGAGAATTGTAAGGGCTTTTTTCACCTGTTTCTCCGGTAGGACCACAGCCATTCCCATGCCCATGTTGAAGGTCTGGTACATCTCCTCGTCCGAGATGCCGCCCATCTCCTGCAGCACTTTGAATATGGGCTGGGGTTCCAGCGGCTTCTCTATCCTGTATTCCCTGCCCGTGTGCAGCCTGATGAGGTTGCGAAGCCCGCCCCCGGTGATGTGGGCCATGCCGTGGACCTCGCAGTGCCGCACCATGCCGAGTATCTCCCTGACATACATCTTGGTCGGCTCGAGCAGTTCCAGGCCTATTGTACGGTCGAGCCTTCCGAGTTTCTCGTCATAGTTTATCTCGTTCCTCTCGAGGACTTTCCTGGCCAGCGAGAGACCGTTGGAATGGATTCCGGAGCTGCGCACTCCGATGATTACGTCCCCGGCAGCGATTTTCTTGCCAGTGATGAGCTTGTTCTTCTTTATCCAGCCCATGCATGTGCCTGCAAGATCAAAGCCGGTCACCATCTGCGGCAGTATGGCATATTCTCCCCCGATCAGAGAGACATTGGCCAGCTCGGCCCCCTTCTGGAGGCCGATGCCTATCTGTTTTGCCCATTCGTTGTCCGGTTTGTCTGCGGCGATATAGTCGACGAAAGCCAGCGGCTCCGCGCCCACGCAGATGAGGTCGTTCGCGTTCATGGCCACGCAGTCAATGCCTATTGTGTCCCACTTGCGCATTGCATTGGCCACGAGAATCTTCGTGCCCACGCCATCTGTGCACATGCCCAGCGCATAAGAGCCGAACTCTATGAATCCGGCATATCCTCCTGGCATCTCCACCCGCTTTCCGACGCCCTGCCTCGTGAATCCCAGAACCTTCACAAGATGGTCGATGGCCTCGGACTTCTTGTCGATGTCAACGCCTGCCTCGGCGTATGTCAGCTTCATTGTCTCACGCCGGAGAATATACGGCTAGCTTTAAATCTTTTCTTACGTTAAACTTATAATCTATTGGCTGTATGCAGTCTCCCGGTGAGCATGAACTTCAAAGGCTTTCACGTGGTTTCGGCCCGGGACTTCTGCAGGGAGGACATCGAGCACATTCTTGATTTGGCTGATAAGATGGTGCCCATCGCCAGGGGCGAAAAGTCCTCGGACCTCATGAAGGGCAGGATTATGGCCACATTATTCTTCGAGCCCAGCACCAGGACCAGGCTGAGCTTCGAGAGTGCGATGCTCAGGTTGAACGGCAGCGTACTGGGGTTCGCTGACCCTAGCGGTACATCAGCCAAGAAGGGGGAGACTCTCGCTGACACGGTTCGCATGGCCTCTGCCTATTCAGACGTGATAGTTCTCAGGCATCCGCAGGAAGGCGCAGCCAGGTTGGCCTCCAAGTTCTCAGACGTTCCTGTAATCAACGGCGGCGACGGCGCTGGGCAGCATCCCACCCAGACGCTTCTTGACCTGCTCACGATACGGAGGGAGACAGGCAAGATAGACGGCAGGAGGATTGCAATAGTCGGGGACCTGAAGTACGGCAGGACAGTGCACTCTCTGACCTATGCCCTGGCCAAATTCGACACGGAGCTCGTTTTCGTCGCGCCGCCGTCACTGCAGATGCCTTCGGAGGTGGTAGAGATAGCCAAGCAGCTGGGGGCCAAGACAAGCCACGCAGACACCATCGAAGAGGTTTTGGCCGACACAGACGTGATATATGTCACCAGGATTCAGAAGGAGAGATTCCCTGATTCGGCAGAGTACGAGAAGGTGGCAGGAGTCTACAAGATTACGGCGGCGCTGCTGGAGAACGCGAAGAAATCCGCCATCGTGATGCATCCGCTACCCAGGATCAAGGAGATATCGCCTGACGTTGACGGAACAAGTTATGCAGCTTACTTCAAGCAGGCATTCTACGGCGTGCCCACAAGGATGGCGCTGATAGGGCTTGTCACGGGGGTGCTGGAATGAAGGAAGTCAAGATATCTCCCATCAAGAACGGCACCGCGATAGACCATATCGAGCCAGGAATGGCCCTGAAGGTGGCCAAGCTGCTGGGCATACCCGAGGCTGGCACGAACTCGACAGTCAGCATCGCCATGTTCGTGAAGAGCAAGAAGATGGGTTTCAAGGACATACTGAAGATCGAGGACAGGGAGCTGAAGAAGCGCGAGGTGAACATCATCTCCCTGGTCTCTCCGAACGCCAGCATATCCATAATCAAGGACGAGGAAGTCGTGAAGAAGCTGCAGCTCGCACTGCCCAAGACAGTGACGGGCATAGTCAGATGCTCGAACCCCAACTGCATCACCAACAAGGATGAACCGCTTGAGTCCGAGTTCTCGGTGATAAAGGAGGAAGGCGTCCGGCTGAGATGCGTCTTCTGCGACAGGTATGTCAGCGACATCCTTGAGAGCATTGTATAGAGGAATTTTATTAAGGCTTAGGCCTTTACATTCGAAGGAGATATTGTCAAATGGAGAAATCCAAGGACCTGTTGAAATACGAGTTCAAGAAGCAGCTCAGGGAGATTCACGGCGTGAAGGGCCGCGCCACCGAGCTAATCTCACTCTACGTACCGCCAGGCAAGAGAATCTCCGATGTCACCGGATATCTCAGGAACGAGTACGCCCAGTCCTCCAACATCAAGTCCAGGACAACCAAGAAGAACGTCATGTGGGCAATTGATTCGATAAGCGGTAAGCTGAAGACCTTCAAGGACGTGCCCCCGAACGGCTTGGTTTTCCTGGTGGGGCACAGATCCGGAAGCGGGGACCAGACAGTGCCTGTGTCGTACGTCATCGAGCCGCCCCTGCCGATAACCACCTTCATGTACAGATGCGACAACCATTTCTACCTCGAGCAGCTGGAGGCCATGCTCCTGGAGAGCGAGGTGTACGGCCTCATCGTGATTGACCGCAACGAAGCCACCATAGGCGTCCTGAACGGCAGGCGCATCGAGGTGGTGAAGAATCTCCAGTCGAGGGTCATGGGCAAGCACAAGTCCGGCGGCCAGTCCGCGCTCAGGTTCGAGAGGCTCATCGAGATAGCTGTCCACGAGTTCTTCAAGAATGTGGCCGATGTGGCCAACGAGAAGTTCATGTCCATACCCGAACTGAAAGGTGTGATACTGGGCGGCCCAGGTTCAACAAAGACCTACTTCACCGAGGAGAATTACCTGCACCACGAACTCATGAAGAAAATCATCGGCACATTCGAGGTCGGGTACACCGACGAATCCGGCCTGAGGGAGCTCATGCAGAACGCGGCCCAGGCCCTCGCCGACCTCAGCCTCATGAAGGAGAAGAAGATGATGACCAGATTCATGGACGAGCTAAGAAAGCACGACGGCGGCCTCGCTGCCTACGGCGAAGCGCAAACAAGGGAGGCCATGCTCAGGGGGGCTGTGGACACTCTGCTTGTCTCCGAGGCCATGGAAAAGATACATATCGAATATCTATGCCCAAAATGCGGCAAGAAAGGCGAGATGAGCCTCAAGGAGACAGAGCACGTGAAGTGCCCGGACTGCTCGTCTGAAGCGACCATCCAGAAGCACACAGATGTTGTCAATGAGCTTTACGAGTTGGCAGACAAGTACGGGACCAAAGTGGAAATGATTTCCAATGATTCCGAGGAAGGGGAGATGCTGATGAAGGCCTTCAACGGCATGGCGGCCATACTGAGATACAGGACGGTGGTGTGAGCTGATCCTGGACCCCATGGAGCCGTTCCGCAAAAGGGCCGTGTCGCTGGTGGGCAAGGCCATCGAGGGGTTGGGCTCATCCGCCTCGCTTCCCATCGGGATGCCGCCCGAGGGCATGGGCGATTTCGCGTTTCCCTGTTTCATCCTGGCGAAGGAACTGAGGAAATCTCCTGCAGAGCTGGCAAAGGCCATTTCCGAGTCGATACCAGCCGATACTCTGTTTTCCTCTGTCGAAGCGAAGGGCCCCTATGTGAACTTCCGCATAGAACCGGCCGGGCTGGTCAGGACCACACTGGAAGCCGTGATGGACCTTCGCGAGGAATACGGCAATGCCGCCCCGACCGGTAAAACGATTTGCCTGGAGCATACGAGCGCCAACCCGAACGGCCCCCTGCATGTCGGAAGGGCCAGGAACCCGATAATCGGCGATACGCTCGCCCGCATACTGACAAGGTGCGGCAATGAAGTGGCAACCGAGTTCTATGTCGATGACATGGGCAAGCAGCAGGTCACTCTGACCTGGGGCGTGGAGAACCTGAAGCGGGATGCCCAGGTCCCTAAGAAGGCGGACCACGCATTGGTGTGGTTCTACCAGGAGGCCAGCAGGCTCATGGCCGAAGACCCGCGCGTTCTGGGGCAGATAGACTCGATGGTTTCCATTTACGAGAGGAAGGACAAGGCCATGGCCGAGAGGGTGAGGAAGAACTGCCAGAAAGTACTGGAGGGAATGACAGCGAGCCTCCGCAGGCTGGACATCAATTTCGAATCATTCGCCTGGGAGTCGAAATACATATTCGACGGCAGCGTGGACTCTGTGCTGGAGAAGTTGAGGAAATTGGAATCCACCGCGGAGGAGGACGGCGCCCTTTACCTGAACCTCGAGGATTTCGGCATCACGGGCCAGGAGAACAAATTCTTCCTGACCAGGGGCGACGGCTCCAGCCTTTACAGCACGAGGGACATGGCATATCACCTTGACAAGCTCTCAAGATTCGACAGGGCCATCGACATCCTGGGGGAGGACCACAGGCTGAAGGCCAGGGTCGTCGGCATAGGCGTAAAGCTGCTGGGCCAGGAGAAGCCCGTCGAAGCCGTATTCTATTCTTTCGTCTCCCTGCCGGAGGGCAAGATGTCCACAAGGCGCGGGACAGTGGTTTACCTGGACGACCTCATAGACGAGGGCGTGGCCAGGGCCAGGGAGGAAATCGAGAAGCGCAGGCCCGAGCTCTCGGAGGAGCTCAAGAGGGGAATTGCCGAGGCAGTTGGGACAGGGGCCATCAGGTTCAACATCATCCGGGTGCAGGCAGAGAAACAGATGGTTTTCAAGTGGGAGGAGGCGCTTAACTTCGAGGGGAGCAGCGCGCCTTTCGTCCAGTACTCGCATGCCAGGGCCAGCAGTATCCTCAGGAAGGCCACGGAATTCGGAGACTACGATGCGGGCTTGCTCACCCATCCCTCGGAAACAGCCCTTGTCAAGGGCCTTGCCAGGTTCCCGTCCGCGATAAAGGGGTGCGGGGAGAGCATGACATGCCACCAGGTCGCGCTGTATGCCTTGGAGCTTGCCTCGCTGTTCAATCAGTTCTACAGAGACTGCCCGGTGCTTGCCGCAGAGGGCGAGCTCAGGAATGCGAGGCTTGCCCTGGTGACGGCCTCGAAATTTGTCCTGCTCAATGCGCTGGACACGCTGGGGATTGTGGCGCCCGAAGAACTGTAATTCCGTAATCTCATCGTTTGCATAATGCCGATTACGGAATTACAGAATCTTTTGAATCTATGTGCTAATATCTGACGATTCATGGCGAATCCTTCCCTATGTATTATTCAACTTCGGATTCACCCTTTGCTCATACACGCCATTAATTCATGGCCCTGATTTATCTCGCAGAATGATGTACGGGCTATCGTCGAATGCGCTGTTTATATGTGCTGCCAGATGCATTCAACTTGGGTATTAATATATATCTATGCATTATAATATTAATTCATAAAATTTAATATCCTCTCCCCAGTAGTGTCTCCGGAAGTACCCGCATTCTTTGAAGCCCAACTTCTCGTAGAGGGCCGCGGCGTCCTTCAGTTTGGGGCTGGTGTCCAGCCACACTTTCTTGGCTTTGTTTTTTCTGGCCCAATCGATCGCATGCTCAGTCAGGGCCTTGCCGATGCCCTTTCCCCGGTGGCCGGGGTGCACGACCATCCTGTCCAGAAGGCATGCCCCGTGGTCCATGGAAACCCTCACGACACCGGCGATCCTGCCGCTTTCTCTGACCACATAGTATTCTTTGCTCTTCATGGCTTCAATTACCTCGTCAGCCATGGGCATGCGGTTGAGCATGAGGTCTCTGGGGAAAAGGTCCGATCGGGCCATCCAGACTGTCCTGTACAGCTCGGAAATCTCCCCGGAGTCTTTCTTCCCGGCCTTCTCAATCTTCCACCGAGCCATGCCAACAGGTATGGAAACACAGGCACTAAACCTTTCCGGCCTTTTTTGTTTGGCCGGCAAGTATCCCTGAGGGCTTTGTATCCGCAGGTTTTTGCCTGCTAATCAGAGCCACTATCACGGCAATTGCCGCGAACACAACAAGAAGGACCACGCCGATCCACTTTGGCTCGGATGTGTCAACTTCAGCATGATGCTGGACCGGCACCAATGTGACATTGTAGAGTTGCGTCGTCATGGTGTTGCTATACGAATCTGTGGCGATAATTCTGTAGTGGAAGTCTGTGTGGTCATGCGCAACCGGGTACACGCTGGCTGTGTATTCGTTGCCTCCGGGGGATGTCAAGTTCATGTCGGCAATGAAGTACGGAGAACACGCCTCGGGGGTGCAGGAGAAATAGGAAAGCTGGACCGACTCCACGTGGGTGTTGTCGCCCACGAATGCAGTCACTGTGATTGCCTGGTCCGCGCGGGGCAGCGCGGGTGCGCTGGTTGGGGGGACCACAGTGGGCGGCGTTATGTCGTCCTTGACCTCCACCGATATTCTGGAAGAGGCCTGGAGAGTGGGGTCGAGAACGCCCCTGGCCCTGACTGTGAAGTTCGCCAACGGGTCGGCGGTCGAGGTTGTGTTGCCAGTGAGAACCAGCCCAAAAGTGGCGTTGCGGTTAGCGGGAACCGAGACTGACGCGGCGGAAAGGGCTGCGTCCCAGTTCGCGGGTTTCTCGACTGACAGATTGACATCCAGGGCCGAATCCCGGTAATTGAACAGGGTGAAGGTGAAATTCGCCGTGTTGTTCGGGAGGGCAGCCTGCGAATCGTCCGGGGAGGACATGAACAGGACATCGGGCTCATTTGAACCAAACACCTTGGCCGTTATCTGGACTCCCTCCTGCCAGGCCACGACGGCCAGCGCTGTGTTGCCCATCCTCATGTCCGAGAACAACAATGCATCGTTCCCTGTCCAGGCGACAGGAATGACTTCGGAGCCGCCCGCCTGGACCGAGTAGGTGCCGTTGACGGCAAGGTCCACGAAGGCATTGGGTATGGGGTCTCCCTGGAGGTTGAGCCAGCGTGACCTCTTTTCCACAAGGAAAGCCTCGATTGTTATCTCTTCCTGGGCGTCACCCAGGTTCGAAACCGTAATGTTTGCGAACAGGGTGCCTCCCGATGCCCCCATGTTCCCCGCGATGGAGAGGTTGACAGGCGCCAGGCTTGCAGCCTCAATATAGGTTCTGTAGGAGGCCAAAGCCGTTGCGGTGCTGAGCGCGCCCACCTGTTCGTCCGGGCCTCCGGCGAATATGGCCCATGGATGGCCGAGCGCAGCCGGGGCGAGCTGCGAATTGTACATGTCTTCCCTGATTGTGCTGTAATCTCCAGATGACCCAGGGGCATCCGTGATGAAGGTGACGAAATCTGTCGCGCGCTCTTCCTCAAGCTCGACAAGCGCATCCTCGCTCTTGAAGCAGTTCACGCAGCCCGTGTCCACGAACAGCTCGGTGAGCACGACGGCTTCCGATGGGGTCACTGGCCCCACAGAGCCCGAAGGGACATGCCTGCCCTGCGCATCCAGTATTGTGGCCTCCAGCTCCAGCCGTTTAGTTTCGCCCTGGTCGCTGGACGAGCCGTACTGGGTGTTGTACTGGACCTCCGGCTCCGTTCCGTTCATGACTACGATGACTGTCACGAACATGGGGACGCCGAACCTTTTCCCGGGCGTGCCGGCGAAATCATAGATGTCATAGGAAGCGTCTTCATCGGAAGTCGCATGGTCCAGGTTTATGTGAACGAACTCGACGCTCGCGCCGTACTGCTCTTCAAGCATGGCGACATGGGGCTCCATCTCGTCGCAGCCGGGGCAGACGTCAGTCCTGTAGTGCAGGAAAACGGGTCTGGTGGCCAGGGCATCGGCGACGAACTGGGGCTGCGCCTCGTCCGAAATCCTCCATTCGCTCAGCTTGTAGGGATCCAGTGCTAGGCAGCCGAGGCAGGGCAGCGAGTTTATCTTGTCCGCGCGGGAATATCCGTCAAAGCAAGCGCCACCGGCCAGCATGGCCGAGGAAGCGACAAGGAGGACCAGCCAAACAGCCATGATCTTCTTGGTGCCGAACGGAATCAGCCCGAGCTTCAGGGAATTGAACTTGCAGGACTGGACGCAGCGCCCGCAAATTATGCATTCTTTGTCGGGTTTTATGCCAATGTCTTTGATGTCCATGGGGCATCCTTTCTCGCAGAGACCGCAATTCTTGCAGGCCTTCCCATCCCTGGTTATGCCCACGCGGCTCAGCTTGTTCCAAGGGGCCAGGAAGGCGCCTATGGGGCATAGGTATTTGCACCAGCCCCTGGCCACGAGCACGATGAGCAGGATGAAGAGAACAATAGATGTAAGTTTCACCGGGAAAGCGCTTCCCAGCATCCACTCGCTTGAATAGAACAGCAGCGTGGGTATTGTCCCGGTCACCCCCCCGACAGGGCAGAGGTTGGTGTAGAATAGGTCTTTGGACAGGTATGCAGTGACAGGTATGGCAATCAGCATCAGGTATTTCACGTTCTTGAATTTCGTGTTGACGTTCAACCTCAGCTTCTTCCTGACCTTATCACTTATCGTGAATTTTCTGGTTATGTCCTGGAGAAGGCCCATCGGGCATGCCCAGCCGCAGAATGCACGGCCCAGGAGAACGCCCATCAGGGATAGGAAGCCGGCAATGTAAATTATCATGGCCAGCCCTATCCAGAATGTTATCTGTATGTCAATGAAGCCGTGCTCCGTAATGCCTATCGGGCAGTTGCCTACGTCCCAGGGGCAGGAATAGCAGAAGAAATATGGGTATATCAGTCCGGTCGTGGCGATTCCGACCAGCCCCGTCACTGTGACTGCCAGGAAAGCCAGCTGCGATGCCCTTCTCCAAGTCCCGATGCTCATTCAGCCATCACCGTTTCACTGCTGTTTCGGGCGAATCACAAATACGTAGGCAAGTATCACTATCACGATTATAACGGTTATGACGATTCCGGCCGCCAGGCCCATGCCGATGCCGCCTCCTGCTCCTGTGACTGTCGGGTCCAGCGGGTCGGGGTCGTCCGCATCCGGCACGCCGTCGTCGTCATCATCGGGGTCTGCATTGTTGCCTATGCCGTCGCCGTCCGTGTCCACTGTTTCTGTCCCGTTCAGCGGGAACGCATCCTCGGTATCGGGAGTTCCGTCCCCGTCATCGTCCGTATCGGCAGCGTTGTTGAGGCCGTCATTGTCCGTATCCAGGGGGAAGAGGTCCTGAGAGTCTGGGATGCCGTCGGCGTCATCATCCGAGTCCAGCGTGTTCATGAGCCCGTCGTTGTCCGTATCCCAGGGAAATGGGTCTGAATTGTCCGGTATCCCGTCGGAATCATCGTCTGTGTCTGCTTTGTCGCCGATTCCGTCCCCGTCGAAGTCCGCCCTTTCTGTCGGGTCTAGGGGGAATGCGTCCGAGGCATCCGGCACTCCGTCCCCGTCGTCATCAGTATCGGCATTGTTGCCTGTGCCGTCGCCATCCGTGTCAACTGTCTCGTTGGGATTCAGCGGCAAATCGTCCTGGGCATCCGGCACTCCGTCCCCGTCGTCATCAGTATCGGCATTGTTGCCTGTGCCGTCGCCGTCCGTGTCGAGCCATTCAGCTGAATCGAATGGGAATGCGTCATCGGTGTCGTTGACGCCGTCATTGTCGTCGTCCGGGTCTGTGGGGTCGCCAATTCCGTCCCCGTCATTGTCCGCCATCACCGTGAAAACAATGCCGGCTTTGTTGTTCGTTTCTGAACTTTCCTCAGTGGTGTTCATGGGGTCGGCGCTGGCATTCAGGTAATGGATTCCGGGCACTGCGACCCAATTCAGCGAGATTGTGGTGTTGGCTCCGACCGCGATGGTTCGTTTTGAGGAGTTGAGCAGCGCATTGTCCAGTGTTATGTTGATCATGGCCTCGGTTGCTGTTGCCAGGCCCATGTTGAACACCGTGGCGTTCAGTTTCAGGCTCTGGCCCTGGACAAGATTGCCGGAGACCTTGACATTTGCGTTGGCAATGACAAGGTCAGGCACGGGAACAGCCACGACCGTGATGTCTGTCTGGTTCCATGCCGCTATGCTGTATGTTGCATTCTGAACCGTGGCATTGACCGTGAAAGTCCCGGTGACATCCGGCGCGGATATCTTGGCCGCATATGTCCCGCCGGCCAGGGTGTTTGTCAGATTGTACTCCCCGCTTTCGATTGAAATGTTGACCGGATAACCGGCAGGAACTGTTGCGCCATCCAGCTTCACTGTCCCGTTCGCCCACAGGGGCTGGGAGGGAAGCGTCGTTGTGGTGTTCAGCACCATGGAGAGGTTCATCCAGTGGGCGTTCACCTGGATCTGGTGTTCCAGGGCCTTGCAGGGCACGTTCCTGTTCGCGGTTGCATTGGAGACAGTGGTGTTCACTGTGTACTGGCCCGCTGCGGGTGGAGCCATGACCTGGACCGAGTAATTGCCCCAGATGTCTGTCTTGCCGTAGAAGGGCGCTGTGCCGACCTTGACAATCACATTGCATTCGTCAGCAGGCAGCAGTTCGGAATAATTCCCGGGATAGGAAGTGCTGTTCCAGTAGTTTGAAGTGCCATTGACCCAGAATGTCTGGTCAGTCCACATTGTGGATTTTGACAGGGCGGAGGTGGCGTTTATCTGGGTGGGAGGAAAAGCAGGGTATAATTCGATGTGTTCATCTAAATCTGGATACGGAGTCAAGGTGGGGCCTGGATACGCAGCAGCAAAGTTCCAGTCTTCAGAGTAGGCCAATATTTGGTACATGACATGGCAGAGATTTGAAGCGCAGGCTTCATAGACGTCTGTTCCGAATTTTGGATCGCCGGGGAGAGTGAAATTGTAAAGGTTGCCTGCGACGTGATTCATGTTAAACCAAGGATCAGCAGCCCAGTCTGGCACAGCCCATTGATAGCAGGTGCCTTGGTTGTTGCAGAATGCCCAGTTGATGTATACTCCTGGGTCAGTCGTGTTGGCGTCCGACACCTCGGCATAGACAGTGATGACATCGCCCCCCTCTCCAGTTGTCCAGTTACTCGCACCGAGGGGGTATCTTGGACTTGTGTAGACATTGAGGAAAACAGGCGTCGCTTCATCAACCGAGTTGTTGTCCGGATTCAGGCCCATCGCATTGTCGGCGAGGAGGGGTGTAATAATAACGGTCAGAAGCATTATTCCTGCGATTGCCAGGCTTGTGTATCGGCGCATCTTTTCAACCTCTTTGACACGATAGCGAATTTTCTATAAGCATTTATTGATGATGGAAATCAAATATTAAAAGGAGGGGGCTGCTGGAGCCCCCTATTCTTCTGGGTTACGGGTTCACAGCCCAGGTGCAGTCGGCCGTGCAGTGCACCCAGTATGCGTTGCCCGCGGCCATCATGGCCGCGCCCTTGGCATGTTGCGTGATGTATGGCGTTGCTGCCTGCCAAACTGCCACAAAGTCGATTGCCGCATTTGTTAGCGTGGCGGTTTCCGCCCTGCTCGTCGCGGACGGGTATCCGACCATGTTCCAGCCCGTGTACAGGTTAATGTTCACTGCGCCGGCCGGGTAAGCGCCAGTGAGTCCGGTCGTCAGCATCTGGTCGCCGCCGTTGGCAGTTATCCAGAGCCAGACGCCCATTGCATTGTTGATGGTTGTCAGGTCGTTGACTGTGCTGCCGACCCTGTAGGTCTTCCACGGGTCCATCGGTGTCTGCGGGTTGCACCATTTGGCCGCTGTCCAGGTTGTTCCGCCGTCTCCGAGGGTTGCATCATTCAGTATTGTCTGGATATTGCCGCTGATGGCTATCGGGAACGATACATACACCCAGCTGTTGGCCGGTTTCCCGACGCAGTTAATGGCATAAGGCGGGTTCGTAACGGTTCCAATGGTCGGCTGGACGCTGGACTTGCTTGAGGTGAAATCGTATTCCATCTCGAACCATGAGTATGGGTTCGCATATGTCAAAAGCATGTTATCGTAACCGGCAGCGCATGGATATTGAGCAGGTTGACCCGCTGCATGGTAGAGAGCGATTTTCATATAGTATGTTGTGTCAGCAGTCACATGCGACGATATGTCCAAGGGACCTATGTGAATCCAAGAGGTGACCGATGGGATGGATACGGACCAAACCTGCGTGCCAATTGTCGGGTTTCCTGTGGTTGTGTCCACGAAAATATATAGCGTGCTTGCGGTCGTGGCCTTTGTGCATATGTAATCGAAGGACAGCGAGGCTTGGGTGGGTGCAAAGCCGGTGGCAAATGATTGCTCCCAGTAACCGGCAATGGTATGTTGAGTACCGGGAGATCCGCCCGGCTTGGGAAGGGTTATGTTCACGTATCCGCCTGGGTTTCCGCCTGCAGCATTGTAGGCTCCGGTTGCGGCCTCGGACCATGCGTGGTATGTCCATGGAGCAGCACCCGTGTCAAACCCGGGATTCACAGTGGAACCGTAGGCCCCGATGTACGGGCCTCCGACCGCGCTCAGCCATATCTCCACGACGAGGCTGTCGCCGCTGGATATCGAACCTGCCAGCGTACTGGTCCAAGTGAACAGATGCGATGTTTGGAAGGTGCCGACATTCTCATTGTCCAATGAAGTGGTTGCCAATGGCGTGGCCATGTTCGAGCTGGAGAACACCTTTGCATACAGGTATCCTTGGAGTGGTACAACGCCAGGGTGAGGCACTTTTCCGTAGGCCCTGAAAGTCCAGGCGCCGTTTATATTGTTGCTTGCGAATGTCTGTGTCGTCTGCCATGCGCCGACCTGGTAATCTCCTGCGACAGGTATTGCGCTGGTTAAGGCTAAGTTTATATTCTGTTCAACAGGCCTCATGTTCAGGTCTTTCAAGGCTGCAGTCGTGTCAACCTGGAAGAACCATTCGTTATTCTGGATATTGTCGATTGAAAACGGAAGCACGCTCACATCCTGGCTGGACTTTGCGAGCTCATCCTCCGCTGTCACCCTCAGTATATAATCGATTCCGTCGCTCACAGTTGTCGAGTCCCAGTTGTAGGTGTAGGGTGGAATGTTGTTATTGGTCCCGCCCATGATGTTGAACCATGTGGCCCCTTGGTTTGGGCTGTAGTCCAAGGTGATGTCAATGGTGGCCGGATCTTCGTCAGTGACAGACCAGGTGACTGGTATGATTCCGCTGAGTACCTGCTCATCAAGGTTCGGGTTCGGGTTCACTAAACTGATTGATGGGGCGGTATTGTCAAATAACTGTGCTGCTGCTTGCTCGACCGATATGCTGTTAGCTGTATTGTGTGCGACGAAAACTGTTACCCCTATTTCATCCGCGATCCATTCAGATTCGAAGTTGAAATTTACTGGTAAATCTAAGGTTTCACCAATTGTATTAAGTGATGAAACATCGTAACCATCCTCGCTGAGAATCATATCCCAGCAAGCCCATTTCATTTCCGTTTCACCGTTTGGATATGGCGGTGCGTCTCCGTTGAGCGCCCTGGTAATGTTGTTTTCCCACAATTGGGCATATAATCTCATGTCTGATGGGTTTGTAATGGTCTCTGTAATTTCGACATGAATGTTGATAATGCCAGTCAATGCGCTTTCGTTGAGGGCGCCTTCTGTTGTTATTATCATGTTGGAAGGAACTGCAAGTCGCGCGTTTAGTTTGGCCAGGCATGCAGCATAATTCCAATCCTCCGGAGTGTCGATTCCGTCACTATATGTATTTGGCACGTAGTTGTTGTCCCCATTTTGTCGCGAATAATACACTTCTACCTCTGTCGGGTCCTGCTCTGCCTCCATGTAATCGTCCATCGGGTCGTTAGCAGCTGGGAAGTACCAGTGGTAGAACACCGGTGCGACCTTTGAATATCCCAGGTCTTCAACCGCTTGAATGAGATATGGATTATAGCCCGCGCATGGCCCGCATCCCCAGTTGGTGAAGTCCTCCATCAGAGTTATCCTCTGGACGGTCGCCTTCGGAGTCGGCTCCGGCTCACTCGAGCCTGTCACCACATTTACTATTGCTAGCCCACTCATTATCATCATTCCCACAATCAGTCCTGCCATCAGCTTTTTCGCTTCCATTCGATTTCCTCCTCATGAAACAAATTGTATCAAAACGATACAATTGCGTCTTATTTCAACACTACTATATGTCCGATTAACTATAAAATATTTTTCATATACGGCAGTCAATATACCCAAATTGTAATTGATATAATAGGTTATATTTACGAAACACATCAGTTGTATTTTCCGAAATCCAGATATGGTAGAAAAAGATATATAGTACCAATCTGATACATCATTGCATGTGGAATCAACTTGTAAAGGAATTCTCCAGGACACCGTCGCAGGCAGAGGTCGCGAAGTACATGCTGGAGACAGGCATCCGCCAGGAGGGCAACAAACTGTTCTTCGAGAAGGTCGCAATATCCCATTCCCAGGTGGCCGAGGCCCTTGGCAAGGACAAGAGGGTTGTGGCCGCGACAGTCAAGACGATCAAGAAAAACAAACGCCTGTACTCGATATACTCGAAGTTGCAGCCTACGTGCAACCTTATGAACATGGCCCATGACATGGGCTGGGGCGTCATATGCATAGAACTGATCAATCCCAACATGCCTGGGACACTCGGACGGGTTTCCACGAAGCTGGGCGACATGAAGATATCCATACGCCAGGCGCAATGCCCGGCCACAGCCTGCGACATCTTGTACATAATCACAGACAACCCTATTACGGGCGATGTCATAACCGCACTGAAGGACCTCAAGAATGTAAAGACCATTAAAATATTCACTTAATAATTTTAATGAGTTTAATTTATATTAATTTTTATATTTAATATTACTTTCGCCGGCCCTGCGCCTCTGTTTATATATCCATTCCCGGATACCAGGCCGATGAAAGGGAAGAGCTGCCCCGACTTGTTTCCGTATGAGCCGAGGGAAAACCAGAAAATCATCATGGCCCACATCTCCGAAATCCTGGATAAAGGTGGCCACCTGGTTGCCGAATCGGGCACAGGTTCAGGCAAGACGATTTGCGCGCTGGCTCCGTCGCTGGATTATGCCCTGAAGCACAAGAAAAGGGTTCTGTACCTTACAAGGACCAATTCCCAGCAGAAGCAGGTGATAACCGAGTTGCGGCAGATTAACTGCAAGAAGAAGGTCTTCGGAATAGGCATGCAGGGCAGGCAGAACATGTGTCCGCTTCTGGCCGAGCGCGCGGACCTGAGGAACGGCAATGCGGAGGAGCTGTCAAAGGTCTGCGGCGACCTGAAGAGGGCAAGCGCCGAGGGTGGAAAGGGGTGTGCCTTCTACACACGGCTGCTTGACTTTGACATGCACCCGCTGGAAAGCAAAGTGAGGGGCGAGATGCCCACTGTAGAGGAATTCATGGCCCTCTGCAAAAGCCAGGAAAACATATGCCCGTACGAGGCCAACAAGCTTCTTCTCAGGCATGCCAGTGTGGTCACGGCACCCTATGTGTATTTCTTCAGCCCGGTAATCAGGCGAGCCCTTCTGGACTGGATGGGCGTGCACATCTCCGACCTGATTGTGATAGTGGACGAGGCCCACAACCTTGCAGATTATGCGAGGGAGCTTCATTCCAGGGAACTTGGCCTAAGGGGCCTCGAGCTCTCAGTTGCTGAGGCAAGGGAGATTGGCAATCCCAAGCTGGCGGAGAACCTCTCCATTGTAGATGCCTGCATCCTCTTCGGGGAGATAGTGAGGTCCACTGTGTCGGAGTACGTGACAGAGGAGGACGGCCTGGTGCCTCCTTCCGAAATCGAAGCGCAGATGATGAGCAGGCTCAAGTCGACAAGCCACGAGGTGAAGCTGATGCTGGCGAACATGGTCACGCACGGAGACATAATCAGGGAGACAAGGAGGAAGCAGGGCAAGCTCCCGAGGTCCCACATACACAAGACCGCGTCATTCCTCATGGACTGGATGTCCCTGGAAGACGATGAGTTCGCAAAGCTCGCCTGCGACCCGGAGAATCCAAGGCTGGAGGCCTACTGCCTGAACCCAGCCCTGGCCACATGTATACTGAGGGATTGCCATGCCTCGGTCCACCTCTCCGGCACAATATCACCCATTGCCGAGTACAAGGATTCCATCGGCCTGCCCGAGGATACTGACTGCTTGGTCCTGCCGAGCCCTTTTAAAAAGGAGAACCGCCTGATACTCTATACGGACGATTTTACAACAAGGTTTGAAACTCTGGCCATGGATGATGCAATGATCCCCCGGATGAAAGCCACAATCTCCGGATTTCTGGAAAAGCACCTGAGGAACACGATACTGTTCTTTCCGAGCTTCTCCCTGATGTCCGAGTTCTCGGATGTCGCAAATGGCTTGGGAAGGGATGTTTACTTCGAGGAACAGGGCATGAGCCAGGACGAGCTCATGACCACGGTGGCCAATTTCAAGCTCAGCCAGGGCGCGGTGATGTTTGCTGTGATGGGCGGCCGCATCTCTGAGGGCATAGACTTCCCCGACAGGGAGCTGGAGATAGCGCTGCTCGTGGGAATACCCTACCCCAAGCCGACTGCAAAGCACCGTTCTCTGCTGAATTATTACGACAGGAGATTCGGGCTGGGATGGGAATACACTGTCAAGGCCCCCACAGTCCGGAAGATGATGCAGAGCATAGGCAGGCTTCTGAGAAGGGAGACGGACAGGGGCGTCGCCGTTATATTGGACTCGAGGACTGTCCAGTTCAAGACTGAGATACCGGAGGCTGTCGTCTCGTCCGACCCAGCCGCCGATGCAGGCTCGTTCTTTTCCGGTGGGTGAAGAACCTGTCGCGGCATGTAAATACATAAATAGCCGTTTCACATTGTCCAGGTGGGATAGGGTATAAAATGGCCAAGAAGAAAGGCTCAATCGATTCAAGGATTACGGACATTGATGATTCTAATGCATCCTCGCTCTATGACTGGATTTCAGAGCAGTATAATGTTGACCCGCTCATAGGAGCCATCAGGTCCGGGGACCAGGCTGCGGTGGATACAGCATTCCGGGATTATAACCGGAGGGTCGAGAGGCTGGAGACGATACTTGACAAATTGGCTGGCCTGGGTTTCGGAAAGGAACACGAACGTTTCCAGGAGTTCTCGGGGCATTTGAAGAACCCCTTGCTGGTCGAGGAACTTGAATCGCTCGCCAGATTCCTGGAAGACGACCCCAAGATCAAGGGGCTCCAGGCTCAACTTGCTGGCCTGAACACATCCGGATTCGAGGACGAAGCCGAGAGGATACACGCCATGTTCAGCAACGGGACGGAAATGGCCGTCATCGAGAACGAGATAAGGGTCTTTGAAAAGAGAATAAAAGAGAAATTTTTCGAGGTGGCTTTCGAGGAGGAAGCGGTTCCGAACCAACCAAAATCCCATTTCGTGGCCGAGACCATTTTCCTTCTGCACAAGGACGGCACACTCCTGTCCGTTAAAAGCCGGAAGCCGTCCACAGAACTTGACAAGAAGCTCATGTCCAGAATGGTCATGGCTATCAAAGAGCAGATGGGCAGGGCGTTCCGTGAAGGCGAGCACATACACTCCCTGACTTACGAGGGGCACACTATAATCCTTGAGGACAGCGTTCATGTCTATGCCGCCATCGTCATAGTGGGCGAACCAAAGCCTGTCATGTACCGCGTTGTTCTGAAAGCCCTTCAGATAATGGAGAAGAAACTTGCCGTGGAGTTGGACGGCTGGAAGGGCAACAGGAACAGCCTGGAGAACCTGGACAAGTACACCAGCGCCATTTTCCAGGCTTTGGAGAAGCTTGACTAATCCGTGTTTTTTTGTAAGCCGTGCAAAATTATTTAACCATCTATACAGATATGCATGGTGTCATGAGGTTTGTGAGAATATCCCAGAAGGAACTTGAGAACATCAGACGGCTTTACGAAAGCGTGATGTCGCACGCCAGCTACGGCCTTTTTTACCGCGAGGGGGAAACTCTGGGCAGGGAGATTGTCGAGATAGCAGGCAATGAAGCGGAAACATTCCTGGAAACCGCAGGGAGGCTCATCAAGGGCAGGGGATGGGTCGACGAGATACAATTTACTGAGACAATGGTCACGGCCAAAGGATCGTTCGAAAGCTCGAAAAATGCCAAGGAGGTGACATGCCACAGGCTGAGGGGCATGATTCACATTATCATGGAGAGACATACAGGCAAAAAGCTTTTATGCCTTGAAGATAAATGCCTCAGCCTCGGAGACTCGCAATGCGAGTTCACGCTGAAGGAGTTGGAGGGGATATGAGATGAATGAAATCAACAGAATTCTGGACCAGCTGAGAGAGACCAAGGGCGTGCTTGGCTGCGGCATAGTCACAAAGGACGGAAGACCTGTGGAGATGAGACTGCCCGAGAACATGAACAAGGAGACAATAGCCATAATGTGCGCCACTGTGTTCGGGGGCTCAACCACGCTTCACACCGAGGCCGGGAAATCAATGCCCACGAGCATTAAGACGAAGACCCAGGGGTACAGAACCGCAATCTACCAGTGCGGCAGGCGCTCGCTCGCAATAGTCATGCTCGAGGAGAATCCGGACGATGGGAAGGTCAAGGAACTCGTTCAAAAGTTAGGCACCGAGTTCGGTTCTATTTAGGCTCGCCGTGCTTTGTCCAGACATCGTCGTCCATCTCGGAATAGACTGCGAACTCGTCAGCCTTCTGGATTTCCTCCTCTCCCCTGGACAGCTTCAGTATCAGATTCCGGTTGAGGAACCAGTAATGCAGCCTCCAAACCTTGCCCTTCGCAATGGCCACTTCTTCCTGCTGGGTATGCATCAGGCCGGCTTCTTCGAGTTTATAGAATAAGTCCCTTTCCTCGGGCTTGAGCCTGTTGTCCACGACCGCATTGGCGAATCCGAAGAGGCATATGATGTCCTCGGCCATGGCTAAAATCTGTTCTTCGGCGAAGCCCTTCGGCGACAGCGTCTTCCTGAAAGCCACTTCGAGGTCTTCCTTCGTGATTATTGCCACACAGCCTCCTCCGTGGCGTAATCACATACCGATGTAATAATAGTTCCCATTAATTTTAGTAAATTACATACTCGCCCTTGCAACGAATGGCTCTTGAGTATGCAGAGGCCATTCGTCTCACTCGAAGCCGCAAGGCTGAGAAAGAACGAGGCTCTGCCTCGTTTGGCTCGCATCGATGCTAATAATTTGCATCTGAGCAACGATGCTCGTACAGGCGGGGTGCAATGAAGTTCTTTGCATTATTGACAATTCTGGCCTTCTACCAATATCGGAGTTTCTGACCGTGATGGCAAAGAGGTCGCATAAGAAAACTAAAAGAAGGAAATAGAAAATTAGAAAAGGGGGAGGCCCGAAGGCCTCCCATTCTTTCGTGTTTTATGGCAGTACAGTCCAGGTGCAGTCGGCCGTGCAGTGCACCCAGTATGCGTTGCCCGCGACCATCATGGCCGCGCCCTTGGCATGTTGCGTGATGTATGGCGTTGCTGCCTGCCAAACTGCCACAAAGTCGATTGCTGCATTTGTTAGCGTGGCGGTTTCCGCCCTGCTCGTTGCAGTCGGGTATCCGACCATGTTCCAGCCTGTGTGCAGGCTAATCACCACATTGCTTGCCGAGTAGTCTCCAGTAAGTCCCGTCGTCAGCATCTGGTCACCGCCGTTTGCTGTTATCCAGAGCCAAACGCCTATCGTGTTGTCTATTGTGGCCAGGTCGTTGACTGTGCTGCCTACCCTGTAGGTCTTCCACGGGTCCATCGGTGTCTGCGGGTTGTACCACTTGGCCACTGTCCAGGTCGTGAGTCCGTCGCCGAGGGTTGCGTCGTTCAGTATTGTCTGTATGTTACCGCTTATGGCTATTGGGAACGACACGAACACCCAGCTGTTAATTGCCTTGCCTGTCAGGTTGATGTTGTAGGGTAAAACTGGTGGCGCTCCACCTTCTTCTATAACGTTGACGGTGTTTGTCTCCTCGTTGGTTGCAAGGTCGACAGCCCTCACCCTGTACCACCAGAGTGTAGCGTCTGCGTTGCCGTAGTCAGTGTCAATGTATGTGTTGGTGCCGAACGGAACATTATTAATCAGTGTGTAGGTTCCGCCTTGGGTAGCAGATCTATAGATATTGTAGTGGTCTACGTCGCCACTCGCGCTCGCTGTCCAGTTCAATGTGTTGTCCCTGTATGGATCCCTTGCCGCCATTGGTGTGTACTGGAATCCTGAAATGTGGTTGTCGTATGCTGTGGTGCCCCAGTACCAGTCCGAGCCTCCCTGAGCTGCACCAGCATACCTTGTCCAGTACTGGACTGTCCACTGGTTTGCCTCAAGCCGCATGGTTCCGAGCTGTTCGGTTGTGAAGGTCGCCCTGAGTGTGGTCGGGTTGGCTGTTGTGTCTCCGTACACTTTAATAACTATGGATTCGCCTGAATTCAGGATTGTTTCCGGCGGTGTCCAGGTTGCTGTCTGGAACCCATTACCTGCGACTGTCCTGCTGACAGTCGCCACCAGACTCCCTCCGCTAATTTCGGTTTCGGTTCCTCCGGTCGTGCGCGTGTACACCCTTATGCCAAGGTAGATGGCTACATTGTTTCCCGGTCCCCAGTTGCCTGCAGTGGCTGAGTTTGTAGTGCCCAGCGAGTAGCAGGTTAGGCCGTTCACGTTCGCTTCGTTAACGACACCTCTGAGGTATCGGGTTTCAGTTGTAAGCGTGCCGTATGCTATTGATGGGCCCCAGTTATCGACAGTGTTTAGTGTTGGCGCTGCGGGTGGTGTAATATCCAGCAAGTAAGATTCTGCCTCCGGAAGAGCGCTTCCAGATGGTGGTGTCTCACCGCCTGTCCCCAGGCCCACCGCTAACCAGCCATAGGTTCCGGATGCCGGGCATGTCCAGGCATAGTTGCCGTTGACCGATGCATCGTTGCCTGCGAGCGTCCATGAGGTTCCGCCATTGGTGGTGTAATAGAGGCTTACAGATGTCGGGCTGTTGTAATAGAGGTAGGTGATGGTCACGGCCGCGACATTTGTCAGGCTGCTGATGGGTCCGTCCGCGATCGCATAAGGCGTCGTGCCTATTATGTGGAAGGTTGTATTCGTGAAGGGTCCCCAGTTATTGGCCGCGTCCCTGCCGTGCACGAAGAGCTTATGTGTGCCTATAGGTAACAGAGTGCTTGAGTTGGTTATGGTGGCTGCCTCGGTAATGCTGTTGAAGCTGCCGTCAGCCGCGTTCATGTCAACGCCGGTGTCGTTGGCGCCTGTGATGTCGATGAAGAACTCGACCTGAGCTATATTGGACCGGCCCCTGCCGTCATCCGTGACTGTGGCATTGAACCACATGGTGTTGCCTTTAACAGTTGGTTCTTTATCCACTGACACGCTGCCTGCGATGCACTTCGGCCCCATGTTGTCCACTCCGGTTATTGTAAATGTGTTGGATTGGCTGTAGTCAGTGAGTATCGCGTATGTGGCTACATTGTTCGCCACGACTTTGACCCTGTATTGGTTCCCTGTGAGCAGACCGGCCGTGTTCCAAGCATAACTGGTAGATGTGCCGGCAAGGCCCGTTGCCAGGGATGTCCATGCCTGTCCGTTGTTGGAGCTGTAATACACGTCGATTGTATCCGCGCCGGTGACTGTCCAGGTGATGGTTACGGTGCCTGATACACTTTCGCCGCCGAGTGGGTAAGTCAGGTCTATTGTCGGGTGGGTGCCTCCGAGCAGCCACTGTATCGTTTCATCACACATTTGTGCCCTCTCGGTATCGATGGCCGGCGGCATGTAGTCCGCGTGGCCGTTGTTATTTGTTGATATCATGTCATGGCTGAATCCGTCGTAGACTACCCTTGCATGTGCTCCTGCGCCTCCAGCGGATTGGCTTACGCCACCGCAAGTCCCGCCGCCTGCATGGGCGGTGTAGCCCCAGTCGGCTGTTCCGCCTGTGCGTGCGTTTAGGTCATCCGGCCAGAACCTGCCCGGAGTTCCGACAGGGTAGTCGTACGCTTCGACTTCAAGGTCGACATTGTTGAGGTTATAGACATCATTTAACGGATGTCCGTTGTCCGTGACCTGGAAGTTCCCCGCCTCTGTGCCCGCACCGCCGTCGGCATCGTCCCGCAGGAATGTGGCTTTGAGGTAGTTCTGGTACCATGCAACATCTCTATCTGTTCCGGCAGGATCGCACATGTCCCAACCTATGTCCTGACCGCTCAGGAATAGCATCGGGGGTGTGGTGCCTCCAGCTATTACGGCCTGGTCAAGGTATTGGCCCAGGACAACCCTGTCATTCGCGCTGATTTGCGGGTAGCCTTCCGCGACAAACCAGCACACAATGGTGTGCGAGTTCATGTCGGCGAGCGAGGGTGTTCCGAGGACCTTGAAGTCCCAGTGTGTGTAGGTCCAGCCATAATTGGCGAGGTTGTCCATCCAATCCAACTCGAAGGGCGTGCCCGAATTCTCCGAGGTTGTGCCGTCGTCGTCATCGATCAAGAGGACCAGGTTGCCTCCTGCCCCGGCGCTGCCTGTGGAGAACATATAGTGCGAGTTACCATTGTTGTCTCGTACAGAACGGCCTCTGTAATCGGTTGATGCAACGTCGAAATAGTAAATCGTAGCCGGTGACAAGCCCTTTAGGATAACTTGATGGTTGATTGCCAGTGCATCCACGTATGAAGTGGCGCCCAGCGCTATTGTCGTTCCGTAATAGACAGTGGAATTCGCGTTCTCGTTTGTGTCCCAGTAGATGATGGCCGCTGTCGGCAGGATGCCTCCCGCATGCACGTTCGTGATTACAGGGCCTTTAATGTCGACTTTAGCGTAGGCATATGAATTGTGGGCCGGGTTGGAATCCACATAGGTTGCCGTAATGGTGTCCCCGTGGAACACCTGAAGCACGTTGTCGCCGGTGCTAATCACACCGAGTCCAGTAACTAAACTTCCGTACTTGTAAACGCCGGAGTTGGTCGCCGTGACAGGGACAGATACTGTCTCGCTGTCGCCGCTGCTCGTTGTCAGGGTAACGCTGATGCTCGTGGCCGGGTTGTTCGTGTCCTCGGCGCTCACCATTATGGTGTCTGTGTCGTCGTAAGCAGTCCTGTCCAGGAACACATTGCCGTAACCAGCAGTCAGAGCGCCGGAGACTACCAGTGCGTAGTTCTGTGGGCCGCAGGCGATTGCCGCGCCTGTTATTCTGATGGTGTAGACGCCTGCTGTAGGTGTCTGGATGTAGACGCATTCAACGTTGTTGAGCACGTCGTAACTGCCTCCGGTCGTGGACCATCCCCCGCTGAACACATTGCCCCTGTACTGGGTTCCGCCCGGTACTGTGACAAGCAAATTCAGGTCATTGACCAGCATCTTGGCTGCCGTGGGATTTCCCGGGTAGTCTGTCCAGACAAGGCTGATTTTTAACCTTGTTCCTGCTACGACCGAGTATTGGTATTCAATATAATTGTTGGTCAGAAGGCCGTTCGCGTTGTCCACGACCGCGGTGTTGATGGTGTCGCCAGAGAAATACAGGCTGTTCTCCAGATGCAGCTGGCCCCAGCCTTCCCTAGTGTTTGGTATAGCTGTCCCACCCGTGGCTATGGCGCCGTTTATTAAGGTGGCCTTGATCAACGCCGCTGATGGGCTCCACCCGTTGGCCGCAATCTTGGTCCCTGTCGGGTACCAGCCCTCGCGGTAGTATTGGCGGACCAGCGCCGCGCTGCCTGCCGCCAACGGACAAGACATGCTCGTCCCGGACATGG
>Ga0315274_10000064_pt1 | contig 156242 bp, 142 predicted proteins | sample YL17G02_20_MG_FD_203700 | JGI IMG/M metagenome (GOLD analysis project Ga0315274, IMG submission 203700) | Sediment microbial communities from Yellowstone Lake, YNP, Wyoming, USA - YL17G02_20 | ecosystem: Environmental > Aquatic > Freshwater > Lake > Sediment | place: USA: Wyoming | collected...
AAATGCCCTTCGGCCGGCAATGTCGATATGCACACTTCTCTACCCATTCTCATTCTCCAATTATGCGCCCCCCAGCGCCAACTATTACCAGATTACTATGAAACAGTACCCAAAGTCAAATAAAATCTCTGCATTCGTCGGGAAAATAGGCGTATTAAGCCCTTGACAAAGCACCTTTTAGCAAATAGATTACGCCGTCTGCCCGTCTCGACAAGGCCCGCTTCGCCCGCGAAGCGAGGCGAGCGTCGAGCCGAGGCGGGCGTGTTTGCGGGACCGCAGCATAAGGGCAAGAAACCTGAATTTTTTACTGTTAGAGAAGGAGATTTTGCAATGGCAACGAAGGTAGCAATCAACGGATTTGGCCGAATCGGCAGAGCCGTGACAAGAATCATTATGCAGAGAAATGGCGATTTGGAGCTTGTGGCAATAAACGATTTGTCGGACACCAAGTCGCTGGCACATCTCTTTAAGTACGACACCATCGAAGGCAAGTGGAACGGCACAGTCGAGGCCAAGGGCGATGCGCTGGTAATCAACGGCAAGACCGTAAAGGTTCTGGCGGTGAAGAATCCCACGGAGTTGCCCTGGAAGGATATGGGCGTTGAAATTGTCGTCGAATCAACGGGAATATTTACGAAGGCGCAGTCCGAAAAGGGCGGGTACGCCGACCACATCAAGGCAGGCGCCAAGAAGGTAGTCCTGACCGTTCCCGCCAAGGACGATATCGAGGCGACAATCGTGATGGGCGTCAACGACAAGACACTGACCAAGACCGTCAAGTGCGTTTCCAATGCAAGCTGCACGACCAACTGCCTTGCGCCGGTGGCAAAGGTCATCAACGATACGTTCGGGATTGAGAACGGGGTAATGACCACCATTCACGCATATACCAACGACCAGAGGGTTGTAGACCAGATTCACAAGGACCTGCGCCGGGCTCGTGCCGCCGCGGTAAATATGATTCCCACAAGCACAGGCGCAGCCAAGGCAATCGGCAAGGTAATACCCGAGCTTGAAGGCAAGTTAGACGGTTTTGCGATTCGCGTGCCCATCCCGGTGGGAAGCGTGGTCGATTTGGTTGTCAATGTGAAAAAGGATGTCACTGTCGCCGATGTCAATGCCGCGATTAAGAAGGCCGCCGATGGTCCAATGAAGGGTATCCTCGTCTATTGCGATGAGCCGATTGTCAGCAGCGACATCGTCAATAATCCCGCGTCGAGCATTTTCGATTCACTGCTTACTATGGTAAAGGGCAGGATTGTTAAGGTAATAAGCTGGTACGACAATGAGTGGGGTTACTCGAACCGCACAGTCGATATTATGGAAAAAATGGCGAAACTTGGGTAACTCTTAACCACAAAGACACAAAGACACGAAGAAAAAGTAAAAAGTAAAAAAACTTTGTGTCTTGTTGGCTTAGTGGTGAAAAATCTGATTTGCAGGAAAGGAATATGGCCAAGAAGACCGTTGCCGACATTGACGTCAAAGGTAAAAAGGTATTGATGCGAGTTGATTTCAATGTGCCGCTGGATGAGAACGGCAATATAACAAGCGACAAGAGAATTTCGGCGGCGCTGCCGACCATAAAGAAGGTGCTCGAAGGCGGAGCATCGCTGATACTGATGAGTCATCTTGGCAGGCCCGAAGGACAAAAGGACCCGAAGGCATCGATGAAGCCGGTTGCAAAACGATTGTCGGAACTTCTGGGTAAGGAGGTTTTGTTTGTCGATGACTGTATCGGCCCGGCGGTTAAGGCAAAGGCAAATACGTTAAAGCCCGGCGATTGTCTGCTGCTTGAAAATGTCCGCTTTTATAAAGAAGAGGAAATTAAGGACAAAAAGGCAAAAGACGACCCCAAACTGCGTCAGGCGAAGGATAACTTCGCAAAACAATTGGCCGAGCTGGGTGATATCTATGTCGATGACGCATTCGGCACAGCGCACAGGGACAACGCCTCGATGTTTACCGTGCCTGCGATGATGAAAGGCAAGCCCCGCGTTGCGGGTTTCCTGCTGGAAAAGGAGCTGAAGTTTTTGGGCGAGACCGTCAATAACCCGGTGCGCCCGTTTGTGGCGATATTAGGCGGAGCAAAGGTATCGGATAAGCTCGGCGTGATTGAGAACCTGCTCACAAAGGTCAACCGGATACTCATCGGCGGGGCAATGGCATATACGTTTTTCAAGGCAGACGGCCGGCAGGTCGGCAACAGTTTGTGCGAAGATGATTTTCTCGGCAAGGCCAAAGAGCTGCGGGAAAAGGCAAAAAAGGCCGACTGCGAAATGGTCCTGCCGGTCGATAACGTGATTGCGAAGGAATTCAAGGCAGGCGCCGAGAACAAGGTCGTTAGCGGCGACATCGAAGCTGGCTGGCAGGGGATGGACATCGGGCCCAAGTCAAGGAAGCTCTTTGCCGACAAGGTCAAGGACGCAAAGACAATCGTCTGGAATGGGCCGATGGGCGTATTTGAGATGCCGCCCTTCGATGAGGGTACAAAGGCGATCGCCCAGGCCGTTGCGGATGCGACAGGCAAGGGCGCAAAGAGCATCATAGGCGGCGGCGATAGCGCAAGTGCGCTGAAAAAGCTCGGCCTTGATAAAAAGGTCACGCATATCTCCACAGGCGGCGGGGCATCGCTCGAGTTCCTCGAAGGCAAGAAGTTTGTGTGTCTGGACGTCTTGGACGAGAAATAAAGTTGGCGAATTTCAGACACGGATTTATCCGCCTGCGGCGGATTAACACTGTTTTATAATTGCCGCAAATAGGTGCAAAAACCAGCAGTGTCAAGCTACTTAAGGCGATGGGAATATGAGCCAGATGAAAGGCAATAAGAGCTTGCTGGATAAGAAGAGGTTTGAGCCAATGGAGCAGGAGAGAAAATGTTGGCTACGAGGCCTGACTATGAAGCAGGCGATACGCATTGAAGAAGCGATACTCAGTTCAGTGGTTATCTCGAAGCACCGAAAAAACTTCCCGGAAGACCATCCTATATGTCTTAAGTTGTCGCTTCAACGTATGCGCCGCGCTTCCCAGCAGAGGCGCCGGCGTGCTGCCTTGAAAAAGGGGATGAATCGCTGATGAGGATGCCGAAGGCGGGGACAATTGAAGTAAATCCGTCGATATTGAGCGCGGATTTTGCGCGACTGGCGGAAGAGATAGCAGTAATAGAGAAGGCGGGGGTAAAAATGGTGCACTTAGACGTGATGGATGGTCACTTTGTGCCCAATATCACAATAGGGCCGCCCGTGGTTGCAAAACTTCGCAAATACAGCAAACTCTTCTTCGATGCCCACCTGATGATTACCGACCCGCGGCAGTATGCGCCGGCCTTTATCAAGGCGGGCGTCAATCACGTCACCTTTCACATCGAGGTCGAAAAAAGACCGGCGGAGCTTGTGAAAATTCTGCACGATATGGGCGTTACCGCAGGAATATGCCTTAATCCCGAAACGCCGGTCAAGCGGATAGAAAAGGTTGCTGCTCTGTGCGATATGGTTTTGGTGATGACGGTTCATCCCGGCTTTGGGGGGCAGAAGTTCATACATCAGGCGGCCAGGAAAATCCGCAAGGTAAGAGAGATTGTCGGGCCGAACGTGCGGGTCGAGGTCGATGGCGGGATTGATGTTGAGACATCCCCCATTGTAGTCAGCTACGGCGCAGATACCCTTGTCGCCGGCTACGCAATCTTCTCTAAACCAGACCGTATTGCAGCGATAAACGCGATTCGTGACGCCTGCCGATAGAATCGAGTGTCGGGAGGGGGAGACCAACAGCGGGCACGGGAGGTGCGTCGGCTGCGTCGGTCCGCTTTGTTTTCCGAAAAACTTTTCCGATTCCGGCAGTGTAATGTTATACTATAGATTAAACACGGACCTGGGGTGATGATAAGGAAATGTTTCGTTTAACGCTCATAATCCTTCTACTGCACACTGCGCCGGGTCTGGCTGCGCCATGCAGCCCGAACCTGTCCGGCGACCTGAACGGCGACTGCGAAGTCAGCGGAGCGGACCTGGCATTGCTCGCCGCCAACTGGCTGCGTAGCGACTGCAACTCGCCCGAATGGTGCCATGGTGCAGATATCGACTCAAGCTGCGTCGTGGACGCCAATGACCTTGCCGCCCAGCTCGACAACTGGCTTCGGGCCTCGCACGCCCACTGGCGCGTTATGCCCATCCGCTCCGAAGAGGAATTCAACCTCGGCCTTGTCGGCGGCGAAGCCGAACAGCACCCCCATTCCATAGCGCGCTCGCCATCGGACCCGAATATTATTTACCTTTCCCACGACGCCTGCCAGACCTGGAAATCGACCGACGGCGGCGAATCGTGGCGAAAGTCGCTGGGCATAGGCCTGCTTTTGACGGCGGGACAATCCATCGAAGTTGACCCGGCTGACTCCAACATTGTCATGCTAAACGTCGCCGCCGACTCCGACTGGCTCCAGACAAACCTCGAAGGACTTTACCGCAGCGCAGACGGGGGTGATAACTGGTCGAGGGTGCTGCAGACGGCGACGCACTTCGACTCGTCGCTGCATCGTATCTACCGGCACAACATCGCCGCCGACCGCGCAAGTGTAACTGGCGGCCGAGCCGCCCGCTGGTACGTCGCATACCCCAACAATGCACTCTACCGCTCGGAGAATTACGGCGATTTCTTCTTATATGTCACCAGTTTATCGGGCCACGATACTATATACGGAATCCAGACCCACCCATCGGACGGCAACACAATCTATGTTGCCTCAAGCAACGGGCTTTACGCAAGCACGACAAAGGGCTCCTCGCTCACGCTTCTGGGCGACCTGCCCGCAGGACAGGTCGGCTCGGTACAAATCCACCCTACCGACGCCAACATCATCTACGCAACAATAAGAAGCAACGGCCTCTATAAATCCACCAACGCCGGGGCCCATTTTACTCTGCTCAAATCCTTTGACGCCGCTTACGTCTTTATGAACTATGGCTTCCCCGACACGCTCTATCTCGTCGGTGACGGCGCAAACACTATCATCACCCACAACGCGGGCGGCTCCTGGATTACGAACATGGTCACTCACCCGGCACCCGGCCTCGGCCGGGACGGCTCCTCCTGGAAATCCAGGATCGCCGGTATGGCCTCGGGCGTCGTACCCAACCCGACCAGCCGTGATGAAGCCGTCGCTTTCGCGCGGGCCACACTCTGGAAAACCACCGACGGCGGACATAATTTCTACGACTCCTCGACGCTGTTCACCGGATACTCGTGGGGCTGGTGGAATCACGGCGTTGCATTCGACCCGTACAGCCCCGACCGATTCGCAACGTTCAACATGGACGTCGGGATGGCTATAACGTCAACGGCCGGCGATTACTTCGCGAACCGAAATCCCAACGCCTGGACGTGGTACACTCAGGGGCTCATCTCCTGGATTGGCGCATACGCCGGGGCGTTGCAGCCCATTCCGGGCTCTCAGGTTATTGTCGCCTCCGTCGGCGGATACTTCGACACCGAAATCATGAGGACCGCAAACGAGGGTCTCTCGTGGACCCTGGTGACCGCCTCACCGGAGCAGAACCTTTTCATTGCATTCCATCCCAACGATGCGAACCTTGTTTACGCGGGCGACAAAATTTCCCGCAACGCGGGCGTGACTTTTGCGCCCGTTGACTTCGGCAGCTTTAACACATACGACCCCTCGATTCTGGGAATGTGTCTGGCGCATCCCGACACCATTTACGCAATGGACGCCGACCGCCGGCGCATCCTGCGCTCGGACGACCAGGGCACAAGCTGGAATCTGTACACGCAGACGGGCTGGCAGTTCCGACGACTCGACCCTCTGCCGACATTCGCGGTTTCGCCCTGCGACCCTGACAAAATCTACACGCTGAACAGCTCGTACGACCTTGCTGTCTTCGACGGTTCGAGCTGGAGAGCAACGGGCGTGCTGTCGCTGGCCGGGGGCATCAACCTCAACAATTTCGTGCGAACCGTCGCAATCGACCCGCGATACCCCGCAATCATCTACGCGGGCACCTTCGCCGCGGGCCTGTCATGTATTTTCCGCTCGACGGACGACGGCTACACGTGGACCGACATCACCTATAACCACCCGCGTGCCGGGGGCAGTCCGCTGGCTGTCAATCCCCACACTGGAGAGCTGTTCCGCGGCGGCGTGTTTGGTACGTGGATTCTCCCGCCGCCTTACCCCTGCCCCGGCGCCATCTACCACAAGCTGCAATATCCCGAATGACTGCCTATAGGACCTCGCGCCGGACACTGTGTTCGCGGACGAATCGCCGAGATGCAGCGATGGGCCTTAAATGGATGCAGGCCGATTCCACGATTTACTGCGGCGGAATGGACCTCACTTGCGATGACTGGGTCGATTTGAATGACCTGGCGATAATGTGCAACTATTGGCTGGAAGGGTCATAGACCTTTATCCTTCGATTGGACTTCGCCTCGCTCCCATTCTTTCCGTAAACGGCTAATCATCGGTAAATTAACACTGGAAAGCCGGACTCTCTTTTGGTAAAATCTCTCTTACCTTGCGGATGGGATTTTGATGCCGATTATGGCAAAAGAGGCAAAACGCAAATGGAACAGCTTTTCGCTTCGCAAGCGAAAGGAAATACCAGATGGGCTGTGGACGCGGTGTCCGGCCTGTGAGCGGATGCTCTATAAATCGGCAGTCGAGAAGAACCTGAACGTCTGTCCCGAATGTAATTATCATTTCCGCATCAGCGCAGTAATGCGAATCAGCTATCTTGTCGATGAGGGGTCGTTTGAGGAGATACTGGCTGACCTGGAAAGCAACGACCCGCTCGGATTTCATTTCAGGGGCGGCGCCTACGCGGAGCGTCTCAAGGCCGATGAAAAAAAGAGCGGCTCAAAGGAAGCAATGCGAATCGGCAAGGCGTTTATCAAAGGCCGAGGCGTTATATTAGCGGTTATGGAGCCGGAATTCCTGATGGGCTCGATGGGCTACGTGGTCGGCGAAAAATTTTCCGCCGCAGTCGAAACAGCGACAGAGCAGCACCTGCCTTTAGTTGCCGTCTGCTGCTCGGGCGGGGCGAGAATGCACGAGGGGGTCGTCTCATTGGGACAAATGGCCAAGACAAGCGCAGCGCTGGCTAAATTTGATAAGGCGGGAGGACTGTTCATTTCTGTCTTGACGGACCCGACAACCGGAGGAGTAACGGCGAGCTTTGCGATGTTAGGCGATTGTATGATAGCTGAACCCGGGGCGCTAATCGGTTTTGCAGGGCCACGCACAATCGCCGAGACGATTAAGGTCGAGCTGCCCAAGGGATTCCAGACGGCTGAGTTTATGCTCAAGCACGGCTTTGTCGATATGATTGTTGACCGCAAAGACCTGCGAAGCGAAATTGCACGCCTCATTGATTACTGCCAAAAGTAAAACTCGAACATTCTTTGGCGTTATTGACAACAAGGAGGACCAATGAAAAATAGAGCGAGGATTTGTCTATTGTCCATAATCATCTTTATTCTGTCGGGTTTCTCCTTGGTTCAAGCCGTTGAGAGTAAAGGCAAGAGCCAGGTTACAGCAAAATCGCTACGGGTTTTGTTTATAGGCAACAGCCATACCTACTGCAACAATCTGACTAATGTCCTGTCGAAGATGGCGACTTCGGGTGACCCATCGGTGATTATTCAGGCAACGGAACATGCACCGGGCGGCTGTACGCTCGAACGCCACTGGCTTGATGGCGAAGCCCTGAAGCTTATCCAGCAGGGCGGCTGGGACTTTGTTGTCCTCCAGGAAAACGGAAAAGTTCCGCTGCTCAATCCGGAAAAAATGCGCGAGTATGCGGGCAGGTTCGAGGCGGAAATCAAAAAGGTCAACGCCAGGACGATTTTGTTTATGACTGCGGCACACCAGGATAGACCAGAGACGACCGAGAAGATTGCCGAGATTTATAATGACATCGGTGAAAAACTCAATGCCAAGGTGGCGCCGGTGGGGCTGGCCTTCAAGAAGTCACTTGAGAAGCGACCCGATTTGATTTTACACGACCTGCCCGAGGACACGGTTCACGCCAACCAGTGCGGGACGTATCTAACCGGATGCGTTTTCTACGCTGTTCTGACCGGACGCAACCCAAGGGGATTGTCTAACGCAGGGCTGGATAAGGTGACCCGCGCACAGGCCGAGTTCCTTCAGCAAATTGCGTGGGAGACCGTGCGAAGCCGCACCAAAAACAGCGATAAGAACGCCGAAAGCAAAGATAAGAAATGACCGGGACGCCTGGCTGTCCCAGTGTTGTATGGATTGACTGGTTGTTGCGCACTACATTTTTTATTTGCGTGAATCAGCAATCTTCGCGCAGAAGCCGCCATTGGAGGGGAGCGAAATCACAAACGGTTTGCTCGTGTCAAGCGTTACATCCTTGACGGTGATGTCTTTGGCAAAGTCGTCATCGCAATAAAGCTTTACGGAATATGTCCCCTTCTTTAAAAAGTCCAAAGGGATAGTTATGTCACGCGGTTTTTCCGCGTTAATGGCTGCTAAAAACCAGTCGTTGCCTTTGCGGCGTGCAAGGCAGACAAATTCGCCCGGGAAGCCGTCGATGAAATGAATGTCATCCCAGGTTGCGGGGACTTCTTTTAAGAAGGGCTTGGCCGGACTTGCGGCGTATGCCTCTGGTTTGTCGGAGATGTTCTGCCAGCCGGATTCAAAAATGACCGCCAGAGCCAGCTCGTGTGCATTAGTGGTTTTTTTGCCGGGTGCAGTGAACGTGACGCCGGTATAGTCCATCGGGCCTACGACGTTTCTGGTGTAGGGCAGGGTGCAGTTATGAGCGGGGGTGGGAGGATGATTGCCGAACGTATAGTACTCTGCGCCTAAAACAGCCTCCCAGGTCATTATGTGAGGCCACAGGCGTCTCTGGCCCCGCGGGATTGTCGCGCCGTGGAAACTGACCATCAGCTTGTATTTGGCGCAGTCCCTTATTGTGTCGTCATACCATTTGAAGATTTCCTGACTGTCACTATCCATAAAGTCAATTTTAATGCCCTTTAGTCCGAGCTTGTTGAAAAGCTCAAACATTTTTGCTCTTTTGTCCGGGGTATCGAGATTTCGCCAGTGGTCCCAGCCATACACACAGAGTTTTTTATCTGCGGCATACTTGACAAATTCAGGAATCCAGGGTGACGCGGCAAGCCAGTCCCTGCTTGCATCGTACTCGCCGCCCGGATAGGCCAGGGCGGTATCGAACTCAATCCATTCCCAGCCCATTTCACTTGCCATATCGACAAACTTTTTCAGCCGCTCGAAGTTGCTGCTTACCTGATGGTCGGACCACCAGGGGAACGTGGAACGGCCTGGTTTAATCCAGCTTGTGTCCTGAATCTCACAAGGCGGATTAAGGTTATCGACAATTACGGATTCGACGATTGTACCGAGGTTGTCACCGATAATGGCCACCCGCCAGGGGGTAGTCCAGGGAAGTTTTCCTGATGTTTTGTGGGGCCTTCTTACGGCAAAGATTCCCGGCTCAGCGAGAGAGCCGAGCAGGGCGCTGCCGGCGTAGTCGCCATAGACCGCCGCCTCGGTTGCAAGGACCCAGGCGCCTCCGGAAGTGCGAAACAGCGCCGGAAAACAGTAAAGCCGCTTAGGTGCAAGAGCGTCTGTTTTAAGATAATTACCCTCATATTGGGGTTTATACTGCAACAGCCAGCCGACCGACCCGGAAGGGAGGCGAAAAGCGGATGATTCGCTGACAATTTCTCCATCGCCCTGGCCTGGAAAGAGATAGCGAAACGCAATACCGTCGTCATAGGCGCGGAATACGATATGAACAACGTTGCCCGCCGAATTCCTGAAGACCAGCGTTTTCTCGTTTGCGTGATTTCGGTGAACGCTTTTTTTGCCGGTGAGCATCGGGTACGTTTCATCAATAGATTTACTTTCCTCGCTGACAAAGGCAATGTCGCTGACAAAATCATATTCAGCTTGCGCCATCGTGACGCCCAGGGGGGCAAGGGGGAGTATCTCTTTGCCGTTCAACTTAATGCGATAATAGAGGTTGTTTTGCGATGGAAACGGCTCGCCGAGTTTCTCCTGCGTGATGATTGCAGACAGTTTGCCGTTCGGAGAAGTGACGTTCCAGGTTCGTTGTTGTGCTCTTGCACCGGCTGGGAATATCATCACAATAAAAATCACAATCAGTGACGGAGTTTTCATTTTGGCGGACATATCAAGCTTCCCTTAGACATTATCTGAAAACGGTTTTACCAACGTAGTAACCGGCGATATAATGAGCTGCAGATGCAGCTTTGTCAATGAGTGGGTCACGTTTTATGGGAGATGACAGGTGGTGCGCAAAGAGACAATGACATCGAGACAGCGAGTATCGGCGGCACTGAATCACAAAGTACCCGACCGAGTACCGATTGATTTGGGCGGCTTCCAGACGGGCATACACAAAAAGGCATACGCCGATTTGCTCAACCATTTGGGCATCAAAGAGGAGATAACAATCCTCGACCCCGTGCAGCAATTGGCCAGGCCGAGCGAAGAGATTCTCAGGCGATTTAATGTCGATATCCGCTACGTGTGTGCGCACGGGCCGGACAGCTTCAAGGGCGGCATTGAGCAGCACAAACGCGATGGTCGGCTGTGGCACGACCTGAAGGATGAGTTCGGCGTCGTCTGGTCGATGCCCGATGACCAGCAACTGTATATGGATATCTCGCAGCATCCGCTGGCAAATGCACAGATTACGGATTTGGATGGTTATCCCTGGCCGAACGGGGGTGACCCGACGAGATTCACCGGTGTGCGTGATGCGGCCCTTATGCTGCGTAAGGAAACACCTTATGCAATCTCAACGGGCATCGGCGGTGTTGTTTATGAGTACTGCTGGTATATGCGGGGGTTGCAGCAGTGGTTTATGGATATGATTGAGAATCCCGCATTTTGCGAGGCGATGCTCGATAAAATGCTGCGGTTCTGGCTGGATTATTACACCAGCTTTATGAGGGTTATTGGGGACATAGTTGATGTGGTGATGATTGGCGACGACCTTGCCGGCCAGAATGGACCGCTCTTTAGTCCGGAATTTTATCGAAGGATTGTAAAGCCCAGACAAAAGAAACTTGTTCAGCACATAAAGTCGCTTACAACGGCGAAAATCTGGTATCACACCTGCGGCTCATGCGTCGAGTATATCCCCGACCTGCTTGATAACGGCATCGACATTTTGAATCCAGTTCAAATCGGCGCAAAAAATATGGACACGAACCTGCTGAAGAAGAAGTATGGCAAGCGGATTGTGTTTTGGGGGGGCGCCATCGACACACAGCATATACTGCCCTTTGCCAATCCCCGAGAAGTCAGAGAGCAGGTCCGGCAGAACCTCGAGATATTCAAGCCCGGCGGCGGCTACGTCTTCAACAACGTCCACAATATCCAGGCCGGTGTACCGGCGGAAAACATTGTCGCCCTCTTCGACGCTGCATACGAATTCGGCTTTTACGACTGATGGATGTTACTCTGAGCCGGCGGGCTGCTCGCGCCAGAGGGCGAAGATAGTGTTTGCGATGTCGGTGTTGTCGATATAGGGGCCGCGGACGGGGTCGTTGCCGTCGATGGTCTCTTTGAACAGTTTTGCACCGCGGCCTTTGGCAAAGAATGGGACGAGGGAATTAGTGTGGCCTCCGGTGTGCCATTCCATACCCGGCATATTTGCTTCACCATAGTTGACAACATCATTCCAGACGGGTCCTGTGGGTTTCTGTCCTGAGCCGGGGCCTGTCAGATAGCCGGACTCGTGGTCGGCGGTGACAATCAGCAGCGTCTCGCCCCAGTTGCTGTTCTGCTCGACCCAGGCGAGAACAGCATCGACGCTCTTATTGAAGCCCACCATTTCTTCAATCAGTCGGCCTGAGCGATTGCTTTGTGCGGCCCAATCGACTGCGCCGCCTTCAATCATAAGAAAGAAACCGTCGGGGTCATCGTCGAGGACATTTATGGCACCGCGCGTCATTTCTTCGAGTGTGGGGACAGTTTGCGTCAGCGGCACGGCATAGGGCGGAGCGGATGCGCTTCCGGAGCGGTACTCCTGAAGGGTTTCATAGACCTGCGGGACGCCGAACACCCGTTTTGGGGTATCGCCGGTCATCAGGGTTTGAAATTCCAGACGTGTCTGAATGAGCTGCCAGAGGTCTGGGACGCCGTCGCCGTCTGCGTCGCCGCCTGCCGTATGTCTCATAAGTCCCATCCAAAGCGTTTCACCGCCGATGTAAGTGAGGTTGCCCGGCCTTCTGTATCCGCCGTTGTTATCGTAAAGCGGATGTCCGCAGCCCATAACTACATCCACGGCGCTTTCAAAGACCATTTGGCGTGCGATTTCGCCGAAATTGTCTCTGTCGGGCGTGTGAGCCACGAAGGCGGCGGGAGTGGCGTGTGAGAAGGGGACGCTTGTGATGACGCCGGTCGCCTTACCGAGTTTTTCCGCCTGCTCAACGATGTTCGGCACACGGACGCTGTTGACATCGACGCCGATGCCCTGGTTAAACGTTTTGACGCCGGTCGCTATTGCGGTTGCCGCGGCGGCGGAATCGGTGGCGTTTTCTCGAACATAGTCGAAGCTTGCCCAGACGGAATTCGGGTCATAGTGCCACCCGGAGGGGTATGTGCTCATCGCTAATTGAACGGGGAAGTCCTCATATAGCTGGCAGGGTATCAGGCCGCACTGGTAATAATCGGCTGCCTTGACGTGGTTGAAACCGCAGCCATCGGCAATCAGAATGATTACGTTTTTCGGCTGGTGCTTCAGCCCATCGCGATTGTCAACGTGTGGTGGGCCGGCACAAACCATCGGGCAGGCCGTAACTGTACCCAGCAGCACAAAAACAACCAATGCAAATTTGAATCTGCTCAGCATTTCAGGTGACATTATAACATTTATCGTTACATTTTCCAAGAGAAAAAACGGCGATACAGCCGATGATACCGGCATCTCAGGTTTAGGCCGCAGAGCCGGAAATCTTCTGTTTTACTTCTCGGTGCAGAAACGTATAATCTCAAGCATAGACCGGAGTCGATATGGGCTACTTTCGTGAAAATATAGACAGGGCAAAGGCATACCAGCCGGGTTTTCAGCCGAAACAGACGGATATCGTGAAGCTGAACACCAACGAAAATCCCTACCCGCCCTCGCCTGCGGTGATGAAGGTTCTGGCACAGATTAGTCCCGAGCAGCTCAGGCGATACCCCGACCCGATGGGCAGCAGCTTTCGACAGGCAGCCGGAGAGCTAAACGGCGTATCGTCTGACTGGATTATGTGCTGCAACGGGGGCGATGATTTGCTGCGGATGGCCTTTACCGCCTTTTGCGACAGGAAGCGCCCGGCTGCATACCCTGTGCCGACGTATTCGCTTTATCCCGTTTTGGCAAATATTCAGAATTGTAAAGCGATTGAGGTCCCGTTTGACGAGGAGTTCAATCTGCCGGCCAGGTTGGCAAAGACAAACGCCGCTTTGACGATTGTCTGCAATCCAAATGCGCCAAGCGGAACATTTATCAGCGAAGAGGAGCTGGCGTCATTAGCGGATGAATTGAGCGGGGTATTGCTGATTGACGAGGCATACGTTGATTTTGCCGAGGCGAACTGTGCGGGGCTGGTCAAGGATTTCGATAATGTGATTATACTTCGCAGCTTAAGCAAAGGATATTCGCTTGCGGGACTGCGGTTCGGATATGCGATTGCCCAGCCGGGATTGATTGAAGGACTCGTCAAGGTCAAGGATTCATACAATGTCGATGCCATTGCGATTGCTGCGGCGACAGCGGCAATTAAAGACCGGGACTGCTTCAGGGAAACGATTGAAAAGGTGAAAACAGAACGCAGCCGGCTGATTGAAAAATTGAGGGAACTGGGATTTGTGCTGCCGGAAAGCTCTGCAAACTTCGTATTCGCGGAACACAAAACCGTTAAGGCGAAAGAAATTTTTGATAAACTTGTGCAACGGAATATCTATGTGCGGTATTGGGACAGCCCCGGTATCGACAACAAGCTGCGAATATCTGTCGGGACAAAAGAGCAGAACGATATATTACTGTCAGCAATAAAAGAAATTATTTCAGGATAAGGAAGTCGCTATGAAAAAGCGAACCGCGAAGATTCACAGAAAAACAAAGGAAACGGATGTTGCTGTCGTGCTTAACCTGGACGGCGCGGGCAAATACCAGATTGATACCGGCGTCGGATTTCTCGACCACATGCTCACGCACTTAAGCAAGCACAGCAGGATTGATACGATAGTTATGGCCAAAGGCGACCTGGAGGTGGACGTGCACCACACCGTCGAGGACATAGGGCTTTGCCTAGGTGAGTGCCTGTCAAAGGCGCTCGGCGACAAGAAGGGAATAAACCGGTACGGGTCGAGCTCTGTGCCGATGGAAGACGCCCTGGCGAATGTGTCGATTGATTTATCGGGCAGGCCGAGCTGCGTCTATAACGTTGAATACCGGACAAGCAAGGTCGGCGATTTCGATGTCGAGTGTCTTGAGGAAATGTTGCGAAGCTTCTCGAATACGGGCAGGTTCAATCTGCATGTGAATGTGCCTTACGGGACGAACAGCCATCATATAGCAGAGGCGATTTTCAAGGCGCTGGGACAATCGCTTGGAGCGGCGGTCAAAATCACCGGTAATCCCGATAAAATCGGGATCCCCAGCACAAAGGGCATACTGTGATTGATGAGCAGGTAAATGAATATCGAACCGGCATCGGCACCGATATACACAGGGTGGTCGAGGGCAGAAAGCTGATGCTTGGCGGAGTGTATGTGCCGTATCCGGGCGGACTGGCGGGCCACAGTGACGGCGATGTCGCTCTGCACGCTGTCGTTGATGCCCTGCTTGGCGCCGCCGGCCTGGGCGATATAGGGACATTGTTTCCCGATGCCGACCCGAAATGGAAGAACGCCGACAGCAAGGAGTTTCTGCTTGCCGTGAAGGAGAAACTCGAAGAAAAAAAATGGGAAGTCGTCAACGTCGATTTGACAATACACGCCGAGCAGCCCCGGCTTGAGCCGTTCAAGGGACAGATACGAAGATGTATTGCGGAACTATTGGGGATTGATTTTAACGCGGTAAACGTCAAGGCCAAGACAAACGAAGGTTTAGGCGACATTGGAGCCGGTGACGCCATCGCCGCCACCGCCGCAGCGCTATTGAGAAAGAAAACCAAGAGAACGCTATAGAAGGCGAATATAAATGGGATTACAACTTTATAACAGTTTGACGAGGCGGAAAGAGGAATTCAAGCCGATACGGGATGGGAAAGTGGGGATATATGTTTGCGGGCCGACGGTATATGGGCACGCGCATCTTGGCCACGCGAAAAGCTATGTCAGCTTCGACGTTCTTGTCCGTTACCTGCGGTATCTCGGATATGATGTTACTTACGTTCAGAACATTACCGATGTAGGGCATTTACTCGGCGAGACCAATGAGGGCGAAGACCGAATGCTCGTGGCGGCCAAGCGCGAGCATAAGCACCCGATGGCGGTAGCGGAGTTTTACACCCGAAGTTACTTCGAGGATATGGATAGGTTAAACTGCGTTCGGCCTGATATAAGTCCGCGGGCAAGCGGCCATATCGTTGAGCAAATCGAGCTGGTCAAGAAGCTGCTTGAGAAGGGTTACGCATACGAGGCGAATGGCTCGGTTTATTTCGATGTCTCGAAATTCGAGGACTATGGGAAACTTTCGGGCAGGAACGTCGAGGATATGATGGCGGGCGCCCGCGTCGAGGTCTCGGCGGAGAAAAAGCATCCATCGGATTTTGCACTTTGGAAGAAAGCTGAGCCAAACCATATTATGCAGTGGCCAAGCCCCTGGGGAATGGGTTTTCCCGGCTGGCATCTCGAATGCTCGGTTATGAGCACAAAGTACCTTGGCCAACCCTTCGACATTCACGGCGGCGGCCTTGATAACAAGTTCCCGCACCACGAATGTGAAATCGCACAGTCAGAGGCGGCCAGCGGTGTGCAGTTTGCTCGATACTGGGTGCACAACAATATGGTCACCGTCGATGGCCAGAAAATGAGCAAGTCACTGAACAATTTTATTACGCTGAAAGATGCCTTCGCCGGCAAACACGAGCGACTGACACGCGCCTATGACCCGATAGCGATAAGGCAATTGGTACTGAACAGCCATTACCGAAGCCCGCTCGATTTCTCGGATGCCGCCCTTTTCGCCGCACAGAGTGGATATGACAAGCTGACCGCAGCAGTCATAGAAATAGGAATGCGCATCAAAACCGCGATGGCTGGGCCCATTGACAAAAAAGCAACCGAAGAGATGAACCAACTGAAACAACGGTTTGAAGATGTGATGAATGACGATCTCAATACTGCATCTGCACTGGCAATACTTTTTGACCTTTCTCGACTGGCAAATAAACTCATCGGAGAGAAAAATACAACCAAGGATACCCTTGCTGCGATTGATAAATTATTTAGAAAACTTGGGGGAGAATGCCTTGGGATTATAAAAGACGCAGACATTGACTCAAAAGTGGAAGATCGTTTGAAAATTGCCGAGAAGGTCAAACGTTTCATTGAACTGCGTAAGGAAGCACGAAAGCAAAAGAATTTCCAGTTGGCTGATGGTACTCGCGCAGCACTTGAAGAAGGTTTCGGTGTAGTGTTAGAAGACAAGCCAGGTGAAATTACCGACTGGAGAATGAAATGAGGATTTTGGGGATAGACCCGGGATTGCAGGTTTGCGGATACGCCTGTGTGGAGGCGCAAGGCGGGGACGCCAAGCTCATTGAAGCGGGGGTTTTGCGGACTAATGGCAATGAGCATATAGAAACCCGGCTGAACCAGATTGCCGAGGATATTGAGTCGCTGCTGGCGAAGTTCGCCCCTGAGGCGGTGGCGGTCGAACAGCTGTATTCGCACTATGCACATCCGAGGACGGCGATATTGATGGGGCACGCAAGAGGCGTTATACTGCAAAAGTGTGCACAGGCCGGTATTGAGGTCAGGAGTTTTAGTGCGACACGAATAAAGAAATCAATTACCGGAAACGGCAGGGCATCCAAGGAGCAGATACAAAAGACGATACGGACGCTTTTATCGCTTTCGACTGTGCCGCAGCCCGCAGACGTGGCTGACGCAATAGCCGCGGCGCTGTGTTGTGCAAATTCGCTGAAAAGTTTCGCGGTGTTTTAAAAGTTTATGATAGCGCGATTAGAAGGAAAACTTGTTCGGCTTGATACCGACAAGGCCCTTGTGCAGGTGGGGTCGATTGGCTATGAGGTGCTGCTGCCCGGCTATTGCGTGAATGCGCTATCGGGCAGGGTCGGGTCGGATGTTACTCTGTGCACGATGGAGTATTACGAGGGTACGCTCGGCGGGGGCAATTTGGTGCCGAGAATGGTCGGTTTCTTAAGCGACGGCGAAAAGGAATTTTTCACAAAGTTTACGAGCGTAAAGGGTATCGGCGTGAAAAAGGCGCTGCGGTCGATGAGCATACCGATAGCAAGTATCGCCGCGGCGATAGAAAATGGCGACGACAAGATACTTACGGCCCTTGACGGGATAGGCAGAAGAATGGCGCAGCAGATTATAGCGGGACTGAAGGGCAAATTAGGCGGCTTTGCGATTGGGGCGGAAGCAGCCGGTGTACCCAGCGCTGCCTTTAAGCCCTTCCAGGCGGAGACGCTGGAGATTCTGATTGCCTGGGGCGAAAAGAGAAATGAGGCGATGGAGCTGATTGGACTTGCGTCCAAGAAGCACCCCGATATAAAAACAGCCGAGGAATTGGTGCCCCTGGTTTACAGATTAAAACAGGGTATTGAGGTCTGATGGCAATAGACAGAGTCATAACCAGTCAATCACTCAACGAGGCGGAGGAGACGTTCAACGTCTCGCTCAGGCCGAAATCGCTTCGTGAGTGCGTCGGGCAAAAGAAGGTCATTGAGAAGCTCTCGATAGCGATGAAGGCGGCCAAGCAAAGGGCAGAACCCCTTGAGCATATCCTGTTTTACGGCCCACCCGGTTTGGGAAAGACCACTTTGGCCAACGTCGTCGCAAATGAGATGGGCGCTAATATCCGCTGCACATCGGGCCCGGCCTTGACAAAGCAAGGCGACGTGATGGGATTACTAAGCAATGTCAATACCGGCGACATCCTCTTCATCGACGAGGTCCACCGGCTCAGCACTCCGGTTGAGGAGTTTTTGTATCCTGCGATGGAGGAATTCAGAGTTGATTTTACCGTCGATAGCGGTCTGCACGCAAAGACAATCAACTTTCCTTTGAAGCGTTTTACGCTTGTCGGCGCAACGACACGTGCGGGATTACTCAGCGCTCCTTTGCGAAGCAGATTCGGGATGATGTATCATCTGGAGTTTTACAGCAAGGAGGAGCTGACGGAAATTCTCAAACGCTCGTCGCAATTGCTGAAACTGAGCTGCGATGACGGGACATTAGCGCTGATTGCCAATCGTTCCCGCGGAGCTCCGAGAATAGCGAATCGGCTGTTAAAACGTGTCCGCGATTATGCACAGGTAAAGGGTAAAGGCATATTGAGCATCGATATAGTCGAGCAGTCGCTGAAGATGGAGCAGATTGACTCGCTGGGATTAGATGAATTAGACAGGGCGTTTATGCGTGCGCTGGTCAATGTATATGAAGGGGGCCCTGCTGGAATAGAGGCCATCGCCGCAACCCTGGGCGAAGAGAGGGACACGCTCGAGGACGTGGTTGAGCCGTATCTGCTGCAAATTGGTTTTGTCCGCCGAACAAAACGAGGCAGGGAGATAACTCAAGAAGCATGTAAACATCTGGATTTAAAATACCACAAGCAGAAGAAAGCCGGCCAGCCGGAGCTGTTCGAGGAAAACGGGCAATAGGCCGATAAATTCTCCTCACGTCTTCAGGATATGTTTTGCCATTTTGGGTGTGCGGCCTAAGGTATAGGTGAAGTGAGAAATCAGAAGTTTTTCGATTTGCGTGAGTGTCCCGGCATCTGCTGCGGCAATTAACTTTATGTCAGCCAAGCTTTTAACGGCATCTTTGGCAAGCGGGAGCTTGTCCGGAAAGCTGTTTTCGCAATCTCTGCAAATCAGGCCGTTGGCAGCGCTGCTGAACCAGGGGTACGACCGGCTGATTTGAATTTTTCTTTTGCAGTTGACGCACATATCAAGAACGGGGCTGAGACCCGCTTCTTTAAGCAAAGCCAGCTGAAACAGAACCAGCAGCGCCAGGATATTTCGTCTCTCGTCTGTCGTTTCTCGTCTCTTGTCGGCGTTGCACAGGAACTGAAGGAAACAATCATAAAGTCCCGGGTGCGGGTCATATTCTTTGGTGAGCAGATTGACAAGCTCGGCGGCGAAGAGGCAGCAGTTGAAAACGTAAATGTCGCGGTTTAAGTCAGCCAAAGCCGGCTGCTGCTGGAATTCGGTAAGCGTGGCAAGTTTCTCTCTGCTCGAATCTGAAAAGACGATTTTGCCGTGTGCGAACAACTCAATGGGGCCGTCAAAGGCCGACCTGGCTCGTTTTGAGCCTTTTGCAATTGCGCCGATTTTGCCGGTCGCTTTGGCGAAGAACGTGACGATTTGAGACGTCTCGGAATAGTCGATAGTCCGTATGCAGATTGCATCATCTTTGGTCAGCATTTTGTTTTGGATTTTTTTTGGCTGTGGCGTTTTTTCTTATTTTCAGTGCGCAGCGGTTTGTTATACACGTCGCCGAAGTGCGCCTGCCGGAGAATCTTATCTTCCATTTTGTGCATTTTTGCGGCTTTTTCGGGTGTTGAGTCATCAAAGCCGAGGTTGTGGAGCAAGGCGTGGGTTATGTACAGGGCCAGCTCGGCCTGGGCTGAATGGCCTCTTGATTTTGCCTGCCGCTGTGCCCTGCGGCCATTGACCACCAGCTCGAATATTCTTTGCGCCTTCGTACCGTCATCCGACAAATCGAAACTGAGGCAATCGGTTGAGCGGCATCTGTTGAGAAACTGTTTGTTAAGCCGACAAATCGCAGCATCACCCACGACCGCGACGCCGACAATCGCTTTTTCAACACCAAATCGCCTGCAGACGGATTTGACCAGCGATACAATACTGGCAAATGAAAAGCCAATGGCTTTGCAGCTTGTCGTTATTTGAACGGTAATGTGTCGCATCCGGTATTCCGTTACTCGGCGGTGTCAGCCCCATTTACTTCGGGGCCTTCTTCGGACCTGTCGGGGATTTTGGGGTACGCGATTCGCCCGTGATAGTGAGCAGCAAGGACCTTTGCCATACCCGCCTCAATCTGGCTAAGCTCCCGAAGCGACAGGTCGCATTCATCAAACTGGCCGTCCTGGAGACGTTTCATAGCCATACTATGTATAACGGCCTCTATCTTCGTGGGGGTCGGCTCGGAGAGAGACCTTGTTGCGCCCTCGACGGCATCGGCGAGCATAACAATGGCCGCCTCTTTGGTTCGCGGCTTGGGGCCCGAATAGCGGAAATCACTCTCCGACGGCGGCGGCAAGTCAGCCGAGAGCTCCTCCTCATACTGTTTTTTTGCTTCGCTGTAGAAGTATTCCACCAGGGTCGTGCCGTGATGTGTTTCAATAAATTGCATCAGGACGAGAGGCAAACCATATTCTTTGGCCAGCTCGATGCCGTCTTTGACGTGACCGACAATGATGAGCTGACTCATTGCGGGCGAGAGCTCCTTGTGTCTGCTGAAAGAGCCAAGCTCATTTTCGACAAAATAGCCGGGTTTATTGATTTTACCTACATCGTGATAGTAGGCACCGACCCTGCAGAGCAGGCCGTTTCGGCCGATTGACTCGGCGGCGGCCTCGGCAATCGAACCAATCAACAAGCTGTGGCTGTACGTGCCTGGCGCTTCCATTGCCAGTCGTTTCAACAGGGGCTGGTTTGCATCGCTGTAGTCGAGCAGGGTCATACCGGTCGCAACACGGAAGGTTTTTTCGATGAGGGGCAGCAGGCCCTGGATGAGAACGCCGACCACAAAGGCGGCGAAGGCGTGATAGAATGCCTGGCCCATAATCGCTCTGTGCTGTAAGGAGTTCACAGCCGCTGCCGTTGCGAAGACGATTACCGCCGCAAGCGCGCTTACCTCAAGCAGCTTCATCCTTGTGCGGATTTCCCTCAGTGAGAAGCAGCAGGTGATGGCGCCCGCCGTCATTGTGAAAAGGAGGTTGACGCTGACTGCCCCGATTGTATCGGGGACGGCAAGAGAAACAAGCGTGCAGAAGAATATGCTCATTCCTATTGCGAAACGTCTGTTGTAGCCGAGGGATAAGATAATAGCCATAGCGACAGCGCTTGCGGTCGCCCAGTAGCTCTGCTCACCCAGAATAAAGCCGAGCTTGGCGGCGAGAAGCGAGAGAATAAGCATCCCTGCCAGTGCAAGGAGGCGAGCGCGGTTTTTTATTATTCGCCCCTGATACTGATAAACGTAGAAGGCGGCACCCAGACAGGTCAGCACAACCAGGACAGACATCGACCCGATATTGCGGTAATAGGATTTCTGGATTGACTCAAATGAGATAACGGCGATGGAAGCGACGACAAACAACAGCCAGATAAGAGCCGCTCCGATAACGTCTGCGGTTGCAAGGCGGCTTATGTGGGAGAGCTGCTCAGCGGCTCTGCCCTTTCTCATTCTGCTTCGGCGCGGATTTGTCTTTTTGAAAAGCGGCATTTGGTCGTTCCGTATCGCAATCCTAAGGGGAAAACGAGTCGAGCACCGAGAACGGCTCATCTTTCCCGCTTTGCCCTGGCGGCTCTATCCTTTCCGTATGCCCTGACGATATTTTGAACCAATCGATGGCGAACAATATCTTTGCGGCTTAATTCGACGACCCCGATACCTCTGATTCGGCGCAGCCGTTCGATTGCCTCGACCATTCCGCTGTTGTGGCCCGGCGGAAGGTCAATCTGAGTTATGTCGCCGGTTATTATCATTTTCGAGCCGTGCCCGAGACGGGTCAGCACCATCAGCATCTGCAGCGGCGAGGTATTCTGGGCCTCGTCGCATATTATAGCTGCCTCGTTGAGGGTCCTGCCGCGCATAAACGCCAGCGGGATAATTTCAATGACGTCCAGCTCCATAAACTTCCTCATCTGGGCAAAGTCCATCATATCTTCAAGGGCGTCAAAGAGGGGGCGCAGATAAGGATTCACCTTTGCCTGTATGTCACCCGGCAGAAAGCCGAGCTTCTCGCCGGCTTCGACGGCGGGACGGGCAAGGACGATGCGCCTGATTTGTTTCCTTTTCAGCATCGAGACCGCCGCTGCAACCGCCAAATAGGTTTTGCCCGTGCCGGCAGGACCAATGCAGAAGGTAATGTCGTTTGCGAGCATTATTTCGACGTATTTAAACTGGCCCTTTGTGTTCGGCTCGACAACCTTGTGATGCGAGAAAACAGTGATTGCTTTGCCTGTTTCGGCGGTTTCGGGCATCTCCTCGCAGACAAGAAAGCCCGTTACATCTGCCTCGGTAAGTGAGCCGTGCTTGAGCAGGTGTTTCTGCATTTTGTCTATAATTTCCGCCGCCTTACTGACGTTTTCGTTTCTGCCGATGATTGTCAGGCGCTCCTGGCGGGCCGCGATTTTGACGTCAAGCTCCCGGCGGATGAGTCGAAGGTGACAATCCGCGGGGCCGAAAAGCTCAAGCTGTCTGCCTGCCGAATCGAGCTGGATGGTGATTTCCAAAATCTACACCTGTTAAGAGCCGAATATAAAAAACAAATACGCAAAAGGCGCAGCGACAAGCGGCGAGTCGATGATGTCAAGCACACCGCCAAAACCCGGAACGCTGCGTGACGAGTCCTTCTGCTCGACGTCCCGCTTAATCATAGATTCAGCGAGGTCGCCGAGCTGGCCGATAAATGCAAAGCATACCCCAAAGGCAACCGCCGGGACAAAGGTCATTATATCACAAGTTACGGCAAAGAATATAGCGACTGCAACCGCTGCGACAACCGCCCCCGCCATACCTTCCCAGGTTTTGCCCGGGCTGATTTTGGGCGAGAACTTGTGCCTGCCCCACAATCGGCCGACCGTGTAAGCGCCGATGTCGGAGCATTTGATGACAAAAACATACATAAGGAGATGCCAGGGGCCAAAGTCGATGCGTATGGCAGGAACGAACGCCATCAAAAGGCCAAGATAGAAAATCGAAAGACAACTGACGCCGCAGTTGACCAGCACGCCTGAAGTGCCGCAGCAGCGGTGCTGATATAGTAACAAAGCGAACAGCGAAAACACCGACAGCAGGAAGAAAGAAATCACAGGCGGAAACTCGAAAAACTGCCGCCAGTACCAACTGGTCGCAAAGAAAATAGACGCAGCAATACAAACGGGCGTGAATACTCTTATGTTCTTTACCGCAGCAAGCTTTGACAGTTCGAGCTGTGCGAGGATTATCACCAACGCCACAAGAATACAAAGACCTGTTCCCTGAACGGGTTTATCATCGGTTATCGAATTGGTTGCCGAGCCGTCAAGCCAGCCGTCGAACAGAACAAGGCCGATAAAAAAGGCGGTCATCAGCAAACCGAAAATCAATCGGTATTTGAGCATAGTTTTGTCCGCAATCCGACCTGTTTATCTTCCGTTGAGCTGAAATCGACTCATAAAATACCTGCCTGCCCCAATATGCTGCCGAATCGCCGCGTCCTCGCGGCGTAAGCCAGTATCGCTTTCTCCAGGTGGCGTTTTCTGAAATCAGGCCAGAGTGTTTTTGTGACGTAAAATTCGCTGTACGAAATCTGCCAGAGCAGAAAATTGCTGACCCTCAGCTCGTTTGCGGTCCGGATGAGAAGGTCTGGGTCGGCAAGGTCGGCTGTGTATAAATGACTGCTTATACAATGCTCGTCGATGTCCTCCAGGCAAATTTTGCCTGCCTTGTGTTCCTGCGCGATTTTCTTGGTCGCGTCAATAATTTCGGTTCTGCCGCCGTAATTGAGGGCCAGGGCCAGAATCATTCCGGTATTGGCCGAGGTCATTCTCATAGTTTCCGCCAGCTCTGCCCTGACCGAGTCGGGCAGGCGGTCGAGTCGCCCAAGATGAACAAGCTTTACGTTGTTGGTCATCAGCGTCGGGCGAATCTTAACGAGGTACTCGGTGTACAAGTGCATCAGGGAATTGACCTCGCTTTTGGGTCTTTTCCAGTTTTCGATGCTGAAGGAATAGATAGTCAGGGATTTGATTCCGAAATCGACGCAGCACTGGGCGATTATTTCGACGGTTTTACCGCCCTGGCGGTGCCCTTCAGCTCGGGGCAGGTTTCTTCTCTGCGCCCATCGGCCGTTGCCGTCCATAATGATGGCGATGTGCCGGGGCATATCTTCGGGCGCAAGGCCAAGGCGCTGCGCCGTCTTCTTCAGTTTTTCGCTGCTGCTTTCCTGCAATCAGACACCATAAGGAGATTGAAAATCATCTGAATATCGTTTGACTGCGCTTCGGCCCGACGCCGATAATCGTGACGGGCCTTTTTATAGTCCGCTCGACGAGTTTAACATAATTCTTTGCGTTTTGGGGCAAATCATCGAACCGGGTTGTCTGTGTAAGGTCGTTGTCCCACCCGGGCACGGTTTCGTAAACGCATTTTGCCCGCGAGAGCTTGGCGGCATTGGCGGGGAAGAAGGACGTTCGTTTTCCGTCAATCTCGTAGGCGGTGCACAGTTTGATTTCTTTTAGACCTGCCAGCGTGTCAAGGTGCATCATCGCGACGGCGTCTATCGAGCCGATTGTCGCCGAGTACGATGCGGCGACGCCGTCGAACCAGCCGCACCTGCGGGGCCTGCCTGTGGTGGTGCCGTATTCATGCCCCTTGTCACGAATGTACTGGCCGATTTCGTTGTCCTGCTCGGTCGGAAATGGCCCTGCGCCGACCCTTGTTGTGTATGCCTTTACGACGCCGAGAAACTTATCGACCATTCTGGCGGGCACCCCCGACCCTGCGGGCATACCGAGGGAGCTTGCATTTGAGCTGGTAACGAAGGGGAACGTACCGTGGTCGATGTCAAGCAGCGTACCCTGGGCGCCCTCAAACAGGACCGATTTGCCGTCTGCCATTGATTTGTGCAGAAATTCCGTAGTGTCCGTTGCGAACGGCAGGAGCTTTTGGGCATAAGACCTGCACTTTTCGAATATCGCATCGGCACTGACCGGCTGGGCGCTGTAAACGGCGGCAAACAGTTTGTTTTTGTATTCGGTGACGGCTTTCAGCTTGGCCCTGAGGTCATCGAGGTTTCGCAGGTCGCCCAGACGCACAGCACGGCTTCTGCCGACTTTATCTGCGGAACAGGGGCCTATTCCTCTGATGGTGGTGCCGATTTTGTCTTTGCCTAACGATTCTTCCTGCAACTGGTCTTCTTTTTTGTGGTAATCGAGGACCAGGTGCGCATTTTCGCTGATAAGCAGACGGCCGGTAAGCGTAATACCTTTTGCGGCAAGTGCCTCGATTTCACCGATTAACGTTTCAGGGTCAACAACTACGGCGTTGGCAATGACGCATATGGTTTCGGGTCTGACGGCGCCGCTTGGCAAAAGGTGCAATGCGAACTTCTGGTCGCCGACAACTACCGTATGGCCCGCGTTGGCGCCGCCATTGTATCGCACGACGATATCGCTGTTTTCGGCAAGGATGTCCACCACCTTGCCCTTGCCCTCATCGCCCCATTGTAATCCAATAACGCAGTAATTCATTCGACGTCCTTTTTCAGAAACTATGCAGCCGACAAAATACCCAGCCCAAAAACAAACCGCAACAGCTTTTGAAAGAGCGCATTGCGGTTAGGTAAGCAAGTCCTGACATCTGCACCAGCATTATCAACTGATTTTTGTGACCAAATGGTCCAGTACGGGACCGAGATTGTCGTAATCAGAATCGCTGAGTTTGCGTCTTACCTCGGCGCCGTTTTCATCATTATACGTGATAGTGAAATAGCCCTTTGATTCAAAATAGGTCTTATCAATTTTTTGTATGGTTTCGTATGAGATTCTATCTTTCTCGTTGATAACAAGCTCTTTATCTGTGGCCAGGAGTCGCTTGCCCTTAAGAGCACGGAATCGTCCCGCAAAGCCGGCAGCAACGGCGGCAAGGAAGATTGGGGCTATCTGGTTGAATCTCATTGTATCATCCGGCTTATCCTGCGGGGCGTGCTTTTCATAGAAGCTGTGGCGTTTCGACCATTCATACCTGCTCAAGTATCCGTCATAAGCAAAGATTGCTGCAAAGGCAATACACACAATTGCATAGATTCTCTGGTTGTTTCTCTTGAACCTGCTGTACGGCGCCTCTATGGCCATTATCCTGTCCTCCACTGCCTAAGACAAACGTCTTTGTGCGATAACACTGATTAGCGGCTGAACGAGGTTTGGGACGATTTTTTCAGCCATCAATTCCTCGGCCAGCCGGCACTGATTCTCAAAGGATTTCAGGGTATCGAATTTCTCGATATTCGACGGATACTGACGGATTGTCAAAGACAGAGTTATCGGCTCATCGAGAATCTGTCTTTGCTTATCAGGGTCGTAGATGCTTGTCTTGGACTCAAGGCAAATCCGCGCCTGTGTCCGGCAGTCGTCCGACAGCGCGACGACCAATGAAGGTGAGAAATCAATTGTCTTTGCGCCTAACAAATCCCTAAGACAGCCAAGCCGGGTCGCCAACAGTGTCTCTGCGATAACCTCGTCGTGCCCGTCGGCACAATCGAAATCCATAGCAAAGACAACGTCGAGCGAATCGATATCCAGGTGACTTACGCTGAGCATATAAGGCATAAGGTCGAGAATAAGGCGGTCCTGGGTATAAGCATCCTCAAGAGCGGCGGGATTGACCACGCCTGAGCCGAGCCGGTCCATCTCAAGCGTAATCCAGCGGTATTGGCCTGCGTTTCTGGCCTCCTCAAGACAATAAGCGCCGTTGTCGCCGCGGTAAAAATACCCCATAGCCGGAAACTGCTTCTGGATTCGCTCGAAGAACGCCAAAACAGTATCCCGCCTGGCCGGAAGCTCAAGCTCGGTGTTGACGTACATATCGACGTAAAAGTCGTCGCAAAGCGAGCTAAATACATTCGACATATTCAAAAGCACCCTCGCAAAAACCGTTACAAGACCGCATCCCAACCTACCGTCAGGAATCCTGCGGTCTGCCAACCCGTATTATACACAAACATATTCGCCTTGCCAGATTTTTTCCGTCAAACCTTTAAGCCCTCTTTTATGTCTGGGTCAGGCAGCATAACTTCGGTGAGTATCGCCCCAATGGTTGCCAGTATGGCAAAGACAAACGCCCGCCAGACGCAGGTCAGCACGATACCGCCGGCCGGGATCTTTTCCTGAAAGTTCAATAGCGAGGAAGCAACACCGTAGAGTATCCCGACAATCAGGCCGCTTGTTGTCGCTGCCGTAATCCGTTTCCAGAGCACCGCCCCGCCGCAGCCCAGGGTCACAACCGCGCCGCAAAGCACTGGTACAATAAGAGTCAGCCACCATATATCGCTTAATTGAGGCAGCGTCTCGTGCGTCCTGAGATAAACAAAATCGGCAAAGGCGAACGCTGAGGCGGCAACAACCGCACAAAGGCCAACATGCCGGTATCGGGAGTTTGTCTCTGCTCGGATTTGGGCGCGTCTGAGCATTCTTCGGCGTATGGTCAAAGGCCAGTTGTAAAACAGACAGAACACCCAGTGCTCTAAAAGGGCGCCTCTCTCGCCGAACACGGGAACAATGTGAACCGCTTCAGTCGCCCAGTGGCCCGCCATAAACCTCGCCAACGCCGGATAGCGGTACGTCATCTGAATCGGAAACGCCAGATAGCCGACGTATTTGAAGAATCCCAGAAACACCGCGATATTGTAGTCCTTGAAATTTCGCTCTTTAATAACCAGATAAAGCACATAAAGACCTCGAACCAGCGAGCCGGGTGAAACCGGCACCACCTGGAACAGCGCGATTATGCCGATGGCGACGGCCCAGACCTGCGCTCTCGGCATTTCAGGGTGCATAAGGACATAAATACCCGCCAATGAAAACGAAACCATTTGGGTAACGGGCAACGTCATAAGATGAACCACCAAACTCACCAGATATTTTTGTATGAACGGCTCTTTAATGTGCGAACGGATTACGGCAGCGTCTTCGTCGGTCAGCATATGTTTGGCCTGTCCATCGACAAGCATCTCGCCGAGCCATTGCTCCCGCAACTGGGCATTGAAGTAGAGCTTGAACGGGCGAACAAATATAAATGAGAGTTTTTCCCTTCTGAACGGACTATCCGTCAGGAATCTATGCAGACCGGCGGGCAGCACACAGAAGGGCAGGTGCAGGGCAAATCGCGGCAAAGACGCCGCCAGATTCACTGCTCTTCTGTCATTGATACGTCCCGCTCTATGCCAAGCGATGACCTTTTCAAGTATCCTGCCCCGGATTGCCTGCGACAAATATCCTGGGCTTGTCAGTACGGCAAAATAATGCCTGCGCCAGTCGGGCCTGGCCCAGATTCGGCGCAAGACCCTGCCTATAAAAGGAAACAAACCGATTACGAAAAAGAGCGCCGTCAAAAATTTGCTGCTACGAAGCTTTCCCTGTGAGTTATCATCAACAAGACCCTTCACTTTCCAGCCGGTTACGGCGCTATCCAACATCGTTGACCACAGTCGGCTGCTGCAAAGCAATCGAACGTGATTGTGAGTGACGTCGGGAATTGAATCGCGGTAAACCTGCTCGGTTTGCTTTAGCTCTTCGAGCATTCCCTGCATATCGGCAAACTCATTCTTGTGTGCTTCAACGAACTTCCGGAGTTTGCCGAGGTCGCCTCTGTCGAACTGCACCAGCGAGCCGCGGGCAAGACCTTTTACTATAAGCTTGAAATCTCCCGGGCTCATCGGCAAAAACGGCAGAAGCGCCAGCCCCGCCCTGAAATCCACCGCCGTAAGCCCCGCCGACGGGTCGTTTCCCGTTCCCGTTCGCTTCAGGCAGTTCGGCTGACTCTTGCAGGTTGACCACTCGTATTGTCTGGCAAGCTCGTATGCGCCGACCTCGTGCAGCAGGTTTACAAAATCAGCCATAAACTTCTTCTTTGCGCGGTATTCGGGTGAGCCGAGAAGCTCCTTGTCAACGTTCCTGCCGTGACGCCATCTGGAAAGAATATCCATACGTTCATCGACTTCGAGTCGCCAGGTTCGGCCGTCTATCCACTCGCTTAATTCGCCGCAACTGCCGATTTTTTCATCCGCAAATGTCGCATAAATATCAACGACCCCCGGCGCGCCGGGGTCATCACCGAAACGGATTTTAGCGGCCCGGCGGATGAACTTTTGCCAAATCGCCCCCGCTCTTGCGGCGGCGGGATTGACCTGCAATTGAAACGGCCCCTGAAAGCCGACCCGGTAGAGGAAATTGCGAAACAGCCGCGAGCCGGACGAAGGCGGCACTAAAATTTTCATCGCATAAATGCTTCCAACCTTTAGCCCCGCAACGCAATCCGCCTGCGGACTTATCTGCGTTATCTTTACACGATAAACCTGTCCTGCAAAGCCGCCGCCGACAAATTTTTCGATGACCAGGCGAACCTGTCCTTTTGCGCCGTCTTCGGCGCCGATAACGTCATAGGCAAGCTCTGTTCCCGGCTCGTATCGGCTGATTCGCATCGGTCGGTAGAGGCCGAGCGACTGAAACTCCTGTTCTAATTTTCTGCAAACTTCAATGCTGTAATCTTCCGTCATTCATCCACCGTGACTTATCCAGGAATCAAAAGCCGGTTAAAAACAAGCAGACAAAGCCCGGCATACAATCCGGCCAAGAGGTCATCGCAAAGGATTCCCCATCCGGCGGGCAGTTTCTCCAGGCGGCGAATCGGCCAGGGCTTGACTATATCGAAGAATCTGAACAGTACAAAGCCGGCCGCCGCAGCAAGCCATACCTGCCGGGTCGATATATTTTCCCCTGCCATAACCGAAAAGGCCAGAAAGGTAACACTTTGTCCTGCAAACTCATCTATGACAATTTCGCGTGGGTCAACTTTGCCCGTCTTTTGAATCACTGACGGTGCAAAATTGACACAGATAACCCCTGCCGCCAGAGCCATAACCGCCAGGGCAAATGACTGAAGAAAAATCGAGCCGCTCAAATAAGATAGCGACACAAAGATAATAACCGGCGGCAAAGAACCGAAGGTTCCCGGGATAACGGGCAATACGCCCAGGCCGAAACACGAAGTAAAGAATCTTTTCATAGAGGCAAAAGATTAACCAAATGCACCGGCCAAGTCAAAGGGATAAGAAGGCACGCTAATCCTCTTCGAGCAGTTTGAGGCAGAATCGGTCGGTCATACCGGCGATGTAGTCGCACACCGTCCGCTCAAGGCCGAACTGCGGAATAAACCGCTGAAAGTATCGCGGCATAAGGTCGGGATGCCCGCAAAGCCGGGCGAATATGTCCCCAAGCCAGCGTTTGACCTTCTCGGCTGTCCGGGCAAGGGTAGCGTGCCGGTAAAAATTTTCCAGCAGGAATCCTTCGAGCTGCGCGACTTTCCCGGCGCTTTCCGGCGAGAGGGTGATTAAATCCCCGTCTGTGCTGTAAACATCGTCCACGGTTTTTATATTTCTCTGCGAAAGAGCTTCATTGCTTGCCTCGACACAATCGCCGACGAGCCGGTCGATAATCGCCTTTGCGGTTCTGGTCCTGCGAATTGTTCGGTCATCAATTGCGTCGGCGTTTATCGCCTTCTGCGCCTCGGTGAATATCTTTATATCTTTCAACTGCTCGGGTGTTATCAATCCTGCACGCAATCCGTCTTCGAGGTCATGACAATTATATGCAATTCGGTCGGCGACATCGGCGACCTGCCCTTCGAGCGAACAGTTCTTTTCGGGAAATTTGTCCTGTTTGGGTTTGTCGTAAGTGCTTCGGTGTATCGCCAGGCCCAGGCGGGTCTCATACATAAGGTTCAGTCCCCGGAAATCAGGATAAGGGTGCTCCAATAAATCAACTATGCGCAGGGTTTGGCTGTTGTGCTCGAAGCCGCCGAACTGTGCCGTCAAGTCGTTGAGCGCCGTTTCTCCCGCGTGGCCAAAGGGCGGGTGGCCCAAATCGTGCGCAAGGCAAATCGCTTCGGTTAGGGCCTCATTGAGCCGAAGCGCCTTTGCAATGGTTCTGCCTATCTGGGCAACCTCAATTGTGTGCGTCAGACGTGTTCGGTAATAGTCGTCGAGGCCGGGCGTGAAAACCTGTGTCTTGCCTTCGAGGCGACGAAATGCCGAACAGTGGATTATGCGGTCACGGTCGCGCTCAAAATCAGACCGATAGGGATGCGGTTTTTCAGCAAATGCCCGGCCCTTGCTGGATTTTTCGCTGACAGCATACAAGGTAAGTTTTCCGCACATATCACTTTTCTGCCACAGAGCACTTCTTTTGTTTAGCCACAGAGAGCACAGAGGACACAGAGAAATCAAACAAATTATATTATATCAGCGATGGTCAAATCCATTCAACTTTCAACACTCCATAGTGATAACCATCCGCGAGTATCGCGAACTTAACATCGGGTAAAAGTGATCTGTCAAATGGGTAATTGGGATTAGGATGAAGGCAACCGATGACATTCAGCGGGTTCAATCCAAACCCACACAGTAATACCGCTGAAACCGAATTCCTTGCGTCTTCAATCTGGTTTGGCGAACCCTTCTTAGGCAGAATAAATACTGAATTCTCTAATCGCGTGCTTTGGTATGTATCCCCAACTTTCCTCCCACTTCTGGTGTTTATTTCCCCTGTTATGTACGTAGTTCCCGTTAGCAACTCTTCAACAGAACACTCATCAATAATACAACAATCACTTGCTTTGGGATGTAATGTAGCTACTACAACAATACGGGGTGCTTTGACTTTGCTACATTGCTTAGTCTTTCGAGTAATCTCAGAACGAAACTTTTCTGTCATGTTCCTGTATGCGGAATCATCAACCTCTGGACTATCTGTGGGATATAAATCACTCTCTTTTGTTGCTGCTTCGATAGATATGCAGGTCGTCTCGACGTAAAAGGTTTTGCTGTCCTTCGTACATACAAAATCAGGACCACCTGTTGATAAATCCTCATAAGGTTCGACGATAACATTGTGGTCTGACAATAATTTTCTGGTTTTAGCTTCGCAAATGGCCGCTTCTGGATTATTCTTGAGTAAATCCTCCCATTTCTTCAATCGCTGCTTGCCAAAATTTTGAAGCCAACCGCGATGCTTCTGAATAACTTCTGCGTAATTGTCTGTTAAAGATGACATTTTAAATTTTTTTTGAGTTATTCTCTGTGTCCTCTGTGTGCTCTGTGGCCAAAAAAATTATTTTCCTCTGTGGCTAATAAATTTCACAAGGCAGGCAGGCCGTGTTTGGCGCTTGTTTGTCTTAGCGCCGTGAGTAGTTCCGTCAAACTCTGGCTGATAACGTCGGTATCGCTGCAGACGCTCATAAAATTGGTGTCCCCATCCCATCGCGGGACAAGGTGGATGTGCAGATGTCCCGGCAGTCCCGCCCCGGCGCATCTGCCGAAGTTCATACCGACGTTGAAGCCGTGCGGTTTTATCGTCAGCGAAAGGGCCTTTTGCGCCTCCCTGATAAGCTTGCTCATTTCAAGCAATTCGTCGTCCGTGGCCGACGTGAAATCCGCTATATGCCGGGCGGGCGCTATTAGTAAATGTCCGTTGTTGTAAGGGTAGCGGTTCAGAACGACGATGCAGTTACTCGAACGCCACAGGACAAGATTTTTGTCGTCATCCTGAGGACATTTAAGATTCCGGCAGATGAAGCACTCATCGCTCTTTCCGATATCCTGCACGTATCCGATTCGCCACGGCGCCCAAAGATTCTTATGTTCCAACCCCACTTACCTCCAGCTCATCTTGTTTTGTCATTCGTGCTCGCCGGTTTACAGAAGCTGCATAGTCAGATTCTGGTCGATGCTGATTTTGGGGGTTATGCCAAGCCCCATAGGCAGCGACGACAGGACTTCGAGATGGTACTTTTGATTGTATTTTTCGGTCCTGCCGGCGTTTATATTGAACAGTTCTTCGCCCTCGCCCGATAGCGACTGGACCTGGTAATTCCTCAGGAAGCCGAACATTCCGCTCATCTGGAATCTAACCTCGTAGGGCACAGGCCAGTTGGATGGTATATCTTTGTAGGGCGTATAAGAGCTGTGTATGACGGCGACTCGGCCGTTCGGGTCCTCGCGTATTTCATCAAGCCGATATGTTACATCCCTTGCCACCCACAGTATCATCGGCGCCGGCGCAGAGAGCAATGACTTCCACTGGTCGCCGGGCGATAGTCCCGCCGTAACATTTTGCCTGCTTGAAATCGAATCCCACAGGAACCACTGTGTGGCGATTACATCGTAAATCATATCCGGCTCTTTAACAGTTCCCTGGCTTGTGTCGGGTCGGATTGCCTGTTTGCCCGCCTCGCGGATTACCGCGTAAAGCTGGGAATAGTCGTCAATCTTGCCGGTTGGGCCGACGGTAAAAGTCCAGGTTTTCCCCGCGAAGGTTTCAGCCGCATCCTGTCTTGCTCCACGCTGTTTTAACCCGGTGACCTTGGCCGACTCACAAGTCGCCTTGACTTTTGTTCCTCCATAAGGGTCTATTTCAATCGGCTCGTATGAAACGACTAACTCGATTGACTCGTTTGATTTATCCACCCTGGTTTTGGCCTGCGGCGAATTGGACTCCATCTGTCCCCAGTCAACGGTGATTTCTCTGCTGGAGACAAACTTGTAACGCAGTGTTTGTCCCTTCTGAAAGTCAACAGTCAGCATCTCTTTCCCCGCCGGCTTGCCCGTTTTTTGCCCGCTCGGCTGTCCGCAGCCGGCAATGGCCGCCAAGATTACGATAACCGTTATTGTCAGTGAATGTCTCAAGTGAATCCCTTTCGAAAAATAACGCTTATTCTTTAGTGGACTCGTTCAAGGTCGTAAATACGGCTTTCACTCATCTGCAGCACAACCGGCCCTTTATTGGGGTCATTTTCTTCAGCAGGAAGCGCGGCAACCCAGCTTACCCGCATCTCCTCGCGGCATTTATCAATCCAGCCGGTCGTCAAATCGACCACTGCCTGGCCTTTATAACTGTCGGTGCTGTCGAACATTTTTGGAAATTCGCCCGCCTTCTCTTCCGGGATAAAATGCTCCTCGATTTGGACCGTCGGGATGGCATTCATTTCGATAGAAACAACCTGACGGTCTCCCGTGCCCTTTACCTCGCTTAACGTATAGATTTTCTCAAAAGATTTCACTCCCATAAGGCCAAAGGAGAATGTTTTTATTTTTTTCCATTTGTCGCCCTGGGCTAACAGGTCTTCGCCGGCTGCCGGCAGAGATAACGTGCCGTGGCGTTCCTGTATGACCTCAGGCGAAAGAATCTTCAGACCCATCTGGCTGGCGTCCGAGACGCCTCCAACGGCGGTGCGGCCAGTGGCGAGGTCGAATACGGTCGGGACGCGATTATCAGGGGTAAATTCTATGGCGTAGCTCTGTCCAATAATTTTTGCCAAAGGATTATTTGCATCGGCAGGCCGAGAGCTGTCAAAATCCACCCTGGTTTCGTTCTTCAGGACGGAAGTGCACTTCAAACTCTTGATGGTTATCTGTGCGGCGGCCCTGCCTTGCGGGTCGGCGGCCATTATCCGCTGAGTATAGACAAGCTCAATTCGGCTTTCATTACGGTTCTCTTTGAATGTCTGCTTATCGGGCACCGAACCTTCCCAGCCGATAGTCCGGCGTGATTCAGTTATCACCTTATAAGTCGTCAAATCGTCCTGATGCGGCATAAGAGCGACTCGTACGGCGCCCACTTTTGCCGGCTGCGGCTTGTTCGGCTCAGCAACTGGTGCGACTTTGTTCGGCTCTGCGGCAGCCGGCGCCGCCTGCGCCATCGGCTTTGCCGCCTCCTGTTGCGGCTTAGAGACGGTCTCAACCGCCTTTTCGGCGCAACCTGCTGTCACAAGCATAATCGAAACGGCAATGAAGACCAAACCACACAATACTTTGTTTGACACCATATTTGTATCTCCCTATAAATCGCACTTTTTTCAACAAGTTTACCGCCCAATTATAACTTGTAACGGGCCGAAGGCAACTGATTTTTCTTTGTTCGGACTCGCTTTGCAGCTAAAATTATGGACTGATTGGTTGTTAGGTCGTTTCTTATGAAAGGGAAAACGAATGATAAGTGATATGGTTAAGAAGGGTTTTCAGCGTGCGCCGCACAGGGCGCTGCTTCGCGCCTGCGGGCTATCCGATGCCGACATCAATAAGCCGTTTGTCGCCGTCGCCAACAGCTTCTGCGAGATTGTTCCCGGCCACGTTCATTTGAACAAGGTGGCGCAAATCGTCAAAAAGGCCGTCCGGGATGCCGGCGGCGTGCCCTTCGAGTTCAATACAATAGCGGTCTGCGACGGTATTGCTATGGGGCATACCGGTATGAAGTATTCGCTGGCCTCGCGGGAAATCGTAGCCGATTCGGTCGAGACAATGGTGCGGGCGCACTGCTTCGACGGGCTTATCTGCATCCCAAACTGCGACAAAATCATACCCGGTATGCTGATGGCGGCTGTTCGATTGAATATCCCGACAATCTTCGTATCGGGCGGGCCTATGGCCGCAGGCAAAACCAAAGACGGCAGAACTGTTGACCTTATCAGCATATTCGAAGGCGTCGCCCAGTTTAACGCAAAGAAAATCTCCGAAGAACAGTTGAAAGAGCTTGAATGCACCGGCTGTCCCACCTGCGGAAGCTGCTCTGGAATGTTTACCGCCAACTCGATGAACTGCCTGTGCGAGGCGATAGGTATGGCCCTGCCCGGCAACGGCACTATCCTTGCAGTTAATCCGAAACGCAAACGGCTGTACAGGGCGGCTGGCAAACAGATTCTGTCCCTTATTGAAAAGAACACAAAGCCGCTTGATATAATCAGCGTCAAATCAATGGATAACGCCCTTGCCCTCGATATGGCGATGGGCGGCTCGACAAATACCGTTCTGCACACACTGGCGCTGGCAAGCGAGGCAGGTATCAAATACGACCTCGACCGAATAAATGCAATCAGCGGCAGGTGTCCCAACATCTGCAAGGTCTCGCCCTCAAGCAATGTCCACGTCGAGGACGTCGATGCCGCGGGCGGTATCAGTGCAATACTGAAAGAAATCAGCAAAATTCCGAATCTGCTCAATCTGGATTGCCCCACGGTAACCGGCAATACGCTCGGCAAAAATATCGCAAGGGCAAAAATTACAAACACCGAAGTCATACGAACGCTCGACAACGCCTACTCAATCAACGGCGGCCTTGCCATATTGAGAGGCAACCTTGCGCCGAACGGCGCCGTTGTGAAAAACGCCGGCGTAAATGAAAAAATGCTGACACATACAGGTCCTGCGGTAATCTTTGAAAGCCAGGAGGACTCCTGCGAAGGTATTTTGGCCGGTAAGGTAAAGGCCGGCGACGTCGTTGTGATTCGCTGCGAAGGCCCAAAGGGCGGCCCGGGTATGCAGGAGATGCTCTCCCCCACAAGCTACATTATGGGCGCCGGCTTAGGCGAATCGGTCGCACTGATTACCGACGGCAGGTTCAGCGGCGGGACACGCGGCGCCTGCATTGGCCACGTCAGCCCAGAAGCCGCAGTAGGCGGACCAATCGGCTTATTGAAAAACGGCGACATCATTGAAATCGACATCCCACACAACAGAATAACCGTAAAATTGACCGATGCGGAACTGACTGAACGCAGAAAATCCTGGACGCCGCCTAAACCGAGAATAACCACCGGCTGCCTCGGCAAATACGCCGCTATGGCCACCTCTGCCGACACCGGCGCCGTCCTGAAATGGTAAACGTGGCACGGGCATCCTGCCCGTGATTTCTAACTATAGGGGCGGTTTTCAAATCCGCCCTTTTGGGAAAAAGTGACGCTTGGCAAATTATTATGACAGACATTAATCTTGATAAAAATCAGAAGGATTCAATGGTTTCAGTAGACCTCATCATGATTGCGTGTATTTCTATTGTTGGCTTTTCTCTATTAGTAATGATTCCCAGAGTCAGGTCTCCCTATAGCATTATTCTGATGGCAGACACAGCCGTTCTTATCCTAATTCAGTTCTTGTTGTTAAAAAGAGCTGATGATAAACATAAAATAATTGAGAAAAGTAATACGATTTTGGAATGGACAGTGCCCCGTAAGACATGGCATATTACAGAAGCGCGTCGGTTCTCACCGCTGATACTGGCGTTATGGTTCATTATTGGCTTCATTGTTTTTTTCTTGATGATCGCTGTTCCGTACAAGCTTAGACCGCCCGACCATATAAACGAGAACACACTTACGCTTGCCGGACTTCTCGCCCTTTCGGCCGGACTTGCTGTCTTATTTGTGGCTTTGTATGGGTCATTATGGTGGTGGGCACGGTTAAAGGTTAAGCTGACCATTTCAGGAATCAAGAGGATTTTTCATAACTCTACGAGAACCTGGAAATACGACCGAATAAAATGTTACAACTTTGAAACACTTCGTTCAGAGACCGGTGTCTATACTCTTGTCGTACTTCGCAACCACAAAGGTAAAACATGGAAAATAGCTCTCGACGAATCTGTTAATAACTCCAAAATCGAAGAGATTCTCAACGAGCACGGAATCCAAAAAATTTGAACAGGCAGCATAATGATTTATGGAGGCATTTCTGAATTCTCTGTGTTCTCTGTGACCTCTGTGGCAAAAAAATTATGGTTTCTCGGTGGCTTGCGTTTTGAGTGCGGGCAGTGCGGGAGCTGCTGTGCGGGGCCTTGGGCGGGGTATATATGGGTGACAAGGCCGGAGATTAAACTTATCGCGGATTTTCTGAAGATGCCCGCAAGGCAGCTCCGGAAAAAGTATCTGCGGCGAGTCGGCCTGCGGACAACAATTATTGAACACAACGAGACACGGGACTGCATATTTCTGCAACAGACGGACGTGGGTAAGAAGTGCATTATTTATCCCGTCAGGCCGAGCCAGTGCAGGACCTGGCCGTTCTGGGCGGACAATCTGAAAGACCCGGCTGCGTGGGAGAAAACATGCCGGAAATGCCCCGGCGTAAATCGCGGCAGGTTGTACACCTTCAATGAAATACAGGAAATCAGAAGCGCCGCTAAATGGTGGAGGCAGGATAAACAGAAGCAGATTGTAAGAGAGGTTTTTGAGGTCTATAAATGGCTCGATTCCCGGATTGGCGAGCACGGAGACCTGGCTGGCGTTTGTGCCGTTTGCGGCAAGTGCTGCGAGTTCGACAAATTCGGCCACAAGTTATTTATCACCACCCCTGAAGTGATTTACATTACGGGAAAGCTTCGCGATATCCCGGAAAAAATGACGGGCACAAACTGTCCCTGGCAGCGAGATAAGAAGTGCGCGATTTACGAGCATCGGTTCGCAGCGTGCAGAATTTTTTGCTGCAAGGGCGACGTCGGCTTTCAGACGACGTTGAGCGAGTCGGCAGTGAAAAAATTCAAGGCAATATGTGAGGACTTTGGGATTCCGTACAGGTATTCCGAACTATCCCAAATCCCTCATTTACTGCCGAGACCACAAAGCCAGCAGAGTATTTATTAAAACCCCAAGCACCAACCGATAAAATCCCAAATTACAAATCCAAAATTCCAAACAAAATTCAAATACCAATCTTCAAATGACCTAAACTAATTCGGCCCGAGCGCGAGCATTTGGAACTTGGGGGATTGTGATTTGTTTGGGAATTGTTGCTTGTGAATTGTGATTTGTTTGAAGTTTGGGATTTCGATATTGGGATTTGAATGCTGCTTCGCTGCGATTTAAGTAACCTTATTTTGTTAGACGACCTTAGTACTTGTCAACGGGCAGACGGATTGAATTCTGCGGGTCGCGCAGATTGATATATTTCACATCGGAAAATGTGCCATACTGCTCGTAGTAGGCGTACAGTTTGGCAAGTTTCTCCTCGTCGGTCGCCTCCAAGTGCCGCTGCCAGGCGCCGATTTCCGCTCCCCAGATAATCTCGGTATTGTCCTTCGTGTAAATGACGATATGGGTCTGCCGGCTGTTCTTGCGGCCGTTGAAATTGCTCACGTCAATCCGGTCGATTCTTGCAAGAAGGGGCTTATTGGGCGTCACCTGCTCATCCATTTTCATTAGGCGGGTAAGCACTGCCACGCCCGCCGACAGGTCGTCACCCCGCCAGGTTTGTCCGACAAGGGGGGGCTGGCCGACACGAGCTAATCCGCTTACGGCGACTATCGGCAAATCCGGCATAGGCACCGAATCGAGCACAATCATATCCGCGTCAATATAGTATTTGTCGTGGGCTGACTCAACCAGTGCAAGGGGCTTTCGCCACCTGCCCTTTATCCGTATCCCGTCGTGCGTTACCTGCACTGTTACATCGGCAATCCACGCCACCCGCGACTCAATGCTTCGCTGGACGGACACGGCAACGTTCTCATCGGCGGACAAGTCATCCTGCCCCGCACGTGCCGCCTCATAGACCCTTTCTTTAAGCTGCTCGCTCACCCAGGAGGGGACATCGACCAGCTCAATAGAGCCGGCCTTTTGGCTGACTGGAGCAGTCCTTTTGACATATCTATCCAGCCAGACAAAGCCCGCGGCGACGGCGGACAAAACAAGGACCACAGCGAGGGCCTTCAACGCTCCCTTCAGACCCGGACCTCGCCGGGCTTTTGCCCTTTTTTTTCTCTGTAAAGAGCCAATTCTTATTCCCATTTGTCTTATCCCATCTTCTTCCGCATCGGGGCTGATTTCTTCATCCTGCCCGCCAGGGCCGTATTGACAATTGTCAGACATAAGTCGCTCATTGATAGTCCTGTTTTTGCCGCCGCCTTAGGCAGCAGCGAATGGGTCGTCATACCCGGTATGGTGTTCACCTCCAGTGCGTATGCGATGCCGTCTTTACCCACAATAAAATCAACCCGTGCAAAGTGCCGGCAGCCAAGCGCATCGAAACACGCTAAAGCTAAGTCCTGTATTCGTTTTTCCGTCTCCGGCTCGATGGTGTCGAACAAATACTGCGTCCGGTCGTCTATGTATTTGGCAAGGTAATCGTAGAAGCCCGTCCTGGTGCGAATCTCGATTATAGGCAGCCCCTGCCGGCCCAGGATGCCTACGGTTGTTTCTCTGCCGGCAATGTGCTGCTCAATCATACAATCGCCGTAGTCGGCATAGCACAGTTTGGCGGCTGCAACAGCCAAATCAGGCCGGTCAACAATTGAAATACCGATTGTGCTGCCCTCGCACAAAGGTTTGATAACGTATTTCCCTCCTAACTGCTCGACCTGCTTTTCTAGTTCCTTTTCATTTTCATCCAGTTTGAATCTGATTGCTGCGGGGGTAGGAACGCCGGCTTTCGCGAATACCTTTTTGCTTTCCCACTTGTCAAACGCCAGCCGGCTTGCCTCCGGCCCGCTTCCCGTATAGACCAGCCGTTTCTTCTCAAGAATCTCCTGCAACTCGCCGTCTTCGCCCCATCTGCCATGCAACGCAAGAAAAAATACATCAATTGTCTTATCGTCCAGCACCGCGAGATTATCAGGTGCAATGTCGGCGGTTACGACGTTGACGCCGGCTTGTTTAAGGGCATCGGCGACGCATTTGCCGCTTTCGATGCTGATGCTGCGTTCGCGGCTGACTCCACCCATAAGAACAGCCGCCTTGAGGTCGGACTTGATTTGCGAGCGAATATCGGTCTCCCAACGCGCACCCATCGTTAGTTCCAGATTTCGATTTCCAGTTGCAGCTCGACGCCGAAATGCTCTTTGACTTTTTTCTTTACGACTTCTATCACCTTCAGAACGTCTTTGCTTGTGCAGCCCTTTTGCGCGATAATGAAGTTGGCGTGTTTCTCGCTCACTACCGCCCCGCCGATTTGAAAGCCCTTCAGCCCGGCCCTGTCTATCATCGCGCCGGCGGACATCCCGCGGGGGTTCTTGAATATGCAGCCGGAATTTATCGTATTGAGCGGCTGATTGTTCTTCTTATAGACCCATATCTCCTTGACCGTCCGCATTATCTGCTCCGGGTCGGCGCCTGTCATTTTGACTTGCGCACCCAGAATGAACTTTGCGGCAATGTTCGACCGCCGATAGTCGAACTCAAGCTCGGGCTTGCTCTTTTCAATGACGTTCCCGTCTTTATCCATAAGTGTAACGGTCTGAACTGCCGTTCCTATGTCGCCGAAGGTTCCGCCTGCGTTCATTCGGACGGCTCCGCCGACCGAGCCGGGTATGCCGGTGAGCGATTCAAGACCTGAAAGCCCTTTTTTGACGCAGGTGAGAACCAGCTTGCTCAGCTCGACTCCCGCACCGGCTGTCACCAGCTCACCCTCGAACTGCATCTGTGCGAAATTATCGGCCTTGAGCTGAACGACCGCGCCCCGCACGCCCTTGTCGCCTATTAAAAGGTTCGAGCCGAAGCCGAGCACGTAAATCGGTATTTCGTTCTCGTTGCATCGAGACACGGCCTGTCTCAACTCTTCGACCGTCTCGGGCCTGATGAAATAATCGGCAGGCCCGCCTAAACCGTACCAGGTCTCTTTGGCGAGGGCATAATTGCTTTCAACTATTTTTTCTAATCCACTGAATATATTCATCTGCCACCTTCCATACGTCACCGGCGCCCATAGTTACTACGACGTCGCCCGCGACAACCTCGTTTTTAAGATAATCGCTTATGGGGCCAAAGCCGTCAATAAACATCGCATCTGAGCCGTTAGCTCTTATTTTCTCCACGAGAATCTGGGCATTTACCTCTTTTTTGGCCGTCAGCGAGTCGCGTACAAAGTAAATCTCCGGCACAATAGTTATATCGGCAAGTTTGAAGCTTTCGGCAAAATCAACAAGCATAAATCTTGTCCTGCTGTACTGGTGGGGCTGAAAAACGCATAAAAGTCGCCTCGGCCTGTATTTTTCGCGTATCGCCTTGAGGGACGCCCTAATCTCAGTCGGGTGATGGGCATAATCATCGAGAACGGCGATTCCTTTGATATTGGCCTTGAGCATCAGCCGGCGGTCAACACCCGTAAAGCCCGCCAACAGCTCCAAAATCTGCTTCGGCGCAACTCCCGCATTCGTCCCTGCTGCCGTTACCGCCAGGGCATTAGCGACATTATGCCTGCCCGGTACGCTGATTCGCGCACTACCCAGCCGGTCTGTGTTATGCCAAACATCGAACGAATAAAGGCCGTTGTTATCTTCTACATTTCCTGCACGCCAGTTGCAGTTCTTTACGAATCCGAACGTCTCACATCGAATATCATTGGACAATCCTGCAACAGCCATAGCGACATTTGCATCCTCTCCGTTTACAATGGCAACGCCGCCTGCCTTTACACCCAGGGCAAAGTTGCCAAACGCATCCACAATCTCTGCTTCGTCTCTGTAATAGTCCAGGTGGTCCTGCTCGATATTGAGTATGCAGCCGATTTGGGGCTTGAGGTTGAGGAAACTGCGGTCATATTCGCACGCCTCGGCTACAAAATGGTCGCCCTTACCGACCCCGGACGAACCGCCTAATTGAGTCACAACAGCGCCGACGACAAAATTCGGGTCAAGGCCTGCCTGCTTGAGGAGATATGCCAGCCAGCCGCTTGTCGTGCTCTTGCCGTGCGTGCCCGCCACCGCTATCCCGCAGTAGCAGTTGAATACCTTGCCCAACATCTCGGCATATTTATATACCTTGATGCCCTGCTGACGAGCAAGTTTCAATTCTGGATTGTCCTCTCTTATCGCTGCCGATACCACAACGGCATCGGTCGTCGGGTCAAGGTTATGCTCCTTGTGGCCGATTTTTATGTCGGCCCCAAGCCGGCACAACTGGTCTATCGTATCCCCTGGCGTCTGGTCTGAACCCGTAACAATCGCTTTATGCTTCATCAGCAGTTGCGCCAGGCCGCTCATCCCGATGCCGCCTGCGCCGATGAAATGAAACCTCTTACCCGCCACACCGACTTTGCCGTTGCTGACCACGTCTTGCCCCCGTTCGGTCCTACGCTTTGGCTGACATATCCCCTTGTCCCGGCGAAGCCCCGCGCAGTAGCCGGATATGTTCAATTCACTCATTTTTCATCCCTGAGTATTCTATAATTTCAATGAGCGAATTTTAACACACAGGGAAAAGGTAAGAAAGAAAAAAGCGATATGCCGCGCTGCATATTCCCGTTTGCCTGCTCGCCGGGTGATTTCTCCGGAACGATTACCACTGCGCCTCGATGTAGGGACCGAGGGGGCCTTCACGTTTCGGCTCAGGCCGCGTCTTAATGACGGCTTCGGCGATTGCGATATCGCTTTGGCGGGTGACCTTGATATTTGAAGAGTCGGTTTCGACAATCGAGACCTTTTCGCCGACGGCCTCGACAAGCAGGGCATCATCACTGATTTTGTCGGCGTTTGTCTTTTCGGCGGCCTCGTGCGCCTTTCTCAATATCGAGGTCCTGAAAACCTGCGGCGTTTGCGCCTCATACAGCAGCGAACGGTCAACGGTTTTGACTATTACGCCGTCCTTTACCTCTTTTACGGTGGCTGAAATGGGACAGGCGAGAATCGCTGCGCCGGTCTTCTCAGCCATCTTGATTACATCATCAATCCACTTGGCCGTCACACAGCACCGCGCTGCATCGTGGACCGCAACAAGCTCGATGTCATCTTTGAGCATTTTCAACGCCTTGTTAATCGTCTCGAAACGAGTAGCGCCGCCGATAAAAGTTTTGACATTAAAAAGCGACAGATTCGCACCCCATCTTACCTTAACAAGCTCTTCATCCTGCTGAGGGATTCCCAAAAGGACCTGCTTTACGTCATCTCGGTTTGCGAAAAGCTCGACGCTCCGCAAAAAGGCGGCCCTGCCCGCGACATCGACGAATTGTTTTCTGCGTTTTCCGCCGAATCGGCTGCCCGGCCCCGCTGCACAGATAATCGCTGCTACGTTCATTGCTTCGTCGCCCCCTATACGTCGCAAAGTTCAATCGCTTTGGCAAGCGACTTCAGCGGGTCGGGCGATTTCGGCACAAACTCGTGCGCGACATAGCCGGTATAGCCCGTCTTGACGATTGCCTTCATAATCGCGGGATAATAAAGCTCCTGCGTCTCGTCGATTTCATTTCTGCCCGGCACTCCGCCCGTGTGGTAATGGCCGATGTACTGGTGGTAATCCTGAATCGTGCGGATAATGTCGCCTTCCATAATCTGTGCGTGATAAATATCGTATAGGATTTTGATTCGTTCGGAGCCGACCTGCTTACAGACCTCAACGCCGAATTTCATATTGTCGAACATATAATCCTTGTGGTCAACCTTGCTGTTTAGGTATTCAAGACAGAGCGTGACTTTTTTCTCTTCTGCGTAGCCGATGATTTTCTTGAGTCCCTCGACGGTGTTTTTGATTCCCTCTTCTTCGCCGATGCCGTAGCGATTGCCGGGGAAACATACGACGTTGGGGAAGCCGAACTCGGCTGCCGCATCAATGGACTTTTGCAATTTGGCGATGCACTCGGCGTGGTTCTTGGTATGAGCAAGGCCCTCGGTCAAGCTGTGCGAAAACAGCATTGTGCAGACAAGCCCTGCCTTCTTAACGACCGGCAGCTCCCTCGGTTCCAGCAGGTCAATGCCCTTTAGCCCCATCTGGACGCATATCTCGCAGAACCTCTCGTATGGAATCTTGTTGTAGCACCACCTGCTGACCGATTGATTTATTCTGCCGTTCTTGACCACTTTCTCAATCTCGGCTGCTGCCGCCAATCGCGGCAGCCCCGCCATAGCCGCCGCCACCCCCGCCGCTCCTGCCAATACTTCCCGCCGAGAAATTGTATCTGTAGTGTTATTCGCCCGGATAGCCATAGCCCTGTCCTTTCACCTGATTTCCGTAATTTTGTCAAAACTCGCCGCCCAGCATACCTAATACCGGCATATTGTCAACACCGATACTCGCAGGCGTTTTTGGATGCCGATACAAATAAAAAAGGCCAGGCGAATCTGCCCGGCCATACCTCCGATTTTATCTCACTTAACGAGCGGCGGTCTCTGCCGCCCTCGATGCTTATTGTTTTTCCAGCCAAACAATCAATGGCTCATCTAGGGCTCTCTCCTTACTCTGGGCCACTATCGTAACTTCCCGTATAACCTGGTGATAACCGGCCAGGCGCACATTTAACGTGTAAGTATCCGCAGACACAACAAAGCACGCGCTTCCGACGTGGTTTGATATCGGCCAGATTCTCCGCCCTGCCTTTTCAAGCCAAATCTCGGCTCCATCGGTCGGGATGTTGTTCTCGTCAGCCGTCAGCACACAGAGCAGGGCGTTTGGCAATCTCTCTGCCTCACCCGCATCAATATCAACCGTCTTATCCTCCCTCTCCGCAAGGTCAAACTCAAGAACCACCGACTCCGGGTCAAAACTTTCGGCTCCGACCAAGTAGTGGCCCGCAGGCAGATTTTTAACATTGTAGTTGCCGTGCTCGTCAGAATACGAATATACGGGCGCAAATATCTTGTTATCGCTCCGCCACAGGGCAAACGAAGTCCTCGCCTCGCCTGCCATACGACCGCTGACGCTTGCCGTGCACACTGGAATGCGAACTGTTACGTGCAGATCCTCGCTGCCCACTTCTATCGGCTCGTACAACCTCACATAGTCCGTCCGCGACAGCACTATGCTGTGAGCACCGGCTGGCACATGTCTGACAATGTATGGCTGGCCCGGAGCTGCAGGACTTGCAACTTCGCCCACGCCGCGACCGCGCATTCCTATTCCGGTCTGTATGTGCAGACCGGTGATGTTGCCGGTCGCGTTCACATCTTCATACTCGACCGTCACCGTTACAGTTACTGTGCCCCCGTAAGGTTGCACCGCCCCCAAATCGAGGTCGGTACCGGCCACGTTTATCGTCGCGGCCTGCAACCATATTAAGCTGCGTCCCTCCGTGTGCTGGTAATGAATTGCCCATCTGCCTTTTGGCACGCCGTAGAACGAAAAGCCGCCTTCTCCTTCTGTCATCGCAAAGTTCTGGTATGTTGTGAGGTAGGGGGCATCAACGAGAGAAATTTGAAGCTTCGTGTTTGTAAGTGGTCGGCCGTCAAGGATAATACGCCCTGTTACCCTCACCGGCCCGCCGAAATCCAGCCGGCTGACCTTCCCGCTTTGCGGCACCACCGCCCGGCAAACAACCCCCAGCTCTTGCCACTGGTTCTGCTTAGACACGAAACAAAGCTGCTCAGGCAGTCCCGACACACGGTAAAAACCGTTGGCATCCGTAATAGTCGTAGCCAGCTTTGCGGCATTATCCGCACCTCCGTCCTTCGATTCAATGTCCTGAAAATAGAGGACAATATACTGCTGCCCCCGTCCATTGGCGTCGTAAACACGCCCCTCAACTATGCCGCCCCTGCACAGCACAATCCTGACGCCGTCGGCAACCTGTCCTTCTTGCACTGCGATATCGTGGACGATAACGAGTGCGTAATCGGCATGAATTGCCTTGAGCGTTTCACTGCCTTCTGGGATATTGCTCAATTCGAATCGCCCCTCAATTGTCTCAACCGCGCCCTCCTCGCTGACGAATGCCTCGCCGGAGGTGTTGCCTGCCTCTGAGAGTGCCATAACCTTGGCACCCGTTACCGCCCGGCCCTGCTCATCCACTACGATACCCCTGATTGAACCACCCTTTGAAAGTTCCACAACCACAGGCGTATTCTGGTCGGTGTTAATCTTACTGCTCCACTTTGGGGCGAACCCGCGGGCGGCGATTTGCACCTGATAAACCCCCGGGCCTGCCGACTCAATGTCAAACCGCCCGGCCGTGCCGCTTATGTCAAACCACGATTCGTTCGGCCAGTAGTTCGTGCCGCGCAGTGTACTCAGCTTCTGCACCCGTACGCGTAAATCCCGCAGCGGTGTTTTTGTCTGCGCATCGACAACCGTGCCCCTGAGGCGAGGTTTTTCTACACAAGCAAGTTCCACAACCAGTCCCTCGCTCGGTGCTTCCACACCCTCGAGGACTTTTTCTTCGACGCCATACCCGAAGAACCTCAGCCGATATGTGCCCAGCTCAAGCTTATCAATAACAAAATTCGCATCGTTACCATCCTGAAAACCCGGACTGAAAAAGGCATAGCCAAACTGAGGAACCCCTCCCGGCGAATATGCCTCAATTTCAAAGAAATCGGGCTTGCTGCCTCCCACAAATCTGGCACGCCCGGTTATAGAAACCGTAGAACGGTCGGATTTCTCCGGTATTATCACCTTCAAAAGCTCCCTTTCCGCCAGCGGCAAAATTTGCCACGCCACATCCTGTTGCAAAAAGCCCCGCCCACGAGGAATCTTTGCCACAATCCGATGATTTCCCGGCTCGATGTTGCTAAGGACAAAGTAACCGTTTGCATCAATGAGAAAACCGTCGGAACTGTCGCTGCCCCGCCACCATTCAGGATATGCGATAAGTTTGACATTGCTTGCCGGCACCCCGTCCGAGTACTCGGCGTACCCTTTCACCTCTACGCCTTTCTTTAATACTATCTCGCCGACCGAAATCACTTCGGGGTTGTTGAGCTTAACTGTCAGATGTCCCGGTGCATAATCAAATGTTTCTTCCGGGTAAGCCCTTTCACCATCTTCCATCCACGTCCTCTTGCTGTGGGTGGCCGTTATCAGATATTCAATCTCGCTTGGCTCAAGACCGCCCATCAGCACCATGCCGTTTGAATCCGTATATGCGAACCGCTCCCCACCGCTCCCATACCGGCTGGCCATAGATGCTGCCGTCAGTCGCGATTGCTCAATTGGCCTGCCTTCCTCGTCCACAACGCGCATTTCAATCATACACGCGCGCGTCAGTTTGAAATCTTTGACAACCCGGCTGTCCTGCTCCAGGTGAACCACCGGCCGTTCGCTGTACTGGGTTATGCCTTTATATTCATTCGTGAATATGCCTATTCTGAAATCACCCCAGTTACCTCTGAAACCCTCCTGCTCGAAACAATAGAATCCGTTTGTATCGGTCTTGCTTGACCGCCAGGGCCCGCCCTGAATCTCCACTTGTGCATCCGTTACCGGCCCGCCGGTATTGGCGTCCGTAATCCTGCCGCTGAGTATCATCGGCGACCGCTCCATCTTCAGCACAGCCGTGCCCGCCCGCAACTGCTCAACCGTGTACCCCTGGCCCGGCTTGCGCGGTTCGCTGTCGTCAACATAATCACGATGACTTAACTTCAGTTGAATCTCCTTTGCCTCTGCGGGGATGATGTCTAATCCCCACCTGCCTTCGGCGTCGGTTTGTGCCCCGTAGTCCATAATGGAGATATACGCCTGGCCTCGCGGCTGCTCAACCGGTATCGTTACCGCCACCCTTGCATCCGCTATGGGTTTGCCGTTTGCATCCTCGACGCGCCCGGCGATTCTCGTCCCCTTATCCAACAGAAACTCGAAGTAGCTGGGCTTATTCATATCCTCGTGCCACATCACGTGCATCGGCACGTAACCGGCCGCACCGCCGACCCAGATGCTCACGAACGACGGAGTCCCATCATTGCAATCGAGCCAGCAGAAACCACGCTCATCAACTGTTGCATTCCAGTCCTTCCAGCTTGCCGGGCTGCCATAGTGCCTGCCGGCGTTCGCCTTGACATCCCCGATGGGCTTGCGCGTATCCTTTGCTATTATGTGCACAAGAATCCCCGGCCCGCTATGATGTGGGATTGCATCCGCCGATTCAGCCGCTGCGCCACTCGTCTGAGGGACATTCTGGTCGGCGACTTTTATCGCTTCTATCGCCGCGTCAAACGGATTCTCGCCTTGCCCCTCCCATTGCGACCCTGCCTTCTCAAGGGCGCCTACTGCATTTATGTCGCCAATCAGGGCCAGGTAATTCGCCGCGGCAATCCTGACCTGCATATTGTCATTTGCCAGCATAGCCGTCAGCCCCGCGACGTCCTTTGCTTCATAGCCCCGCTCAACTCTTGCCAGTTCCGCCTTGATTGCCTCGGCCTCAGCCGCAGATTGTGCAGCCGTCTGCTCTGTCGTCTGTTTTTTCTCCACGACCTCCTTGACAACTTGTCCGGCGCGGCTGGCAGGCCTTATGATTCCACGATGCCACAGATAAACCGCGGCGAGTAATACGGTTATTACCAAGACCGCCGCGGCGGCGAATCGCACCACCGTGCTTCGGCCAACAATCTGCCATAGCACGGGGCCAGCTTCTTCTGCCCTCATAGCGCCTTGCAGCGATATCCTTACCCTCTCAATCGCATGTTCGATTGCCTGCCGGGAAGGCGTCGTTCGGCTGATAAGTTCCAGCCCCGCAATTATTTCCGCTTCTTCAAACCTACGCATCGCACACCCCCATCTCTGGCGCCTTTCCTTCGCTGTACCCGAGCATCGAGCGCAGCTCCACCATTGCCTTGGAGCACAGCGCTCGCACCTGGTGCGGCTCTTTGTCGAGTGTCCTTGCAATATCCTCGTATGACTGCTGCTCGATATATCGCATAACAAATGCCAATCCGGCACAGCCGTTCAGCTTGCTGACGGAATCGAGTATCTGGTCAAGCTCCTCCCGTTCAATGAGACGTTTCAAAGGCGAATCCGCTTTCGCCTGCGGCTCCTTTGATTCATCCAGCGTAGATGGCTGGCTCTTCTGCCTTCTCCGCCAGTCGAATGCAAGATTGATTGCCGCCCGCTGAGCGTACGCCATCGGATTGTCGCTGCGGCTGAATGTGTCCGAATCGTTAAGCCGTATAAATAGCTCCTGCATCAAATCCTCTGCTGCGTCCTCGCGCAACGTCAGCCGGGTCAGTAAGGTATAAAGCTGTGGGCCCGACCTCTCCAGAAACTCAACAAGTTCTGCACCCTTTTGCTGCACTATTGTCTCCCTGTGTTGCCTTACACTATTATAGACGCGCTACCCCCTTAAAGCGCAACCTCCTTTTCACAGATTTTCCGCACTATTAGCGTAAAAACGAAGATGCCGTTACATAGGGTTTACCCGCTGTCCTTATTGTTTAGCCCCCAAGCCCCGCGTGAGGATTGCTTTACACTTACCCCCGCCATCTCCGCCCTTGGCGTGTGGCGGGGTTTTCCCTTTTTGTAATTCCCGCGTTCGCGGAAATTTATCTTATTGTGTTCTCTCCCGCCTTTATCAAAATCCTAACGCACCTCCCTACTTTTTCAATTCTTCCCTCTTCGTCTCTTGCATCTTATTTCGCACCTCTTCTATTCGCTTTACAACGTCTTTGCCAACCTCCATTATCTCCGCCGCCGCCTTAACGTCTTCGCCCGCCATCAAACGCAGCGCCACAACCACCGGCTCCAATGCCTCCGCCCACGCAGACCCCCTCAATATTTCAAGCGCCTCGTGCTCATACCCGCGACCAGCAAGCATCACAAACATATCTCTTGTCAGATCTATGCCCTCATCACAAGGTTCGACGTTCTCAACATAATCCCTCCAAATCTTCAAACTTGCCTCTTGGCGAGAATTCTCTTTCAACAAGAACCAAAGGCAAAGCAGCATACCCCATGCCCCAATATCTTTCGGCTCAATCTTAATCGCTTCTCGCAGGTATTTTTCCGCCTCCCCTATCTGTCCTCTTTTAGCAAGAATCTCCCCCAAACCCTTATAAGCGATATAAGACTTTCCCCCCAGTTCAAGGACCTTACGAAATGCCTTTTCCGCTTCTTCCATTTCCGCAATTCGCACCAGCGCCCACCCCAGATTCTCCCAACTAATCTGGGATTTGGGGTTAACCTCGACGAGCTTCTTCCACAACGGCACCGCTTCTTTATATCGCTTCAACCCTATCGTTAACAGTATGCCCAAAATCCCCAATGCCATCTCGTGCTTCGAATTGATACGCAATGCCTTACGACACGCCTTTTCTGCCTCTTCGTTCGGACCTCCAGTCATCACCAAAAAGCCCCCTAATAAAGCCCATCCATCTTCGTCCTTCGGATGGTTACGCACGAAATCACGCAATCGCTTCTTATCGTTCTCTAATTCCTCCGCATCATTTTGGGTTGTTTGCGCCCTTTTGGCTAAGTTGCTCATTCGACGATACAAACTAATCTTATCAATCCTCTCGACTACCTTTCTTAGCGAAACAGGTACCGCTGAATCCTCAAGGAACTTCCTCGGGGTGATTTCCAAAATTCTCTCCAAAACCTTCTCATTTTCGAGTCGCAAGACAATGCCCTCATAAGCCATATAGTGGTCGGCCCTTTCCTTTAGAGGAAGTGTGCACCCCTCCTCTGCAATGTTCTTGGCGACATTGAGCAATTGATCAGCACCATAGAAGCCCGTCATAAAATTCACAACTGCCCTAACTCGCTGCGATGCCTCTCCTCTTTTACGCATTAGATAATAGATGTTATACATCCGTTCTGCTACCTGGTACAGTTTGGCCTTGCCTTTGCCGTTTGCCTCAACAACCGCTCCACGCTCCATAAGGCGGGCAAGTAATGCGCTTGTCTTGCTGACTTCGAGCCGGGCCGATTTTCCTACTTGTCTTGCCGTCGCCGGGTCCCAAATCTCCGCAAGTGCAATATATACCTTGCGTTCCACGGCCGGCAGGTTGTCTAAATGACTCTTGAAATACTCCGTATGTTCATCTACAAGCTGCATAAGGTCATTCATTAAGTTCTTTAGTGACATCTCGGCGGCAAAGTTAGAGACAATTGCCATCAGCCGGGGATTGCCTCCGGTCAAAATCTCCAAAGGCCGAACGCGAGCGTCATCCGGCTTCTTTCCTGTAACCAAAGCCCATAATTTCCTGCATTCAGCTCCGGTTAATGGTTTTAATTCAAGGAATCGAAACAGCTCGAACATCGGCTTACCTTCGATTTTCACCTGCTCAAATCTGCTTACCGCACTTGCCAACAGCATCACTCGTGGTTCGTTAAGAAGTGTATGTCTTAGCGCCCATGCCTCCTCATCATTCATCTGGTCGCCAAGCAGCATATTCAGATTTTCAACTACCAAGATTATTCGCTTGCCAAGTTTATCCGCGAAATCCATAAGCTGTGCAAGTGCACTTTCTCTGAGGCGATGCTCATTTTTTTCTTCCTTCAATTCCTCGTATGTGCGATGCCAGCGTTCATCTTTTGTTTGCTCGGCTAAATGAAACAGCGACTCTAACCAGAATTCTCCGCAGGTGCCTACCTGATAACTCTCCTCTGAAAAAACCAGCGGATACCATTTCTTGTTTAACTGGTCGTCTCTCTTGATTTCCTCGGCAACACGCAGCACCAGCATTGTTTTACCGATACCACGCGGCCCGATTACGAGAACGTGCTGGTTTGATTTTGTGACGTTCTCTCTTATTATCCGCACAATTGTATCGAGTTCTCCATGGCGAACTGCGAACGAAGTCACTAATTCCTCCGGCTTCAAAAAAGCCGGATTGTATTTCATTATGACCTTATCCATAGATTAAACCCTCCTTTTCAAAATGGGTGCGTAGAACACTTCGTGTCTGTTCTTCCACCAGTCCTTTAGTAATCTTGATTCAAAAATAAATCCGGCAGCGGTCTTTTTCAGATAGCCGTCATGTTGAAGTACCTGCAATATCTCTTTCTGCGATTCGGCCACACCTGTTACGGATTTCGAATATTCCTTCGCAAATGCTGCAATCGCTTCTATGCTCAATACTCCTACAACAGCTGCTTCGGTCAGCATATCAAAGGCAAACGGCGACAGTTCCATTCCCAGAACCTTCTCTAATCTTTCTTCATAGTGCGTTAGTTCAGCGTGCCCTCGCACACCAAGCATCTCGCTGGTGTAAACCTCCTCTACGTCCTTAACTGTACAAACCTTATTATTTCTTCTCCTGCATTTGTCATATATATGGCCGAAAAACATCTGAACGTGGTGCGGAATACACGAACCCAGCTTCTCAACTATCTTGCTTGTCGCACCTTGTTCAAATTTTATACCGTATTCGTTGGCTAATGCAGACAAGCAATTTTTTGCGATGTCTTCGTCCCACGCCTTCAGTTCAAACGGTATGAAGTTGTTTACTGTTGCGCTTAATCCCGCCTGCCTAAGCACCGGCTCCAATCCTATACTTCCTGAAATGACAATTCGGACCTTCCCTTGATGTTCGATACTGTTCTTTCGAAGCCACGACATAAACTGGTCCGCGCGCCGTTTGCCCTCGCTGGTTACTTTTCCTTCCTCTCCTTTAATTAAATAATTCACAAGAATCGGAACCTCGTCCATAAAAAGAACAACGGGCTTGGCGGAACCTGAAAGAATCCTGAAAAGCTCGTCGCCCTTTCCCGCCCAGTTCGCTTCACTCAATCCCGCTCTTATCTTTACGCCTAATTCTCCGGCATTGACTTCCTCAACATAATCCACCAGGACATTCCCAAACAAATCTTTCGTCCTCTGCCAAAGATTCATATACTCCCGCACTTTAACAGTAATTTCTTTTATCGCGTCAGGCCCGCTCCTTGCACCCTGCAAGTCAACAAAAAGGCAAACGTATTTCTCGCCAAGCCGCTCCGCTGCCTCAGCCATCAAGCTTGTCTTGCCCATTCTTCTCTGGGCGACGAGCAGTATTTGTGCGCCCTCATCTATTTTTTCTATGAATAGCTCGATATCCTTTTCGCGGTCCCAGAATCGCTCTCCAGTAACTACATTCCCTTGACTTTGCTTGAGTTTTTCAGCCATTTGTCAAATCCTTCAAAATATACCAACGTTTTTGTTGCCAACAGATATGTTGCCAACAACTCTGTTGGTATTATCGGTGTGGTGTTCAGACCTGTCAACACTTTTTTTGAAAAATCTTTAAGACCCATAATATCCCCTCGTTCTCGGTCTTCTCTTGTGAGTATCCAGCATCGAGTATCTTTGTGCCCTTTTGTGCGTTTTTGCGGTTGACTTTTCTCTGCATTTCAAACGTTCGTTTGAGGAAAATGCGCAGGTACTTCTCACCAAAAATGGAAAAAAATAAATATTTTTTCTGATTCTTCTTATCCCTTACCCGCCAACAACTTACCTCGCCGTCCGTCCTCTGTCTTCTGTCCTCCGTCCTCATTTTTTTCGAATCAATCGCGCAGGTTGCTCCCATTAGTAGAGGTTTGTCCGCCTTTCGTTTGGCGGGACATTTTTTTGTCCCCTCGGTTAGCTCCGTGGCCTGCTTCGGGGTCATGGCAGCTACCGCGCTCTTTGACAACTAAACAACTAAGCCGGCATCTTCCCCCCGGCCACCCCATCTTGCCCATCCCGCCGGCTGTAAAAAAATAATCGTCCCAATATGTGAGGCAAAAATACAGAACTCCTTATGGCAAAACAACTTACGAAAATTGAGACCAGTCAATTCAATCAATTTGGCATACAATTCAGCACCAATTCGAGAGTACAAAAGCTGATTTCAAGCTATTTCGAGGGTAATTCAGGACATTTGGCGCTATTTCGAGACAAAATTTTTGCGGCTGAATTTGGGCCCATCCACCCGCCATCGAGTTCCGATCCAAGACACCCCTCCCTCGAATCACGGGCCACGAGCCACGGATCCCGAGCCACGACGTATGATTTTGCAAAACAAACCCAATTTTGCAAAAACCAAAATGAACCCAAACCTCTGTTCAGAAAGGCCTTATGAAAAAAATCACCCATCCCGTCTCTGCGAAAACAAACCCAATTTTCGAGCTTGGCCACCAGCCGAGCGCAGACCCCGCACCCCCGATCCACGATTATGCAAAACAAACCCAATTTTCAAGCTCGGCCACCAGCCGAGCGCAGACCCCGCACATATTTCCACTCCTCCATCGACCGCCTATCCACCTCCATAAATTCACATACTGCTCCTGCAATCCAAAGCGTAACCATAAGAAATATGTGCGGGGCCAAACGTATGATTTTGCAAAACAAACCCAATTTAGGAAAAGTGCAAATGAACCTAAACCCCTGTCTAAAAATGACTTACGAAGAAAAATGCTCACCCGACAGCCCGAAAAACAAACCCAATTCAAACCCAATCAAACCCAGTCAGACCCAATCTGTACAGTCAAAACTCGATGCCGGGGCGGGCGGCGGTGCCTTTGTCGAAGGGGTGCTTGATGTTCTTCATTTCGGTGACAAGGTCGGCCAAGGCGATTAGCTCTTTTGATGCGCCTCGGCCGGTCAAAACAATCTCAACGCGGGCGTCTCTTTTTTCAATGAGCTGTTTCACATCTTCGATTTTTGCCAGCCCCTGCGCCAGACAATACACAATCTCATCGAGTATTATCACATCATAAAATCTCTTTTGGGCGGTTTCGGCTATCCGTTCGAGGGTATCGTGAATTGCGGCTTCGGTTTGGGCGACTGCCTTTTTGTCCTTCGGCGACTTCGACATATCCCAGGGGACATCGAGGGCCTCGACCCTGATTCTGACAGAGCCAAGCTGCAGGGCAAACCGCTCGCCAATATCAAGCGAAGGGGGCTTTAGGAATTGGAAAATGAGGACCTTATTGCCCTGTCCTGCAGCCCGCAGCGCAAGACCAAACGCCGCTGTCGTCTTTCCCTTGCCGTCACCGGTATAAATCTGAACAAGACCTTTCTCAAGCATAGCAACATATTAAATCACAAGGCGTAAATGGGAAATGAAAAACCGGCGTTTTCAGCGGTCACTGGCGTGCGGAGCTGCCGGCGGTTTGCGTCAAACGGCAGAAGAAGTTTCGAGCTCCTGTTCAAGCTCGTCCTGGTTGTCGGCTTGTTCGCCGGGTTTGAAGGGCAGCGGCTGATGGAACTGCACCGCAATACGATGAAGGTTGGGAGTTAGATAATCGACTCGACAGACCTTACTTGAGCGGATGAAATTGGTAAGATTGAAACTGTTATCGGAGCCAAAATGCGGGACGCTGAAGCGTGCTGTAATCTCCTGTCCGGGATAGGGGCTGCTCCTGTCGCTGTGGCAGGTAAAGGCCGCCCCGCCGCTGGAAACATCGACCATCTGACCTTGAGAGAGGATTTCGTTAAAGTCCTCAGCGAACCAAACGGGCCAGTGATATCTGAGCCGTCGTTCCCTTCTTCGCTCAGGCGTGTTTTCCATTTCATCAGTCCCTTAAAACCAGTTCCGTATTACGCGCAGAAAATCGTCAGTTTCAGGGGATGGCTTTAGCAACTTAGACCAACTATTGATGATTGATAATTTACAGTCCCCTTCCGCTCCAATAATCAATAATCAATTATCAATAATCAATGCTTGCCGAAGCGAACGTTCCGATAATCAGGAAGGAAGCTTGGAAACCAAATCGATGAACTGCTGCCCCCGGTGTTCGTAATTCTCGAACATATCGTAGCTTGCACAGGCGGGGCTTAACAATACAACGTCGCCTTTGGCGGCCATATTAGCGGCCAGTTGAACCGCTTTGCCAAGTGATTCGGCAAGGTATATTTCGGTTTTTGCGGGTTGGTTGGCCCTGATTGCAGCTGCGATTTTGGGTGCGGTTTGGCCAATGAGGATGGTGGCTTTGGCTTTATTGGCGATTTTCCGGCCGAGGAGGTCAAAAGGGATGTGCTTATCGTAGCCGCCTGCAATGATGATGGGGCGGTCAAAGGCCTCAAGGGCGACGATTGCGCTATCGGGGGTTGTGGCTTTTGAGTCGTTATACCAGCGGACGCCTTTGACTTCTGCGACAAGCTGGAGGCGGTGCGGCAGGGCCTTGAACGTGGGCAGGCAAGCCGATATCTGCTCATCTGTGACGCCGAAATGACGTGCTATGGCAAGGGCGGCAGCGAGGTTCGAGAGATTTACGCGGCCCGGCAGGGGGAAGTTTTTGCGGATATCGGCGGGGACGTTGTCGGGCAAGAATTTTATGCACAGCCGGCCTGGATTACTTTTGTATTTGTCAAACCACTCGCAGGCGATTTTATCTTCGGCGTTGAAGATTGAGACAGCAGGATGATTCTCGTCGGGTCTTTGACATTGAAAAATCAATTCTTTCGCGCTGCGATATCGCTCGAATGTCCCATAACGATCCAAGTGATTGGGAGTGAGGTTTGTAAGAAGAGCGACATTCGGCGCAAGTTTGCTTTGTGCCAATTGCTCAATCTGAAAACTGGATAGTTCCAGCACAACAAGGTCGTTCGGATTTATCCGGTCGAGGATTGTAAGGAGCGGCTCGTTGCCTATATTGCCGGAAAGCCATATACGATTGCCGAATTGACCTCGCAGCAAATGGGCAGTTAAGGCGGTTGTGGTGCTCTTGCCGTTTGAGCCGGTGATGCCGATTGTCGCGGCGGGGCAAAGTTGAAAGAACATTTCAATTTGAGATGTGACCAGACGATTCGCCTGTCGGGCGATTTTGAGAAACTCGTTATTCAGCGGGACAGCGGGATTGGCGACGATAATGTCGGCCTGTTCAAAATCAGCAGGATTATGCGAGCCGAGGTGATATTCGACCTCCAGCCCTTCCAATTGCCTGATTGATTCGGCCAATTGCTCCCGTTTGGCCAAATCTGTTACTATAACTTTAGCCGCCGACGAGTAAAGGAATCTGACGACATCGGTGCCCCCGCCAAACCTGCCAAGACCCATTACCAGGACCTTTTTGTTCACAAAGAAATTCTTATTCATAAACGAAAAGGATAAAAACCAAAGCCGGTAAAAGCAAAGGTATTGTTATGATGCTCTTCAAACGAGGTTATTTAAAAAGCAGTTGAGCGAATTCGTAGATGTGACGGCGCCAGACCTGCCATTCGTGCGAGCCGGGACATTCGAACCAGGTATGCCGGATACCATTTGCCGTGAGTGCTTCGTGGAGGTTTTTTGCAGAAGCGAATCCCCCGTCGAGGTCGCCGCAGCCAATCCACAAGAGTTTGATTTTTTCGTTCGCAGCGGATGCGTCTTTGAAAACGCCCGAATAGGAGGTGTTCGGGTCGAAGCTGCGGCCACCTCCGCTGAAGGCACCGATTGAGGCGAAGATATTTAGGTTGGCAAGGCCGATGTTCATTGCCTGGCCAGCCCCCATAGACAGGCCGGCGAGGGCTCTATTTTCGCGGTTCGGAATTGTCCGATACTCGCGGTCAATGGTTGGCACAAGGTCATTGATGACAAGGTCAGAGAAGCGGTTGTCCTGGCCGCCCGGCCGGTACGGGTCTGGTGCGCCGGGCCGCGCTGCATAGCCATTGTCCATTACGATAATCATCGGCAAGGCCTTTTTCCGGGCGATGAGGTTGTCGAGAATAAAATTCACTTTTCCCTGCATAGTCCAGCCGAGCTCCGATTCACCCGAGCCGTGCTGCAGGTAGAGGACCGGATACCTTTTTTCCGTCTGGGTGTCGTATCCGGGCGGGGTATAGATTAGGCAGTTGCGAACCGCGCCTGTCGTCTTAGAATGATACCAGTGGTAGCGGATATTGCCGTGGGGGACATCTTTTGGCAGGTAAAAATCGAGGTTTGGGTCAGGGATTTCGAGTGCGCTGGCCCACCAGGCCCAGCCGAAGTATTTATGGCTGGCCGGGTCGGGACATTCGAAGCCGTCTATGTTCAACTGATAGTAATGCAGTCCGGGCCGGCAGGGATTGGTGGTGACGCTCCAGACGCCGTTTGCGTCTTTTTTCATTTCATATTCTGCGGCACCCATCGCATTAGCGTCGCTTTTGTTTACGACCTTGACCTGCTTAGCGTCGGGCGCCTTGACACGGAACGTTACCGTCCGGTCCGCATTGACCTGCTGCTCCTTCATCAAAGGCGCAAAAGAAACCGAGCAGATAAACAGTGTAAGAATTACGCCCGAAACTAAGTAAGACGTGGATTTCATTTTTCACCTCCTAAACGTAAAATATTTCTGACCGATAGTTAAAAATCCAAAAACAAAGGATTAAATTTTTTCCGAGTATTATCATTTCCCTTGCATAGCGTTAGCAAGGTCGATTTTGGCATCGACGACGGCCTGCTCGATGCACTTTTTCCAGTTGTCGCCGAGCGGGTCTTTGTATTTCGGGTCTTCGTAGGCGTAGATAATCGAGCGAGATGCGTTAATCAGTGCGCCGCTGCCGTCACGTTTGCAAAAACGGACGCAGTCGGCAGCCGATGCGCCCTGGGAGCCGTAGCCGGGGACGAGGAACCAAACCTTGTCATATTTTTCGCGTAGTGCGGTTGTCTCGTCGGGGCTTGTGCCGCCGACAATCATACCGATATTGCTATAGCCGGTCTTGCCGATATTCTCCGGCCTATTGGCAATGGCAAAGACCACCTCAGCCATTTTTTCATACATTTTTTGGCCGTCAACACAGGAGCAATCCTGAATTGCGGCGGCACCTGGGTTGCTCGACCGCACCCAGACGAAAACGCCTTTACCCTGTTCGGTCGCCTTTTTAGCGAACGGTTCGATTGCCTCTGCGCCAGCGAAGCCGTTTATGGTAATTGCATCGGGTGCAAGGGTATCTTCCAGGCCGGCCATTTCGGGATTCTCAAGGTGAGCGGCGGCGTACGCCTCTGCGGTATGTCCGATGTCGCCGCGTTTTACATCGCCGATAACCTCCAGGCCAAGCTCATTTGCCTCTGAGACAAGCGAATAGTAGGTTTCAATTCCCTCCCAGAGATATTTTTCAAAGTAGGCGATATTTATTTTAACGGCAGGGACCATCGGGGCGATGATACGCAAGACCTGGGTGCAATAATCGAATATCGCATCGACGGCGGAGGCGACGTCGAATTCATCGTTCATTTCCCGGCGACTGATTATCGCCGACGGTAAACGGCCATAGACAGGGTCAAGGCCGACAATCAAAGAGGTTTTCTTACTCTTAACCGCACCGCAGAGCCGGTCAGCGAAATGATTTGCCATTCTCGAACAAACCTTCCTTTCCTTTTTAATTTATGTTTCCATCTTTTTGGTGAATACTATAATCGCACGGTCGAGTTTGGGCAAGACAGAATTGGCTTTGCGGACAGAAGATTTGAAAAATCGCAAAAGAAAATTCAAGAAGCATTATCTGCTGGCTATCATCGCGGCAATGGGAGTATTGATTGCGGTTTTCCTGTTTGTGCACAGGCCGAGCCGTTACAGGCCGGTAATAGCTTCGGAAAATAAACAGGTCAGTCGCTATCTAACGCACGAGCTTTTGCCGAATCTCTACAACAAATCGCAATTAGGCGAGCCGTTTGAGCTGGTTGTCACTGAAGAAGGCATTAACGACATCATCAGCCGGAGCAATCAGCCGGTCAGAGTGGGCAATACCAATTACTCAAATCCGCAGATTCTTTTTGCCCCGGGGCGGATTGCCTTAATGGCGACAGCCGATGTCAAAGGCGTCGATTTAATTTTCACGATAGACGTTGCCCCGGCGATGGATGCCAATGGACTTTTGAATTTACACATCACAGATGTGTCGCTTGGCGCGGTTAATATCACGCCTATCGCAAGGCGTTTTGCACGGAAGACATATTTAAATCGTCTTGCTCCGGCAAATCCCGACCCGAATAATATTTTAACGCAAGCTGCCGACTCACTATTGTACGATGAGCCGTTTGAGCCGGTCATTACAATTGAAGGCAGGAGGGTGCGGGTCGAGAGCATAAATGTCGCGCAGGGCAAACTAATCGTTATTCTGGCTCCTGTCGCGGATTAAACCGGGGGTGTGCTTTCCATTCCGTTATCGGACTACAACAGGGGCAAGAGAAAATCCTGTGAGATGAGTTTCACTGATACGCTGTAATAGCGGCTAACGCGCCACCCCCGCTCTTGCTTTCGCAAGAAAGCGCGGGGGTCAGTGCTTAACTTGTTCATCCCATTCAACGATATAAAAAGAGGTGGATTTTTGTAAGGTCAGGACCATTTGACCAAGCCAGACATAGCAGAAATCCTAATTGGGAAATCAGAACCGGGGGAACATCAAATGGACACGGCGCAGGACTATAAAGTGGAGGCGGTCGGGGGGAATGAGGCCCAACTGTTGAAAGAGCTGGAAGGAGTCCGGCAGGAGCTAAAGGACTTTGCGTATATTATCTCACATGATTTAAAAGCGCCCCTGCGAGGTATCAAAGCTTTAGCGGAGTGGCTTTCAACCGATTATGCCGACAAGTTCAACGAAGAAGGCAGGGAGCAAATGAAGCTGCTGATAACGCGGGTCAATCGAATGAACAATCTGATTGACGGCGTGCTGCAGTATTCGAGGGTCGGCAGGATAAGGGAAGAGTACGTCGAAATCGACCTTAACAACCTTATTCAGGAGGTCATCGGTGGAATCGCCCCGCCCGAAAACGTTAAAATTACTGTTGAGAATAAGCTGCCTGTGATAGTCGCCGAAAGGACACGCGCTCGACAGATCTTCGAGAATCTGTTAGGCAACGCCGTCAAGTTTACGGATAGGCCCGATGGGCGCGTGAGCGTTGGCTGTGTTGAGGAAGGTGATTACTGGAGGTTCAGCGTCACAGACAACGGGCGAGGTATCGACAAAAAGGACTTCGAGCGAATCTTCAAGATATTCCAGACATTAGGCGTACGGTCATCCGAGGATGAATTCCAGAGTGTTGGAATAGGGCTTACGATAGCAAAAAGAATAGTGGAAATGTACGGCGGGAAAATCTGGTTGGAATCCGAGGCCGGCAAGGGCACAACCTTCTTTTTTACGCTCCCCAAAGCCCCGGCGCGCCGGGGTTGAGTGTGAAGGGCAGATTGGAGAAGCACTTGCCCAAGGCAAGGCGTAAGCCAGCAGGCATTGGCTTGGGTAAAGCTGCGATGAGAGACAATAAAGAGAGAATCCTGCTGTCGGTATTCATCCCTGTGAGCCTGACGATTTTGTTCCTGCTCGCCGGGTCTGTAGTGGCAGTATATCTATTCCAGCAGAGAAACGCAGACAGAGACGTACTTGTCCGTGTGGACGCAGTGAAACGGTTATTCGAGAATCGTCTGAAACAAGACGCAACATTGCTGAGCGCGATTGTTGATTTCGTCGGGCAGGATAAGATGTTGCAGGACAGTTTTGAAGCGGCCGACCGGGAAAAGCTGCTTGGTTATGCTGCTCCTCTCTTCGAGCAGTTGCATCCAAACTACCGGGTGACGCATTTCTACTTTCACGGTCCCGACAAGATTTGCTTTTTGAGGGTTCACAAACCCGAAAGCTATGGGGATTACATCGAGCGTTTCACGCTGGATAAGGCGGCGAAGACAGGGAAGACAGCTTGGGGAATCGAGCTTGGGCCTTACGGAACTTTCACGCTACGGGTTGTACATCCGTGGCACATAGACGGCAAGGTGGCTGGATACATAGAGCTTGGAGAGGAAATCGGCCACATCACACCGGAGGTCCGCGAAATTGTCGGCGTTGAAATTGCATTTCTGATAGACAAGTCCCTGCTGAACCGAACCGAATGGGAAGAAGGACTCAGGATGACGGGCCGCACGGGCGACTGGGACATGCTGGAAGGGTATGTTGTGGAGGCGGCCACAGTGGATGCGATACCTTGGCGAGCGATAAGCGGCAGCAAACTGACAGACCGGCACATGGGGACTCTTCTTGATGTGCCGGTTGGAGCCAAAAAATACCGTGCTGGTGTAATCGACCTGCACGACGCCGCCGGCCGTGCGGTAGGCGGAATCCTTGCTATGAAAAATGTCACACAAGACAAGGCCGCATTGAGGGCCCTGGTAGGCGTAATGACAGGGCTTTGTTGCGCTGCGGGGGCGGTGTCGCTGGGGCTGTTGTATATCTATATCGGGCGTATCGAGCAACGCCTGAGAAGCACCCGTGCCGCCTTGGAGCGAGAGATTGAAAGGCGCGAACTCACAGAGAACGAGCTTCTCAAGCACCGCGAAAATCTGGAAAAGCTGGTTGGCGAAAGGACACGAGAACTAAGAGACACAAACGAACAACTTGGACAGGAGGTCCTGCAGCGGGTCAAAACCGAACGCGAGCTTGAAAAAGCCAACAAAGACCTTCAATCGGCAGTTGCCCAGTTGATGTGTTCAAACAAGCAGCTCCGGGATATTGTACACGCAGCGGCACACGACCTCAAGACCCCGCTTCGCGGGATTGCCACACTGGCGCAGTGGCTGGTCAGCGATTGTGCCAACCAGCTCGACCACCATGCTAAAGAACAGATTGAGATGCTTGTCAGCAGAGTCAAACACCTCGATAAGCTGACTGACGCGATTGTGGAGTACGTGACAACCGTCCGGGGCAAGGGAAACGAGCGGGCTGTGGACTTGAACGGCGTTGTTGCGCAAGTGCTTGACGAGATTCAGGCGCCCGAAACCGTGAAGATAAGGGTTCAGGGCCGCTTACCTGTTATCACCTGTGAAGCAAAGCACATCCACACTGTTTTTTATCATCTGCTGGCCAACGCCGTCAGGTTTATGGACAAGCCCAAGGGGTGTATAGACATAACCTGCGCAGAACAAAATCAGGATTACGAATTCCGGGTGTCAGACAACGGCCCAGGCATCGAACAGAGGCACTTCGAGAGGATATTTGAGATATTCCAAACTTTGTGCCCGAATGACAAATATGAGAACACCGGCGTGGGGCTTACTTTGGTCAAGAATATTGTGGAAATGTACGGCGGGAAAATCTGGCTGGAATCCGAGGTCGGCAAGGGCACAACCTTCTTTTTCACGCTCCCGAAAGCACCTGTTGGGCCCGAACAGGCGGTTGCAGCAACGGCTGGAACAGTGGCAACGTGAAATTGAGGCTAATCAATCCCCGGCAGATTACCTGTATCGCAAATCCTTTGTACATCTATTTTTATGTATGTCCGGGGCGTCATATAAGGGATTGGCGGTATTATTGGCCTTTGTCGTGAAAAAAGCGCAAATTCGACAAAAATATTATTGTTGTTTACTGTGCGGACGATTATTATAGCAGATTAGTTTGTAATGACTAACGGCTGCCAATTCGCCGCGGCGAACAAGAGCCAAGTGAACGGTGCGTGAAATGCTTTTAACAGGATTAGCGAACAGTGTGGCATAGCCGAACACATTGCGGGTTCGGCGAAGGTTTTGCGCCCGCCTCGCCCCGATGCATCGGGGCGAGTCGAGGCGGCGGGCCAATGGTGGCCGCGGTGCAGTTTTTACTTCATTGGCGCCATACGAACTCCCGGAACGCTGGGATTGTTGTCGGCGGGCAAGACCCGCCTGTGGGGGGGCAGACAATGTAGCGTAGGGCGGTCAACAAAGTGTGTTCGTTCTGGCGTTGAGTTGAGGTGGAAGCTGTTTTGGTTTCCACTTTTTTTTGGCTTTGTAAAGGAAGCTGAAGACAAATGAATCAGGATTTGCTGAGAATCGTTGAGAATATCGCTCGCGACAAGAACATCGACAAGGAGTCGATATTTGACGACCTTGAGGAGGCGATGGTTTCAGCCGTGCGCAAGCATTTCGGCACGCCTGAGAGCGAAATAGTTGTCCGGATTGACCGCGCAACGGGGCAAGTAACCGCCTTTAAGGACAAGGAGGAAATCAATATCAAGAAGCTCGGCAGGATACCGGCCCAGACCGCCAAGCAGGTTATGATACAGAAAATCAGGGCAGACGAGAGAGACAGCATCTTTTCGGAGTTCGTGCAGCGCAAAGGCGAGGTGGTCAGCGGTGGGGTCGTGCGATACGAGAGCGGAACGCTGATAGTCAATCTTGACCATCGCACAGACGGTTTTATGCCCAAGGGCGAGCAGATAGTAGGCCAGACACACAGGCCCGGCGAGCGAATCAGATGCCTGATTCTGGAAGTCAAGGAAGTATCCGGACAGGTCAAGATTATACTGTCACGGACTCATCCGGAGTTTATTCGCCGGCTGTTTGAGCAGGAGGTGCCGGAAATCGCCGAGCAGATTATTGAGATACGCGCTCTGGCACGTGAGGCGGGCTATCGCACAAAGGTCGCTGTTGCATCGCTGGATGAGAAGGTTGACCCGGTGGGGGCGTGTGTTGGTGTTCGGGGCAGCAGAATAAAGAACATCGTAGATGAGCTTGGCGGGGAGAAGATTGACATTGTCCGCTGGAGCGACTCATCGCAGGTGCTTATCACCAATGGGCTTATGCCGGCGAAGGTCAGCGAGGTTGCACTGTGTTTTGAGTTAGGCAGGGCGACGGTAGTGGTGGATGAGGACCAGTTGAGTTTAGCCATCGGCAAACACGGACAGAACGTCCGATTAGCGGCGCGTTTGACCGGCTGGGACATCGACATACTGACGCCGGATGAATACAACCAGGGCATTGAGCGACTGACGGCGTGTGTCAAGGGGGTCGAGGGTGCTACGGAGAATGTAGTTGACCGGCTGATTGCGCTGGGAGTTGTCTCCGTGCTCGATTTAGAGGATGTCGGAGCCGAGCCGCTTGTCAGCGAGCTGAATATCGAGTCGGACCTGGCGGGCCGGCTGGTCTCGGCGGCGGTCGAAGCGGCAAAGACACTTGCAGCCGAGGCAAAACAACATCAGGCCGAAGAGCTTCTGCACCCGCCGTCTCGACTCCCGTCTCAACTCGGCGTCGAGCCGAGGCAGGACGTGTCGAAAGACGGCGAGGCGGGCGATGTCTCGCCAGGGGCGGACAAGCAGGCGGAGCAACAACCGCAACAGGAGCAACAAACTTAGAAAGATATTTGGAGCTTTCCGTTGGCGATAACAAGAGTTTACATTTTGGCTCGTGAGCTTGGCGTCAAGAGCACCTCCATAATCAAAAAATGCCAGGACGAAGGGCTTGCTCAGATTAATAACCACATGGCGACCATATCAGCGGGTCTGGCAGCCACTATTCGGGAGTGGTTCAGCGACGGTGAGAACATTACAGCAGTCGAGACGACAGAGAAGGTCAATTTAGAGAAGGTTCGTGTCAGGAAAGCCAAGGCAAAGAGAGAGGCAGAGCAGCCGGATGCCACCCAAGCGCAGCCCATTGAGCCAATCGTGGAAGCCGCGGAGGCGCAGACAGCAGTTGTTGCCGAGGCCCCTGTCATACAGGCAGAGGAGCCGGTTGCCCCAGTTGTCGAGACGCCTGCTGAAAAACAAGAGCCGGTGCCGCCGCCTGAGCCGGAACCGATACTGCCGGCGGGGCCGATGCTTGAAAAGCCGGCGCCTGCCAAGTTGAGCGGCCCACGTGTTGTACGCATCGAGGCGCCGGAGCTGCCGAGCACAATCCACAGGCCAAAATCCAGAGCGAGGTATGATGCACCCGTTACTCAGCCATTGATGTACACCGAACGGGAGGAGGAAGATGATTTTGCACCCGGTCTGACAAAAGACGGGAAACATCCAGCAAAGCGACATAAGGAAAGGACGTTTGGCCGGCGGCGTGATGAGCAGGATACCGACGCGGTGCGAAAGACGAAGCTGCTCGGGCAAAGGCGACAGAAGGACATTGAGGAAAGGCGAGCACGACTCGACGCCGCCACGGGCGAGGGATTGCGTTTACGTCCTGTGCGCAAGATTGCAACGAGAGCACACGCCGGCGAAGCCGTACCGCTGGTCAGGCCGACAAAGGCGGTTGTCAGTGAGCCGATTGTCATCAAAGACCTCTCAGCGGCTATGGCTGTCAAGAGTTCCGACATTATAAGCCGACTGCTGCAACAGGGCATAATGGCGACAGCGAATCAAACTATCGGCGCGGACGTCGCGGAGCTTGTTGCAATGGAATTTGGTACTGAGCTGGTTATCGAGCACAAGACCTCGCTTGAAGACAAGATACGCGAGGAGTTTGACCGCAGGGAGAAGACGAACGTAAAGAAAAGGCCTGTAGTGGCGACGATGTTAGGCCATGTTGACCACGGCAAGACATCGCTGTTAGACAGAATCCGGTCGGCTAACGTTGCGGCAGGCGAGGCAGGAGGAATAACTCAGCACGTGGGCGCATATCAGGTCGCCGTGGGCAACAGGAAGGTTACGTTCCTCGATACGCCCGGGCACGAGGCATTCACGGCTATGCGGGCGAGGGGGGCCAATATAACTGACGTTGTGGTGCTGGTGGTAGCAGCGGATGACGGTGTGATGCCGCAGACCATTGAGGCGATACATCACGCCAAGGCGGCAAACGTGCCGGTAATTGTAGCGTTAAACAAAGTTGACCTGCCGGGGTGGGACGTAAATCGCATCTACGCACAATTGTCCGAACACGAATTAACGCCTGTCGAGTGGGGAGGGCAGACCGAAGTAGTAAAGACCAGCGCGGTTACGGGGCAGGGCATCGAAGATTTGGTAGAGCACCTTGATTATGTGGCCGAGCTGCTTGACCTGAAGGCCGACGACACAATCGCAGCGACCGGCTGGGTGGTTGAGGCGCGCCTCTCGCAGCAACGAGGGCCTGTCGCAACGCTGCTCATAAAAGAGGGCGTGCTGAACAAGAGCGATGTGGTGCTTGCAGGATGCGCCTATGGCAGGGTCAAGGCCCTCAAGGATGGTTTCAGCAAGAACGTAAAGACGGCCACAAGCTCGATGCCGGTGGAGATAACGGGCTTACAGTCCGTGCCGAACGCCGGCGACAGGTTCTATGTCCTTGGCGACATCAACAGGGCCAAAGCGGCCGCCGAGCAGAACCAGACGCATTTCAGAGAAGGCGCTCTGGCCAAGCGGACGCGGATAACGCTTGACAACCTGTTCAGCCAGATTGAGGCGGGCAATATAAAGGAGCTTAACGTCATTATCAAGGCCGACGTGCAGGGCTCGGTTGACGTTCTCACGAAATATCTTTCGGAGATGAGCACCAGCGAGGTCAAAGTTAAAATCCTGCACGCGGCGCCAGGGGGAATCACGGAAGGAGACGTGGTCTTAGCTGAGGCCTCAAACGCAATTATCATCGGCTTTAACGTTGTTGCCGACGAGCACGTAGCCAGGATTGCGGAAAGTAAAGGGGTCGAAATCCGGTTCTACAATATAATCTACCGCATCACCGAGGACCTGCAGAAATCGATGGTTGGGCTTCTCGAGCCCGAAGAGCAGGAAAGGACAGTCGGAAGAGTCGTTGTAAGAACCACGTTTAAGATTTCAAAGGTCGGCACTATTGCCGGCTGTTACGTCAGCGACGGAGTGGTGAAGAAGAACGGCAGGATACGCCTGATACGCGATAACGTTGTAATCAGGGACAATATGAGTATCGAGACGCTGCGGCATTTCAAGGATGATGCGTCCGAAGTAAAAGCCGGTCTGGAGTGCGGCGTGAAAATCGCCCGGTTCGACGACATCAAGACCGACGATGTTTTTGAGGTGTATGAAATCATCAAGGTAGCAAGAACTCTCTGATTACCCGCCGGTATGAAAATTAAATGTCAACCAGAAGACAGGAAAGAATAGCTCGCGTCATAAAAGAGGCCGTCAGCGACGCCATCGCCAATCATCTCAGCGACCCGCGAATCGAGGGATTGATTACCGTTACAAGAGCGACGGTAGCCGGCGACCTGCAGGTGGCCGACGTATATATCAGCATTTTCGGAAGCGACCAGGCCGCTCAGAACAAGACGTTTGCCGCCATAACGCACGCCAGGAGCCGAATCCAGTCGCTTCTTGCGCCGCGGCTGAAAAGCAAATTCTGCCCGGTACTGCGTTTTCATATTGACGAGGGGTTCAAAAAGGGGCTGGAGACGATGAAGCTGATAGACCAGATTTCGGCGGAGCTGAAAGAAAAGGAATCTGTTGACCATAACAAGGAGCAATTGTAATCTGTTTGAGACAGGATGCGGCGTGCGATATCGCCGCAAAGAGAACCGTATGAAAGACAGCAAAGAATATTCCCATAAACTTCAGAAGTTGTATCGCACATTGAAGCAGCAGTTCGCCAGGCCGGAGAAAGTACAGTACGAAGAGCCGGTCGATGCGATTGTCTATGCGGTCGTAAGCGAGAATATGACGGAGACACAGGCACAGGCAGCGATGAAGCGATTCCTGGAGCACTTTGTTGACTCCAACGACCTGCGGGTGGCACCGGTGGAAGAAGTCATTGATATGCTTGGTGAAAGCAGCCCTGCCATGCGAAACACGGCGTTGTCGCTTGCGAGCATACTTGGGACGATATTTGAGAAGAACAATACGGTGACTCTCGAAGGTCTGAAGAAGATGGGCAAGCGCCCGGCCAAACTGGTTCTTGAAAAGATACCGGGAATGACGGCGTTTGTGGTCGATTATTGTATGCTCACCTCGCTGCAGGGGCACGCCATACCGCTGACCAAAACAATGATTGAGTACCTCAAAGCCAACAGGTGCGTCCATCCGGAAGCGGACCGCCAGACAATAGAGGGCTATCTTACAAGGCAAATTGCGGCAAAGGATGCATACGAATTTTACGTAATGCTGCGGCAGGAAAGCGAGACTAGAAAACTGGAAAAGGCGGGGCGAAAATCTGAAACCAAAAAGAAGACCGCTGAAAAGACAAAGACATAGAAGCTCGTTATTTTGATAAAGGCATCAAATGACCAGACAGATAATAAAACTTGGCATTCCGGCGGGCAGCTTGAGCAGGGCGACTGTCGAGCTTTTCAGCAGGGCCGGCTTTAACATATCGGACGCCGAGAGGAATTTTGTGCCCTGTATAGACGATGACCAGATTGAGCTGACGATGCTGCGGGCGCAGGAAATGAGCAGATACGTTGCAGACGGGGTTCTCGACGCCGGCATAACCGGCTACGACTGGATAATGGAAAACGGCTCGGATGTTATCGAGGTATGCGAGCTTGCATACAGCAAGACGACTAATGCTCCTGCCAAGTGGGTGCTTGCGGTACCGGAAGAATCGAAGGTAAAGAAGGCCGCTGACCTTAAAAGCGGCATTATTGCAACCGAGCTTGTCAACGTGACGAAAAAGTACTTTGCCGACAAGGGTATCGCTGCAAAGGTGGAGTTTAGCTGGGGCGCGACCGAGGTAAAGGCGCGTCTGGTCGATGCAATTGTCGAGCTAACCGAGACCGGGACAAGCTTGCAGGCAAATAACCTGCGTGTAATTGATACCGTCATTACCTCCACAACAAGATTTATCGCCAACAAGCAGGCATGGCAGGATAAATTCAAGAAGGAAAAAATCGAAAATATCGCCATATTGCTCACGGCCGCCATCGACGCACGCAACAAGGTCGGGCTGAAGCTGAACGTACAGAAAAGCGATTTAAACAAGATAATAAAAGTTCTGCCTGCCGAGAAAAGCCCCACCATATCGAGTTTGGCTGATTCGGATTACGTGGCGGTCGAAGTGATTATTGATACCAAAATCGAGCGCTCGCTTGTTCCCGCCCTGAAGCGCGCCGGCGCATCGGGCATTATCACCTATTCGCTCAACAAGGTCATACACTAATACCAACCCAGCATTCGACCTTGCATATCGGAATGATAATCCCTCAAATGAGCTGCTATTTAGCCCTGCTTAGGTAGGAGCCGTCTTCGGTGCTGATGCGGACGATTTCGCCGACTTCGATAAAGGGCGGCACACGAATGCGAAGGCCCGTTTCAACAACGGCGTCTTTCATTTGATTGGTTGCCGTTGCGCCCCGCACCATCGGCGTTGCCTCGGTAACTTTCAGCTCGACAACCTTGGGCAGCTCTATCGCAACGACGTTGCCATCGTGCAATAGAGCGGTAAGGGGCGTGTTGGGTTTGTAGAATTTTATGGACAGGCCAATCAGGTCGTCCCTGACGGTAATCTGGTCGTAGGACTCGTTATCCATCAGGACGTGGCCGTTGCTGTCCGAATAGAGGTATTCCATTTCGCGTTTATCGAGAAATGCCTGCTCGATTTCTTCCGTGGAGCGAAGGCGTTTTTCAAGCATCGCGCCGTCGGCGACACATTTCATTTTTGCCTGCACGAACGCGCGCAAATTGCCGGGGGTAACGTGTGACGCCTGAACGCAAACACAAAGTTTTCCATCGACTACAGCCGCCATACCAGGTCTTAAATCACTTGCTTTCACTTCAATAATCCTCTACTTAAATCCAATCAACATCATTTGGGTTAAATTGAGCATCCACGCAGGGCGGGGTCAATTGCCCGCCTGTGCGTTAAGATATTTGAATTCAAAGAAAAAACCATCGGGTCTGCTGACGCCGCAAAAAGCAGTCGGGCCGAAATACTTGCGGACGACGTCGAACTCCGGCAGGAGGCCGAAGTCCGCCAATTCGATGAAGGGCGACTGGGCCAGCATATAACCGGTGGTTCCCATTCCCGGCGAGCGTTTTGTTCTGGCGCTTTCCTTGAGCATCCACCAAATAACCTCCATCGAAGCAGCACTATCTCCGAAGACAGCCAATCCGACTGAAGATGGTATGCTCTGTTTGGCGGCGGTCCACCACCGAGCCGAGCCGATGGAACCGGCTTCGGCGCTGCCGAGCGTTCGAATCGCCCGCTCGACTGCGACTTCATCTCCAATAATCAAGTAGGTATCTGTGACGGTAAAGGCCATAGGAGAAACCTTCGGCTCTGCCGGTTCCGAGGGAAGCTGCAGCGGGGTAGTCGGACCTCTACCAAAGAATGAACTATCCAGCTTGACCACATATATCGTATAGCCCAAAAGCTCTCGCCTGGCGTCGGGATTGCCCTGGGCAATCATCTTGCTGTGGAAGAGCGCCAGCGATTTTTCCAGCGCCGAGCGATTGTTGACGGCGACGGCAAAAAGCGTTTCTGTCGGCATCGAGCCGGCCGCAAACGGCTTTTTAACGTTCTGCGCAATCGTAATGCCTGTTCCAAGATGGTCGATAATGTCGGCCTTGGTCGAAAGGCCCGGCTCGCCATCGGGGCTGGCCGGAATAAGCGGGACCTGCATCCAGGCGGCACTGGCGGGGTTTATGGCATAAAGTACCTTATACAACTCGTCCCAGATTTTTCTGACGCTCAGATTTGCCGACAGCACCGAGTAAGCCGAAACGGGAACAAATCGAGGCGAGGCCACGGGGCCCGAATCCGGTTCGAGCATTTTACATATACCTTTTTTGGAGCCGTTAATTTTTACAATTGCTTTTCCGGTGATTGAGCCGGCAGCGCTTCTGCCGATTGCGAGCGAACAGCCCAGGCCCGTGACGTTGTCGAAGCCGAGGTTCGATATCATCGTCTGGGTTTTACCGGTTGTGTCCTCGACCGTCAGCATTTTGAGCAATTGCTTGACATTGAAATATAAGTCGATGTCGTGTTCGGGGCCGGTTGCCCCCATTGTGGCCGAATAGTCGCTGTCGCCGGCCAATGACGGACTTGATGCGCCTTCAATGTGCGCGATAACGAATTTGAGCATCTCGGCATCCATACCTGTAATCAAACAGTCGTCAACAAAGCAATAGCTGGTCCTGGTTGGCGGCGGCTGAAAGGTTTTTGTCGGCATAGAATTTTGCTCCCGGCTGTAATTTTCAAAGTCGGGAACCTGTCTTGCGGGTGATTGCCGGGTCAGCGTCACAATGGTAAAGCCGCGATAATCTTCGCTTTGTCTTTGCGAACCCTCGGCGATTACTTTTTCGGTTTCCTTGTCAACGGCTTCCTTGATTTTGCCGATGTTTTCGCCCCACTGACTTATTAGCACAAAAGGCGGTTCTTCCATATCTTTCGTCTGCTGATTGAGGACGAAAAACATCGCGACTTTGCCGCTTGGCCATAAGTCCGTTTCGGCAAGCAGCTTTGCGACGGCACTATCACTCGAGCGCATCTTTTCCCGCCATTTGGTCCTGAAACTTGTCACAAACGCCGCCATTGCCGGGTCTTTGTAGAGCTTGTACATATTGGTTTTTTCGATTTGCCGCATCATTGCGTTGAAGTCGGGAATGTCGAAGAGCAGGCCCGTCTCAGGCGGGACAAGCTCAGCTGTTTTGGGCAGCACCTTCGCATAAGCGCAACAAGCGAGGCAAACAATCGAAACGGTAATCGCAGGAATCAGTCGGCCAATGTATTTCATCTATTAGACCTCAAAACAGCTATTCGGACTTATTTTTGTCCTGGCTTTTGCGGTTTGGGGACATTCTTATTTCGTCTTTGGTCCGGCTGGAGATATTTGTAGCCGGTATTCGGGTTATCCTTGTCGTATACGAATGCATCGCGGTTGTCTATGAAATGCTTAACGTAGTCAATCGGTATCGCAAAGCCCAGACCGCCGAAGAAGATGTACCCCATATTCGTAACGCCGATTACCTCGCCGGCGAGGTTAAACAAGGGCCCACCCGAATTGCCCGGATTGATATCGGCGTTTGTCTGAACATAGACAAGCCCCTCGAACGCGCGGTTCTTCGTGCTTATAACGCCGTTGGTGACCGTTCGCTCAAGTCCGAGGGGATTACCGATTGCAAAGACCGCCTCGCCGACTCGGATGTCGTTTATGTCACCCAAATATACAAATGTCGGCTTCGTATCACCGAGGTCTTCGACTCTTAAAAGCGCCAGGTCAACAAAAGGATTTATGGCCTCGATTTTGACCTTCTTGAATGCCTTTTTTTCAAACTCGCTCTTTGCCTTCTTAAAAAGCGTAACCTCAATCTTCGTCTCTTTCTCCACTACGTGATAATTAGTTATCAGATATCCGTCTTCATTAATGAAAAAACCGGAGCCAAGTCCAGCGGGACTCGATACCTTTACCACTGCTTCCGAGACCTCTTCGACGCATTTTTCTATTGTGGTTTTTTGCCGCTGGCCCGTGTAGTACAGCCGGTCGGTCGGTCGTTCGGACGATGCGCCGGCCGGGGGCGCTTCTGCGGTTTCATTTTCGTTTTTCTGCTGCCGGCTGTATTTGAATTCCAACACCTGCTCTTTTGGCACAGCCAGAACAGTAATCCCAAGGTCGATATACAAGTGGTTCTGCCTTTCAGCGACGATGTCGCCTGTCAACTGCTGGCCGCCCTTTAGAGTAATCACGTCTCCGATACAGGCCGGGCAAAGACCGGCCAGAACACAAAAAGCTAATATCAAAACACTGTGAAATCTCATAAATCCGTCCGACTAATCGTTAAAACCAGCCACATTCTACTTCCAACGCCCCAAAAACGCAAGCAAAAAGACCACGAATCGGAATCTCTAAGGGGCTTTGCGACCTCTGCAGCGAGAGAGGTTATTGTTTTATTTCAAGGGGCGGTTCTTGGGGAGACAAGCCATTCGGGTCGTTTGCCCTCCAGATAGCACCTGGGGGCGGGACAATCGGTCCTTTGAGAAGCGGGTCATTTGTTGCTTTCATCCAGCGGTCTAATCGGCTACGCATGTCGTCGAGCACTTTCCTGGTCTGCGGGTCGATGCTGTAAGTTAAGTTGTTCACCTCAATCGGGTCGAAGACAAGGTCGTAGAGCTGTTCCTGCGCGATGGTTTTATCTTTCCAGCCAGATTTGAGCCAAAGGTCTTTGCTGGGGCCATCATCGCAGTTAGGCAGGACAGGCGTTGTGTGATTATCGAATCGTTTGATATATTTCCAGCGTTTTGTGCGTACTGCCCGCATCGGCTCATAGGCGGCGTGATAGTTGACCTCGGCAAAAACCTCATCGTTTATTTCGGCGGCATCGCCGCGAATGACGGGGATGAAGGATTTGCCCTGGAGCCAATCGGGCTTATCAATGCCGAGGATGTCGCAAACAGTCGGGAAGACATCCATTTGGGAAATCATTGCATCGCAGGTTTTGCCGCCGGTGAAGCCGCCTGGGCCGCGCATAATCAAAGCAACGCCTGTTCCGTGGTCGGTGAGATTACATTTCATAGATGGGAAAGCAATACCGTGGTCGGTTGTGCAAATCACAAGTGTATTGTCATCCAGACCATTCTTCCTGAGTGCATCCAGCACGACTCCATAACATTTGTCGAGGATTCGTGCGCTTGCCTTGTAACAGGCCATATCGTATCGAGTTTCTGGTGTATTGGGAATCGGCTCCGGCGGTCTGCAATACCTGGCATCATCCTGGGGCCCCGGTTTGGCAAACTCGCGGTGGGTAACGCTGAAACCGACAGATGCGAAGAAGGGTTGTTTCGGCGGGTTCTGGAGCCATTTTGCCGCAGAGCCGGCGATGTTTTCTGCGCTGTGTGAAACGGGGACAATCTCGTCATAGCCGATTTCCTTTACACTGCGCTGGTCGATTATGTGCTGAACGCCTATCAGAGCAGAGTAGTAGCCGGCCTTGCGAAGGGTGTGGATGATGTGGTGTTTGTAATCGTAGAGTCGGAAGTCGCCGCGATGCGCCAGTCCGAGCATACCGCAATTGTGGGGGTATTGGCCCGTCAACAGGGCGGCCCTGCTCGGCGAGCAGGTGGGGGCGGCGCTGAAGCAATTGTAAAAGAGGACGCCTGCTTCGGCGAGTTTTTGCATATTCGGGGTGGGGATTGCGTAGCCGTAGGGCTGACAGTAGCGGCCGAGGTCGTGGGTGTGGAGATAAAGAATGTTCGGCCTGTTTTTCTGCGGGGTGTCATCGCCTTCGTTTGCGAGAACGGCCGGTAAAATCGACATTGCAATGCCTGCACCGCTTGTCTTGAGGAAATCCCTTCGGTTTCTGTTCATTGCAGTAATCTCCAAATCAACGATATTGCACAATGTGTTTGTGTTATTGTAAGGGGGATTTGTTTTGCGGCAAATAGAAAATAGGGAGAAGCCCCCCGCTGTGGAACAAACCGGGTTTGTGAAATTGTGTTGCAAAGACGAGGGCATTGTTGACAATAACAAAACGAAAATTAAAAACTGGAAATCAGAAATATGGTATTCATTTTGCACAGGTATGTGTTTCGCGAAGTGTTCAAGGTATTCATCCTTGCGACGGTTGCATTGACCCTGATGATGAGCTTGGGCAGTATTCTGCGCCCGGTGCAGGAGTACGGGGTAGGCCCGCGGCAGGTGGTACATCTTATGGGTTACTTTTTGCCGATTACGCTGACGTTTGTACTGCCTATGGCGGCATTGTTTGCTTCGGCGCTTGTATATGGCCGGCTGGCAAACGACAACGAGCTCGACGCCTGCAGGGCAAGCGGGGTCTCATTGCTGACGCTTGTGTATCCCGGTTTAGCGCTTGCGATTATGGTAGCGATTGCGAATTTGCTGCTTAGCTTTTACGTGATGCCCGCCTTTGTCCACCGCGCCGAGAAATCGCTCAAGGATGACGCAAGACAGATACTGTTTCGGAACATACAGCAGAAGGGTTACTATACGTTGCCGGGGGGTCGGTGGAGGATTTACGCCGACAATGCAGACTTTAAAAACAATATTCTTTCGGGCGTCGTGGCCGCAGAAGTAAGGAAAGACGCGATAGGAAAGATTATCACCGCCGAAGACGCCAAGGTAACTTTTGACCCGCACGAGATGTTCAACGAAGTCCGGATAACCGCGCACAATACTAATCAGATGGGTTCGGACGAAAAGGGGGGATTTGCGGCGGAATGGGGGTCGATTACGGCTGAGTTCGGGTCGTTGCTGGGCGACAAAATCAAGTTCAAGAAAATCGACGAGATGAAAGAAATCCGGCTTGACCCGATGCGTTTTTATCCTGTCGCCAAACTTGCGCGCCAGATTTACACACGATTCACGGCGGAACTTCTGGCGCAGGATATTAGCACAAAAATCTCAGACAAGTCAGGCGGGCGATACAGGTTGTACAGTCATAGCAGATTCGTAGAGGTGAGAGCAGACCATTGCAGCGTTCGTAATGATGTGCAGGTTGTGCTTTCGGACAACGTCGTTGTTATGGAGTACGATTTGCAGACCGGGCAAGCGCCGAGGGTGCTACGGTGCTCAAGGGCTTTTATTGAAATCGAGGGTAACGAGCTTGCGCCGACGCTGACACTCGATATGCGCAATGCAGCGTGGCAAACCGAGCAGGGGACGGAGAATCTTCTCAGCAGATATATAATCAGGGGGCTGGTTGTCCCCGAGGCGGTAAGCGGCAGGTTCAAAACAGCGAACGTCCTGGCAGAGATACAGCCGGACGCAGTATCATCAGCCCTTGCGGGGGGAGCAAGCAAACAGTTGACAGATATGCTCGATGAGATGCGAAGGACGCTGGGCAACACTTTTGCAGAAATAGATGCCGAAATGCATTCGCGTCTTGTGTTCGGAATCGGATGTATAACGCTGATAATGATTGGGATTGGCCTGGGGATAGTATTGAGGGGCGGGCATCTGCTTACGGCCTTTGCGGCAAGCGTTATTCCTGCAATGGTACTCGTCCTTTGCATAATGATGGGCAAGAACATCGCAACAAACCCCGGCTCGCAGGCGCTGTCGGGCATAGGTTTGATGTGGGCGGGGTTGGCGGTGCTGTCGGTGTCGGCGATTGAATTATATCGCAGATTGCTGAGACATTGAGATGAAGATACTGGACAAATATGTAGCAAGAAGTTTTCTGACCGGGTACGCGATAGCGTTTTGTGTGCTTATAGGGCTGCGAATTATCATTGATTTATTTGTGAATCTCGATGAATTTGCGGAGCACACCGCCGAGCTGGGGACATTAGCGGTTATCGGAAACATACTCACATACTACGGTCTGCACACGACGCTGTTTTTCCGGGATTTTGCAGGGATGATTACGGTAGTAGCGGCTGCGTTTTCGTTAGGCAAAATGGTGCGATACAATGAGCTGACGGCAATGATGGCTTCAGGAGTAAGTTTAAAACGCGTCATTGCACCGATTATCGTTTTGGCTTCACTGATGACGGTCCTTTTGATAATCGACCAGGAGCTTATCATACCGCCTTTGGGCGACAAGCTGGTCCGCTCAAAGGATGCGATTCCGGGCAGGGAGACATACGACGTGTGGTTTTTGAGCGATGCAAACGGGTCGCTGATTTGCTCGCAGAGTTTCGACGTCGGCAGCTCAACGTTCAATGAACCGATTATAATCACACGCGCGAGAAAGCCGAATTCGCTGGTTTGGCAGCCGACCGGCTTGATAGAGGCCGAGAAGGCAACTTACGACCAGCAGACACAGACGTGGAAACTAAGTAAAGGGGCGTATATGCCCATGCCGGGGCTGCAACAAAAGCGTACAAACGGCGCTGGGCAGGAAACAGGAAATACCCGAAAACCGATTGCTGCCTATGCCACCGACATTACACCGAAGGACATACCGGTGCTGCGAAAGGCCGAACACAAGACCCTCTTAAGCTCAAGGCAACTGTCGGCGCTGGCCGAACAGGGAAGCAAACTCAAAGACCTGGCGCAGCTTTACAGCCAGAAGCATTTCCGCATCACCGACCCGATTATGAATCTGGTGATGCTTATGGTGTGCCTGCCTGTTTTGGTATGTCGTGACCCAAAGGCAATGAAGTCGGCCGTTGCAATCAGTTTTGCGATAACGGCGGCTTGCCTGGTGACGAGTTTTGTGTGCAAGCTCTTCGCCGGCGAGGACATCTTCGGACGAATAATGCCGGAATTGTGGGCTTGGCTTCCGGTTTTTATTTTCGCACCGATTGCCTTTATCGAGCTTGATTCTATGAAGACCTGATTGGGGGGCAAGCGGAGGAGGGACAATCAGAATTTGAATTTCAGTCCCGTCCCCAGAACGTTAATGTCCAGCCATTCGCCGCCCGACCTGGTGGCCTGCCACATATAAAAGACGTCTGCGTCCACTTTTTTGGACAAGGGAAAGGTTGCACCGAAGGCAAGACGGCTTTTGCCAATGTTGTCATCGTTCATAGTGACAAATATTTCTTCGGACAGGTAGGGTTTGAATTTCAACACGGTAAGCTCAAAAGGCAGCTTGACCGCAAACTTGTTTCTGTATCGCCAGACGTCGTCCTTGTTGGTTCGGTCTCTGAACTCAAATCTGCTCCTTGTGCTGAGCTGGCAGTCAAAGAGATTGGCTTTGAACGTGACGTTCAAGTGTGGCATATTCTCCCGCTGAAAATGGTCGCTGCTGTCCTTTTCATAAATGAGCCGGAAGTTAGCGCCCAAATCAATCCAGTCCGCCAGGCCGCTGTAAACAAGACCGAGGTCGGAATGTTCGTAGTACAGATTGCCACCATCATCGCCGAGGCGAAACTCCTGGTCGAACACACACTTCCAGTTGTCGTTTAAATCCACTGTTGCAGAGGTTGTGGTCCACCACTGGAATCCTTCATCTTCGTAACCAAAACAGATTGGTGCAACCAAGACAACAATTGTCAGCGCCGCCATAAACAAAACATTTCTGATTCCACACGACTTACCCATAAGATCTCCTTTCACAAATATTAGTTACGTTATTTCGGTTTACGATTTGTATTTTTCGGCCTTATGTCTGACTATTTTGCCTTCAACCATGTATATCACGTCCTCTGCTATATTTGTAGCGTGGTCCGCAACTCGCTCCAAATGCCGGGACACCGACAGCAGATGAATCAAACTGTCCACCTGCTCCGGATTATTGCGGATACTTTGCTTAACCTGGTCATACATTTGCCGATTTATAGCATCAACCTCATCGTCGGCAGCGCAAACCTGATATGCCAGGTTGCAATCCATATCTACAAGAGCGTCAAGACTCTGCGACAGCATCGACTGCGTTTTGTCCGCCATTGCGTCAAAATCGAACGGGACATCTACGGGCTTTTGGCCCGCAAGAAACTCCGCACGTTCAGCTATATTAACGGCCAAATCCCCGATGCGCTCAAGGTCATTGTTGATTTTCAAGGCAGTGATGATAAAACGCAAATCAATCGCAACGGGCTGGTACAAAGCCAAAATTTTAAGGCACTCCTCCTCCAGGTCAACTTCCATCTGGTCAATTTCAACGTCCTGGTCTATAATATTCCTCGCAAGCTCCATATCTCTATCTTTAATTGACTGAACTGCAAGACACAGATCTTTCTCGACCTCGGCGCAGAGGGTCAGGAGTTTCGATTTAACCTTGTCGATTTCTCTTTTCATGTGCACGGTCATATTTTCCGTCGTCCCTATCCAAATCGGCCCGTTATATAATCTTCTGTTTCCCTTTTGTCGGGCTTTGTAAAGATTTGATCGGTCTGGCCTACTTCTATAAGCCGGCCCTCGTAGAAAAAGGCGGTCAGGTCGGAAACCCGGGCGGCCTGCTGCATATTATGCGTTACGATGACAATCGTATAGTCGCTGCTGAGCTGTTCAATAAGGTCTTCTATCTTCGCAGTCGCTTTTGGGTCCAGAGCAGATGCCGGCTCATCCATAAGGAGTATCTCCGGCTCTATCGCCAAGGCCCTGGCTATGCACAGGCGCTGCTGCTGCCCGCCCGACAGGTCCATTGCACTTACACCCAGACGGTCTTTTACTTCGTCCCACAATGCAGCCCGCTTCAAACTTTTTTCCACAATCTCGGCAAGCTGCTTATGGTTTCTGACTCCGTGTGTGCGAGGACCATAAGCCACGTTGTCAAATAACGACTTCGGAAATGGATTGGATTTTTGGAACACCATCCCGACCTTCTTGCGCAACTCTACTACGTCGGCAACGTTGTGATAGATGTCCTCGCCGTCTATGAGAATTTTGCCCGTAAGGCGTGTGCCGTCGATAATATCATTCATCCGATTCAAAGTCCGCAGAAAAGTCGATTTTCCACACCCCGAAGGTCCAATCAGGGCAGTCACGTGCTTGGACGGAATATCTATAGTTATCCCGAATAGCGCCTGCGTGCGACCATAGTAGAAATCCAACCCCTCGACACATATTTTCGGCTCACCGGTGCCGTTGTCCTTCTTGGCTACCATTTATACTTCTTCCTTACACGAAAACGCAAAAGAATAGCCGCAGACCCTACTCCAAGAACCAGCAGCAACAGGACAAGTGCCGTTCCGTATGCCTTGGGCCGAACCGCCGCTGTATCGGGATGCTGCGTGGACAACACGTAAAGGTGATACGGAAGCGCCATAACCTGGTCGAATATTGACCTGGGCAGCTTGGGTAGATAAAAAGCAGCAACCGTCAACAGTATCGGCGCCGTTTCGCCGGCAGCCCGACCTATTGCCAGGATAGAACCCGTAAGCATCCCGCCAACTGAGTAAGGCAGAACATTACCCCATATCGTTTGCCACTTGGTCGCGCCGAGGGCCAAACTGCCTTCTCTCAACGACTGTGGAACGGCACGAAGTGCCTCTTCACTCGATACTATAATCGTCGGCAGTATCATACACGCCAGCGTCGCGCAGCCGGATATTATTGAGCATCCCCATTTGAGAAATATCACAAACAGGCCAAGCCCGAACAAACCAAAGACGATTGATGGTACGCCGGCCAAAGTGGCTATCGCCGCCCGAATAGCATGTGTAAATCTGCCTTGTCTGGCATATTCGGAAAGATAAATCGCAGTCGCCACGCCCAGCGGAAACGCCGTCACAATGCTGCCAGCCACTAATAAAAGCGTCCCGACAATGGCCGGCAGTATCCCCCCTTCGGCGCCGCTTCGACGCGGCATACCGAACAAAAACTCCCAGCTCACCGCCCCGGCTCCGCGCCGGACAATCTCAAAAACGATAAATCCGACCACCAATATCACAAAGTATGCGGTCAGCCGCATTAACCAGCACATCGCTTTATCTGAAAATTTGCTCGCCATCAGCCCATCCTGTACCTTCTGAGAACCTTTTGCGCCGCCAAATTCAGAGCAAAAGTCACAACCAACAAAATAATCCCGACGCAGAACAACGCTCGGTAATGTTCGCTCCCAAACGCCACCTCACCCATCTCTGCTGCAATAGTCGCCGTCATTGTCCTTACGGAATCGAAAGGCCAAAAAGTTATAATCGCTGCGTTGCCGGTAACCATCATCACCGCCATTGTCTCGCCGATGACCCTTCCCGTGCCCAGCATCACAGCCGCCATTATCCCCGGTAACGCCGCAGGCACGGTCACTCTCCAGATTGTTCGTATCCGGCTTGCCCCCAGCGCCAGAGACGCCTCCTTGTATGACCTCGGCACGCTCCTTAGCGCATCTTCCGAAATCGAAGTTACCGTGGGTATTGCCATAAGCGCGAGCAACACCGCGCCGGCAAACGCCGTCAGCCCCGTCCCCAGACCAAAGCATCTCTTCACGAGCGGTACCAGCACCATCAGGCCAAAGAAACCAATCACGACCGAAGGGATGCCGGCCAGCACTTCTATAAACGGCTTGAGTATCTCCCGCTCAGCAGGCGCCGCCAGCTCAGAAATATACACCGCCGCGCCCACCCCAAAGGGAATCGTCAACAACATCGCTAACACTGTCACCACAACCGAGCCGCTAATCAAAGGCACAAGGCCGAACGACTCTTTCTGTGGAGAGACCGGAACCCAACGCGTTCCGAAAAGCTCTCCCAATCCCGGGTGTTTCGCAAAGGGTACAGCTTCCTTGAAGATGAAAACGAAGATGCATATCACGATTACTATGCTCAAGGAAGCCGTCCACTGCAACGACCTCTCAATTATCTTTTCTTTCCGGATACGTTTCATTTTTTAACCGTCACGTAACCCGATTCACGGACTATTGCCTGCCCGGCGTCGCTCAAACAAAAATCCACGAAGGCCGACACATCTTCAGTCGCTTTGGCGCTGACGTACAGATACAACGGCCTCGCAATGGAATACCGGCCGCTGGTTACAGTATCGTCTGACGGCATAACGGCCGGCGAGTTGGCGTCCGCCTTGACAGCCACAATCTTCACCTTGTCTCCTGCCGCCATTGCATAACCGAGTCCGACGTAGCCAATCGCACCTTTATCGGCCGAGACCGACTCGATGATGACTGACGTCGCTGCCATCAGCTTCGCCTTTGGCGTATAGTCCTTGTTCTTCATGACGTGTTCCTGAAAGAACACATAAGTCCCAGAGCTTGATTCTCTGGAAAATACCAGAATCTCCTCGTCACCGCCCCCGACCTGGTTCCAGCGGGTGTATGCCCCTGTGAAAATTTGCGCAATCTGCTGCATATCAAGTTCCTTCACGGAATTTTTGGGATTTACCACAACGGCAAGGCCGTCCCTGGCAACGACGACTTCCTTTACCTCAACGCCTTTTTCCTTGGCCTGTTGTTTTTCTTTCTCCTTCATTTCTCTTGAAGATGCGCAAATTTCGGTTGTGCCGTTTATCATCGCTGCTATCCCCGTCCCTGAACCGCCGCCCGTCACCCCTAACTCCATGTTCGGATCGCGCTTCATAAACTCTTCAGCCCAGTTGCTGACCAGATGCACCATAGTGTCCGAACCCTTTATGGTGATTAGTTTTTTTTCGCCCGCCCGAACAACGATGCCCGACAGCACGACCGGCACCATCATCCCGATAAAAACGGCTCTTGCAGTTACCCCTGTTTGTCCACTAATTATTCTCATGCTTTTTCTCCTATAAAAACCTGTTTAATCATTATCTTTCTCTAATGGACTATACTGCCGGGATATGAAGCGAATGTGAATGTAATGTGAATTCCCGATGAAAATCGAAAAAAATTTATGGCTTATTTTTTGGGGAGTGTCACGATGACCCTCGTCCCCCTTCCAACTTCGCTCTCAATCCCGATATTCCCATTGTGGGCCAGCACGATGTGTTTCGTTATTGCTAATCCCAGTCCTGTCCCCCCGAGCTCACGGGAACGTGCCTTATCGACGCGGTAGAATCGCTCAAACACCCGTTCTATGTCTTCTTTGGGTATCCCGATGCCGTTGTCCTCCACGGTGACTCTGACCGCCTTGTCCTGCTCAAGAAGAAACGCCTTGATTTGTCCCCCCTCTTTGGTGTATTTGACGGCATTATCTATCAAATTCACGAAAACTTGTTCGAGTTTGTCGCGGTCGCCTTCAATGCTGAAATCCCTGCCTGTCGATTCAACGGCCAATGTCTGTCGCTTCTCGCCCAGCGCGTGTCCAAATCCAGTCACAACCTCGTCTATCAAATCCTTCAGGTCGAACCGTGCCTTCTTTAAACTTAAACTTCCGTCGGCTGATTCAAGCTCACTAAGACGCAACAAATCGTCTATTATATTCCTGATTCTTGCTGTATGCTTCTTGATAATCGCCAGAAACTTTTTGGCATTTTCCTTGTCGTTTATGGCACCGTCTTCAAGCGTTTCGACAAAACCCATTACGGATGTCAGCGGCGTCTTGAGCTCGTGCGAAACATTGGCAACAAAATCACCCCTTATTCTGTCCATTTGCCTGAGACGGTCCATCTGCAGTTGCAGCTCATCGGCCATCCTGTTTAACGATTCGGCCAATTCTCCAAGCTCGTCTCCCCCTCTTATCTTCACCTTGCTGCCGAAGTCGCCTTTTGCAATGCGCTCGGCCGCCTCTTTCATCTTCATAATCGGCGAGCTTATGCTCCGCGACATAAAATATGCCGCTGCCAGGGCGACCACTATCACCGTGACGGCGCCAATCAGCATAGGTCTGTATATTACACCTACTTGTAATTGAACCTCTGAAACCGGCAGGGCTATCCGGACGACCCCCAAAACCTCATTATTATCCTGCACCCGGACGGCAATGTATTTCATATCATAATCGAGAGTGTTACTGAAACGCGTGCTTTGCCCAAAACCGGTTTTAACGGCCTGAATGAATTCCGGCCTGTCCTTGTGGTCTTCCATCAGGGATGGTTCCTTTTCTGAATCGCCCAGCACCTCCCCGGCCCCGTCAATAACGGTAATCCTCAAGTTCAATTCCTTTGCGAGGCGACGCGCTCTTTCCTGGATACCTTTCTGGTCGCCCTCGATAAATTGGCGTCTCAAAATCTCGCCAACCAGTATTCCGTCGCTCTGTAACCTCTCTGAAATTTTCTGCCCGATACTGTCTCGCAGATTTACGCCTATGAAAAAACCAAACGCGAACAGGGTCAAAAATGTCAATAACACAAATGCGCCGAAAAGCTTCCAGATTATTCGGGCTTTCATCTACGTCTCCCTGAACCTGTATCCTAAACCTCTGATGGTCTCTATGTAGTTCTTCGCCTTGCCTAACTTGCGTCTCAACGACTTTATATGCGCATCAACCGTCCTGTCAATAACCATCGAGGCGTCCCCTCCGACGGCATCCAGAATCTGGTTTCTTGAAAACACAATCCCAGGCCGACGAGCCATAACCTCTATGAGGCGAAACTCCATAGCAGTCAGCAAAACCTCTTGGCTGCCAACAATCACCTTATGCTTTGCGCTGTCTATCACCACCTCTCCTCTTCGTATCTTTCCGCCCTCTTGCACATCTTGACCTCTCCTCAAAATCACCTTTATTCTCGCGACCAATTCCCTCGGGCTAAACGGCTTTGTCACATAATCATCCGCCCCTAATTCCAACCCAACGACCTTGTCTGCCTCCTGCGATTTCGCACTGAGGATAATAATTGGTATGTGTGCCGTCGCATCCTCATTTTTCAGGGCTTTGCATACTTCAAAACCGTCCATCACCGGCAGCATAATATCAAGGATGACCAAATCCGGCTGCTCTCGTTTAGCCAAGGTTACTCCATCTTTGCCGGTAAACGCCGATACGACTTCATAACCCTCCGCTATGAGATTGTACTCTATCATCTCCACGATATCCCGGTCGTCTTCTACTATTAGAATCTTACGCTTGCCCATAATAGTCCACCAATCTCCTTGTTCAATCAGCTTATTATCCCTTTTATGTACTCCTTAGTCATCTCCTGTTTTGGATTTTCAAATACGTCGTTTGCGGGGCCGTGCTCGATAAGTTCGCCGAGGTAAAGAAAGACGACGTAATCAGCGAGTCGTTTTGCCTGGCGGAGGATGTGAGTGACAATGATAATGGTGTAATGCTCTTTCAGCCGTAAAAAACTTTCTTCGATGCGTCGGCTGGATTTGGGGTCGAGGGCGGAGGTGGGTTCATCTGCGAGGATAATCTGCGGCTCGACGGCCAGTCCCCTTGCCAGGCAGAGTCGCTGCTGCTGGCCGAGAGATAGTCCGGAGGCGGGGGAATGCAGGCGGTCTTTGACCTCGTCCCACAAGCTGCACTCTTTGAGATAGTTTTCAACAATTGAGTCCAGTTTCTTTTTGTTTTTCAGGCCGTGTATTCGCGGCCCGTAGGCGACGTTATCATAAATCGACATAGGCAGCGGATAGGGATGCTGCGAAAGAAGCCCCATTTTTTTTCTAATGCGGGTGACATCCACTTTAGGGTCAAAGATATTTTCGCCATCGACGAGGACCTTGCCCGTGACCTTGACATTCTCCGCTGAATCGACCAAGCGGTTAAAGGAGCGCAGAAGGGTGGTTTTGCCGCAGCCGGATGGGCCGATAATGACAATTATTTTTCTGTCAGGAATATCGATGGATATATTCTTTAATACCTGCTCTTTCCCGTAAAAGACGCTGAGATTCTGGACGCTTATATGTGTTTTTTGTTCCACCTGATGCTCCTATCTGACTATGTGCCTGGCAAATCTTCGTGCAAGGATTCTGGATAATATACTTATTATCAGGATTATCAGCGTAAGAATAAATGCGGAGGCGTAAGCGCGGTCTCGGACTTCGGGGAACGGCGTACCCAACTGAAAGAAGATAGCCAGTGGCAAGGTCGCTGCGGGTCGAAGGAGGGAATAAGGGATGGAATCGGTGAAGCCGGCGGTAAATATGACGGACGCAGCGTCGCCGATGCCGCGGCCGAAGCCGATAAGCACGGCAGTTACTATCCCCGGCAATGCCTGGCGGACAACGACCTTGAAGGCGGTTTCAAGACGGGTCGCACCCAAACTATATGACGCTTCCAGAAGCTCTCTGGGCACCATTCTGACGACCTCGTCCATCGCCCTGCTTATGATGGGTAGTATCAGCAGCGCCACCGCGATGATTCCGCCCAGTAGGGAGGCGCGCAGGCCGAAGAAAAGCATAATCGCAAAACCGAATGCCCCATAGACAATCGAGGGGACACCCCAGAGGACATCGAGAGAAAAACGAGTGAAAGCGGCGAGGCGGGACCCCTGCCTTCTATAAACATTAAGATACAAGACCACAGGCAAGCTTATGATAACGGCCAGGATTGTCGCGCCTGCACCGAGATAGAGAGAGCCGACGATGGCGTTGAGAATTCCACCTTCCTTGCCGAGGTAGTATCCGCCTTTGGGCGTTTGAGTAATCATAGCGAGGTTCATTGCGGGCAGTCCCTTCACGACGACCGTGGCCAGTATAAGCACAAGCGACGAGAGGATTGTAAGCGTCGAGGCAATCATCAGCAGCTTAAAAACACGCTCTTCCAGCTTTCTTATATCCACTTTAGAGAATGCTCCTTTCCACCCTGACGAGCACAATCCTGGCGAGTACGTTGAAAACGAGGACCACAACCAGGAGAACAAGCGAGGCAAGCAGAAGCGCTGAGTCATACATAGGTATGGACAGCATTTCGCCATAGTTGTTGGCAATGAGGGCCGGCAGGGGATAGGCGGGTTCGAGAGCCGAGTGTGGGACTTTTACGACGTTACCCGCCACCATAAGGACGGCCATAGTTTCACCGAAGGCCCGCGAAAGGCCCAGGACGACAGCGGCAATGACGCCCGGCATCGCTTTTCGCAGTACCACGTGCTTAATCGTCTGCCATTTTGTTGCGCCCAAAGACAGGGACGCCTCTCTGAGCTGGCGAGGGACCGTCCTAAAGACCTCGACTGATACGTGAATGATAACCGGGAAGACCATTATGGCGAGGACTATGCCTGCCGCGAGGACGCTGTAGCCGGTCGAGAAAGTCCCGAAGAACGGAGCGATGTGGTTTTTTATCAGGGGGACAATGACGAGGACGCCCCAGACGCCGAAAATTACGGATGGTATTCCGGCAAGCAAATCAATGAGGGGTTTACTCCATTCTCTGATAAATTTTGATGCGTACTCAGAGAGATAAATGGCCGTAAGAAGGCACAGCGGAACGGCTATCAGGACGGCTACCGCCGTGACCCAGAGCGAGCCCATAATGAACGGGAAAAATCCAAACTCGCCCCTCGACGGATGCCAGGACGTCGAGAACAGCAGATGACTTAACGACTTGACGGCCAGGATAGGCCTTGACCTTTGATACAATCCGAGGGCCATCAGGATGACAATCAGGCCGGAGAAAACGGTGAGCAGGAGCATTAACTTGCCTGCGAGCTTGTCTATCAGCAACCGTTTACCTGGCATATTCGTCCTTCCCGGCCGGGGCAAGAACCCGGGTAAGAGGATTTTTAAGCAGTACGTGTGTCATTTTTTCCAGCATCAGAGTTTTTTCAACTGCTCCTGCAATTTCGCTTGGCTGAGATTTATATAGCCGGTTTCGGGGACATACTTTTGGCCGTCCGTGAGGACCCATTTGATAAATTCCAGGACCACGGTTTTATTTGGCTTGCCGCCAGAGGCGAAATGGAGGTCTCTGGCGGGCGGGGACTGATACCTGCCTGTGGCTATGGCTTCGATAATCCTGTCCCTGTCGTCATAGAAATTTTCATCTTCGTCAATGGCACCATTATCGTTGAAGTCAATTGGTATTACCCTTATTCCTTTAATCTGCTGTTTTGTTTTGGTGTCGTAGGCATAGCTGATGTTGTTAAAACCGATTCCGAGGCGGTCTTTTGCGACAGCGTCTGCGAGGCCCGGGTCGCCATAGACGCCGACACCGAGGAGGTCTTCCTGTTTTTTGCCGAGGAAGTTCGCCCAGGTTTCCGCTGCACCGCAGGCATCGGAGCGTGTATAGATATGAATGGGTTCTGGAGCTTGGCCGCCTGCGACCTCGCCCCAGTTTCCGATTTTGCCGGCGACCCAGATATCTACAAATGCCTGTCGTTTGACGCCTTTGGCCAGAAGCTCCTTTAAGGCGGGATTTTCCTCATTGACGGTCGGCACGACGGCATCTTTGGTCACGGAGACGAACCAGGCGCCTTTTTCGATTTCGGCAGGATTGATATCGCGCGAGACCATACCGATATCGACTGCGCCTGCGAGGCAGTCGGCCATACCTTTGCCTGCGCCGCCGGCGGCGATATCAATTTTGACTTTGTGGTGAATTTTCTGGAATTCTTCGGCCCATTTTACGGCCATCGGGTAAAGCGCCCAGGCGCCCGAAACTGTAATTGTACCTTCAAGGTATTGTCCGCTGGTTTGTTCGCTGTTTTTTTCCCGGCAGCCGATAGAAAACAGGAGCAGAGCGGCCAGTAAAATATGAATCGTGATTTTCATTGTTTTTTCCTTAATTTTCACTTTGCACAAAGAACGGTGTTTTCAGACCAAATCGGCGAGGGACAAATGCTCCAGCCGGTCTGCAACGTAGTCCCTTATTTCCTTAAATACGGCGATAATCTTTTTTTCTTTAGCTAACGGCGTATCGGCGTGAAAATACTTGCTCACCGATTCGGTCGGCGCCAGTGCGCCATCCATCAGGCGAATGATTTCAGCGACAGTAATCTTCGAGGCCGGCTTTGCAAGTTTGTATCCGCCGCTCGTGCCTCTTTTTGTCTTTATCAAGCGGTTCTGCCTTAAAATGGAGAACAATAGTTCCAGATATTTCTTGGATATGTCGCAGGCGGAACATATTTCCTCTATTTTTATAAAGCCCCTCTGCTCGTGGCGGGCGATGTAAATCAGCGCCAGAATCGAGTATTCACTTTTTGTCGTAAGCTTCATCGTCTTAACCTTGATTATCAACTCTATAGACATTATAGACAAGGCGGTTATATTTGTCAAGGGGAATCTCAACGGTATTTTCAGGCAGCAGCAGGGGTCGGCTGCCATCGCGTGATTTGCCTGTGGAAGAAGTCCAAGAGGGATGTATTCAATGAGAAAGCTGTATAATATGGGGTCTTGCGGTACTGAACATTAAATGCCGCCACCGGCTTTGGGCTTGAGTTTGGCGTTTTCTCTTAATTGTTTGCTTATTCTCATACTGCACCAGTCGCGCCCGCACATCGAGCAGTAATCGGCAGAGGACAGTTCCGCAACCCCCATTTCTTTGCAGGCCTGTTCGTGCATTTTTCCGGCTGTTTCGGGGTCGAGGGCCTGGGCTATGTGAGCGGTCCAGTCGAGGTTTGCCCTTGCGGTACTCAAATTTCTGTCGCGGTCGGGGGCACCTTTTAATCCGCGGGCGATATCAGCGGCATGAGCGGCAATTTTGGCGGCAATGACGCCGGTTCGGACATCGTCGGCGTCGGGCAGACCGAGATGCTCTCTGGGGGTGACATAACATAAAAACGATGCGCCGTAGAAAGCGGCAGCGGTGCCGCCGATAGCCGATGTTATGTGGTCGTAGCCCGGAGCGATATCGGTCACGACAGGACCTAAGACGTAGAACGGAGCGCCGCGGCAAATCCGCTGCTGAAGCTCCATATTGTACTGTATCTGGTCAAAGGGGACGTGTCCTGGGCCTTCGACCATCACCTGACAGCCGGCCTGCTGTGCGCGTTGAGTAAGCTCGCCGAGGGTCCGCAGCTCCGCCAACTGCGCTTCGTCTGTCGCATCGGCAATACAGCCGGGGCGAAGGCCGTCGCCGAGCGAAAAACACACGTCATATTCGCGCATTATTGCGCAGAGGTCGTCGAACATCTCATAGAAAGGATTCTGCCTGTCGTGGTGCAGCATCCATTTGGCAAGAAGTGCGCCTCCACGACTGACAATTCCTGCAACTCTTTTTTCGACCAGCGGCAAATACTCTTTGAGAACGCCGGCGTGAATGGTAAAAAAATCGACGCCCTGTTTGGCTTGTTTTTCAACGGTGTCTAATATGACCTTTTTGTCTATATCCTCAACGGCCCTGCCTATAATGGTTTGGTAAATCGGAACGGTGCCGAAGGGGACGGGGCAACAGGACAAGAGACGTTCCCTGGTTTTATCGAGGTCGCCGCCCGTACTAAGGTCCATTATTGCATCTGCGCCTGCTGCGAGAGCGACTTTCATTTTCTCAAGCTCGGCGTCAATTGAAGAGCGAACGCTGCTTGTTCCGATGTTGGCGTTGACCTTGGTGGAGAGCAGACGCCCGATACCGACCGGCTTAAGGTTGGTTTTCAAGTGCAGTTTATTGGCGGGTATGACCAGCCGACCCGCGGCAACCTCGCTGCGTATAAGCTCAGGACTGACGGTCTCTGCCAGGGCAACGAGCTTGACCTGGTCGCTGACATTACCTGCTCTTGCTGTTTCCAGTTGTGTACCCATACTTACGCTGATTTAAAACAAAGAATCGCTCCCGCAGGGAAGCGACCGGCCTTGACAATATCGAATTTTGCTGTTTTCAATCACTTTCCTACGCAGGCATACCCACCATACGCGGTTTATCCTGATCAGGTTCAAAGGGTTTTATCTCAGATTCGTTTGCGGCGAACCACCCCTAGTGAACGATGATATTATACGCTATTAAACGGCGAAGTCAAATACCGATGCGCCAATGAGTCGGCGTCGGTTCTGAACCTGTGTATATTGGAGCAGGGTTCTGCCGGCCAAGCCGGTGATTCAATACCAGATTGTTACAACGATGTTCGGCTCGGTTTTTTTGCCGACGATGTCGCCCGCAATGGTATTTGTACGTTTTATCTGGACGCCGGGATTGTCGCGAAGCCAGTTGGTAATCTGTTCGTCCATAAACTCGATGGCGCCCGGGTGCAGTTTTGTAAAGAAGGTCTTAACGCCTGTAATTCGGTCGGGCCAGCTTACGATTTCTCCTGGGGACTTTTCAAGTCGGCCGGTCGGCTCAGGCGCTGAATGAGAATCTTCTGAGGGAGAGCCGCCGAGATTGAGCGGCGAATGAGAGACGTTCCCCTGTGAATTGTCAAAGGGAATCGGCTTTTGAGAATTTTTGTTTTCAGAACCAGTCATTTCAAAATCATCCATAAGCGCCCTCCGCAAAAATGGCAGCGAGTTTCAGTTTATACAAGTTACTTAATACAGTTTACCATATAAGGAATAACCTGACAAGCGGTCAGACAACAGAATGTTACATTGAGCCGCTCGGGAACGGTCTGCGGCTACTTCGATTTATCATAGCAGGTGACGACGATGTCGCCGGACTCGATGGACTTGCTTTCGGCAGGTTTTTCGCGGTTATCCACCTTTTGTTTGGCGGCGGATTCGCCGTCTGGGCCGCCGGAGAGCCATTCGAGCCAGATTTGGTCAACGAGGCGTCCCGGCTGGCCGCCGTCGTGAACCGCGATGAACAGCCATTTGTCCGCCAATGCGCCGCTATCTTTGGTACACCTGCCCGCCAGCCAGGCATAATCGTCATCGACCGCCATATACACCAGCTCCACGAGCGTCTCGCTGTTATCCTGTGAGCGTATCTGCAGGTCGCCTTCGGCTGTGCCGGCATCCTTGGCCTCGGTGGCATCCATCTCAATGGCGACAGTTTTGCCGCCGTCATCGGAGACGTCTATTTTGGCTTCGACGCTGTTCTTTTTTGAGGATGCCAGCTCAATGCTTCCGCAGAGCACCGGGGCCGCAGTCATCAGCAAACACACCCACTCCGCCAGGATGGTTTTTCCGATGTCCATAGCAATTTTTCCTTCCGAGCATATTTTTCAGCGATAATCAGTTTATCGTCCAGCGGCAAGAGCCGGCTTCAATCAATTGCCTGAACTTGCCGAAATGCCCCAGGTCTTGCGATAAACCGGTTCAACAGCGGTTTTCTCGGGTACTATCTGCTCTTGCCGGCTTGGGCGGCGCCTGCATCGGTTTTCGGCTGTTCCTTTTTTTCGCTGCCTGTCTGACTATTTGGTGACTCTTGTTTTTTCTCCGAGGGCTGGGTATCGGCAGGTTGCTTATTTTTTTCGGCCTCGGCTTTCGCCCGCTCGGCTTCCTTTTTTGCTTTTTCGGCCTCTGAGCGTGCTTTTTCGGCATCCTCAAGGTGTTTTCTGGCCTGCTCTTCTTTGGCCTTTTCGGCTTCGGCTTTCTCAACCTGTTTCCTGGCTTCTTCGGTTTTGGCCCTTTCCTTTTCGGCTTCAGCTTTCAGTTGTGCGGCTTCTTCGCGGACCTTATAAACTTCTGCCCGTGCCTGGGCGGTTTTTGCTTTTTCAGCGAGGACTTCCTCAGCGGTCTGGAAAAGCTTTTGCTTGACCACTGTAACTTCTTCTTTTGCTTCAGCCCGTTCTATTTCTGCGCGGAGTCGTTCGAATTCTGCTCTGGCCGCCTGCTGCTCAACAATCTCAGTATAGGCGGTCGTCCCAAAGGGGTCGGTAATGGTCTCCTTAAGTCCGGCTTGATACGCCGGTTTTTCAACCATATCACGAACCTTCTGAACGACCTCGGTATGCGGCTGGCCGCCTGATGAGATGCTTGGGGTGAGGATAAAGACAACTTCAGTGCCTTTTTCCTCGAAGTCCTTGCTTGAAAAGAGGATACCCAGCAGGGGAATATCCTTGAAGAAGGGGACGCCACGCACAACGGTGCGTTCCTCGGTTTTTCTGATGCCGCCGATGATTAAGCTTTCACCCGGCTTAATACGATTTTCGTTCACATCGATTGTCCGCTCAGTGATAATCGAGGCTTGGACGACTCCTTCGGGTTTCGATTTAGAGCCGATTTGGACCTTTGTCCTAAGCCCGATGGAACCATCGGAATAGACATAAGGGGTGACCTCCAAGCTGTCCTCGACCCACTGGTAATCAGTGAGAGAGAAGGGTTCTTCAAATCCGGGTTTGAGGTAAATTTTTTCGAGCGGGACGTTTTCACGCGAGACGATTTTGGCGGTTTGGCCGTTGAGGGTTTCGATTGTGGGGTTCATCAGGATTTTGAGGTATCCCCTTGAGACAAGCATATCGACCAGGACTCTTATCTGTTTACCGGTGACGCCCCTATTTTTCCAGTAGCCGATGTTCAGGCCGAACGTGCCGCGTTTTGCCTCACGAATCGATGCTCCGGGGAACGCCGGCAGGAGATTGCCCGAGGCATCGGTCTTGCCGCCCATAGTGATTTCCTCGCCGAACATGTTCTCCATTAGAATCGTCGTTTCCCAGTCGGTTGTAACATCGGCAAAGCGTTCAACGATGACGCAGTCGATGTTGACCTGTATGGGTGGTACGTCAACGGCCTCAAGAAAATCGAGCACTCTCTCGGCCTCCACATCGTTCGGGCAATCAACGATGACCTGGTTAGTGGCGGCGCTTTGGGCAACAACGTACTTAGGGGTATAAAGGGTAAGACCTTTGCTGTCGGTCGATATAGTAGAGAATTGTCTTTCGACCAGTTTTGCGAGTGATTCGGCTGAATGCTGTTTGGTGAAGTAGAAGATCTTTACGGCGTCTTTGAATTCAATTTTTTTGGGCTCGCCGCGATAAAGCTCTGGGAGGGGGTTTGCAACGGCAGGGTTTTCCCTGATTTGCTTCAACTGGCTGAGGATTACCTGGGATTGAATTTCTGCGGGTTTTTGAGCGAAGAAATCGCCGCAGCCGCTGATAAAAAGGATGATTATGACAGACGCAGACCTTGCTAATTCGCGGGTGCGATTTGAGTTTCGGCCGTAGTTAATCATAATTCAAAAGCCCACCAACTCTTCGCATTACAGGTGCAGTATAGGTTATCTGAACCATAGGTCAAGTGCAAAGACCGTTAAAACGCAATTTAAAATAGACCCTGCGTTTCGATTCTGTTAGTTTTATCGGCGATGACGAAAGGAAAGCATAAAAAACAGATAACGGTCGGATTTGTAGCGCTTGGGTGTCCGAAGAACATCGTCGATAGCGAAAGGATGCTGGCGGAGATTGCAAAGGGGGGATTTGTACTGAGCGCCGATGCGGACAATGCCGACGTTGTCGTTATCAATACCTGCGGCTTTATCGCTCCCGCCAGGCGTGAGGCGATGGACGCAATTGAACAAGCCGTAAAGAGAAAGAATAAAGGCGCGGTCAAGAAGGTGATTGTCGCGGGCTGTCTAGCGCAGAGAGAAGGACGACAATTATTTGACGAAGCCGAGGGTATCGATGCGATTGTCGGCCTTGGCCAACGGGACAAAATCGCAGATATTATCGCAAACACCCTTGCCGCCGAGACAAGAGGAAATTTTGTTAGCGAACAATATGGAAAGGTTTTTGACGACCGGGTCCGATTGCGAATCACGGCGGCGCATTTTGCATATCTGCGGATAAGCGAGGGATGCGGGAGGAATTGCTCCTTCTGCACCATCCCTTCCATCAGAGGCAAGTTACACAGCAAGCCCGGAGAATGGATAATTGCCGAGGCAGCTGAACTGGTCGAGGCAGGCGTGGTTGAGCTGAACGTAATCGCTCAGGACACAGGAGCTTATGGCCGAGACCTCAAACCGAGGAAGGACCTGGCCGGGCTGCTTATCAAGCTCGAAAAGATACCCAACCTGAAATGGATTCGTCTGCTGTATCTTTACCCAACCGGAGTCAACGAGAGGATTATCGAGACAGTGGCAGCGAGCAAAAAAATTGTTCACTATTTTGACATCCCCATCCAGCACATCAATAACCAAATACTGAAAAAGATGCACCGCCCGGGAACAAAAGAAGAAATACGCCGGCTAATCAAAGGGCTGCGTTCAAGGATGCCGGACAGTGCTTTGCGAACCACGCTCATTGTCGGTTTTCCGGGCGAGACGGAAGAACAGTTCTGCGAGCTTCTTGAATTTGTGAAATGGGCGAGATTCGACCACTTGGGGTGTTTTACGTTTTATCCTGAATCAGGCACAGCCGCTGCGGAGATGCCGGGGCAAGTACCCGACGAAGTAAAACAGCATCGCAAAGAAGAGATTATGTTAGCACAGCAGCAAATCGTCTTTGAGAAAAACAGACAACGAATCGGCACAGACCTTGTCTGCCTGGTCGATAGCGTTGACAGGCAAGGCAGAGGAAAGGGGCGATTCTACGGCCAGGCGCCGGAAATCGATTCGGTCTGCTTAGTCGAAAAATGCTCAGTTGCCGCGGGCGGCTTTATACGGACACGAGTCATCGGCGAACGCGATTACGACCTGGTCGTTGAACAAGTTTTGTGTTGAATTATGCGATTAGCGGATTAAACTCTCGGCTATGATAAAGCAGATTCCGAACATTTTGACATTCGGGCGACTGGCGCTGACGGTTGTTTTTCTGCTGATGGTGCTGTATTCACCGCAGGTCGAAAAACAGGGCATTTTTCTCGATACCGCGTTCGTCATTTTTGTTATTGCGGGTTTGACCGACATTTTCGATGGTCCCATCGCCAGGAAGTTAGGTGTGGCGAGCAAGTTCGGTCGGATGCTCGACCCGCTTGTCGATAAGGTTCTGGTTTGCGGCGCGTTTATATGCTTTGCAATAACAGGTCAGCCGCTTTTGTTCGGGCTGTCTGCGTCGATGCTGAGGATAATCCACTGGTCTGTTGCCGGCGTGCTGATTTTCAGGGAGGGCTACGTTACGGTTTTGCGGCACTACTACGAGGCGAGGGGCGTGAATTTCTCGGCGGTCGCATCGGGCAAGATAAAGATGTTCATTCAGAGCTTTGCGATTGGGACAGTAATAATAAAGGCCGCTCACGTGCAGACGGCCCTTTGGGGCTATTGGTTTACCACAATCACATTTGCCCTTATGCTTGTTGTAACGGTCGTTTCAGGGCTGATGGCCACGAGGCGAACGACAAGGATATAGGCGGCAGCAGTTGTTTTTAATGCGCATAAGAAAACCGCCTGGGCACGCGGGCCTGGGCGGTTTCAGATTGTAGGATTGTGTGATTTTTACTTCGCAGCCGGTTTCTCAACGGCCTTGAAGCTGACGACCTTTAGCCAGTCCTTGCCATCCTTTTTAACAATCGTTCCGTTCACTTCGGCTTCTTTGCCGGCGAGCTTTTCAGCAAGCTCCAGACCCTTCTTGTCGAGCATGACATTGTGCGTGACTTCTTTTGCCTTTACCGTAACTGCGGTAACGACATTGTTTGCGTCCTTGACGACATTGACCATGCCCTGCACCTTGAGCATCTTCGGCTCTTCGGGTGCGGGCTGTGCCGGCGCATTCGAGTCAGCGGCAAGGCCGACCGAATTTATAACAACGCTCAAGGCAACTGCCAGGAGCACAACACCGACAAGCTTCTTTCCTGTAAACATTTTGTATCTCCTATAGTAAACCACTTACTTTTTTTAACCGGAAAACCACACATCTTCCGGCGTAAATGCACATTCATCCACGATCCAGGTTCTTAATGGGAAACTATGGGCCGCACTCAAAGAACGCACATGACTGTGCAGGCGTCCACCCAGACACAACAGGGTTTAGAATCTACCATTTTGCGTACCCTGCGTCAAGAGGAATCGGCAAAAAAAATCGCTTTGACTGAAATCCGCAATCAGGCCGCCGGTGCCAGCCCACCTTAAAATAGCGTAAGTGCCTAATATTTAAGGGCTTAGGGATGTTTTATACAGGAGCGTTTTATTGGTTCGTTTGTCAGAAAATGTCGTCCGCTATGATATAATTGTGTGTAATTGTTGCTTGGCGGCCTTGGTAAGTCCAATCATCTGTTTTTCGCAGGGGCAGGTTTTTCCTTTCCAGACCCAGCAGATGATTTGTTCGATTTGTGAGGCACTGAGTTTTCGCCAATCGGCGAATCGCAGATTAACGGGCAGATTGTATTCATCGGCTTTTTCGCCGAGCAGTGCGATGCCCGCCATTGCGCCCAGCGCCATATTTTTCGGCTCAATCCCTTGCACCATCGCCAACTGCATAGTTCCGAAAATGCGGTCGTTTATACTAAGTTTGCGGACGACGTCCCTGCAGGTTCTTGCAACGGTGTCGGCAAGGTAGGGATTAGTCATTCGTTCAAGCAGGTCATCGGCGAAATTTCTATAGCCGGCCTGGGTGAAAAGGTCATCGTGCAAATGTGCATATTTCTTTATAAGCGCTGCGCCCGACTCATTGAGGAACGCCTGGCGGGCAATATCCATAATCGCCTTGTCATCTTTCAACTGCGTCATCTTTGTATAGCCCTTCATCGCCGCCAGAAATCCCAGCAGGGCGTGTATGGCGTTGTGTCCATAGAGCTTGGCCTCTTCAAAGGGGAGCAGGTCATCCTTTTCGAGGAAGACCTCGATGCCTGGTCGAAAGCCGTCTATTGTTGTTCGGGTAACGAGAATCTGATTAAACTCCTCTACCAGAAACGCCCGGCTGATTGCCGGGGCAATCGGCGACAATCCTCGCTGTCTGATTTCATCGGGGTCGGTTACCACCTGGCTCATTTTTCCGATTACTGTGTTCAGGAACTGGACGTTTTTCTGCGCCGGTCGTCCAGCTCTTTTGCGGACGGCCTCTTCGAGGATTTCTGCGGCGTGGTTATGGTTCTCTGCGGTGTAAATTATCGTTGCCGGCGCGGTACTGTGTTTTAAGCCGTCGGCAATGATTGCAGCGACACTGTCGCTACCGCCTGTCTCGAAGAAGCTGACAGAGGGCAGAGATGTTACTATTTCTGTGGCCTGTGTCATTACGTCGAGCAGAATATTCTTATCATTGGGGACGTTCGGATTGAGCATCTCAATGTTTTCAACCTTGACACGGTCGATGCCGTTTTTTCCGGCGACGTTGACATAGTAACAGCCCCGGTTGGCTTTGACGGCGTCAACAAGGGCGGCATCGATTTCGGAAACAACAATACGTGAGAAATGGGCGCTGCTGTACGCCTCTTTGACGAAAAGCCCCCCCTGGATAGCCCCGAATCCAAAACCGCAAAGTATGTGCTGTGTCATAATGGTCAGATGCAGTTCAGCTCATCGCCTTCTGCATTGCCTCAAAACTGGGGAAGTCGCGCCTGCTGCGGACGACCCTGAGCATTTTTTCGTAGCTTCTGCTTGTGTATCTGTCGGTGAGCGGCGACTTGATATAAAGCGAGGCGAAAAGGTTGCCCATTTGGACGGCCTCGGCGAAGTTTATCGAGCCGGCCTTGAAGCTGTCGAGGTTTCGTGCGATGTACGTAAGAAGTCCGGCCCTGAACGAGTCGCCTGCGCCGACGAGGTCAACGACCTGGCCTGCCATAAACCGCGATTCAATTTTAGCTGGGCTGGCGGCGTTGCCGTCAGGAGCGATATGTTTCTCATAGGCGCCGTTGCCAACCGTAACGCCAAAGAGTCGCGTTCTGCCCTGCTTTTTCCAGAATTGTCCGCAGAGGAACTCAAGGAAATCCACTATGCCACGACGTTCATCGACCCGGTCCCAGTTCCTGGGGCCCTTGAGAGTGTTTTCAATCATTTTGGCCTCATCGCAGGAGGTGAAGAACAGGTCCAATTCGGGCAGGAGTGGTTCGAGGAGTCGATATTCAGGGACTGGTTTGCCGGATTTGATTAAGCCAGCAGGGTCGCCGGTGAGGGTGTGGCTGTCGGCAATTGCGATTGCGCCTTTGGCGCGACACCATTTGATAAACTCAGCGAGGTCATTGCCGGCGTTGGCGTCACCTCTTGCCGACAGGCCCGAATACATATAATAGACAATTTTAGGCGACAATCGCTCGACGTTTTTTTTGTGAATCTGGAAATCGAAGTCATCGTTTGCGCCGGGGAAGTAGGCGATGCCTCCTCTTTCGCCGACTGATGCCTGGTGGATGTAAGTTGTGCCGGTGGGTAGTTTTGGGTGAATGAATGTGCCGGACATATCAATGCCGTTTGTGGTCATTACGTCGTAAATGAATCTGCCCTGGGCGTCGAGGCCGTCGTAATCACCTTTGCCGAGGTTGACGGCTAATGCGACCTTCAAACCCGCCTTTGCCATAAGGGGAGCGGTGTTACCGGGGCCGCCTGCCGTTGCGAAGCCCTCGTTTATCCAGTTTCGCAACTGCTGCTGAGAGTAGCGGGGCGCGTTTTCGGTTGGGCATTTGGCAAGGCCGCCTTTGCCGACCAGTGCATCGGTAAAATCAAAATCATCTCGGCGGAAATCCGCCACCGCGGTATTCAATACCAATACATCAACCGCCATCCTGCCTCTCCCTGTACACTATACGCTGAACGCCGTCACTTACCCATCAGGTGATTGATTATCAGCATATCGAGCTGCTCGTAGTCCCTTTGTTTAATCAGTTTTTCTACCCTGCTGTTGTCCAGGGTGCGCACGAGGTCGAGAAGCCGGAGGAACATTATCCTGCTGTTTGCAAGATGTTTTGTTGCGACGTCCTGTTTTTGGGTGCGCATCGCCTTGACATCGAGTCCGACGAATTGTCCCTTTGTGCCATAATCGTATTTGTCGAGGATGCGCACCTGATTGAACGCCCTTCGCAAGTCGATAGCGCCAAAGGCCCTATCCTCATCGAACTTCGGGCCGTTCTGGTCGTTGAGGTGGACGCTGAAGAGTTTGTCGTAGGCAAGTGCAAAACCCATTTCGTCCGAAGGGTCGAGGCCTGCCAGTATCACGTGAGCGGTTTCGATATTGACGCCGACCCTTTCGGGATAATCGGTCATATAGCCGAGCGCAATGGCGTGGCCTGTAGTCGGGATATACGTCTGGTCCATCGGCTCATTGGGTTTCGGCTCGATGGCGATTTTCATTTCCTTGTCGTGGTTGAGCATATCATTAACGGCCTGGGCAAGGCGGTCAACGGCGATTTTGCTGTCTTTTGCCTCGCGGATGTATGTCCCCTCGCGGGCAAACCAAAGGACGACCAGTTCGGCGCCGAGGGCACGGGCGACATCGACCGTTTTTCTGCCGCGTTCTTTGGCATAATTTCGGACAGCGGGGTCGTTGGACGTCCAGCCGCCATCGACTGTCTTTGGGTCTTCCCAGAGGCGCGGCGCTGCGAATTCCGCAACCAGTCCCTCGGCTTCGAGCATTTTGCGGACTTCCTTTGCCTTTTTGATTACCTGAGCGGTCGAGAGCTTATCAATTCCGGGTACGGCGTCGTCGTCGTGAAACTGAACGCCGTCAAAGCCAAGCTTCTTGTACTCTTTGAGCTTTTTTGCAAAGGGGATACTTTCCCGCACCGCAGGCCCGAAGGGGTCTGCGCCTTCGTGGATATTCCACGGTCCGAATGTAAAACGATACTTGCCGGCCATAATCTACTCCTTCTTCTAAAGTCAGCCAAAAACGATAATCAGCAAGGTCGTTCCTTGCCGAGCATTTCAAAGAACTCTACAGATTGTCTGTAGCAGTCATCCTGTTTGCCGAAGCCGCAGACGTTTTCAAGGACCGCGCCCGGACCTTTTTCTGCAATCATTTTCTCAAGGTCGCGGCTTTGGGGGTCATCGGCATCGCGGTAGAGCATTGCAGCGGCGATAACACGCGAGATACATTCAGTCGGCAACTTGTGTTTTTCGAGCATTCGCGCGACGCCGACCAGCCGTTCTTTTGGCCCCAGTTTCCGCAGCGGGCTGCGGGCAACCCTGTTGATTGTATCAGCCAAATCACGATTTGAATACCGCCAACTTAAAAGTTCTTCGATGTGCCTATCTAATTCACGGGGGTGCATATCGTAACTTTTCAAAAAACCTTCCCGAACAACGCCGAACAGCTCAAGGAGATACTTCTTAATCTCCGGCACATCCATCGCCTCATAGACATATTGACAGCCGCGAAGATGTCCAAGATACGCCAGACAAGCGTGGCCGAGATTGCTGGTGTAAAGTTTGCGGGCGTAAATCGCCTCGATATTGGTGCAGAACACAAAGCCGGGAATATCAGGAATTCTTCCTTTGAACGCCCGCGAGTCGGCATATAGCGCAATTCCGCCTTCGGCGAGGACATCCAGACCGGTGTCTTTTCTGCGAGCCATCCGCTCGACCGAACAACTGATGCAACTGAAATTCTTTTTTTCGCAGTCGAAATCAACAAGCGCTTTGTCCAGGACTTTTTCGGCCTGGGGCCAGTTTTCGCAAACAAGGATGTTCAATGGTGATTTTCGTTTGGCCAGAGGGGATTTCAGGATGTCGGCGACGGACTTGAGGTTTTGGCCGCCGACCGCTGACGCCGCAAAAAGACAAGAGTCGATGGCTTCGGCTGCCTGCTTGGTGTGTTCGGGCGTTATTGCCTCGAAGCCGCTCACCGTGATTTCCTTTTTGGCATTACCAACCAGCAGCACTTTGTATTGGCCGGTTTTGTTAAGTCGCTGCACAAGCTGGGCGTTCGGGTCGATGAAAACCGGGCGCATACAGTTTGCCGAGACGATTCTGCCGATAAAGCCGCGTCCGACCGCACCTGCCCCGAAAATCACTACACTATTACTTTTCATCCTCGGCTATGTTAGCACCGTTTCGCCGCGGCCGCAACTGGTTCGCTTGTTCTGCAGACCAGATGCGTTTGCTGAAAAGTCCGGTGATTTTCTGCGTAAAAATTTTCGTGTTCGGGCCGATAAAATCATTCCTAAACTCAACGAATTTGCGAAAATTGACCGGCAAATACAACACGCAGGACTATTCACTTGAATTAGCAAAGCGGTTTTTGCTACAATACCATTGGACAAAAGCGAGGCGGATTTCAACAGCAATTAGCGCGATGTGAGGGTGTGCTGCAATCGAAGAAAAGTGAAGTCGAGAATAACACACACAGGCAGTTAGGGGGGCGGCAAATGGGGATACGAAATATGGTTTCAGATGGTGAGTTGGGGGTTGTGGAGGTTATTTTTCCGATAAACCCGCATATATGGAGTAAAAAGTCGTCGAGGATGATGAGGGTGTTGAAGGGCTGGCTCCTTTTCATCGGCGTAATTGCAGTATGCACATTTGCTTTTACTAAATACGCTCCTCAGAAAGCCGCACAATTGTGGAAGGTCATCACCGGCAGCAAACCGGTGGTAACGGGTATAACGTATGACTGTGAAAAACCACGTGCGATTGTCAGTGGTCGGATTGTGCATGAAGGCGACATCATAGACGGATGCAAGGTCAGGAAGATACATCCGGACAAGGTGGAGTTTTCCAGGGACGGGATTCAAATGATAGAGCTGGTGAAGGCAAAGTCGGCCTTGTTTGGGGCGGCGATTCGGTAGGAACGGCAAGTATGAATATCTGGCGATACTTCTTGAAATCGAGCAGAGACGGTGTGGTGAAGAACGATGAAAGCAGACCCCAGGCCGTTACGGCCCTGGCCAAAGACATTTCAGAAACAGGGATTTTGCAGAACATCCTTAAGCAAACTACAGAGCAGCTTGGAGTACTAAAATTACAAATCGAACAACTGCAAAATAAACTCCAGCAGCAGGAACAGATGGTAAAAACGACCATAAACGGCGACAATGCTCGGCCAAAGCCGGCGATGGGATTGACTGCTGTGCAACTGCAGCAAATGAAGGAATTAGCCGCAATGGCAAAACGCCTCAGTTAAGCCGGCGTCGGGTTTGACGGATGTTTGCTTCTGCAACAACGGCGACGCCGAATGTCAATCACGCTTCAGCGACAGGTCTTTTTCAATCAATCCTTTTTCCTGCTGTTTCTTGAATTCGGCAAGTTTTTTTGCGAGAGCCGTATCAGATAATGCCAGTATTTCTACGGCGAGTATGGCGGCGTTTTTTGCGCCTGCTTTACCAATAGCGACCGCAGCAACGGGTATGCCGGGCGGCATCTGGACGGTGCTCAAAAGAGCGTCAAGACCGCCGAGTGCGTCGCCGGCTGATAACGGCACACCAATAACAGGCAGAGTTGTTCTTGCGGCGAGGGCCCCTGCCAAGTGGGCGGCCATACCGGCGCCTGCGATAATCACCTTTATGCCGTTTTTGGCGGCGGATTGGGCAAAATCAGCGGCTATTTGGGGGGTGCGGTGGGCCGAGATTATCCTGATGAGGGGTTTTAGGCCGAATTCTTTCAGCGTGTCGATACAGCCGGTCATAACGGGCAGGTCGCTGTCGGAACCCATTACGACGGCAACGGTTGATTTCTTTTCAGATACCATTTGTCTTTCTCACTTGAGCAATTACAATAATCGGCGATTCGTAACACGGTTTAATAATACCGGCCAGGAGCCGTAAAGGCAAGAGCAAGGGCGGTAAATATGCAAAAGCGAAAGCCGATAGTGGCGGGGCAATTTTATCCCGGCGACCACGATGAGTGTGTCGAGGAGGTCAAGGCCTGTCTCAATGAGGCGGTCTTTAGCGAGGGGCTGCCCGAAACGATAGCAGCGGGGATTGTGCCGCATGCCGGCTGGACGTTCAGCGGCGCAACTGCCGCGATGGTTTTTGCCGCGGTAAAGCAGCGACACGAGAAGGTGGACACGTTTGTCATATTCGGCGCGGCGCACGGCTACTACGGCAAGACACCTGCCGTATATGACAAAGGGAAATGGGCAACGCCGTTAGGCGAGGTCGCTATTGATGAGGAATTTGCGGCAGCGGTGATTGAAAGCGGTACGGCAGTCAGCGACATTGATGCCCACAACAGTGAGCACAGTATGGAGGTGCAGGTCCCTTTTGTGCAGTATCTTTTCGCCAGCGCACGAATTGTGCCGATTCTGGTTCCGCCTGCAGAGCAGTCGATAAAACTGGGTAAGATTGTCGGCAGTATCATAAGCAGCGACGAGGAGCGAAAAATCGTATGTCTCGGCTCAACCGACCTGACCCACTACGGCCCGCGATATGGTTTTACGCCGATGGGGACAGGCAAAAAGGGTATGGCCTGGGCAATGGACGTAAACGACAAGCAGTTTATTGATTTTGCATTAAAGCTCGATGCGCAGAAGATGCTTGAGAGCGCAGCGGAGAATTACAATGCCTGCGGCCCGGGTGCGGCAGCAGCGGCTGTTGCCGCCGCAAAGGCGCTTGGCAAAACGACGGGAATACTGCTTACGCATACCAACAGTAACGAAGTTATGCTCAAAAAGATGGGCTACGGAAGCGCTGAGTCCGTCGGCTACGCCGCGATTGTCTTTTGAACAGGAGAGAATACTGAGAGGGAGGTGGGAATGAGGTTTTCGCCAAATTGGATTTGAGGGGGATTGTTTGGGTTTAGATTGGCTTTGATTTGGGTTTGTTTTTCGGGTTGGCGGAGGGGATTTTTTTGCGTAAGTCATTTGGGGACACGGGATTAGGTTCATTTCAGGTTTTTGGAAATTGGGTTTGTTTTGCATAATCATACGTTTTGCCCCGCACCAACTTCTTAGGCCGAAGGGCTGTTCGGGGTTGAAAGTGACTGGGTTGGCGAAGGTGATGGGAAGGAAAATGACGGGGAATCGGAAGTAGGTGCGGGGTCTGCGCTCGGCTGGTCCGCCTTTGGCGAGACCTCGCCCATTGGCGGGACGCCGAGCTTGAAAATTGGGTTTGTTTTGCATAATCATACGTTTTGCCCCGCACCAACTTCATAGGACGAGGGACTGTTCGGGATTGAGGGTGGATGGGTTGCATAAGATGACGGGGAGGAAACTGACGTGGTACTGGAAGTAGGTGCGGGGTCTGCGCTCGGCTGGATGCCAAGCTCGAAAATTGGGTTTGATTGGGTTTGTTTTGGCGGAGACGGAGGAGGAGATTTATTTTCATAAGGCCTTTCTGAACAGAGGTTTGGGTTCATTTTGGTTTTTTGAAAATTGGGTTTGTTTTGCATAATTACACTCTGCCAACGAGAGGGGTTTGGGCAAGTTAGGCAATCTGGTCTGATTATATTTTTCCGACACAGATTTACACCGATTCACACTGTTCATAAAGAGATTTGTAATAAAATAATTGGCGAGGATTTGGGCTTCGGTATTCATTGCCGAGTTCTCCGAGTTTACGATTCAGTATTCACTTTCTCATTGTTTGGTGGATATTATACTATATTAATTGTTTTGTGTCAAGTGAAATCTTTGTTCAGCCACAGAGGTCACAGAGAGCACAGAGTAAATAGATAATATAGACACAGATTTACACAGATTAACACTGTTATTTGTATAGCCACAAAAAGGCACAAAAAGTTTCTTAATCGCGGATTACGCGGAGAACGCGGATTTTTCAAAGCCAAAGAGAAAACGAAAATTATTTAGCCACCGAGGTCACAGAGGACACAGAGGTTTTGTAATCACGGATTGGCACCCAGCTTCGCCTTCGGCTATGCCGAGGTGAGCAGATTTTCACTGACTTTTTTGACGCTGATTTACGCTGTTTTTGCTCGGCTATGCGTTCTGCGGCAAGGCCTTTTTCCCGAAGTACACTTATTCAAAAGGCCATTGCCTTGTCCGCGAAGGCCATAGGCCTTCACTTTGAAGCCGAGCAAATTGAAAAGACGAAGCCGGCAGAAATTAGTATGGTGTCCCTAATGGCACTAACTTAAGCATATTTCATCGCTTTAGAGACCGACTCAAAATGCCGATTGACTGGAAATTTCGGGGATTTCACGAGCAAACAGGACCATTGTTTTGGCCAAAATTCCCTTAAGTTAGTGCCATTATATGGTGTCCCCGGATTTGGCCGTCGGCTACGCCGCAATTGTCTTTTAAGCCGTATTGCGTAGTGCGTACCGCGTATTGCGAACAAGCCGAAGGCAAAAATTATGAGCGGCTCTGCAGGACTCTACGGCCGGGCTTAACTTCATTTCCCCCTCATTTGCCCAAGAACACTCGATGCCCGGACAAGTGGAGCTTTTTCAAACTCTCTCTTAACGGGGAGTATTGCCGCTCCACAATTCGCGGTTGTACTGAATCAACTCTCTGACACGGTCGAGGTTATCGTCTGCGCTTCTCTGGCGGCCCTGACATCTTATGAGATTTTTCTTCATTTCCATAACATCAACTCCGAGGTCGGGATTCCTTTCCGCCAACTGGACTATTTTGTTGTAACTCCTTACCTGGTCGTTCAGCAAGTTGCGGTTCTCTTTTGCTACTTCAAGGATTCTTATCACCTCAGGAATACTCTCTTTGCTGAATTTAAACGGAACCTGAGAAATCCATTTCGGAGGAAGTTCCACGATTTTTTTCTCTGTAAGGACAATATTTTCCTTTGATTCCTGAATCTGCTTACTTAACCGTTCTATTCGCAAGTCATCCTTGTTTGGGTCTGACGGGGCCGATAGCGATGGACCCGGACGGCGAGCTTGAAGGCGGCCTACTTGCTGTTCAAGTGTATCCACACGCTGTTCCAAGACCAGTAAACGCGCCTCAATCGACCTATGACCGCTACTCGATACATCATTTGGTTCGGTTCCGAAACAAAGGAACCCAACAGCAAACAAGGCGACAATGAGTGGGGCTTTATTTTTCATTTTCTAAACCTCCAAAAGAATTCCTTGAACTTTTGATTCAACACAGAGTGCAATGGATGTAACACAACATAAAGGTGCGAAAGCGAAAAGCGTCCTAAGCATAATGTGTTCCAGTCCTACTGCTGAATCCACCTAAATCGGCCTTTGCCCCCAGTCAAAGGCGATTATGATTATACGCTTTTGCTGATGACAGTCAAGGAAAAATGGAGAGATTTGCCGTTTTTTGACTGCTATCACCGCACCCAGGACGAGCAGTAAGAATGTAGCAGTGTCCGGTCATTCCCAGCAGGCATTTTCTGGCACAAGATTACACTCAAGCCAGTTGCCGGCAAAAACAGCAAAGTCCAACATATTGACTATGCCGTCGCCGCTACCAACAGGAGCAATATCGGCGGAATAAGCGCCAGATTTGAGCCATTGAGAAACAAAGTTCGCAAGCTCATTCATATCACTCTCCCATCCATAAGCGAAAACCGCCCAGTCCACGAAGTTAACAATGCCATCACCTCCATCTGGAGCGACATCTGCAGATAACTTCTCGACCAACCACTGGTCTGCAAAAATAGCGAAATCCTCAAAATCGACTTTACAATCTCCATTTAAGTCGCCAGGATGGGCTGTAATGTTGTAAATGAATCCGTGAGGGCGGTTGGCATCGAAGTAGGAGCCAACAAGATTGTTGCCGTCGATGCCGTTTACCACTGTCCCCGTTGCCCCTGGCTTGTCGATGGTGGTCCAGGTTTCCCCGTTGTAGAGAAACCCGTGTTGTTTATTATTGGCGTCTTCGTAGAGGCCAACAAGATTGCTGCCGCTGATGCCAAACAGATATGTTCGACTCGCCCCTGGATAGTCGATGGTGGTCCAGGTTTCCCCGTTGTAGAGAAACCCGTGGGGCTGGTTGTAACCAACGAGATTGTTGCCGTCGATGCCGCATATTAGCCCTGGTTTGTCGAGGGTGGTCCATCCCCCGTTGTAGAGAGACCCGTGGAGGTTCATTTGGGCGTCAAAGTAGCCACCAACGAGATTGTTGCCGTCGATGCCTTGTAGATATGAGTACCTTGCCCCTGGATAGTCGATGGTGGTCCAGGTTCCCCCGTTGTAGAGAAACCCGTGGACTTTATAATTGGCGGTTTCGTAGTTACCAACGAGATTGCTGCCGTCGATGCCGCATATCTGTGTCAGTATTGCTCCCGGCATATCGAGGTTAGTCCACGTCGTCCCGTTATAGAGAAACCCGTGTTGTTTATGATTGGCGTCAGAGGCATCAGTGTAGTAACCAACAAGATTGTTGCCGTCAATGCCTTCTATGCTCGTTTCATAAGCCCCTGGTTTGTCGATGGTGGTCCAGGTTCCGGCCAATGCGTAAGCCGAACAGAAAAGCACTATCACCGAACAAATTGATATTAACTTTAGACGTGTTTCACTTCTCATACTCTTCTCCTTACTTCTCCTTCTTGCCTTTTGCCCCCAGTCAAAAGACGAATATCAGTATACGCTTTATAGCCAAACAAGCAAGGAAAATCGGGGTAGTGCGGACTGGCTTAAATTGTGGTAAAATGGCCTAAATTTTGAGATTTATCCGCCTTCGCTGGCGCTACGGCGGACGAGTCGTGTCTGTGAGTCATAAGAAAGGGGGTTGACTTAGCGGTCCGCGGGAGTTAAAGCCAACGGTCGGATTCGAACCGACAACCCCCGGTTTACAAAACCGGAGCTCTACCATTGAGCTACGTTGGCGTTTTTGGAAATGATAGTCAAAAAGGTCGTCAAAGTCAATCATCGGCTTGAGGAAGAAGCGGGGAAGCAATCTCTTTGGTGCGGGCTTTAACCCGTCAAAAGAACGGCGGGTAAAGATTGCTTCGCTGCGCTCGCAATGACCCGCAGGAGAGCGTTTACCTACAAATCTGAAGCGCACCATCGGACAAATACAAGAGCAAATGATATTGACAGTGGTAAGCAGAGGGATTAAAATATAATGGTTTAGTGGTATTGAAAAACAAAGGACTTGTTAAACCGGATAAGTTCATGGCGAAAATAACACTGCCTGACGGCAGCATAATAGAGGCCGCGGACGGCATCACGGCAAAGCAGTTGGCAGAAAAGATAGGGGCGGGCCTGGCAAGGGCGGCCGTGGCGGCCAAAATAGACGGCAAGTCAGCCGACCTCTCTACGGCAATCACAGGCCAAAGAAAAGTTCAAATCATCACATCGAAAGACGATGAGGCATTAGCCATTATGCGGCATAGCTGCGCTCACGTAATGGCGGAGGCAATCTGCAGTATATGGCCCGAAACAAAACTCGTCTATGGGCCGACCGTGCAGGACAGTTTCTATTACGATATCGACCTCGATACTCCCATCAGACCTGCTGATTTTGAACGCATCGAGGATAAAATGGGGCAAATTGTCAAGGCAGACAAGGCATTTGTCCGCAGCGAGATGACCAGAGGCGAGGCGTTGAAGAAACTGGCCGGCGACAAATACAAAACCGACAACGTCAACCGCGCTGAAGGGGACGTCATCAGTTTTTATTGTTCAGGCGACGGCTTCGAGGACCTTTGCCGCGGGCCGCACGTGCCGAGCACAGGCAAGGTCGGCAGTTTCAAGTTGATGTCGGTCGCGGGGGCTTATTGGCACGGCGACCCGACCGCGAAGATGCTGCAGAGGGTGTATGGCACCTGCTGGCGGAACAAGAAGGAGCTTGATGACTACCTTGCCCGTCTCGATGAGGCGAAGAGGCGCGACCACCGCGTCATCGGCAAGCAGATGGATTTGTTCAGCTTCAATGACGCAGGCCCCGGTTTTGCCTTTATGCACCCGAAGGGGATGATAATCTGGAATACTATTGTCGATTTTTGGCGCGGGGTGCACAGCAGATATGATTATCAGGAGGTCAAGACGCCGATTATCCTTAACGAGGAGCTTTGGCATCGGAGCGGGCACTGGGACAACTACAAGGAGAACATGTACTTCACCCGGTTTGACGACGTGGGGTACGCGATAAAACCGATGAACTGCCCGGGCGGGTGCCTTATATTCAAGTCGCGCAAGCACTCTTATCGAGAGTTTCCGCTGCGGGTAGCGGAGCTTGGGCTGGTACATCGTCACGAGGCAAGCGGCGTTATGCACGGGCTTTTCAGGGTCCGCCAGTTTACGCAGGACGACGCCCATATTTTCTGCGCACCCGACCAGATTGAGCAGGAGATTGTGGGGGTCATAAACCTCACATTCGAGATATACCGTGCGTTCGGCTTTGAGGATTTTAATATCGAGCTATCGACCAAGCCGGAAAAGCACATCGGTACGGATGAAATCTGGGAGAGCGCCACCAACGCCCTCAAGCAGGCACTTGCCCACAAAAACATTCAATACAAAATCAACGAGGGGGACGGCGCGTTCTACGGTCCGAAGATTGATTTTCACGTCAAGGATTGCCTGGAAAGGACATGGCAGCTTGGGACAATCCAGCTTGATTTTTCGATGCCCCAGCGATTCGGGCTAGTTTATACGGACAGGGACAATACCGAAAAAACCCCGGTTATGATTCACAGGGCTGTTCTCGGCTCATTCGAGCGTTTTATCGGAATTATAATCGAGCATTTCGGCGGGGATATGCCTTTGTGGCTGTCGCCCGAACAGGTAAGGGTATTGCCAATAAGCGAGAAGACCAACGAATACGCAAAAAAGGTTGAAGGCCGGCTGAGGGCCGAAAACCTGCGATGCTCAAGCGACCTGTCCGATGAAAAGATAGGCGCCAAGATTGCGGCGGCGCATACCGACCGATTGCCCTATATGCTCATAGTCGGCCCGAAAGAGGCGCAAACCGACGCAGTTAATGTAAGACGCAGGGGACATAAGGAGACAAAGACGGTCGCGATAGATGAATTTATAGCGGCAGCCAAACGAAACATCGACGGCAAAACGACGGATTTGCCATTCTGACGTTTTTTGGTATATTACATTCGGCTGAACGAACTATTTTATTGTTTTTGTAGAAAGGCAAGGTGAGGGACAATTAAGTCAAAAGGTTTGAGGGTAAACGGAGGGATTCGAGTCGATAAAGTTCGGCTCATTGACGAATCAAACAATCAGATCGGAATAGTCGAGACCAGGGCCGCGATGGAAAGGGCCCGTGAGGCAGGTCTTGACCTCGTTGAGGTGGCTCCGGCAAACGAGCCGCCCGTCTGCCGGATTATGGACTACGGCAAGTGGCTCTACGAGCAAAAGCGCAAGGTTAAGGAGTCGCGAAAAAAGAGTCATCACGCCGGCGGTCTGAAAGAGCTGCGAATCAGGCCTGAGACCGACCACCACGACGTCGAAATCAAGGTCAAGCACGCGCGCGAGTTTATCGAAAAGGGCCACAAGGTCCAGTTTTCGCTTATTTTCCGTGGCAGACAGGTGCTCCATCGTGACAGGGGTTTCCAGGTTCTAAATGGAATCACCGAATCGCTGGCCGACATAGCAAAGGTTGACATGCCAAGCGTTTTGGCCGGCAAGCGAATGATTCTGGTCCTTATGCCGAAATAATCGCCGCCCGGTGTATTTTTGGGCAGCCCGGGCAGGGGAGCGACGGGTGCAGGGGGTGATATTTTCTCTTTTTTTTACCACGGTGCGACAGATTCGCCTTGACCCATACCGATAAAATGTTTATATTACCGGCTTTATGCACCTGTGCCGGTGTTTTATATTGCTGAAGATTTTGTTTTTATTTACGGGATGTTCGACCTATGCCGAAACAGAAAACCCATAAAGGTCTGAAGAAACGGCTGAAGCTTACTGCCACAGGGAAGCTCAAATACAAGCACTCCTGCGGCGGCCACCTTATGAGGACCAAGAACGCAAAACGCCGAAGGCGCCTCGCAAAAATGGTCACTATGACCGGCGCGTTCGCCAAAAAGATGAGGCCTATGCTCGGCGGCTAAACCGTAGAATAACCGGGCTTGCTTCTCGGCTCGGGAGACGTTCGATACAAATCGAAAGATGCTCCCGCAAATCAGCTTGCCGCCAGCAGCCCGCCAATGAGACATTTTTTAAAGGAAAGCTGATATGCCAAGAGCACGAAAAGGCGCAGCGACGCGCCGGGCAAGAAAACGAATCTTAAAATCCGTCAAGGGATACCGCGGCTCGCCGGGACATAATTACCGTCTGGCCAAGGAGGCAGCAGTCACCGCTGCGGTCTATGCCCGCTTTGGACGAAAGCTCCGCAAGCGCGACTTTAGGAGCTTGTGGATAGTTCGTCTGAACGCCGCCTGCCGGCAGCGCGGCATCAGGTACAGTCGATTTATTGACGGGCTGAAAAAGGCGAAGATTCTGCTGAATCGCAAAATTCTGAGCGACCTTGCGATTTCGGACACTGCTGCGTTTGACGCGGTTGTGGCGGCTGCGAAGGCCGCGATTGCCTGAACGAAGGCACTGCAGCGATACCCGGTCGAAGGAACGACTGCGATAAAAAAGATGCTTGAGCAGTTTGAAAAAACAGGTGCAGAGGCCCTTGCCGAGCTAAAGCAGGTCGGCGACCTTGAGGGTCTTGAGACGTACCGCATAAAGTATTTGAGCAGGAAAGGTCTGATTTCGCAAATGGTCAGCCAGGTTGGACGAGTTTCCGCCGAGCAGAGGCCCGCCGCCGGACAACTGGCAAACAAAGTAAAGAAGGACGTGACCGATGCGTTTGAACAGTTAAAAGAGCGGCTGGTTGAAGAGCAGAGGCAGAAGACCAGGATGTTTACCGATGTTACTTTGCCGGGGATACGGCCCGCAATCGGTAAGCCCCACGTGATAACACAGACGATAAATGAGCTGCTGGAGATATTCGGCAGAATGGGTTTTGCCGTTGCTTACGGGCCAGAGGTTGAGGATGAATGGCACAACTTTGTCGCGCTGAATATCCCGCCGGAGCACCCGGCCAGGGACCCCGCCGACAACTTCTATATCGATGACCCCGGCGAACCGGGGCTGCTGCGAAGCCAGACATCGACGATTCAAATCCGCGTGATGGAAAAGCGAAAGCCGCCGATTCGCGTTGTTGCCCCGGGCCGCGTATATCGACCCGATACAGTCGATGCCACGCATATGTTTATGTTCCACCAGCTCGAGGCGCTGGTTGTAGATGAGGGCGTCACGATGGTCGATATGAAAACCACTATAGACCAGTTCATCCGCGTTTTCCTCGGCCCCGAGACAAAATGGCGATTCAGGCCCAGCTTCTTTCCGTTCACAGAACCGAGCGCCGAGGTCGATTTGCTGCTGACCGATAAATCGGGCAAACAGACCTGGGTTGAGATGGGCGGCTGCGGTATGGTTGACCCGAACGTCTTTGACGCAGTCGGCATTGACAGCGAAAGATACACCGGCTGGGCGTTCGGCTTCGGCATCGAACGCTTAGCTATGCGCAAGTTCGGCGTCACCGACATTAGATTATTTTTCGAAAATGACATCCGCTTCTTGAGTCAGTTCTAAATTGCCTGGTATCTGACGTTGTTGCAGTGGAGACAGAAATATGGATTACAAGGGAATAATACTGGCGGGGGGCAGCGGCACTCGGCTGCATCCGGTAACGAAGGCCATCAGCAAACAACTGATACCCATATATGACAAGCCGATGGTCTATTATCCTCTCACTACACTGATGCTCGCAGGCATAAAAGAGATTCTCGTCATCAGCACGCCCACAGACCTGCCCCTCTACAAAAAGGTTCTCGGCGACGGCAGCCAATGGGGTATATCGCTCGCTTATGCCGAACAGCCGCGTCCCGAAGGCCTTGCACAGGCATTTATCATCGGCAAGGATTTTCTTGGGGGCAGTCCCGCCTGCCTAATCCTCGGCGACAATATATTCTACGGGCACGGGCTAATCGACTCGTTGAAAAGGGCGGTCGAACAGAAGGCCGGTGCGACAATTTTCGGCTACTGGGTCAGAGACCCGCAGCGATACGGCGTTATCGAGTTCGATAAATCAGGCAAGGTGCTGTCGATTGAGGAAAAACCCGCAAAGCCAAAATCAAACTACGCGGCGGTGGGGCTGTACTTTTACGACAGCGACGTCACCAAAGTCGCGGCGTCGGTAAAACCATCCGCAAGGGGCGAACTGGAAATCACCGAGGTAAATAACATTTACCTTCAAAGCAATAAGCTGCGGGTGGAATTGCTTGGCCGGGGAATTGCGTGGCTTGATACGGGGACGCCGGAATCGATGCTCCAGGCCGCAAACTTTGTCCAGACCGTGCAGCAAAGACAGGGTTTAATGATTGCGTGCCCTGAGGAAATTGCGTTTCATCTCGGCCTTATCGATGCCAAACAGGTAATTAAACTTGCTGAACCCTTAGCTAAAAACTGGTATGGGCAGTATCTTCTTGCCCTTGTAGATGAGCAGCGTTAAATGAAAGTCATCGAAACGAACCTGGCAGGAGTTGTCATAATTGAGCCGCAGGTCTTAGGGGACCAGAGGGGCTGGTTTTTAGAAACCTGGAGCCGCAGCCGGTATGAGGACGCCGGTATAAAGGAAACATTTATCCAGGATAATGTCTCTTTTTCGACAAAGGGCGTTCTGCGCGGACTGCATTTTCAGCACCCGCATTCACAGGGCAAGCTCGTTGGAGTGCTTTCCGGCGAAATCTTCGATGTCGCGGTGGATATACGAATCGGCTCGGCGACGTTCGGCAGATGTATTTGCGCGGTGTTATCTGCGTCAAATCACAAGCAACTGTATGTTCCACCCGGCTTTGCCCACGGATTTTGCGTGACGAGTGAGACCGCGCTGTTTTCGTACAAGTGCACCGATTATTACAGTCAGTCAACCGAAGGGGGGATAATCTGGAATGACCCAGACCTCGGAATCGGCTGGCCCGTAAGCGACCCTGTCTTGTCGCCAAAGGACACCAGTTATCCGCGACTGAAAGACATCCCGGAAGACAAGCTGCCGCAGTATAAAGGAGAGAAATGACAAGTACGGGCGACAAGGTAGTCATTTTAGGCGGCAGGGGAATGCTGGGCAGCGACATCGCCGACGAATGCAAGAAGCACGATGTCAATTTCACTGCCCTCGACCTGCCCGAATTCGATATCACGAACGAGCAGCAGTTGCGAGCCGTTATCAAAGATGCTGCGGTGATAATCAATTGCGCCGCATACACCAATGTCGATAAGGCCGAGACAGAAACCGAGGCGGCCTTTCTGGTAAACGCGGAAGCTGTGGGTCTGCTGGGAGTCCTGGCGAGAAAGAACGATGCCTGGGTACTTCACATCAGCACCGACTTTGTTTTCGACGGCGCATTAAAAAGACCTTATATCGAGACGGACATTCCCAATCCCATAAACGCCTACGGTATGAGTAAGCTGGCGGGCGAGAAGCTTCTGATTGAAAGCCGATGTCGGCGTTGTATAATACGCCTCGAATGGACGTATGGTAAGCACGGCGACAACTTTGTCACCAAGCTGGTGAAGAGAGCGAAGGAGCAAAAGCAGTTGAAAGTGGTTGATGACCAGGTTGGGTCGCCTACGGCAACGACCGAAGCGGCAAAAATGATTTGCGAGTTTATTTCAAAAAGACCGCTGGGGCTGTATCATTTTGCCGCCGACGGATATACGAACCGGTTTGATATGGCTAAATTCATTTTCGACAAGCTGAAGTGTCCAGTCGAGGTGATTGCCTGCAAGACCGCCGATTTTGCCAGCCCAGCAAAAAGACCGCTCAACAGCAGGTTCAACTGTGCCAAAATAAGGCGTCTGCTCGATAAATCCATTGTTCACTGGCAGCGCGCCTTGGAGGAATTCCTGACGCAATTATGAGAAGGATTCTGGTAACAGGCGGAACAGGTTTCATCGGCAGCAATTTTGTCCGAATGGTGCTTTCGGAGCACCGTGATTGCTTTATCGTCAATCTCGACAAGCTGACTTACGCCGGCAATCTTGAAAACCTGGCTGGTTTTGAAAACCATCCCAACCACAAGTTCATCAAAGGGGACATTTGCGACGGCAATCTGGTCGAGCAAATCATCGAGCGGCACAAAATCGACTCGATTGTCAACTTCGCCGCCGAAAGTCACGTTGACCGCTCCATTACCGAGCCAAAAATCTTCATTGAGACAAATGTTACCGGCACTCTTATGCTCCTTGAGGCCGCACGCGACAAAAAACTGGAGCGATTCATCCAGATTTCAACCGACGAGGTATATGGCGCACTCGGTCCCGAAGGCAAGTTCACGGAGCAAACACCGCTTAGTCCCAACTCGCCGTATTCTGCCAGCAAGGCCGCTGCCGACCTGCTGGTGGGGGCATTCGGGCATACCTGGGGGGTCAGATACAATATCACTCGCTGCTCAAATAACTACGGGCCTTATCATTTCCCGGAAAAACTTATCCCGCTGATGATTAACAACGCGCTTAACGACAAGGAACTCCCCGTCTATGGCGATGGGATGCAAGTCCGCGACTGGCTGTACGTGTATGACCACTGCACGGCTGTCTGGAAGGTTCTCACCGAGGCCCAGCCAGGCGAAACTTACAACATCGGCGGGTGTAACGAGAAAACCAATATCGAAGTTGTGGGACTAATTCTTAATCGACTCGGCAAATCGAAAACACTCATAAGGCATGTAACTGACAGACCAGGACACGACAGACGCTATGCAATCGAGCCGGCAAAGATAATGAATGAATTGAACTGGAGACCATCCGTTACCTTTGAGCAGGGCATAAACAAGACCATCGACTGGTACCTGGCAAACCGAAAATGGCTCGCCAACGTCGTCTCAGGCGAGTACCAGAAGTATTACGAGTCGATGTATAAAAACAGATAACAATCCTCGCAGAAAGAAATACATCCAGCCCACAGGCAATCACAGGTCTAATCCGGCGTCCTCAAACAATTCTTTTGCCAAGTCAGATTTGAAAAGCCGATTTAGCTTCATCTCGGCTTTTACCTGTGCCCGCCAGTGACCGAGACGACGCTCTTTAGGGCGCAATCCCGCGGTCGCGTGCGCGAGGTGAACCATATATTTCATCATTTCCGCAGTATCAATAACCGAGGCGTGGTAACCATTTTCTTTGAGCTGGTAGTACATCTGTTCTCCTGCGGTGTAGCCACCGAAGCGACCTGCTGAGTCAAAATGGAGGCCCAGCCGCCTGATTGGCTCCGAGCGATAAAGCGTACAATAGTCACGAGGACAAAGCTCTCGCGGCAGTTGTCTGGCCTTGGCGTCTCCGAGGAAAGTGCGCCTGAACCACAACTTCGCTTTTTTTGTATCGGTTATTTTTCTTATAAACTCATTCAGCGGACTTTGCAGTTCCAGCTTCCATGCCCCCGACGCTGCACATTTCGGGTCATTCTGCAAAGGCAGCAGCAAACGTTCCAGCCAGTCCGGACGCTTGACGATGGTATCGGTGTGCATAATGACGTAGTACCGGCCTCGGCTGTTCGCAAATCCCACATCCAGGGCGGTGACAAAGGCGTGGACCCAGAATTCGGGCGTCTGTTTGCCGCGCTCTATCAGCCGTATCCATCACAGCCCCCGCAGATAATCCAGCGATTCATCCTGTGAGCCGTTGTCCACAACGATGACTTCTATTGGAATGTTTTTAGTGAACTTTCGAATCGCCCGGAGACACAAAGTCGCCAGCTCCTTCACCTGCCAGTGCGGGATGCAGATACTCACAAGAGGTTCTGTTTTTTGAACCATTCGATAACCCTCTGTAACCTGATTTTTAACACCGGCCATTATAAATTCCAGTCACAAATCAGTCAATTCTCTGTTGGATTTTCACCGGCTTGTCTTATAGAATAACCAGAACTAAATAATTTGCTGATAAGCCAACGAGGTTTTGTTGAGAAATTCAAGAAAAATTTGTCGGGGGCAAAACTAATGAAGCGGATTCTGGTAACAGGCGGAGCAGGATTTCTCGGTTCTCATCTTTGCGAACGCCTGCTTAACGACGGGGGAGACGTTCTTTGTGTTGACAATTACTTCACGGGCAGAAAAGACAATGTCGCCGACCTTATGGTCAATCCCCGCTTTGAGGTAATGCGTCACGATATAACTTTTCCGCTCTATGTAGAGGTTGACGAGATATACAATCTTGCGTGCCCCGCTTCTCCGGTCCACTATCAGTTCGACCCCGTCCAGACGACAAAGACAAGCGTCCACGGCGCCATCAACATGCTCGGTCTTGCCAAACGGGTGAAAGCCAGGATATTTCAGGCATCCACAAGCGAGGTCTATGGCGACCCGCTCGTACACCCGCAGACCGAGGCCTATTGGGGCCACGCGAATCCCATCGGCGTCCGCTCGTGTTATGACGAGGGCAAACGCTGCGCCGAAACGCTTTTCTTTGATTATTACCGTCAGCATAAACTGCGTATAAAAGTCGCCCGAATCTTCAATACTTATGGCCCCCGAATGCACCCCAACGACGGCCGGGTCGTCTCAAACTTCATAATTCAGGCGTTGAAAAACGAACCAATAACCATTTACGGTGACGGCAGACAAACCCGCTCATTCTGTTATGTTGACGACCAGATTGAGGCCTTCATCCGCCTTATGAATACCCCCGACGACTTCACCGGCCCCGTAAATCTCGGCAATCCGACTGAAAACACCATTCTTGAATTGGCTCAAACTGTTATCGAACTCGTTGGCTCGCGTTCCAAATTGGTTTACAAACCACTGCCCAGCGATGACCCCAGGCAGCGATGTCCCGACATTACACTTGCAAAAGAGAAACTCGGCTGGCAGCCGATGGTCCCCTTAAAAGAAGGTCTCGCCAAAACAATCAAGTACTTTGACCGGCTGCTAAGTAAAAAAGAGCGCCGCCCACCAGTGCTGATAAAATCCATTTCTTCAAACCAGCCCTCCTCGGCAATAGTATCAGGAGATACTGGCCGACGATTCGCTGGACCGGTGAAGCCGGCCGGCGATGTTCAAGAACAAAGAGGATAGTCGTTATGAGCCATGCTGACCGTGCGATGCAAAGATTCGACGAATCGGTCGGAATCCTGCCGCCCCTCAACGAGGACGTCGCAGCGTTACAAGTGGAGCCGCTGACGCCGGGCGTGTTCAGAATGGCTGTTTCACTGCTCTGGGTCTTATTCCTGTTGTGGATTGCCGTTGTTACCTGGGCCAGATATTACGGCGTAAACCCTGACGGGTTTGCGTACATCGGCATAGCTCGGCTGATTAAGCTCGGTGCCTGGCACGATGCCGTAAACGCATATTTAGGGCCCCTGATTTCCTGGCTGCTTGCACTGCTGAGCTTGTTTGTTCCTGAATTGCTTGCCTCACGACTAATTGTCGCATCGGCATCGGTGGTGGTCGCTCTCGTCTCTTGGTTCATACTCAAGGAAAGCTTGCAGAACAAAACTCTTCGGTATATCGCTGCCGTTACGATTATGCTTGCGCCGGCAATGATAGATACAACTGCTCTGATTACCCCGGACTTGCTACTCAGTATCTTTGTGCTGCTGGCGTTTTACTATGGAATGAAGTTCCTCGAAAGAGCCGAGTATAAATCGGCCGCACTGGCCGGACTATCGTGGGGACTGGCCTACTATGCCAAGTCTTTCGGCTTTGTCTTCGCACCGATATTCTTTATGTTGCTCTGGCTGCTGGCAGTTTTGCCTTTCGAGCGGCGGCGACTAATGATCGTCTCAAAACCGTTGATTCTCGGACTGAGTGTATTTGTAATCGTATCTATGCCGTGGCTGACGGCGCTTCACTATAAATATGGACACTGGATGTCGGGCTCGGCGGGAAAATACAATCTCTTCTATCAGTATCATGGTATATATCCGCAAAAACCTCGCCCAATTCCGCCTGACGCCCCTTGGCTGAACCCCCAACTGTTTGCCAGAGACAACAATATGGCGGGCTACTGGGACCCCTGCCCCCCGGGAGACATAATCTACAGCTATTCACTCGCTGACTTAAATCCTTTTCTCCAGCTAAAGACCTTTCTCACCAACCTTTGCCTGCTGCTGCCCGCGGGTCTGTGGGGTATGTTCGGCCTTGGCTGCCTGCCCATTATCATAGGACTGGTCCTCTGTTTGCCAACGCTAAAGGCCGAGAAACCAATGTTGCTGATTGCGCTAGGGTGTCTGTTCTGGGTTCTGATGTACTTGGCCGTTATTCTGGAATACAGGTATCTGACACCGGTCGTCCCTCTATTGGTTCTCCTCGCCTGTAAAGGATACTATGCAGCATTCCTCAAGCTGGCACAAAACCCGTCTGCCCCGGGTACGAACTGCAAACTCCGCCTTCTGCACATCCTGTTGCTTATACAGGTAATAACAACGCTCATTTGGGGTGGCAGCCGCGTAATACACTACGTAATACGAAATCAACAACTGACTTCAAAGCAAGTTCAGCTTGCCTACGACCTGGCGCGGGTGGATGGCGTCACGAATCTGGCGCAAACATATTCCTGCAAAGTGACTGGGTGTTGCCTTGCCTACATTGCCAATATACGATATGCTGGCCAAATTGTCCCGGAGCGCCACAAGGGGGCTCTTTTGTATGTGCTTAGAAAAGGCAACATAAGTCATCTCATTACGAGGGCAGGTGAGATTGACGAAGCTCATCTCGCCGGACTCCAATTCGTTCGCGACTTCAGTGCGGAACATAAGGAGTACAGTCTTTATAAGGTCCTCTACGACGATTAATATGAGTCAAGATGCTCTGCCGGTGTCCGCGTTACTCGTCCTGGCCGACCCGCATCTCGAACACGAGGATGAAAGAAAAAGAATCGCCAACGAAGGTATGAACTATGCTCATCAGCAATACAACTGCGTGAAGATGACTGGGTATATCCTCAGCCTGATTGAAAAGGGCACATACGACACCCCCTGGAATCGGGTTCTATGACGCAAAAAATACAAACAAGTCCTGTTTTGTGTAATGTATGCGGAAGCTATCATTTGAGGCCGCTTTGGACGGCAGTGGACCGCCTTCACGGTGTCGAAGGACGGTTCCAATACGTTCAGTGTGCGGACTGTGGTTTAGTTTATATGAATCCGCAGATTACGCCGGCGTGTATCTCACAATTTTATCCTGCCGACTATGCTCCGCATCAGGCCCATTCCGCAGCATCGGATAGAATGACCCCCAAACCTAATTTGCCTAAAATGGTTCTTGATACTTTAGATTATCAATCGAGGGTGCTTGATGTGGGTTGCGGCAATGGCAGTTTTCTCCATCAGTTGCGGCAATTCTGCCGCTGCAGGGTCAATGGAGTGGATATTTCCGAAAATGCCGTACTCTGTGCGAGGAAACAATATGGTTTTGAGGTTTTTAAGGGACAAATTTTTACAGCTCCTTTTGAAGATAACACTTTTGACCTGATTACCGCCTGGTCCTGTATCGAGCATATGTCGAATCCGACAGAGGCAATGAAAAAAGCGGCTGCTCTTTGCAAACCTGCCGGGTGGTTGTTCATTAAAACTCCCAATTACGACAGTTTCGCCGCAAAATTGTTCAAAGACAAATGGTATCATCTCGACTGTCCGCGTCATTTGTATATCTTTTCTCCTTCGACCATTACGACCCTGCTTGAAAAATGCGGTTTTGAGGTTATAAAAGTCTGCCATGAGGCATCATCTAAAGGGTGGATGGGTTCGCTGCAATATGTTTTTTACGGAAATAATTATTGTCCGAAAACGAAAAATAAGCTCCGCCATTCCTCTTTAGCCAAATCGTTTGTCTCGCTATTGCCCCGTTTGTCGGCCTGGTTAAAACGGGCCGATATAATTATCGTCATAGCCCGGCGAAAAAAACTATGAAACTTTTGGTTTTGTCCAACAATCCCGACCGCGCAAGTTTCAGACAGCGGATAGAAATCTATCTCGATTATCTGAGGGCCGAGGGAATAAACAGCACGGTGTGCCGGTATCCGACAAGCCCGCTGACAAGATGGCGGCTGCTGCAATCGAGCAGGGACTTTGACGCCGTCTTCCTCCACAAAAAACGTTTAAATTCCCTCGACGCATTCTTGCTGCGCCGATGCGCCCGAAAGGTCATTTACGACTTCGACGACGCGATAATGTATGACGACAATCGCCCCGACAAATCCAGCCCAAAACGATTGAGAGATTTTCGCAGAACGGTTGGACTGGCCGACCGCGTTATCGCCGGAAATGAATATCTCGCTGAACACGCACAAAAGTTTAACCCAAACGTCTCAATTCTACCAACCGGCCTCGACCCCGCTTCTTATAAAGTCAAGACCGAACCAAATAACGACGGCAAAATACGCCTAGTCTGGATAGGAAGCAAGACGACTCTCCCTTACCTGGAAGAAATAAAACCCGCACTCGAAAAAATCGGCTCATCAATCGGCAACCTCGTCCTGAGGATAATCTGCGATGAGTTTTTCGACCTGCGCAATATGGAAGTGGAAAAATGCCTCTGGACATCTCAAACCGAGATAGACGACCTGGTTTCCAGCGATATCGGCCTGGCGCCTCTTCCGGACAATCGCTTCACAAGAGGCAAATGCGGCTTCAAAATTCTTCAGTATGCCGCAGCCGGTTTGCCTATTGTGGCAAGTCCGGTGGGCGTGAACGCCGAGCTTGTGCAAGACGGTGTTAATGGTTTTCACGCCGAAATCCTTGAGGACTGGATTGAAAAAATATCTGCACTGGTTATAAATGAATCGACCAGAATACAAATGGGTCGGGAAGCAAGGAAAATGGTCCGGCCTTTTGATTTGGCTTCTATTGGCCCGCGGCTTGTCTCACTTGTTCGCAGCGTAATCGAGAGTGTGTAGCAGTGGTATTCTGTCTTTCCTCGTGATATTCCTCCTCGGTGTTTACGGCCCAGATATTGTCTTTGTCCTTAACGCCGGCGAGAATGTTGTCAACCGCAGTAATCGCCGTCAGCATCGAGTGGTCCTATTTGCCGATGACGCATACGCCCATTCGGTTCGCCAATTCCAGCGTTTCGGGCTTGTCGATAATTATAGTCCTGCTTGCCTCGACGACGAGGCATTTGGCGCCGTTGGCGGCCAGCGCTCTTATAGTATCAGGCCCGACGCAGGGGACATCAAACCGCATATCCTGTCCGGGCTTTGATGCCTTCAAGAGTGTCCAGCCGCCCGACCTGCAAAGCCGGCCTGCGCGTTCAATCATTTCCGCCGTTCCCTCTATCGCCTCTACGGCAAGCACCTCTCGTTCCTTGACTGCGATTGCCTGACCTATGTCTGTCTCGGCGATTTTTTTGACTATACCCCAGCCGAACTCGATATCGCTTTCAGTCGATGAGCCAGGTCTGCATCTGCTCATCAGCCCCGTTGCCGCCAGATGCTCTTTACAGTATTTTGTCGAATCTTCCAGCATTATCCCTCCATCGGCAAGCTCATCTGCAAGCGCGCTCAAAAGGGTCTCGTTCTGCTTGTTTTTGCCGCGAAGCCGCCAGTACCAAATTCGAAACGCGCGCCAGTCGGGCAGATACCGCAGGATTCGCCACGGTATAAATATACCGCCTTTTGCGACGCGCCCGACCATAACGGTGTTCGTCACGCCGTGCCTTTTTAGTTTGCGTATCCAACTGCCCGGGCGGGCCAGGGGCACAACGTAAAATTTGTCAACCGTATCGGCCAAGTCCGGCTCAGCGTTGCCCGCAAGGCCGACGCAAACAACCTTCAATCCCGCCGACCTTGCGCCCTCGGCCACAAGATACGGCAATCTGCCCTGTCCGGCTATCAGTCCGAGAACATTCGCGCTTGGCATAATTTTTCTTTAGCGCCCGCCGGCCTGCCGAGCTACTGCTTATCGGGCTTCTTCGCATCCGGCTTCATTAAGGCGGCAATCTGCTCCACCTGGGCCGCAAGCTCCCTGACGCTCTGACGCAGCTCAGGCAAATACTGAATCATCCCGTAAGCGCGCTTGCCCTGGTTTGCGTCGATGGCGGGAGCGCCCAAGACCACTTTTCCATCGGGTATATCGTTAATAACGCCTGCCTGTGCGCCAATGGTAACATTGTTTCCCACATTAATATGGCCGACAATCCCGACCTGTCCGCCGACAACACAGTGATGTCCCAGCGTAGTCGAGCCGGCTATGCCAACCTGCGCCACCAGCAAACAATGTGCGCCGACCTTTGTGCCGTGGCCGATGGCAATCAGGTCGCCTAACTTGCTGCCCTGGCCTATAATCGTATCGCTCAGCGTCCCCCGCTCAATGGCGCAGCAGGCGCCAATCTCCACGTCGTCTTCTATAATCACGATGCCAATCTGGGGTATCTTGTGGTGCGTGCCGTTATGACTGGCGAACCCAAAGCCGTCCTCTCCGATTGCCGCGTTTGCGTTTATGATTACGCGACTGCCTATCCTGGAGCCCTCATATATGATAACGTTCGGATAAAACAGACAGTCGTTTCCGACAATCACATTTTCGCCGATATAGACCCCCGGGTAGATTATGCACCCGTCGCCGATTTTGGCGCCGTCGGCTACGGTCGCAAAGTCGTGAATGTGGCAGTCCGCGCCGATTTTTGCGCTGTCGGAAATCGCGGCTTTGGGACTTATGCCGACCTTTTTGTGCTTTCGATGGCCGTGAAGCAGGACCATAATCTGCATAAAGGCATAATACGGATCTTCGGCTATCAACAGCGGCACAGATGCGGCTATGGCGTCTTTGCCCACAATCACCGCACTTGCCTTGGTTGTCAGCAGTTGCTTCTGGTATTTGTCGTTGGTCAGGAAACTGATGTCCCCATCGCCCGCTCGACCCAGTGTCGCAGCGGCTCGAATCTGGACGTTTGCGTCGCCGCGGACCCGTCCGCCCACGTATTCAGCCAGTTCTGCTAATGTTTTTGTCGGCATATAGATACCCTATCGCACATATATCGCTTCAGTTGTTCCGCCGCTGCCAAAACTGTTCCATTATAACAATGAATATTGATTGGTCAACCGCCGAAAAATGATATTTGACAACCGTTTTACCGGTTAGTCCGCGTGTCTGCCCTGAGGGGCATTAAACAAGGCATTCAGAACCTCGCGTTGCATATCCGGCGACGGTCTTTGCGTGAAATCCGGCTGGTCGCTTTTGACAACTGTTACCGCAGGCCCAATTGGGCTGTAAACGGCCGGCTCGGTCGGGCCAAACAAGGCCGCAGTCCTTACCCCAAGCCCTGCCGACAGATGCGTTATTCCGCTGTCGTTGCCTAAAAAAACATCTGCATTACTCAACACTGCCAGAACGTCTGTCAAGGTCAGATTCGCGGCGTATTTCGCAACGGCCCCGACTTCGCCAATAGCCGTATTATCGAACCTCTCCAGTTCTGCAGGCCCAAGCAGAAACAATACTTCGATACCGGATGATATGAGTTCTTTTGCAACCGCCAGGAAGTTGGCCAGATGCCACGATTTGTGTCTGCCTCCGCTGCCCGGGTGAATCACCGCCAGCTTGCCGTTCGCTTCAATATCCAGCTCTTCAAGCAGCCGGCTTCCTCTTTCAATGTCGCTTGCGTCGGCCCTTATCAGGCAACTGTCCGCTGCACTATATCGCCGGGCTGATTCCACATCACACTGCTCGGCAAACTGCCCGATGTAATACTCGCTCAAATGACAACAGCAGTCCGCAGGGGGCCTCATAGGCAAAGTCACCACTTCAGCGCTATGGCTGCAATTGACCGTGAAAATCAGATTCTGTTCAAAGTCGCTGTTCGGCTCGCCCATAAAGGTCGCTATCCACGTGTAGTTCGCAAACGCCCTTATCAAGGGGTCGTCATCGGCAACCTCAAAATCCTTAGCATCTGCGAACAATCGGTGCAGGTGTATCGACTCAATGGACGCAACGCCGTCAACGGATGTCCTGCCGGGAAAAAAACCTGTGTATTCGGTATGCCCGAACATATCAACGCCGCCGATTGTCAGCGCACCTTTCATAAAATGTGCCAGAGGCAGGGTCAGTATGCAGTCGCCGATAGCCCCCGGCTGGAGAATCAGTCCCCTTTGCTCCTTTTGCGCCATAAGAGCAACCCGCCTTCTCACACGCTCAACGATGTTGTCTTTTGAGTACATAATGGTATCGGCATACTGATGCACGATAGTATATTCACTCCGAGGGCTTGCGGCGAGGGATTTTTTTGTGCACAAAAACAACCGGGGCCTGCATCGATTGTCGATACAGGCCCCGGATAGATGCTTAACTCAACAGGTTGCTGACGGACTTAGCTTCTCTTGCGAAGCAGTGCCAATCCGCCCAAGCCAAGCAGTGCAATTGTCGCCGGCTCAGGAACATAGCGGATGTAGTCAACGTCAATTGACCCAGTGAGGGGTCCTGCCGGCCAAACTGTCTTCGTGCCATCCAGCTTGTAGTTGCCGGATGCGCCCGAGGTGTCATTCCAGCCGGACCACAGTTGCAGGTGAATGTCTGCCATTGCGTTGAAGCTCACAAGGGATGCGCCCCAGGGAACAAAGTCAATGTCGTGGATGGTGATTTCCTTCCAGCCATCCGCCGGGTGAAGAATCACTGTATCTGCATCAACGCCAGCGGAACCTGCCGGTGGATTCCAGCCATCAGGGCAAACAACCAACGGGTACTGATGGGGTGCCCACCACGGCATAATTACCGCAGGGCCCGCAGTCCAGGTCTGAGCCCACTGGTCGCCCGTGTACTCAATCAGGAAATAGTTGGTCTTCATAATATCCCAACCGCCTTCTACCTGAACCAGCATCTTGATTGAACCACCCGCCTGGAAATCAAAGGGTGTAAAATTCCTGCCGACCGACGAAAAGTTTAAGACATCATAGTTCGTCGGGTTGCCGGGCTGTGCCCAGCCGCCAGGAACTTGCCAATCGATATCCATTGCCTGGTAGCCCTGTCCAGCGCCAGCGGTCATCAGAAGCGGCTGAGCGTTGGCCTGACCCTGCGTCCAGACCATATCAAGCGCCGGTTGGCCCCAATATGCCTCGAAATCATCAATCGGAATCTCAGCGGAGGCGACTGACGCGAAGCTCAGCAATGTAACAACTAAGAGTAACTTTTTACACATGTTCTACTCCTCCTTCTTCGGAAAATTTAAACTCTTCTTCTTCTTTCGTTTTTGGCTCCAAGCCAAGTTACAAATTGCATTGCTCAAAACAAACACAATCCAACATAGATGCGCCTGTCTCGAACAACATTACACAAGCACGACTTGACTTTCACCTTCACCTTGTGCCTGTCTAACGCAACTTTACACTTGATTGGAATTTACCCTCCTCCGGGGAGGGAACCAATCGAACTTACCATATCTACACATTGTGGCGACATTCGCCGCCCTTTGACACTATGAAGTTTACCAGATTAACAACAGTACTGTCAACAAAAATCTTATCGGATGCAGAAAATTTTAACGCAGGTTTGACATGGCGGGGGCACAGTATTTAACTGTATTATTTATAAGCACTTACACACGACACACAACACCATTCTATATAAGAAATTCACTTACGGCTGATTTTCCCGCTCTTTTTTCTTTTTTTTCGCCTGTCTAAGTGCCTGCAAATCCCAATGCGATGCAGGTTTGGCCTGCTGTGACTTTGACTTATATGGGTTATGAAAAAATTTCGCGCGGTAGTTTTGCAGGGTGGGGGGGTTTACCCCACCGGCCAGAATCGGCGGGGCAAGCCCCGCCCTACAATTACGATTGCACGAGAAATAATCAGAATGCGTATTAATCCTGCGGATATATTATTAACCGGTCGTGGATGACAGCAACCAGGTCGTTTTTGCCGTCGCCGGTTACATCAGCGACCTTCATTTCACGGGGTTCGACCGCAAACTGTCCCTGTCGAGATGACTCGCGGTAACTTTTCTGCTCAAACACCTTGAAACGCATCGCGGAAGTGCACTTGCCCGCCGAGTCAATCACAAGTATCTCAATGTGGTTACCCTTATAGTCAACCAAAATAATATCGACAACGCCGTCCGAGTTTATATCGCCAGCGGCGACGTTGCCGTACATCCCGTCTTTTATTTTTGTCGCGTAAGCGAATTTTTGCTCCAGCCGCTGTCCGCCGTACTGGGCCGAGGGCGTCGTGATTGCGAATTTCTCGCCGTCGAACAGCAGGATGCTTTTGGTTTCGCCGCCGGTCAGTTTTTCAAACGCCATTTTCACGCCCGCAGCGGCGTTCCATTTACCGACATCGACCTGGTTTTCAAAACGGTATGTTCCATCCTCGCCGGCCCTGAGGACCTGCAGTTGTCCTTTTTGTCCGTCTAACAGGAGAATTGCGGGCCTGCCGGATTGTCCCTGTTCCATTACAAAGGCAGCGGCCGCACAAACCTTGTTCTCCGTGCTCTTGGCGTTATACTGGTCGATAACACGCCAACCCTGCTGTTTTGAAAAGAGCATACTCCTTGCGAAATTGTCCTGTGCCAGCAGCACCTCACGCCCGTCGTTGCCGTCCACATCCGCGACAGCAACCGAGCGAACGCTTGCATCCCGCAGAAGGGCCGCCTGCGCCCCGGGTCCTTCAACGACCTCAAAGCTCCTTTTTGCCGTCTGGCGAACAAGAATCGGCAGCTCGTATTTGACAAATATAAGGACATCGGGCAAGCCATCCTGGTCAACATCAACCACCTTCAATCCATCCGGGTTCGAGGCAAGCTTCTTGAGTACTACCCCCTGTTCGTTCGGCTCGCCGACTGAATTGACATCTTCCGACTGCTCTGTAATGTTATACACGACCCTGAGCGACCTGATGTCGCTCTCGCTCCTGCTTACATAGACACAATCTATAGCGCCATCTGCATCTGCATCGGCAAGTCCCATTGCGACCGGCTCGCCGGTTGTCTTGACGGGCCTGGGAAACGAGAGCCGGTCGTTCTCAAACTTGCTTATCCCGATGACTTTCTCCTTGATACTGAGCACGCCGACCTCTATCCTGCCGTCCCCGTCGATATCCGCCGACGACAATCGCTGTATGTCCGTAAAGCCCGGAAACCTGACCGGCTCAGTAAGTCCTGTCCCAGATGCCTGTTTATACACGACAAGTTCCGCCGCCCCCGGCTCGCTTATCACCACGTCGGCAAGACCATCGGCATTCAAATCGCCTATGACCAGGTCTCTCTTGGCGCTGCCCTCGCCTGATGCGAGCGGATAAAACAGGATGGGCCAGTCGCCGTCTTTCTCTTTTTTCGGCTCGAATTTGTAACAGACAAGGCGTTTACTAACGGCATCGACCGCGAGAAGCTCCTGGCCCGGCTGGGCGTCTATGTCGGCAAACTCCACCACCCACGGCTGCTCAATAAACAACTGCACCTGCGGCCCCAATTGCCCGCCTTGTTGCCCGAATCGCACCTGAATCGGCTTTTCGGACTCGTCCGTCAATATAATGATGTCGTTAAGGCCGTCGCCGTTCAAGTCCGCCACGTCCACGCCAAGCACCCTTGCAGTGCAGGGGTATTTCACCGGCTCTGCGAGGGACCCATCCTTCTTTTGTAAAATAATGTAAATCCCATCGGGACCGGCCAGCACCAAATCGTTCGCATCGTCGTTGTCTATGTCGGCGCAAAGGAGCGAATGTGCAGACGGCAGGCCGTCCTCAATGTTGATTTTCTTCCTTGTTCGCCACTGGAGAATCTGTTTTTTGCCCGTCTCAGGTTTATTTTCTCTTTGCAGCATTACATACAGCCCCCGCGGTTCACCGTAGAAAGCCAAATCGACCAGTCCATCCGAATTCAAATCGCCGCAGGCCATAGCGTATATTTTCTGCGAGACGGTGATGTTTTGATTGTCGAACCGTGTAGGGGGAATGACAATGTTTATGTCAACGTCGTTTTGGTCAACGGTCGTCTCCGGCTCGCCGGGTCCGAAATGCTCCTTCTGAATCAGAAGCTCTATCCTGGCCTTGCTGTTGTTCACTATTGCAATATCGTTTCGGCCATCCTTGTCGAAATCGGTCACAACCAGGTTCTGTATCCCCCAGTCGAGCTTGACCAATTCCATCTGCCCGAATCCATAGTAGTCGCCGATATCATTTGCCTCGCTGTGCTGCTCAGCAACGACCAAATCTGCGGCGCGGCGGGGCCGACCCATACTGCTGCACAAAGAAGTTCCTGTACACAGGATTGCCGCTGCAACTGCCACACTAACTATCAATCTGATTAACCGCACAATCGCCTCCACTCAAAGAATTTAGAAAGAACGTTACCCTGATAAATATACTCATTTGGAATTGCAACATCAAGATTGTTTTGGATAGGGGTACCGGCGATAATTGCAGTGCATTACCTGCTGCACAGTTGCTGCTCGGCTAATGCCACGGCGTCGATTCTTGCACACGGCACATATCAGACAATATCAACCAGAAGATAGCGCTGAACAAAGCCGCATTCTGTTTCAAAGACAATCTTCTGACATTCCTGGCAGTTCTGCGCAAGGGGTCTGCGACCAAGGATGACAGTCAAATGCTCCGCCCTCCGATTTAAATCTGAAACGCGCTCCGATGCGCTCCTGCTGCCGTTCAGCTTTTGCCCACAGCAACTGCATCGCCCACGAAGCTGGCTCAACAACACCATTAGTTGCTCCTCCTTTCTTTCCCCGTTCACATTTTTACGCAACATTTACGATTTTATGTCTGCCGGACGCAAAACCAAGAAAAAACTTGTCCTGCGTTAAAATTTCATCAATTTTATCGGTCGTGCCCAGCCGCATTTTTCCCCGTTGAGTATTTTCGCCGGCGGCGATATACTGTTGTGCCGTCTAAAGATATGCTCTTGGCAGATAAGGAGGTCGTTTATGCTGGCAAGAATTATACGTTTCCTGAAAACCGACATCTGGCGGATACGCCTAAGGGATTATTCACCTAGAAAATCGTTTCTCATCAGGCAACTTCGAATTGTGGCTTTGGCCGTTCGCGGCTTCAACGAGGATAAATGCAAATTCCGCGCATCCGCCCTTACCTTCTACACTCTGCTTTCCATAGTCCCCGTCGTGGCCGTGATGTTCGGAATCGCCAAGGGCTTCGGCCTGGAGGAGCGATTTGCTGCGCAGCTTCTCGAAAGGATGAAAGGGCAGGAAGAGGTCGCCAACAGAATCATCACATTTGCCAATTCGCTGCTTGCAAATACAAGCGGGGGTTTGATTGCCGGGGTGGGCGTTGCGTTCCTGTTCTGGACCATCATTGGGGTCCTAAGCAACATCGAAAGTTCCTTTAACGACATCTGGGGCGTGAAGAAACAGCGCTCGTTCGGCAGAAAATTCGGCGATTATCTTTCCACAATGCTTATCTGCCCCATTCTTCTGGCGGTCTCGGGCAGCGTCACCGTTTTTGTCGGCTCTCAAATTCAGCTCGTTACCGAGAAAATCGCCGTTCTTCAGAAAATCGGCCCGTTTATCTTTTTGCTGCTCGAAATCCTGCCTTACTGCACAATCTGGATTGCGTTTACCTTCATTTTCATATTTATGCCCAATACGGCTGTCAGATTCAAGTCCGCTCTGATAGCTGGAATTGTTGCGGGAACAATCTTTCAGGTTGTCCAGTGGGCTTATGTTAATTTCCAAATTGACATAGCCAGGCGATACGCCATTTACGGCAGCTTTGCGGCGTTGCCGCTGTTCCTGCTGTGGCTGCAAATCAGCTGGCTCATCGTCCTGCTCGGAGCGGAGGTCTCGTTTGCGCATCAAAACGTTGAAACCTTCGAATTCGAGCCGGACTGCCTGTCCGTCAGCCATTCATTTAAGCGATTGCTGTCGCTCGTGGTGACTCACCGCCTGGTCAAGAGCTTCGCCGAGGGCGAACAGCCGGGCGACGCGGCCCAGCTTTCACACGAGCTTGAAATACCCATTCGCCTTGTCAGACAGATACTCTATGAATTATCCGAATCGGGCGTGATATCGGAAGTGAAGAAGGGCGAGGACAAGGAGCTTGCGTATCACCCGGCCATCGACCTCGACAAAATCACCGTCAAATTCGTTCTCGACCACCTTGACCACAGGGGCACATCCGACATCCCGGTCGTCAGAAAAAGCGAAATCGAGAAGCTCTCCGACTGCCTGAAAGAATTTGGCAGCATCGTCGAACGCTCCCCGGCAAATATACTTCTGAAGAACCTGTGATGTCCGGCTCTTCGTCACCTGGATATTCGGCGTTTGTATCCCTGTTACTTTTGCTCTTTCTTGCCGCCCAGGATGCCCTTGACGCCCTCAACGATTCCCTTTCCCGCCTCGGTCCCCTTCTCTAATACGGCCTCGCCTTCCTTAGTTGTTCCCTTACCCAGGTCCAGAACCGCACCCAGCGAGGAACTTACTCCTTTGACCATATCATCAGGCAGAACGCCGGCGCCCTGTTTGGCCACACCGGTCGCGATTGCAGAAAGAATCTTGGCTGTAAGTTTCCCCATGCTCATCTTGCTGTCGCTTCCAAGCTTCTCCATTACAATCGGGTCGATATTCAAACTGACGTTGTCCGCCTTGCCGGGCACAGGGAGCAATTTCACCTTCACATTAGTATTGGCAATCTCAAGCCGGTCAATCAGGAGCTTCTTGCCCTTCTCTTCCGTCGCCGGCTTTTCCCCCTCTTTCGGCAGCCGGTCAAGTATTTCCTTGAGGTTGTTCGTCAGCCCCTTTTGCTCCATAGTCAGCTTTGTGCCGTCGAGCTTAATCTCATTTATATCCACGGTATCGCTCAACAGCGACCGGATATTTACGCTCACCCGCGCCTCGCTCAGCTCTAACAGATTTTCGTTGGCGTATCCCTTGGGATTTTTCACGACTAAACCCTTAATGCCGACCTTGCCCTGAAGGATTGACAGGTCAATATCCTTAATGGTAACAGCGACGCCAAGCGTTTTACTTGCCGCCTGTTCCACGCCGCTCTTTATCATCCCCTTGCCGAAAAGGTAGAAACCAAGAACCGCAACGGCCAGGACAACCACAATGACCAGCAATACAATCGTAAGTATTTTTCTGCCTGTCTTCATATTACAGACCTCCAACAAATTTTATTTTACTCAGTCCGTTTATCGCCCACTATCGGCCTTATTTTGTTCACTTTGAAATATACAAGGCAACCTCTAAAAACGCATTTTGTCATTGCGAGCGAAGCGAAGCAATCTTGATTTTTAAGCGAAGAATAGAGATTGCTTCGTCGCTGCACTCCTCGCAATGACAATTATTAGAGGTTGCCACAAGATGCTTTATTGTCTTTTCGCTGCTGTGATTTTTCCTTGCGTATTGTTTCTATTGTCAATCACGTAAGGCCTGGCATAAATAGCCAGGTCAACGTCGCCGTCTGAGCTGCTCGTCGCAAGAATGCCTGTTCCTTTGGCCTTTTCAAAATATTCGGCCAAATTCACAATCGCCGGCCTTTTTCGCTTTTGTCTTTGCTTGTTCATTATTATTACCCAGCCCAATCGTATTCTAAATCGCCTCTTTCTTGATATGCACATCGCGCTGCGGGAAGGGTATTGTTATGCCGTTGTTGTCGAGCGCAAGCTTCATTTTTGCGGTGATTTCAAAATACACGTCCCAGTAATGTTCTGCTTTTACCCAAGGCCTGACAACAAAATTGACACTGCTGTCCCCAAGCTGCGAAACCGCCACAGTAGCCGCCGGTTCCTTCAAGACCCTCTGGTCTGCAGCTAAAACGCTTTCTATCACCGCCTTGGCCTTGTGGATGTCATCTCCATACGAGACCCCAACTACCAAATCCACTCGTCTTGTGCCGTTAGCGGTGTAATTGGAAATCGTAGAGCCCGTTATCTGCCCGTTTGGAATAACCACACGAACATTGTCCGGCGTGTCCAGAACGGTCGTGAAAATCTGAATTTCTCTTACCGTCCCTTTGGCGCCGGCCAGCTCCACAAAATCGCCGACCTTGAACGGCTTAAAGAATATCAGCAGCACCCCCGATGCAAAGTTCGCAAGCGACCCCTGTAATGCCAGGCCGATTGCCAGCCCCGCAGCGCCCAGGACGGCTATGTACTGCGCCGTCTGAACGCCGAGCTTCGCCAGTGCCGCAATAATCACAGTTACAAACAACGCAATATAGCATACGTGTTCCACAAAACTGACCAGGGTCTTCTCAACCTTTGCCTTCGTCATCGCCGCCCCGAGCCACCGTGCTATCAGCTTCGCCAACCAGCGCCCTATGACGAAAATCGCCAGGGCAATCAAGACCTGCAGACCGTGCTCAAGCAAATATGCGTATGTATTCTTCAGAATATTTTCCATATCCATTTTGCTACCCTCTCAAGATTCACTTTTTTACATTGTTCAATCTCGTGTGGTTCATGTTACACCACCACATCCATCTATATCCTCTTTAATTCCGCTGTCAAGGGCTTGCCGCGTCAAACCTGACCCCCGGCGGGCCGGGGCTGCCGGTTTGCTTATTTGACCTTGCTTTGAATTGCTTTCAATATTTGTTTATCAACCTCTGTGCCCAAGTCCTGTGCCTTCTTTACGTGTTGCAGGGCAAGGTCGTATTTCTTCAGTTGGTAGTACGCATATCCCAGCCGACAGTGCGCATCGCCCATATTCGGTTCAAGCTCAATTGCCTTGCTGTATGCGGTTGCCGCCTGGTTGTAGTCCTCTTTGTTCATAAACGCCGAGCCGATATTGTAATAAATTATTCCTTCATTGGGCCTGGTCTCAATCACCTTGCGGTAGTACGTTATAGAGGCGTCGTACTTGCCCTGGCGAAAATACGCATCGCCAATATTTGCCAGTGCATCGACCAAATCGGGCTTCAGGGAAACCGCCTTTTTGTATGCCTCAATTTCATCATCCGTCTGCGTCAGCTTGCCGTAACATATTCCGAGTCCGTAATACGCTTGCGCCATATCACCTTTTAACTTGAGCGCCCTTTGGTATTGAGGGATTGCCTCATCATACTGGCCAGCCCTGCTGAAAACATCCCCTAAGGTACAATACAAACTTGCATCGTTTGGCCATAAGGTAATCGCGTGCATCAGGGTTGATTTTGCCTGGCCGTGCTGTTTCTGCTCGCTGTATGCGATGGCCAAGCCCCTGTGCGCATCCGGCAAATTGGGGTCCAGTCGGATGCCCTGGCTGTACTGACAGACGGCGTCGTTGAGCCAGCCCTTCTTTAAGAAGGCGCTGCCCAGATTGCACTGCGACTTGGCATCGTCCGAATTGATTTTCAGCGCTCCCTGATACTGCGCTATCGCATCATCCACGCGCTCTTTTGCGAGATAGATGTTGCCCAAGTTGGTCCGCGATTCGCCCAGCCAGGGATTTATCCACACCGCAAGCTCAAGGGCCTCCATTGCCTGATTTACGTCCCCAATATCCCGATAGACATTCCCGAAGTTATTGAACAGACACCCAAGGGACTGAAGCTTGTTCAGGTTCGTCATATAGATTCCGTGGGCAGTATCCTGCGGAACGTTGAACTTCTCGATGTAATACTGGTCTGTCGGACTTGCGCCTTTGGCGGTGGCCTCGATATTGAAACGCACCTTGCCGTTGTCGTACCTGACAAAAAAATGCCCCGGCACGACCACGCCGTACAGAGGAAGCCCAAGTCGCTCGCCTATCGCCAGGTAGAGAATCGACAAGCTCAGGCAATATCCCCTGCGTCTATCCATCACCGAATGCAGGAACAAATCTTCGGGGTCATCGGCGACGTTGGCCGCACTGAATTTAAGCTCGTCAAAGAGGTAATTGTTGATTTCGGCAATCGCATTAGGATTTATGCCGATTTTTTTCTCTTTGAGCCGGCTGCGAATTTCCAGCGCCATTTCGTCCAGCCGTGCCTGATACCTGCGGCCCGCGACGATGTTGCTCCACTGCTCCGAGACAATCAATGCCGCCGTCCCAATGTCGATTTCATCCGGCTCGGTCCGAAGAACCTGCTCAATTGAGCGGACGTAAAGCCCGCGTTTTCCCTCGTTTGCAAGCGGCTCTGCGCCAAGGCACGCCGAGGCAACTACAAGATAAGCAACTATCGATATCGCTGTATTCATAACCGACTTATAAAACATTGCGCTATTCCGCCACCGTCGCCTCATCCTCAAAAGTCACCGCGACAGCCGGCCGCTTAAACAGGTCAATCTGTTTCCACTTGTTGCTCCTGAAGCGAAAATAGTTGGCCGAGCCGACAACCATTATACTAAGCATCGCGGCAAGCCAGGGGCCGATTGCTCCAAGCGAAGGCAGCGCCGTTTTTAACGCTAATCCGCCAAGTCCGAGTACGACAACCGCACCGAGGGCCGATGCAATCGCAAGCCAGACGGTATCACCTGCCCCTCGCAGAGCGCCGCTATATACGGTCCTGGCCGCATAGAAAACCTGATAGACCGCGGCAATAATCAGGACCTTGACCCCGATGGCGACTACCTGATTGTCGCCCGACCATATCCCCATCAGTTGCCGTCTGAATATCAAAAAGCACAGCCCGATAAGCCCCATATAGATAACGCCCACTCGCAGGCACACCTGTGTCTGGCTGGCCGCGGTGCCGGGTCTGCCTGAACCTATTGATTTACCTACCGCAGAAGTCAGTGCCATCCTGATACCTTCTATCGGCAATATCGAAAGATTTGTGCACGCCAGTGCCGCGCTTGTCGCCGCCTGCGCCTCCTTGCCAAGGCCGCCGACGAGCCAGAACAATATCGCGCCCCAAAGCCCCGTGCTCAGGGCAAGCTCCAGTCCCGCAGGCAGCCCAATCTTCAAAATGTCGCGCATTTTCCGCACGTCGATATTCCACATCCGGCTGTTTGCATATTCCCTCCTTATGTCCCCGCTTAAAAACGTCGCCATTCTAATCGAGCCGCCAATTACTATCCCGACCACCGTCCCCCACGCAGCACCTGCAATACCCATCCGTGGAAAGCCGAGCTTGCCGAAAATCAGAATGTAGTTCACGGTGATATTTACCGCCTGTGCGGTCAGCGCTGCGTACATTGTCACGATAGGCCGGTGTATTCCCATAAAAAACTGGCTGCCGGCCCACACAAACACCGCGGCAGTATTTGCAATCAGCATTATCCGAAAATATATCACCTCTAATGCTGCGACCTCCGGCTCGTGCCCGAACGCTCGAAATATCGAAGGCGCTAAAGGCCACCCTATCGCAAGCATCGCTATGGAAAATACAAGCCCCATATACACCGCCTGCCAGAAGTAGCTCGTGCACTCCCTTTTGTCACCTCTTCCCAAACTCTGACTGACAAAAGTCCCGATGCTCGCAAAGACACCCATCACGCAGGCGCTCGGAATCGACGCCATAAAGCCCGCGGGCAGGACCGCCGCCAGGGCAGCAGTTCCCAGCCGAGATACCATTATCCGGTCAACAAACTGCATAAGGGTAAACGACGTCGTCGCCACTATCATCGGCCCAGCCAGGCCAAGCATATACCCCAGCGATGTCTCATCAACGATAGTAGAGCTTTGTACCTTGGTATGTGCCAATAGACCTGTCCCGTTATCCATTAACCAACTCTGTTTAGAAATACATCTTTCTTCGTTTTGCAAAAACTGATTAACAGTAACGAACAGACAAGAGAATTGCAATACAATACGTTATGCCGGTTGAAGTGACGACACCCAGCACGCCGGGGCTACAAACCAACTCTTTCTGACAGTGTTTCCGGGGAAATGCCGATTACTTTTATGCGTTTCAAAGGGCCTGTTTGACCGTGGATTATGGAGACAGCGTTTTTATTCACGCCAAGTTGCTCAGCTAAAAACTCGATAAGACATTTATTTGCCTTTCCCTTTTCAGGCGGCGCGGCGACCTTGACCTTGAGCATCCCGCCCAGCACACCTGCAATTGTCGTCCTGCTCGACCCCGGCACAACCTTCACCGAAAGAATCACTCCTCCATCACTCTCTTCGATTTTCAGTTCGTCCACATATCATCCCCGATTTTCCCACATCCCTTCCTGCAATTTGGGCGGTTTATGAGTCGCTACTCTTTTTCCAGCAACACATTCAGTGCCTGGTGGTTTGGCTCGCCGAGTATCGTTATGGTCTTCTTGTACGGTTTGAATCCTTGTGCTTTGACCTCAACGACCCGCTGCCCGAATTTCGCGTGAAGCACAGGCATATTGTGTGTTACGTTGCCGATAAATATACCGTCAAGATAGATTTCCGCCAGTGCTGTATCTGCCCCATCCTGTGCAGACACGTTAATCTCCAGGTTGCCCATCCCGGACTTCGAGATGACCGGCCCGCCGTCTATACACCCGCCCGCAAGGACTACCAACACAACCCCGATAAGAAGCGTTCTCATTTCAATCTTCCTTTTCTCTTTTTACTTTTGCCTTTTGCATTTTGAGTTTTGCATTATTATTCCGCTCTTTCCCGCAGATTGCCGCCTACCGCCGACTGGACATATTTTTCAATCTGCTCGGCAAGCTCGCCCAATGTCGGCAGTTGAAAATCTTCATAGTGCCCCGGAACCAATTCGCCATTCAGCGCTCGCTTAAAAATCTTCACCCGTATAATCGACCCCCTCGTCTTGCTGTCGCAAGACAGCAGAGGGGGCTTACTGAAATCACTGTCCTTATGCTCGGTAAGCTCGACCCGCCAGTCCTCGCTTATAAAGACGAGGCACTTGCCGGTGAACACCGCCGTCGGAAAATAATCACAAAGTAACTTCAACGTTTCCATCTTTTACACACGCCCTTTTTGCCTTCGACAAATCATTCTCAAACAGATGTATATCCTTCGTTTTGTCTCCTGACAAGTGCAAAAACTCGCCCGTACCTTCTGCCGCTCTGCACCCGCGAATGTTCGCACCTTCAACGTTCTTCAAGACCACCGCAGGCACCTGGGATTCGTCACCTGCCTGACGACCGACAAAACCATCAAGCACCAGCTCGCGGACGTCCTCGCAATATAAGGCGCTACGCCATTTCTCGGAAGCGGGCGTACCCCAGACCACCTCAAAGTCCTGCAGTTTCAAATCCTTCACGTATCTGCACTCAATGCCATTTACCGCCTCTTTGAAATACGCATTCGGGTCTTCGGTCATATACATCTTTACATTTTCAAAACTAATCCCCTCAAGCGAGCGTTCCTGATGGCCGGCGATAATGCTCGACCCTTTACAGTGAGCAACCACGTCCTTAATCACAACGTCCCTGAATGTCCCCAACGGCGAGTTTGCATTGCGTTTACCGACCATAAAGTAAAACGCATCGCCCTGTCCCCACCAGAACCAGTCATACCTTTTGCACTCAATTGTCAGATTCGAGATGACGACGTCGCTGACCACGCCGCCGTCAATTATCATAAACGCAAATCCCCTGTGCGAATCACTAATCACACAGTTGTCAATCAGAACGCCCCTTATTGGCTCGGCTATCTCATCGCCGATTTTCACCGCAGAAGAGGCGGAAGTAAGCCGACAGTTCGTAATGGTGACATTCTCACAAGGCCGCGAAATCCCGTCATTACCTTTCGATTTCAGCGAAATGCAGTCATCGCCTGTGACAATCGTGCAGTTCGAAATCCGCACGTCCCTGCAGCAGTTCGGATTTATTCCGTCGCTGTTCACTCCCTCAGTCAAACTGCTATAGACATACACCCCATCGACAACCACTCGTTCGCACCGCAGAAAATGCACGTTCCACACCGGCGAATTAACAAGCGTTATCCCCGTTACCCGCACATCGTTGCAGTCCTTCAGCAATATCATATTATAGACCGGCAACGTCCACTTTGCAAAAGGCATCCCTTCGACATTGCCCGACTTCAGAGCGTCAATCCGGTATTGAATCATACTGTCGCTCTTTTGGGTGTAGGGCAGCCACTTATGTTCCGCCTGCCCATCAAGAGTCCCGCGGCCCTCGATGGTGACATTTTCTAATTTCTCGCCATAGACAATCGCACCCCTCGACCTGCCCCAGCTATTTGCGTCCCTGCTGCCGAAAATAGTAGCCCCCGCCTCTATGTATAATCGCACGTGGCTCTTAAGGTTTAACTGTCCTGTCGAATATTGCCCCGGCGGCACATATACCATTCCTCCGCCCGCCTTGCTGCAGACGTCTATCGCTCTCTGAATCGCCACCTGACAGTTCTGTGTCTTCTCACCACTCGCTCCGTAATCCCTTACATTGAAAACAGCAATCCCCGCAGGGTCTTCCTCCTCCCGACACGAGGTCATCAGAACAAAACTCGTGACGGCCCAAATTGCCGTGACAATTCTTGAATATCTTCGCATCATATTTTGCCCTTCCTGTTTCATATATTATCTTGTACGGTGTTTCCGGTTCGCCGGCAAACTCCGGACTCCCTTTCAACTTGTGCCTTGTGCCCTTGTACCCTCTGCGACAAATACTCACACTCGCCAGGGGCTTCGCAGGGGTCTGGTCAGCATTTTGTCGGCCTCGGCGTCGCCGATGAATTCTTCTTTAACCGGGTCCCAGCGTAATTTGCGTTTGAGTCGCATCGCAATATCATCGAGGTGACAAACGGTATCGCTTCGCACCGCCGTCTCTACGGGACATATTGTTCGGCTTTTGGTCTTGACGCAATCCAGGAAATTTCTCTGGTGATTATTGCTGCGATACAGCCGAATCTCGTCGGGTCTGATTACCTCCCTGAGCAACCACTCCGGCTGTGCCTTGATAGTGCCTCGCTCAACAAATACCCAGCCCTCAGCTCCCAGAAACAGTATCCCGACTCCGTTGCGGATATTCATTTGCGGCGCACGTTCAAGAGCGGTTTTGGTGTCCATATGAATCATCGTTACGCCGTTGGCGTACTTATGCGCTACCTCCCATTTGGTCGTTGTATCGGCTATGCCATCCGTGGGAAATTCGCCGGTACCCTCGACCTCAATCGGCCCCGTGTTATCCGCGCCGATTCCCCATTGAGCGATATCGACGTGATGAATCCCCCAAGCCCCGCTAAGGCCGCCAAGCGAGTAATCATAAATGTGAGTCCATACGCCGATTGTCCCCATCGCACGCGAAGCAGCCCGCTGGAAACTATACGGCGACCACGGGGCGGGGCCGAGCCACATATCATAATCAAATTCCTTCTTGTCGGGCGTCGGCTCATTCGGCTGATTTTCAAAATACGGACTGGGATATGAGCCGACCATTACCGTGTGAAGCTTGCCCAGCCGGCCGTTTCGCGCAAGCTCGCAGGCCTGCCTGAAATTGGCGTCGCTTCGCTGCTGGGTACCGAGCTGAAACACAACGCCTTTGCGTTTCACCATTTCCCGCACCGCCTTTGCCGCCGCAACGTGAACGTCCAGCGGCTTTTCGCAATACATACTTTTGCCCTGCTTGGCCGCTTCAATCGCAATAAGTCCGTGCCAGTGCTCAGGGGTCACAATCGTTACCGCATCGATATCGGGCCTTGCCAAAAGCTCTCGAAAATCATTGTACGTCGCACAGGCGCTATCGCCATACTGGCTGTCAACTGACTGTTTCGCCTTTTGCCGAAACATCTCTCGCACGTCGCATATTGCCGCAACACGGACATCCGGCTGTCTGAGAAACCAGCGAAGGTGTCCGCCCCCCATACTCCCAACGCCGATACAACCCATTACTACTTTGTTACTCGGAGCAACAGTTCCTTCGGCGCCCAATGCCGATGCTCGAAGTATATAAGGAAAACCGGCCGAGCCAGCCGCGGCGACAGCAACCTTCTTTAGAAACCTGCGTCTTGAAATTACGTCTTTTTGCATCACCTGCATCATCCTGATAATCCCCAAAAAGAATCTTTCCGCATATTCTAATATCCTCCGTTCGTTCCCGCCACCCCATTTCTGCACAGACGCCGGGTCATCCTTCTGCGTTTTCATTAAGAGTTCAACGTTCAATGCGCAGCACGAGAGCATTTTTCTCGGTAAACCTTTATTATTATTGTCGTCATCGCATTGAAAAAACGGTTCTGCTACAAAAAATTTACTTGACATTACATAAAAAAAGGGTAATAGCTATACACGTGTAAAAACACGCTTGGTGAGGAGTGGTATGATTATTCACGCATCCCGGGTTGTGTTGTGTTTTGTGAGGATATTGGCTGAACAGCTCACTATCCTTTCCCAGGGCCATCTTTTTTCCCCGTGCTTCCTGACAATCGCCCCTGCAATGATATCGTTTCGTTCCGACACGGATTATTGTTGTTTTAGGAGGATTTTATTATGAAGACAGTGAATTTGAAATTGTTGATTGTATGGCTGGCAGCAAGTTACCTTTTGGCAGCAGGGACGGCTTACAGCGAGCCAACCTTTATGGTTGAGTCCTACATGCAATGGAATGAACTGCTGTATCCGCCAGGGCCCAATGAGTCAATGGTCAGACCGGCGTTTCCGGCTGAATGGTTTCAGTATGTGGAACACTGGGGTTATTATCTCAAGGAGGGACATCCTTTTCCGCACAACACGGTGTATAATTACTCGCAACTGTACGTTTATGAGGGTAATGACCCCTGTTATCCGCAAAATAATGCTTGCCTCGTGATGGCCTGGGGCGAACAAAACACGCCCGATGTCAATTACTCTGCCGCGTGGAAGTTCATCTATGGAGAAGACCCGGACCTTCGTGATTGCACAATAACATTGAAGGTCCATCCGCCTCAGGGAATGGCGTTCGTTTCGTTTGGTATGACGGACACCTCCAACAGGACGGTCTCGTGGTCGTGGAATACTCCGGCGACAATTCCGTACGCGACAGGGTCGCAGTTCACGACAATAACAATCGACACGAAGAATATTGGACTGGGCACTGCGGCCGCGACACCGAATGCAGACAGTTTTGCGGCTAATCCGAACTTTGACCTTAGTAATGTAGCGAGTTTCATAATTAACGAGACCTGGCACAACGAGCCGGGTGTGTTCCCTGCACCTCCGCCTGGCGGGGCAGGCCAGTTTTACTGGAACGCGTGGGACTCATACAGCGTGACGAAGAACACCGGCGGAGGACCGGGGCCTGGAGAAGGTGGTGCTGCAAGGTCAAAGTGGTACGTAAAATGGAGTCAGCCGCCGGTGGCAATGGACCCAAATGCAGAACCGCCGACATTTATCGGCTGGGATGAGCTCTCGGACTACAATCGTCCGCCGAACCCGATTGTGGCAGACGATTGGAAGTGTGAAGACGAGCGGCCGATAACAGATATTCACTGGTGGGGCTCGTTCTTGGGTTGGAACCAACCTCATGTGCCGCCTTTGTTACCCAAGGCCTTCCACATCGGCATCTGGACCAACGTGCCGGACCCGGACCCCTGCAATCCGATGGACTTCAGCCATCCGGGTACGCTCATCTGGGAAAACTACTGCGACAACTGGGTTTGGAACTTCGCGGGCTATGACAGAGACCCACGACAACAGGGACCTCACGAGCCAAATGATGATTCCTGCTTCCAGTTTACCCAGCTTCTCTCACAGGATGAGTGGTTCTATCAGGAGCCGAATGACCCGTGTAACCCCAGCGGTGCAAGGGTGTATTGGTTAAGTATCGCGGCGATTTACAATCCTGACGATTACAGCGACCCGAACTTTTACCCCTTCGGCTGGAAAACTCGCAGCCACTTCTTCAACGACGATGCGGTGCGTATCACTAATACGTTTAATCCCCGCGATGGAACCATATGGCCGCCAACGCCGCCAAAAGTTGGCTCCATCTGGCTTATGGGTATGGGAGGCCCAATCTGGTGGCCTGACCCCTATACCTCGTGGGATATGGCCTTTGAGTTAACAACCAATGAGCCGGGACCGCCCGAGCCGCCAAACGCCGACCTTAACAAGGACGGTATTGTCAACTTCCTCGATTTTGCCATCTTTGCCGACCAGTGGCTTACTGCAGGCGGCTAATCAACTTTGATATACATCATCGTAAAACCAAAGGGCTGCGGGCCTTCCCGCAGCCCTTTTTTTTATCTTCTGCCCTGAATCCCAAAACTGACTGAAGGTCCGCCTTTTTGACCTGAGCTTGCCGAAGGGAAATGAGTCAGGGGCTATCCGCTAATGATTCATCCTCAAAAAAATATCGAGACGGCAATATTTAGCTTGACATCTGGTTTCCTTATATATAAGTTATTCCATAGGAATACTAATACTAATAGGAATATAGTATAATTGCTCTCATTGAGGAGTAGTCATACCGTGTGCCAAATGAATGGGTGTTATTTATTTACGTGGGAGCACAGAGGAATTCTGTTTTCTCCAGCTTGCAGATTTATACCTCTCCACTGTTGTCAGCATAACATTGTGTTACTGAATCGTTGTCTCATTTTTTAGGAGGAAATGATGCCCAGCAAAATGTATGAAAAACCTTAATATTGTGAAATAAAACTGTAATCAAAGAGGTTTAACCCCGAAAGTTTTTAAGGAGGAATGGATTATGAACAAAGCAAAATGGAAAGTTTCTATTACTTGTCTTGTCGTGTGCTGCTTACTGGTGGCTGCGCAGATGACCTACGCAGGCCCCTATTTCCGGCTTGACACGCAGGATGAGTGGTCAAATGCACTGGCGGAAGGCAGAATCAGGCCTGTCACACTGCCTGAGTGGTTAAATTATATGGGCCAATGGTCGGCATACCTCCAGGAAGGCGGACCTTATCCTTCGACCACATTTGAGCCGCCGCAGTTGTGGGTGTATGGCGGCGGCGGAGGTGGAGGATTAAACCCTTCTGATGCGGGTCTGGTAATGTACTGGCACGACTGGGGCACCATGCCGCTCGGCAGCTACGCAAGCGCCGTGAGGTACGATTACCAGTTGGACCCAGACCTGTCCAACTGCATAATCACCGTCACAGTTACTGCCCCTCGGTTTGACCTGTTAGGTAATCAAATTAACACCATCTCACTCGGCTTACAGAATCCGCCTCTAATAGGCGGTCCCATACGTGCCTGGCACTGGAATTGCGGAGCACCGGGCAGCGGCGCACCAATCATCTGGAATACCCCAACTGTAATTACCATCGACACATCCAGGGTCGGCTTAGCCGCAGCCACGCCCGTCGCCAATGGCTATATGAGCAATCCGGCCTTCAACATCAGAAATGTCCAGTGGATTCTTGTTGACGAAAACTGTAACTGGGTTGGCGGTCCAGCTCCGGCGCCTGCACCCGGTTCCGGCTTGATTGGAATGTGGAACTACTGGCATAACCTGATGGTCACCAAAAAGACGACGCCGAACAAGGGCTATTACATCAAGTGGAGTCAGCCGCCCGTTATAATTGACGACAATGACCCGCCCATTATCAACGGCTGGGACGAGCGTTCCGACTTCAATAACCTGCCCATCGTGGCAGACGACTGGGAATGCAACGACACTCGGCCCGTTACAGACATTCACTGGTGGGGCTCATTCATCGGCTGGAACCAGCCAAATCCGCCCCCGATAATGCCGCGAGCGTTCCACATCGGCATCTGGACAGATGTCCCGGACCCGGACCCCTGCAATCCGTTCGACTACAGCGAACCCAATCGGCTCGTCTGGGAAAATATATGCACCTGCTACGTGTGGAACTTCGCCGGCTACGATAGAGACCCGCGGATGCCCGAGTCCGAATGGGACGAAACCTGCTTCCAGTTCAACCAGCTTCTCTCTCAGGATGAATGGTTCTATCAGGACCCGAACGAATCCAATGGGATATACTGGTTAAGTATCTCGGCGATTTACAATCCTGAAGATTATTCCGACCCGAATTTTCATCCCTTCGGCTGGAAGACAAGACCGCATTACTTCAACGACGACGCGGTGCGGGTCTGGGGTGTGTCGCCGCCGTGGCCTCTACTGCCGGCAATTGGTTCCGTCGCGCTTTTTGGCCAACCAATCTGGTGGCCTGACCCGTATAACTCCTGGGACATGGCTTTCGAGTTAACGACCAATGAGCCTCCACCGCCCACACCTGAACCGCCTGACCCGGACTTTGACGATGACGGCATTGTCACACTCCTCGACTTTGCAGTATTTGCCGACTACTGGCTCGTATCCGTGGGACCATAATCAACCTTGACAAGCACAACTATAAAACCAAAGGGCTGTCCCGGCGCACCGGGGCAGCCCTTTTTTTTGGCAGCGCTAAAACCTTGCCGGCTGCTTTTTCAACTCCCGCACCGTCGGTAAAAGTGCAAACGCATCAATCTTTTCCGACTCCAGGAAGCTGTCTATCGCCCTTTGTATTTCGCCCAAACTTGTGCCGTGCATCATTGCAAAAAGATTGTAAGGCCAGCCCTCAAACGGTCTTCTCTGATAACAGTGACTGACTATCCGCAATCCGGCCAATTGTTGCCCTGCCTCGATTATCTTGTCCCCGTCAACCCGGCAGGCAAACAAAACATTGGCAGTAAATCCAAGCTTGCGATGGTCAACAACTGCCCCAAGCCGGCGAATAACACCTCCGGCAATCAAACGACGAATGACCTTCAGCACCTCCTTTACCGATGTTTCGCCTTCGGATAACGCATTGAACGGCTCGCTGACGACGCTGATTCCCTCCTGCAAAGCCGTCAGTATGCGCTCTTGCGTTTTATTGAGCTTTATTGCCTTTGCCCCCAAAATACGCCTCTTAACATTCTCCAGAAGAAACTCTCCCTCGCTTTGTGCATCGAACCTCGCATCCAGTTTGAATACCCTCTCAACCGGCAAACTGTGAAAATCCGTGCCAAGTTGCGACGACAACTTTGACAACGTCAGGTCAATCTTCTTTTGTGATTCGCTCTGTAGTGTAAACCAGATATTGTAATAATGCTTTCTGAGATAATTATGCGAGACGGCCTGGAGCGAATTGACCGCCTCGATAACCGCAACCAGGTTGTCATCCTCGACGTGAGCGGTGACTAATGTGCCGACACTGCCAATTGCGCAGTGTTCCACCACTGCACCGATTCGCCGGATTACCTTTTTGTCGAGCAGCTTGCGGATTTCCTGCAGCACCTTCTGCTCTTCGCAGCCAAGTGTCTTTGCAATCTTCCTGAAAGGTCTTGCGCAAATCGGCAGGGGCATTTGAAGCGCATTGCAGAGCTGCTTGTCAAATTTGCCAAGAGGTGTGCTCACGGTCTGCTCCCGGCCTTGTAGCCACACACAGGGTCGCCCGCCAGGTAGTCGCCCAATATCGCCATCGCCCTTGCCTTGCAGCCCCCGCATAATCCGACGTATTCGCAATCCCTGCACTTGCCCTTGTATGCTGAGACATCACGAATCTCATTGAGGAATTTGGACTTGAGCCAAATTTTTGCAAAGTCGTAACCGTTATCAATCAGATTACCCGCCGAAACATCCAAAAACCCACAGGTCTGCACGTCGCCTTGATGGCTGACGAACGCAAACCCCGTCCCGCCGATACATCCGCTGCCCTGCGTCGCAAGCCCTCTTGCCTTTGCCTGTTCGCAAATCCGCGAAAAGGCGGGCGCACAGGTAACTCTCACTTCAATCTCGCCTTTCAGCTTTAGCCGCAACAGCTCATTTAAGATGCTTTCGTATTCGACAGGGTCGAGAACGGCGTCACCAAGCTCCTTTCCCCTGCCTGTGGGGACAAGCACAAAAGCGTTAAAGCACCCTGCACCCAGGCGTTTGGCAAGCTCGGCAATGCCGAGGATTTCGCCGGCGTTGATTTTGCTGATGGTGGTATTGATTTGAAACGGCATACCCGCCCGCCGGGCAACCTCGGCTGCCTTGATTACGGCATCGAACGCCCCGGCGGCATCTCGGTATCGGTCGTGTGTTTCCGCAGATGAGCCATCGAGCGAAAACGACATCGCCGATGCACCTGCATCCTTGAGCCGGGCCATCGAGTCATCGTCAATGAGATACCCGCAAGTCGCAAGCACGACTCGAAGCCCTTTACTTGTTGCATACCTGATTATGTCGCAGAGGTCGGGCCTTTCCATCGGCTCGCCGCCTGTGATAATCAGGGTGCATTTTGTGAACTTTGCCACCGATGCGATTATTTTTCTGCACTGCCGGCCAGCAAGCTCTTCATTTTTCCCGGGTCCGGCGTTCGCCCTGCAATGCCGACAACCATACCGACATCGCCGGGTCACTTCAAAGGCGACAAGTCGCGGCCTTAATTCTTCGTCTCTCGTTGCCCTGCCTGTGGGCTCAGTTGCTATTCGTTCGGCGCTCATAGTTAATGAAAACTGTAGTTGATTGGCCGCGGACAGTCAACTGCCGGCATAGTAAATTGAAAATCGTCTTTCAGCCGGAAAACAAAAGCGGGCAGAAAGGCCTCTGACTATTCCCTTCGTTCTTGCTTGTTCAGGCAACGGAACAATCAGTTACTGATACCAGCCCCTCTGCCCTGCGGGTATTCCTAATTCGAGATACATTCTCAATTCTTCGTTTTAAATTTCTCATTCGCAGCCATACGCCGCCCTGTCGTAACCAAGCTCGCCCCAGGCGTGAATCTGCACCCATTCCAAATCGGGATTACACGGCTGAATCCCTGATACCCCTGGCTGCTGTTGTATAAGCTCCATTGTTCGCTGGTCAATCCACTGGTGATACTCACTGTGCCCGTCGGCAAATGAGAATGTCCCACCCATTCCGTGCCTTGCAGGCACCGCATCCCACCACGATGGCCTGTCATAATAAAGCGTCCAGCTATCCATCGGTACGCGTCCATCGTCAACAAATACAAACCGCTCCGAAGGTCTGGCTATCTCACTTTTATGCTTTATCGCCGCTCCCATATTGGATGTCATCCCTGAGTATGTCGCCGCACCCGCCATCGCATCTACTATGCTGTAACTAATAGCGTGGCACCGCTCGCCGTTCGGACACTTAAACACCCTCGTATCCTGAATATACCGGTACAACAGGTTCGTTCCTCTGTATGAACGGGTCCCCACTTGCGTAATGTCATCAGGCCCCTTCAGCAGTGCATCCTGAGCTGCCAGATTACAGCTACTCGCCATACTCGGCAAATCAAAGCCCCTGCCCACCCACGGCTGCCAGCTACTTGTGCCTGATGAAGAGCCGCTCGGATAGTTCTTGACGAAACCTGCGCTGCCGTTGACAAGCACATCGTTGTTGTCATCTGCGTACATTTCCCACGCTGCGGTCAGTTGCCGCAGGTTGGCCAAACACACGGCCTGTTTGGCGCGTCCCCGCCCGCCGGCGCCAAGCACCTGGATGGTCAACAGCAAAAAGACCACGCAGCTTATTCCGACCAGTAAATCCGACTTTGTGAAACCGTTTCTTTTTTTCATAATGCCTTCTCCTATCTCGCACCGGCGATACGCGGCAGGCGTCGTGCCGAACTGCACCCTTCGCTGCTAATCGCCCACACCTTGTTATTTGAGTCGCTTATAATCAGCATATTATCAGCAGGTATGACGGGGAAACTGACCCATCCATCGCCCTTGAATCTTGTAATCTGCTCTCCGCCAGGCGTCACGACATAGACGTAACTATCATCGCTTGCGGCGTAGATAAGCCCGTTTCTGCCGACCGACATCGTAAAACCGCCGACCGTCCCCAGATGAGTCACCCATTTGATTGTGCCATCGGGATTCACCGCCCGCAGGTACGGGTCGTCAAAGCTCACATAGATTGTCCCATCAGGCCCAATCACCGGCTGACTCCATCCGTTCGCACCGCCGTAGTCCTTGCTGTAATTCGGCTCAAACCAGCCTGAGCAGGGGTCAGCCAGATTCGCCGCCCACTTTATATTTCCATTATTTGCGTCAATCGCATACAGGTACGTATCAAACAGAAGCGTCTGATATATCGTCCCGTCCGGACCGACAGCCGGCGATGCAAAAGGCCAGCCGCCACGCACCCCTTTGTTCGGGTCGTACGGGTCAATCGCAAACTCAAAATTGCACACCCACCTGACGGTTCCATCGTTCGAGTCGAGAGCATACAGATTCGGGTCATACAACCCCGCTGCATATATGGTCTTGCCCTTGCCTCTTTCGGGCGTCGCAAAAATCGCTCCCTTCAGTTTCCCGAATCCGCTGGTCTCAAAATCCCACAGCTCGCTTCCGTCCGCTCCGAGGGCATACATCAGGCCATCCTGCGAGCATATATAAATCTTGCCGTCAGAGGCCACAACCGGAGTAGAGTATATGGGCTTATTTGTTGTGTGCGTCCATTGGAGTTTGCCGTCGCCGTCAATCGCGTACAACCTGCCGTCTTCGCCGCCGACATAGACCGACCTGTAGTAGCCGACCACCGGCGAACCGACAATCGGCGTGCCTGCATCAAACGTCCACATCGCCGTCCCGTTTGGTTCAAGTGCATATACTTTTCCGGCCTCATCAGCAGCGTACATTGTATATACATCTATTCCACCACCCCTGACGGCAACGCCAGATGACACCGCTCCGTCGGTTTGAAAGACCCATTTAACGCATCCGGACTGCGGCCCGCAGTTTAAGCTCAAATCTTTGCCGGGTAATTTCTCTCTGCGTGCCCAGCCCGGCGGCACCCAGGGCCTTTGCGGATATTTCTGTATCGCAAATTTTCCGCTGTTGATACAAAGCACGTTCGCATCGCCGTCGCTCGGCACAACGCTAATCAGGCACTGGTTCGAATCGACATTCTTAGGCAACTGCCACATAATACTATTGTCGCCCGATATTCCGCCTGCAATCGTCTTCCAATTGCCGCCGCCGTCTTTGCTGAATAAAACATCGACGCTGCCCACGCCGTATTTGCACCACTCGACTTTGTGTCTGCTGATGTCCGTCCATACCTCGCCGCCCTGGGGCTTTGTTACTATTATCATTGGTGCATACTCATCTGCGCCTATATCGACTACAGGCCCGATTACCCTCGGCTGGCCGTCCATATCCACATTTTCCGGCGATGCCGTAAAGAGTGAACTACCGGCATTTATGCACGGCGAGTCAATCCGCAAATGCAAATCACCATAGTCATTATTGTCGCCGGGCAGCCGAACAAACATCGGGTCATCATCGATATTTTCATTCTGCCCGCCCCCAAACGGGATATTGTCGTCATTCGGCTGGTCATCCTGAATACAACTGTATATCACCATCGGCGCTGCCAGCGGCGAATGAATCTGCGAAACTGCCCCAGTCCCATTGCCGTCCGCATTGCCCCACAGGATACAGTTGGTAAATCTCGCGTCCGTTTTCTTCAGATAATATATTCCGCCGCCTCTGTTTGTTGCAAGGTTGCCGACTATCGTGGAGTTTGTGGCTTGTAAAGCCGGCATAATACCTGACTGAGTCGTTGAACAGAAACCACCACCATCACCGGCCCTATTGGCGGCAATTATGCTGTTTTTTATCTCAAAACTATAGCCCCAAATCCCGCCGCCCTCCTTGCCGGCCGCGTTGCCTACAATAGCACAATTTTTAACAACCACGGCGTGTGAGTCACACCATATCCCTGCGCCCCTCAACGCTGAATTCCCGCTGATTACGCAATCCTCCACAACTACCTTTCCTGTATCCGTGGCACTACGCATATAAACCGCGATTCCGCCGCCGTCACCGGTTGAACCCGCTGTGTTGTCTGTTATGATGCAGTCCCTGATTATTGCAGTTGAATGGTCAACACTCACTGCCCCGCCCTTTGTATTGGGCATAATGCCTAATGTCCCATTTCCTGTTATAATGCACCTCTCAATGGTCGGCTGGCCCCCGCCGCTGCAGAAAATACCGCCCCCAACCCAGTCAGACAGATTGTCTGTTATGTTACAATCGGAAATAATGGCATTACTCAGCTTTAATCCCACACCACCACCGAGATTCCACGACCTGTTACCCTTTATATTGCAGTTCCTTATTATTGGGCTGCTCGAGGAGCAATATATCCCGGCCCCGAAGTCCCTCGCAAAGCCGTTTGTGATAGTGAAACCCTCTAATACTGAGCTTGCAGATTCCCCCGTGCCGAAATAGAATCCGCGTGCTGCACCATTGCAGTCAATGATGCAATGCTCCGGCCCGGTCTCGCTCCGCACCGTTATTGGTTTGCCTTTAAAGTTTATGTCACGATTCCCGCTTCCTGTGTAAATACCCTGTGCGACTACCACCGTATCTTGTATCCCGGCTGCATCAATTGCGGCCTGGATTGTCGAATACTGACCTGGCACCCGCAATATCGCACCACTACTTACTGAACCCAACAACAGGACAATCAATACAAAACTTGCCTTTTTCATAGCCCGACCCTCTCTAAAACCTCAAAAACTGCGTTTTTACCATTGAAAGCTCATTCGTATCCTTAATTAATAGTCCCGAAACGCCGATTTTCGTTACATTTTTCTTTCTGAAACTCTTTGAAAATATGTGAAATTTCTTCGAAATGTCTCGAAAACACATCGAATTTTTCTGAAATATCTCGAAAAAAATTATGTAACGCACCCTGCTTGTTTGGGACTATGTATAATGGAAGTCGATGAGCTATACGTGGCAAAATATCAGTCCCGGGCTGATTCACAGCGCTCAGTTGGGGAATAAGGATAGTATCAACCGCCTCGCCGAGGCAGTGAAGGAACGTCTGTCCTCATACATATACCGGCTCACGCTTGACCCGGACCTCACCGGCGACATATTACAGGAGACGCTGCTGTTTATGATTCAGTCAATAAACCAGCTTGAAAATGTTGAGGGGTTCTGGCACTGGCTGTTCCGCACAGCGCTTGGAAAAGTCCAGCACCACTACCGTGCACTAAAAAGAAGAAAATTCGAGGAGCTGTCGGAATTCGAGAAGGAGCGCATCTTCGAGCGGCTGTCGGGCAGGTTCGAGGATGGGCTTACCGATATGCTGCGAAAGGAGATTTCCGACGCCGTCTTAAAGGCAATGAAAAAACTGAAAATCAAACATCGCAACGTTCTAATCCTGCGGTGCTTTGAGAATATGCCGTATTCGGAAATCGCAACGGTACTGAACTGCTCCGAGATTCAATCGCGCGTTCTGTTTTTCCGTGCAAAGAATTCGCTTAAGCGAGAGCTTGCCGTTCGGGGCTACGGCAGACGATATTTGCTCATAGCGCTGGCTTTATTCGGCATTATCACGGCCACTGCCAAGACCGCATCCGCAACATCGGCGGTTACGGCCGGCTCACTCGAAGTGGGTTTTCTGCCTGGGCTAATCGCGGTGATATCGAGCAAGGTCGGCCTGACAGCCACCGGCTTTGCCGCTGCGCTGGCCGTTGCTATGCCCGGCAAATCGCTTCTTACAATCGTCGTCGTTGCATCCTGCATTATTCTGTTTATCCTTCTGCTTGCGGTCGCCGACCTGTGCAACCGATGAGAATCACAACCGACAAGGCACAAAGACGCAAAAGTATGAAGAAACAGCAAGAACTTATAATCGCGGATTACGCGGAGAACACAGATTCGGAAATCAAAATCAGCGCAATCAGTGCAATCTGTGATCAAAAAACTTGGTGGTGAAAAAAACGCGGAGAAAAAAACTTGCTTTTCTTTCCACTTTAACGATATACTATTCCTTTAAGGCCGGAAGTCCTTCGACATGCTACGCTTGCTCAGGATAGGCGGGCCGCGAAAAAAGAAAAAGAGATGTTTAAAACTGGAGAACAAAAACCGGTAGATGTCCCCAATATTTCTACAGTGTGATGATAAGCGGCGAGAAAAGATAATAATTTTTGGGGGTACCAATGGATCCGCCGACACAAAGCAAAGATAGATTCGACGACGAGAAGTTTGAAAATCTTAGTGGTCTGGAACTCGGCGTTTACTTCATGAAAAAGGAGCATCAAGTAGGGTTGGACGACACGTTTGTGGAATACGTCCGCGAGAGGGCGACTTTGCTGGATAGTCAGCACCTTGAGTTGGCTTTGCTCCTTTTGGCGAGGGTTGCCACACCGGATGCGGACCATACGATTGCCGACTACCTCGACTATCCTATTACCCATATAAGGATGGCTGCAATTAAGACAGTCACGCATCTGCCACATGCTAGGATTGACAAATACATCGTTAGTCAAGCGAGAAGTGCGATTTCGGGAAATCCTGAGCGGTTTGGTATTGACGAATTGCGTGGATTCCTTGAGAGACATTCCCATAATGTACTGTAATGGTCCAGCGGTTCTGGCGGGTTAAGATGGGCAAGATTTGGACTGGTTTTGATGGGAATATTGGGGACAGCAGGAGTGTTGAAAAAGTCGGATATTACTGAGTACATATTGTCAAATGTGTCCATTGCAAAATACGGAGGAATATTTTTCCATAATCGGCTGAATAAGTGGTTTAGGACGGCAGCAAGCACACAGACGCGGGATTTTCTTCTCACAAACAAGAAAATAAAAAGCAGAAACGCCGCAAAGCGCTGCCGATTTACTACGACGTCGGCTGCGGGGTGAAGGAGGGGTTACTTGTGAAGGACGATTGGCATTATCATACAGCAGAAAAAAACAAAGACGAGAAAAGCGAGAAGTAAACCAGCGAGGAAAATCGGATTCGGCCTGAGGATTCGGGCGGCTTCGGCAGACAGGATTTTCGGCAATACGAAGAATAACGCAACCGCAACGCAGATTGCCTGGAGGGGCGTCAAGAGCAGGCCGTCACAGACAGCCCCGACTTTGATGAGAAGAACGGGCTGATAACCAAGGGTATAAATGATGACCATACTTGTAAAGAAAAAGAAGACAAGAAAGAACCTGTATTGAATTTTCCAGGAGAACCTGCCGGCGACGGAAGGGACACAGATTCTGACGGAATCAGCGAGGAGACGCGGCCAGCCGGCCAATTGCCCTATCTGCGAGGAGATAAGTGCAGCGGCGCCTGCGAGCATAAAGAGGACGGCACCGACTTTGCCCCAGTTTGCGCCGAATATCTGGGAGAGGGTAATGGCGACATCGGGGCCTTCGGGGGCAAGCTCTTTTGGCCCAAGGACACCCGCTCCTGCGAGTAAGAATGCACCCGTCACGGTGACGCCAATCAGCATAGCGAGCGTGGCATCGGCGTAGAGGACGCGGCACCAACCCTTGATTTTTTGGGCAGTGTCAGGATTCATAGATTTGAGCGCCGATAAATCCGCGGCTTTTCCATCGCCTCGGCCCGCTGTGGCGCCGTAGCCGGCGCCGATGACCCAATAGGTGTACCAGACCTGGCTTGCAAAGCCGCCTGCGCCCCAGCCGATAAGGGGCAGAATTTCCTCCCAGGCGTTTGCACCAACTCCTTTATTGAGCGCCCACTGCGGGACAGCAGGGACGGCAGGGATAAGGGCGTGCAGAAACTGGCTGAAGGGCGGGAATACAAAGGCAGCGACATAAAAGACGCCAACGACGATGATGAAGACAAAGATACTCATCACGATTTTCAGGGATTCGAATGTGCCTGACCAAACGACGCCTGCGGCAAAGAGCGAGACGGCCCAGCCGCACAGGATTTGAACAACTCGGGTACGGATGCCGAGGCAGCCCGCAAGAAAGACACCCGCCACGTTGGCAAGAGCCGCTATGGCAATTATGGCGGCTATGAACTGAAGGATGAGCACAATCCAAACAATCCAGTGGCGAGGGCCGGGGATACGGTCGAACATATCAATCATCCCTTCGCCGGTGCAGACGGTATAGCGTGCGCCGCTGAGACCTATCCAGTATTTCAAGAACACCCCGACAACAACAGCCCAGAGAATTCCCGTACCGAGTATGCCGCCGGTACGGGTAGCGAGAACAACTTCGCCTGAGCCGATGTATTCGGCGCACCATACAAAGGAAGGCCCGATAAGGGCAAGTATCATCAGCCCTCTTGGCGGAGCAGGTATATTGGTGTCACTCATAGCAGTATTTTTAACCGCTGATTGCGCCGATTGCACGGAATTTTTACTGGATTGAAGATAGAGAAGAAATGAAAAAGCATCGCAAAACCAGAAGATGTCAGGTACAATCTCAATACTTCAACTGTGCTATTCTTTTCGTATCAGGAAATACGAGCATAAGGCAGGACGGCTATGACAAAAAGAAAAAAGCCAGTTGCGCGGCGCATAATCGCTTTGGCAGTACTTTTCTATGTCGCCTGGTTCGGATTAACCGGATTATTGCAATGCTACCATTACCACAGTTTTCTTGGATTAAGCAAGGCAACAGTGGACCGATTCTGCGCCAATGCAGTTGAATTGGAATTGCCCACTACTGAAGCTGCTTCGGGTATCTCGATTGGTTACGCCATTACAAGCATTAGGCCTGAATCCGCTGAGAAAGTAGCGTTCGTCAACGACTGTGTTGTTATCGACTGTAACCAAATGCGGTTTATATTCGCTTGCCCAGTCCCTCTTCGTGAGACGCGACCCAGTAAAGAGCCCAACACGTGGAATGATTACGCGCCGTTGCCGCCGCTCATACCAATGAAGCCACCAAACATCTCGGCCGCAGAGATGTTCGACTTACAGGTTAGGGCCGCACACACTATGCCCAAGAGGTACTACGAGATATTTCTGATGAACAATCGGTCGTTCAGAGATTATATTGGACTTGCCGTTTTGAAGACATTCATTATATGCGGTGAGAACGGCATTTTCATTTTCGAAAACGACAACATAAAGGGCTTTGTAAGCAGGGCAATTGCATCTAAATTCTGAGGACTCGCAGTAAGTATTTTTCGTCCCAGCCGGCCATAAGGCGTTTGGCTTTGATTCCGACCTTGGCGGTTTTTTCCTGCTTCAAGAGCGTAAGTGCGATGC